>Garth_p2__coassemble_537_pt1 | contig 180095 bp, 165 predicted proteins | sample Garth_p2__metabat2_low_PE_037 | metagenome-assembled genome bin Garth_p2
CTGTTACCTCCACATTCTTTTTTATTTTGAATGTCCGCAAAATCCGTCCTACATCAGAAGGTTTCCAGGGGCAGTCGATATGATGAGCCGCCACCATTCTGGTCTGGATATTGGTTCCTACCCCCAGTTTTTCGGTACTTCCTATAATAATCCTTTTTCTGCCGGCTCTGACATCAGAAAACATGCGGTCCCTCTGTTCATCTGTTTTTGCATCATGGATAAAGCAGATTTCTTCCTCTGGAACACCTCTGGTAATCAGTTCCTGTTTTAAATAATCATAGACGGTAAACGCTTTTCCAGGTCCGGGTGTCCCAATATCCGAAAAAACAATCTGGGTTCCTTTCTGTTCCTGGGACTGTACATATTCCTGGTAAATGTTTTCTACTGCTTTATTCAGTTTGGAATCCGAATCTACCGGAGCATAACTGTCCAAAAGCCGGGGATCTGTACCCAAAAGCCTTGCTTCCCCGGTAATGCGGAGCATATTGTCGTCCTTTGGATCTACCACACCTCTATGGATTGCTTCTGCCCTTTCCACCATTTCCTGCATACGTTCTTTGACATAATCAGAGGCTTCCGATACTACAACCTTATATTTTCCGTCCTTTAATTCTGGCCGCTTAATATCCAGCATATTAGGCAGAATGATGTCTGCCACTTCTTTAAACAGGTGTATCAGTTCCGGCAGATTGATAAACTTATTAAACCTGGTCCGCATCCGGTAACCGGTTCCCTCCGGTGCCAGTTCCAGGGAACTGGTTACTTCCCCAAACACAGAAGCCCATGCGTCAAAATGGTAAATCCCCTTTTCGTGAAGCCTCCTTTCCTGTAGATATAACTGCATCACATAAAGTTCCACCATTGAGTTTGACAGAGGGGTTCCCGTTGCCATAATGACGCCCCTTCCCTGATTTTTTTCGTTGATGTACTGGATTTTCATACGCATATCCATAGCCCTCTGGGAACCTCTGGAACCCAGACCCGCAACATTGTTCATTTTTGTAAAAACTTCCAGGTTTTTGAACAGGTGTGCTTCGTCTACAAATAGGGCATCTACGCCTGTTTCTTCAAAGTACATCACATCATCTTTGATTTCTTCATTGTTCAGTTCTTCGATTTTCTCTAGCAGTTTTTTCTTTCTGCTTTCCATCTGCTTTATGGACCAGTTCTTTCCCTCTTCTTCCCTTGCCCGGTTAATGGCTTCTACCAGTTGCTCTGCCTGCTCTTCCATCATGGCTCTTTGCCGGTCAGGGGAAATGGCAATTCTCTGGAACTGCGTATGTCCGATAATAATACAGTCATAATCCCCTGTTGCCATTCTGGCAATCATACGCCTGCGGTTTTCCTTCTGAAAATCTTCTTTTCTGGTAATCAGGATCTTCGCATCTGGATAAGCCCGCAAAAATTCCGCTCCCATCTGGAAGGTCAGGTGGTTCGGAACGGTAAGAAGGGGTTTCGTTGCCAGCCCCAGCCTCCTCATCTCCATACAGATGCAGATCATTTCCAGAGATTTACCAGCGCCTACCGTATGAGCAAGTAAGGTATTTCCTCCACACAGCAATGCCCTTGCCACAGCATTTTTCTGATAAGGACGCAGCTTTAACAGAGGGTTCAGTCCCGGCAGTTTTAAATAAGAGCCATCATAGCTTCGTTGTCTGTCGCAGTTAAAGGTTTCATTATAAAAATCCACATATTTTTTTCTGCGCTCCGGCTCCTTAAAAATCCAGTCCCGGAAGGCTTCTTTTATCTGCTCCGCCTTATCCCTGGCAAGCATGTTTTCCTTCCGATTGATCACATAACGTACTTTTTCCCCTTCCTGCACCCGGTCCCTGATAGTCACAATCCGGCTGTTTAACAGTTCCTCTATAATGCTGATCGCATCCATAAATCTTGTGCCATAGGTTTCCCTGGTACGAATGGTTCCTCCAAAAAAATTTCCCCTGTCAATATGGTAAGACATATCTGCATCTAAGCGCTCAATCTTGAGGGCATGGCCACTATGAGCGCAATAGTTTCTCTGGTTGTTCTCCGGGATTTCCAAAAGCTCATAGATAAACTGTTCGTAATCCTCATTTTCAATCCAGGTTGTTCCCAATTTTACACTAATCTCAGGCGCTGTCAGGTCTTTTGGCTGTACCTTTTCCAGTGCTTCCACATTGTCTACAAACAGGGGATTGTTCTGCGCATAGATCCTGGCAGTACGGAGCTTCTGACGCACATTGCCGCTTAAATACTCATCTGCGGTTTCCCACCCTGCATTTGGATCTTCTTCCTTTGCCAGTACCGGGTTCTGGTAGATTAACCCTTTTAATTCCTGGAACATTTCTTTCCTGTTTCCCGGATAAAGGGAAAGCATATAGGGAATATCCACCCGGTTATATTCTGATAGACTGATATGCAGCGCTTCCTGGGCATTTTCCACTTTGTCTATCACATCTCTGGGGCGTATGGTCCTTTTATAAAAAATGTCGGCTTTGGTTACATTTTTGTCCTCATCAACTACTTCCAGGGAAGAAAGCAGGGGATAATCATTGTCCTGCCGGAACGCCATTTTATTTGTCCGGTCACAGAAATATCCATGCGTTTTCACAAAGGCATCATACAAACGGTTTAACTGTTCCTGTGCCTTTTTCAGTTCCTGGTCAGAACAATTTTCCTGCTGTATCTGTAAAATTTCACGCACCAGAAGGCGGATTTTATGCATGGCACGTATCCGGCGCTTCACACTTTCCTTTGCCTGACTCCGGTATAAAGACTCCCCTTCCCGGTAATATACTTCGTCCTGTATCACCGTAAACGTATAATTAGGTATCTTTGGGGAAGCAGCTAAGACGTCCTGCTCTTCCTTCTTTTTTTCTGCTATGCTTTCTTCATAACAGTTTTTAGGAAGCTCTCCAACTGCGTCCAAAATTCTTTTTTCCAGGTCAAAGTCTTCCGCTTCATTGACCAGGGCTGTATATTTGGAATCTTTCCCGAAAAACTGTTCAAACCAGACCATTTTCCCAAGCATCATTTCAGGGTGTTCCAGATAATACTCATTTACCGGTACCATGTCTTCCGTAAGCCCTGTATAAGTCCAGATCGGCTCCCCAATCGAAGGCTCTGCTTTTTTCTGAAAAAACAAAAGGTCACTGGTAACTGCGGTATTGGCGCTCTTTCCAAAAGAATCTGCCGGAAGCCGGACTGCCCCTAAAAGGTCTGCCTGTTCTGCCAAATTTTTTCTCACAGCGCTGTCATTTTTATCCAACGTCCCTTTTGAAGTTACCACTGCCAAAATGCCTCCTGGCCGAAGGAGGTCCATGCTTTTCCGGATAAAATAATCATGGACTTTCAACTTCATCTTTTTATATCGGGGATCATACAAACGGAAATCCCCAAAAGGCACGTTTCCTACAATTACATCAAAGCTGTTATCCTCAAATTCCGTTTTTTCAAATCCTTTAATCTGGATACTGGCTGAAGGGTGGAGCTTTTGTGCAATCCTTCCGCTTATGGCATCAATCTCCACGCCATAAAGCTGGGATTTTTGCATACTTTCCGGAAGACCATGAAAAAAGTTTCCAATCCCCATAGCCGGTTCCAGAATTTTTCCCTTCTGGAATCCAAACTGCTCCAGGGCTTTATAAACACCCCGCACGACTTCCGGCGGCGTATAAAAAGAACTGTTGACACTGGCCCTTGCCTGGGCGTATTCTTCTGCGGTCAACAGTTCCTTCAATTCCTGATATTCTTTTTTCCACTCCGGGCGTTTACTGTTAAAAGCATTTGGCAGCCCGCCCCACCCTACATACCCCGCAAGAATTTCCTGTTCTTCTTTTGTGGCATTTCTCTCTTCCTGCTCCAGTGTTTTTAAGATACGGATTGCCCGGATATTTTTCTGATACCGGCTTTTATCCCCACCGGTAAACTGCAACCACCCTTCTGGGTAATAATAATCTCCGGCTTCTTCCTTGCCTTCTGTCTGGACAGAGGTTCTTCCTTCCTGCCAAAGCTCTTCCTTTTTAAGAATTTCGCTATATTCTTCCCATAATGCCGGAAACCAGGGGAGCAGACGGTACATATTCTCCTGCTGCTCTAAGGTTTCTGCATCTTCGGTATAGGCAATCTGGTCCTCCTCTGCCAGATGTGCAGTAAGCCCGCCAAACTGATCCCAGGAAAGTTCCTGCAGAAAATCTTGGCTTTCCGGCAGGGTGATCTTAATCCCATTTTCCTGAATACAAAGCTCATAGCTTCCATGTTCTGTCCGCACCAGATAATAAGGCTGGCCTTCCGGTGCTTCCCGAAGCAAAAGCGTCTTCAAAAAATGGTCTTTTTCTTCCGGTAGCTGATTGGTCGTATAGACCAGACAGAGCATTTTCTTTAAAATATCCGCCTGGATATTCTGTTTATAAAAGGCTATGCCAATCTCTTCTAATGGGATTGGTTCCTTTTCCTCAATCACTTCCTGCACTTTCTCTGGCTGTAAGGTTTCTTCCTCTATATCTTCCCCGTTTTCTAAGGCTTCCTCCGATACAGATAACAAAGGAAGATAGGTCCCTTTTTCAATCCGTTTCCCAATTTCCAAAGAAACCTCGTCCCAGTACCAGAACGCCTCCTTCATGGAAGTTCCCTCACTCCAAAGGATATAAAAACCGCTGGAACCGCTTTCTGCAATCAGGATACCGTCTTTTATATGGGCTTCTCTTTTTACATCTCCATACAATTCATAAAGATAGGCTTCCCGTTCTGTTTCCTCTGGATTGTTCCGGTAAAACTCATAAATTTTATATGGTATCTCCTGCTCTGTCATTTCCAGAAGGATTTTCTCTTTCTGCCAGTTTTCCGGCTGTGCAGGTTCTATCTCCCCAGACAGAAAAGGAACCGCCGAAGCAGTTCCTTTCCCTGTATCCTTTTCTGTTTTTTCCTGTTTTATCCGATCCTGGGGTGAATGATCTCCTCCATAACCTGTTTCTGCGCTTCCATATCCGCCTGTATCCGAAGGTTGGTCATTTCCAACGTGTTGTAAGGGTCTATCCTGTCCTCTCTGGTCCAGGTCTTCAAAAGACTTTCTGCCAGTTTCTCGTGGTATTCCTCCGCTTCTGTCTGGATTTTCATAAGTTTCTCCATCAGTTTCCCGGACAGGAGCATCATTTCGTATTGTGCCTGGTCCGTTCTCTTCATTTCCTGTGCTGCGATCCTGCCGTAACGGTTCAGGGACGCCAGCATCTTCTCCTCGCTCATCACGCCCTCTAAGACTGGTATCTGTATGCCATTCATTTCCCTGTACTGGATTCCTGCGATCCCTTCCATAATACTGCCTCCTTTCAAGGTCTATGTTCTTCATGGTCCTTGCAATCTGTAACACAATCCGCCCAGATAAATGGGATACCAACCGCCCTGTCCGGTACAGAACCTCCTCATTCTCTGAAAAACCGCAGATAAAAGAAAAATCCAGGGTGTCATCTCGGATACCGCAGCGGCTTTCCACCGCATAACAGACACTATTTACAAGAAACTCTGTAATCTGGTTTTCTTTTACCTCCTGTCCCTCTCCGGTAAGGACAGCCAGCTTCTGCAAGGATTTTAAAATTTCATCTTCCTCTTCTATCATAAACCAAACATTTGTTCTTGTAAAGGCGTCTAAAGAATTTTTAAACTTTTTTTCCTGTTCGTAGATTTCCGGGAACAGCTCCCTTGCCAGCAGCCTGCGGTTTGTCCCATTCACCTGCCAGTTCCAGGGCCGGATTCCCTGTCCCTTTACATCTTGAATATCATAAACATGGGTAACTCCTTCCCCGAAAATTTTGGAAGGAAATACTGCAATTCCTTTACTTCCTCTGGCAACCGGCAAATCCATTTCCAGCCAGGCATCATATCCTGCAAGAACGGAAGCATCTGGGCGCTGGGCATATACCATACAGGTATTTAAGAAGTCCAACTGATACAGACGCCCCATGCAGGAAAGGAAATTTTTCCAGGAATCCTCCGACTCTGAAATCCAGTGTATGGTTTCCTCATACAGTTCCCGTACTTTTGTGATATGCTTCATCTGCTGTTCCTTCTTTCTTTTACAGGTACCAGTTCTTTTGCAGAAATATCACGATAGGAAAAATCATCTGCCCCCAGCACGATTTTTTCTGCATAGTAATCTGCTTCTGCTTTTGCAGTTGCCTCCAGTTCATTCCTGCCCCGGTATCTTACTTTTTTCTCCAGGACTTCTCTTATGGTCACTTCATATTCTTTTTCGTCCATGCTTCTCCTTTCTTACTGCAAGCGGCTGGGTCTTCCATACAGCCCAATGTTCGACGGATTGAACGGGTCATTCACTACCCCACGTCTGCTGTTGGCTGCATGTACCATTCTGCCATTACCAACATAAATTGCCACATGGGAAATATTGCGGAACTGCCCATTCTGCTCATAAGAATAAAAAATCAGATCTCCCGGCTCCAGTTCGCCTTCTGTAACTTCCAGCCCATGTGTTACCATAAATTCTCCCTGAGTAGAGGCAATCGCCGGAAGGGAAATGCCTACCTCCTGATACAACCGCTGTACCAGGGAACTGCAATCATAATATCCTTCCTCATACCGGTGTTCCTGACTGTATTTGCAGCCTACCTTCGTCAGTGCCAGATTTGCAACGTCACTTCCTACGCCAAAGGAAGGGATCTCATTTCTAAATTCCTCACTCATGACTTCCCTTAACAGTTCTTCTTCTTTTTCTGTCAGCTTTCCAAGTGCAATATAGTCCTCATAATTCAGGTTCTTGACGTAGCAGCCCTTCTTTGTTACCGTAATCTCATTTTCGTCCCCATCTGCCAGAAACGCTTCAAAAGTCTGATGTCCCCAGGCAGACGCAGTTGCATGATCTGCACAGAAAACATCAAATTGTACTCCATACCGGTCAAATGCCCCGGTATCTTCTACGGTATATTCAATCCCGTTCATAATGATCCTGGTTCCCATAGGGACAAAGGGATTTTGTGCATCTACTGCAAGGGTATGGTCCGGTTTTGGCATGACACCGGAGGCTGTCGGTCCTCCTGCCCACTGCCCACAACAGATACTGCACTGGCAATAGCCGCTGGTTACAACATTTCCCAGACTTTCCCCTGCCTTTATGGTGGTGGTTATGGTCGTGTTTTCAAAACTGTTCATTTCATCAAAGATTTCCTTCAGCTTGTCCTTATGCCGCTGATCCATATCCACACCTATATCCCCGGTTCCATACTTCACCATATAAACCATTAAAGTATCATAATAATTACTCACATAATTTCCGTTTTTCTCATGGAGATAGGTAACTGCCCCATCTTCCCCATTTTGTCCAAGTTTTGTATTAAAGTCCATGTAGTAACCGCTTAAAACTTCCCGGACGGTAGGGTTCTCCTCAGACGGATTGGGCATGAACGCACCAAGTGGCGAACAGTATAAAAGGAAAAAGATAATCACCACAGGGATTGCCACCACAAGCAGAATACTGAACAGCGGAACTAAAAGCGCCCCGGCAAACTGGACCACCTTCAGCATAAATACAGAGGCTTTCATCTTTACAATATCTTTTGCCACCTGTGCCAAACTGTCCTGCTGTCCATTTCCGGTGAGCTTATTGATCATATACTGGATTTTCCTCTGCCGGACTGCCTGCTTTTTCTGTTTCTCCATCTGTTTCTTTTTCACTGCTTTTGTTTCTTTGTAAAACTGCTTATTGGTAATCTTCCCATCAGCCTGTTTTACCTTTAATTCCTGCTCTGCCTTTCTATAGTTCCGGTCCTTCCACAGCTTTTCTGCCGGTTTTGCTGCTGTCCCCATGACATAAAGGGAATCATTAACTTCTTCCCCACCCTCTAACTGGGTCAGTATAGCAGCCTCTCCCCGGCGTACCCCCTTTATGGCAGTCTGCTTCGCCAGGGAAGAGTTTTTTGTCTCTGCCAGCTTTGCAGACTGTTCCCTCCGGTACTGTTCCTTTGCCCGGAAACCAGCAGAGGGCTGGCTGTTTGGTGCTGCCCCCTGTTTCATCTGATCCGTCTGTAAGGTTCCCGGTACAGATACGGTACTTTTGGTCTTTCCATTTTGTTTTCTATCTTCTGCTGCTCCCCGGATTGCTGCCTCTTTCCCGACCTGCTTTTTCTTTTCCTTTTGTTTTTCAAACAGCGCTTCTCTGCCCTGCTCCGGCTGTTTCCCTTTTTCTGCCCTTTCTTTTTTCTTTCTCTGCCCTAAAAGATCGGCCACCGGCTTAGAAGTAAAAGCAGCTTTCTTTTCCTTTGCAGATAAAATAGGATTTTTCTTATGCACCGTCACCTGGGCTTCTTTTTTTAATTTCAGCTCCGGCTCTTTTTCTTTTTTTACCTTAATCTCCAAAGCAGTCCCCCTCTCCGGGGTTTAATTCTTCTGCCTGATACCAGAGTGCCTGAAACAGATACCCCTGTTCCTTTTCTCTGGGTGGTGGTCCGTACTCCTTTTCCAATTCCTGAAAGGCTTCCATAAGGTTTCCGGAAAATTCCTGGTAATCATCTTCCGTCAGGATATACTTTTCGCTGAACAGTACCTGCTCCAATTCCCCCGCCTCTACTAAATGGTCAATGTCCTCCGGGGAAAGTGGCGGTCCCAGTCTGTCATAAGTCTTTTCTTTCAGGTAGGAAAACTGGTAAAGTTCCGTCTGCTGCGGTAAAATCTTCTCTTTACTGCCATCAAAGAGCAAAAAAATAGCTTCCGCTTTTAAGAAAACGGAAACCTCAGCCTGCTCACCATATTTTAGTGCCTGCCCCTTAGAAGAAAACTCCAGCCAATCCGGAATACGGATTTCCAGCATCCAGGCTTCATACTGCAGCCCAAAAGATAATTGATATTTTGCGATAATTCCTCCTCCCTTCCACTACAAATAATCATAATAAATCTCATTGGTATCTTCATGAAAGGACAATTCATACTGTCCGGGGATACCAGGGTCTTACATCCACCAACGGAAAAAAGCATCTACATTTCCCCAAATCCTGGAATCACACTGCCTCCCTGCCTTTTTTCTAAGGTCCAGCATTTTTGCAAAAGCGTGCCGGTATGCCCGTTCATAAGTGGGAAATATCTGAAACTCCCGATACCGCTGTTTTCCCGCCATAGGGCAGCCAATACAGCCCACCCGGTAAAATCCCATTTCATAAAGCGGGTTCATGGGGATTTTTTCAGACCGGATATATTCCCAGACGTCCTGATCACTCCAGTCAATAACAGGATTGCATACATGCTTGCTCCTTGAAAAGCAGGCTTCAAAGAGCCGCCTGGTATCGTCATTGTCATTATTCAAAATGACTGCTCTTGCTTTTCCGTTTGGGACAAAGTTTTCATAAATCCCCCTGCTGTTTCTCCGCTTCCGGCTTTCTGCCCACCGGACACCTGTAAGAATAAAGCGCCCCGTTCCCCCACTCTCTTTTAAAATCTCACAACAATAACGTACCGTCCTGGTTGGCGGTATCATTTTCATGGGAATCAGGCTCCACATGCTTATCCGCTGCCCCTTATAATAAGGTTTGTTGATACTACAAGGAATCCCCGCCTGTTCTGCTTTCTGGAACTGCTCCCTTACATAATAAACCGTTTGTGGGGCATCTGCGGTAGTCAGGTTGTGCATCGGTTCAAATGGCACACCGGACCGCCGCACCAGTTCCCTGCATACTGCACTGTCTTTTCCTCCACTATCCGTCACGACCAAAGGAAGCCCATAGTGCTGCAAGGACATCTGGCTGGCAGTGCGGATACGTTCTATCGCTGTTTTTTCTAAATCCAATTCTGTTTCAGGAGGGAAGATATCTTTTACATGGCCAAAACTCCGCCTCCTTTCCTAATGTTATCTGCCGCCTCTTTTTGGCGGCTCATATCCATTTGCGACATACGCTTCTACGGTCATACCGTATGACTCTGCTTCCTGTCGTATTTCCTCCATAACCTGTTCCCTGTATGATTTGTCCGGACAGGCAGTTGCAAAATCCCGGATATCCGGCATACAAGGCAGCTCCTTCCCTGTATTTAGTGCAATCCTGCTTTCCCGGACATAAGCAAGTATGGCTTCCTGATATGCCTTTCGTGATGCGTCCCCCTGCGTCAGCAAAGGGACTTTCTTTTCTATTTCCTGTTCTTCCAGAACCGCTGTTTCCAGTTTTTCCAGGTTGCAGAAATACTGAAGGGAAGGAAGCATCTCCTCCAGTACCCATTTCATTTGCTGTTGTTCATGTTCCCATTCTTCTGTTGTCCTGGCGGTCTGTTTCATAAGCTGCTGCCCTTCTTCTGTATGGAGATAATAATCTGCAAATGCTTTTACATGATCCAGCAAATTTCCTTCCCCGTCACCAAAATCCTGGCGCCCGGTATAAGACATGACTTCCCCCTCTGAGAGAAAACAGATTTCAAAATGTGTTTTGTAATAACCTGCCATGTCTTTCTCTTCCACTGACTGCCGATCCAGCTTTCCGAACAATTCTACCGCTTGATTTAATGGCATGGCTTCTTCCAATGGAATGTCCGGGTGTTCACTGATCCGCACATACACAAAGGGTTTCAAATCCACAGGCGGAATAAGTTTTACCTGCTCCAGTGTTGTCTTTAGCTTGTCTGCCTGTTCTTTCAGCTCTGGTTTTTGCTCAAATATCTTGCTTCCCAGCCACCTGATGTATTCCTCTTTTCCGTCTTGACATAAGGCTTTCCATATAATAGCTTCCTTATGTTCTGCTTCTTTCGGATAAAAGGTATGGTAAAAATCAGGATCAAGATTTTTTTCCAGTTTTATCATTTCATCTGCAAAATCAGCAGCGTCCATGCTCTTTTTTGTTAAAATCCCTTTGGTATCCACGACTTTTGTTTCTGGAAGATAAGCACTCAGTTCCCTGGCAGCCCTTAAAAGCTCAGGGTATTCCTTGAAACCATAGACTTCCCCTAAAAAATCCACATCTAACTTGCCGCCGGAAACCAGTGGAAAGTCCAATGGAATACCATCTTCCTCCTCCACATGAAGCCCAATCCCTTTTCCTGCATTCAGCCTTTCAGAAGGAATACTCTGATAATACTTTACTGCTTCTTCTGCACTTTGAATATCCTCCCTGTATTCTCCATAACGGTTAAATTCCATACATTCTGCCACATAATACGTTGCCAAACGTCCGGTGGCATTCTCGCCCATCTCACCTTTTTCCACGTAGCAATACCTCCTTTTCACGCACAAAAAAAGCACTACCGTTTTTAGCGATAATGCTCTTTGTGTTACTTCTTATTTTCTTTTCTACTGTTCTTTATCTGTAAGAAAGATACTCTGAAATGCAATAGCTTCCTGTAATATCCCGTTCTATCACACCGGTCTGCTCTAAGCATTCCATATATTTCTTTATTTCATCTTCTGAAAAGCGGGCTGCCTTATCCTCTGACCACTGTTTAAATTCAGATACAATCTGGCTGGCATCAATCCTTGAAAAAGTCTGGACTAAATAAGTTACCGTTGCAAGTCCTTCCAATTCATGATCACTTTCTATCTCATTCACATAAGCAACCGCTTTTTCGATTGCAGGCATAAGACGGTTTAATAACTTTGTTGTTTTTTCACTACAGATTACCTGGTAAGCTAACTGATACGTTGATTCAGTATCTTTTAAGCCATAAAAACTCTGATACTCTCCGATATTTCTACTAACTATATCAATGGAGTGAGCATAGGGACCATATTTATACTTCTGAAACGAAAAATATGGTTCTTCCAGATACAAATTCATAAAATATGCGGCTTTTTGCAGACGAAGTTTTGTACAACGGTTCAGCCCCATTTTTATTTTCATCAGAACTAAACTGGCTGCTGTAAGTTTAGGCGCAACCGCTGCCTTCTGTACATAATTTCTCTGTGGCTCATAAATCAAAAATGTAAAATTATCAGCGATTGGTTCTAATTTCTTTTGTATCAGTTCTTTTACTGTCTGCCAATCCAAACCACCATTTCCACACCCCAGTGGTGGAATGGCTACTGATTTCACATGCAATCCCGGAAGTCGTTCTACCAAAACGTCTAACGCTGTTTCTATATAACTTATTTTAGAATTTTCACGCCATTTATCTTTCGTTGGAAAGTTTACAATCGTAATACCATTCTCTACAAATGTATGGATTGTTCCAACATGCAGTGTTTTATCTTTGCAGGCTTTTATATAGGATTTATTATTTTCTGGAAATTTCAGCTTGAACTGATACGCAACTCCCTTTCCCATGTAGCCCTCACAGTTGACTGTATTAACTAAACACTCTGCACCAGACTGAAACATATCTCCAGTTGTGTATTTAATCAACACAACCACCTCCTCTCGTTACTCAAACCATTGGGGCATCACCGTAATAAATGGCGGTGGAAAGATAACACCTTTCTGTTTGAGCATATCTGCTACTTTGTTTTCAGTTTCTTTCGATGAAACATAGATACACTGGAAAGCATCAACTGGAATGACCAATGGACTCAGGCATTCCGCCATCTTTATCTGTCTGGCGTCCTCGTCATTCTGCCCTACTCTGGTAAGGATATCCCAGTCAATCATTTCAAAGCCTTCGTCATAATTGTATAGCTGACACTCTTCCAATGCCAATGGGTGCTTAGGTAAAATGCGGAAATTATTGCGTCTTGCCAAAATTCTGGTAATACAAATATAAATCATTTCTTCGCCCACATGCGTTTTTTTCACAGCCACATCAAAAGCTGAATATGGGTGAAAATGAAATGGAATATATCCGTCCAGTCCTAAAACTTCTCTCTTACGTATAATTTCCGGATCTGCAACATCTCCAAACGTTACTGTATTCTCCCTTAAAATCTTTCTTGGCACAAGTCCAAAGTCAATGATCGATTCCAGGTTTTTTAACTCTGTTAAATGATATAGAAGTTTCCCTTCTTTCGCATCTTTTAATCCCATTGTTCTCCTCCTAGTATAACACACTTTAAACTTTAATCACAGAGCTTTTGTATGTTCCGTCAATGTGTTTGTTTCCATAAACAAATTTTCCTTTGTACCCATTATATGGTTCCAGTATTGATACGTCAATCCCATTAACGTGCCTTCTCTTTCTCACTTTTTGCATAAGGAAGAGATTGCTCTGCTGCTACTTCTTCCATTTGAAAGTATTCTGGCAGTATATTTTCTTCCCGGAAACTAAAATACCGGTTCTCAGCCACCACGATATGATCCAGCACCTCAATCCCCATAAGATTGCCTGCTTCTGCCAATCGCTTTGTCACTTCTATATCATGCCGGCTTGGTTCTGGATCACCGGAAGGGTGGTTATGTGCCAAAATGATATTGCTGGCATTAGATAAAATCGCAGATTTGAATACTTCTCTTGGGTGGACCAGTACACTATTTAGCGTTCCCATACCTACCACGTTAACGTTAATGACCTGGCTTTTTGTCCGAAGGTTCAAAATACAGAACATTTCCCGGTCACAATCTTTTAAAAAATCCTGAAAGAGTTCTGCCACATCACAGGAATTTTTTAATTTTTTACTACTGTATAGAGGAGGTTCTTCCACCAGGCGTATACTTACCACATCTATTTTATGTGTCTTCTCCATGTTCTTCCTTTCCAAAACAAATCTCCAGCATAATTCCCTCCGGCAGATTTTTTAAAAGTCTTTCCAACTGTTCTAAATTCATTTCTATTTGATATGTTTCGGCCATTCTGCCACCTTTCCCATGATATACAAAAAGAGTGCCTGATAAAACACTGCACTCTTTTTGTACTATCCTTTTTCTACTTTACCGACTTATAATTTTGCTGTTGCCCAATTCTTTTTCTCGTCTGTCATACCTTTTCCTTTACAGATAAAAGAAAACGTTCCTTTCAATTTACATTACTCCTGCTTTGTCTGCAACGCCTTTTCGTGAAGGTTGGTATTGAAAAGCGCATACAGCGGATTATCTTCTTTTTCCATACGGTTATCAAATGGAATACAGGTATTTCCATACTTAATGATCCCCGTACCGGAAGGAGAATTATCTACATATTTTAGCTGTGCTTCTGGAATTCCTGCTGCAGTGGATAATTCCTGACTGTCTACATTGGACTGCTTTAACAGGGCAATAAATTCACTGTTTCCCAGCATGGTCATTGCTGTATAATTCTGCAGCATATCAACTAAATTTTGGGTGATTCCAGTGCATAATCCGCCTTGTTTCCTCACTTTTTTCCAGAGGCTGAACAAAAATTTCGCACTATATTCCCGGTCAAGAACGGTATGGAACTCATCTATATAAAGCCAGGTTGCCCTTCCTTTCTTTGCGTTTTCTGCAATCCGGGCACTGATATTTTCCAACATGACCAGAGTGGAAATGGCTCCCAGCTCTTTCCCCAGATCCCTTGTACCATAAACAATGAACCTTGCCTGTACATTCACATTGGTATGGTTATTGAAAATATTTAAAGAGCCATTTACAAACAGCTCTAACGATAAGGCAATATCCTTTGCCTCTTCCTCCGGCTGCTCCAACAGTAGCTCATAAAATTCTGACATGGTAGGGATATGCTTTTCCCTTGCCTTTGCAATGTCAATATACAGCTTTCGTACACAACGGTCTATAATGGATTTATGGCGGCTGTTTAGATTATCCCCGTAACACTGTTCACACAGCCCCAGCATAAATTCCCCTTTATCCCGGATATATCCCTGGGAATCGTTTAAATCCAGCGCCCAGACGTCCATCTCCAAAGGATTGATGTAATTCTTTGTATAGGTAGACAGGTTAATGATTGCCGCCTGGTTTCCCAGGGCTTCTGCAATATCAAAATATTCCAGTGTCGGGTCGATACAGATAATATCATCATCTGTTCCTAAGAACACCTGCAGCATTTCCGACTTACTGAAATAGGATTTTCCGGAGCCGGGAACACCGAATACCATTCCATTCCCATTCGCCAGTTTTTTCCGGTTTCCAATGCAAAGGTTATGAGAAACCTGGTTAATGCCATAGCAGACGCCGGATTTTTCGTTTAATTCCTGTACATTAAAGGGAAGAAGGGCTGCAATGTCCCTGGTAAGCATGGTCCGCATTGTGCTGATCTGCCGGTTTCCCACTGGAAGTATGGTATTCATAGCTTCCCTCTGCTGATAATAGTGGGTTTCAATCTGGCACATGCGTCCATTGCCGATATTTTTAATGGTTTCGGTTACACTGTCTAACTCCTTCTTGTCCTCTGCCATGATTAGGAAATTAACCCCTGTATAAAACAGGTTCTGGTCATTTTCCCGCACGTCGTCCATAAGATTTACAATCTTCTCCTTCTGGACTTTCTTGATATGGGAAATGTCACTGGAAAAGTCGTTATTTTTATTACGGACTCTCTGCTGCTTTAAAATATCATTTTCAATGCCCAGATATTTCTTCTGAAGAACCTTATTTGCCAGCTCTTTTGGTACTGGTACAATACAGATTGTAGTGATGCTATGAACCGGAAGGCTGGTAATCTCATTTAAAAAGGTATCCGATAAAGAAGACGGATATTTTTTAATGAATAATGCCCTGCATTTTTTCCGTTCCGTTTCAAAATAACCTGGGTAAAACTGCATATACCCTGGTGAAATATCATTTTTAGGATCACCGCCCTTTTTTAACGCCTGTCTGAAATCAAAGGAGAATTGTTCTTCTTCCCCTATACGGTAAAAATTGAAAAGTACCCGCAGCCGCTCTTCTGCATTTAATTCTTCAATGCAGGAACCAAGTTCTCCAAAGTTCTGTTTTAAGGTAGCTTCAAAAGTGGCAAAAAATGCTTTTGCCTGTTCGTAGGATTTCCGTTCTACACATACAGTCAGCAGTTTTTCCTGCTCAATCCCCTGCCTTCCATCTACAATGCGCTTTTCAATAATCTGGTTATAACTTCCACGCAGCCAGTTAAAACCATCTCCTTTTTCCTGGAAAAGTACATGCTCCCGGAAATCCTGCATATTTTTATTCCGATTAAAAATGGTAATAAGAAAATATACATCAATGGCATTTACCGTCTTACAATACTGCTTTAAAATCCGCATCTGTTCTTCTGCACCTGCGGTTACATAGTTAATATCCAAAAAACGATATGTCTTGGAATATATCCCCTTCCCTACTTCAAAAATGCCATTTTCTGCAATTCTCCCAATCCCCATGACTTCCTGAAGATATTTCGGGGATTTTACTGCTTTATCTGCTTTTTTTAACTGGTCAAACTTATCTGAAAAAATTGACAATCTCTAATTTCCTCCTTTCAGGCAGATGGGACCACAAACACAGCAGCTTCCATCTGCCGCTACATGTCTGTGTATCCCTCTCCTGAAATGGAGAGCAGGCGCTATTTCACGCCTTGATTGAATATTCTGGTCAACGGTACATCTTATACCACACCGCTGCTGCCGCACCAAGTACAATCATCACTACCGTTACGATCCCCATACGGATTGCCTTCTTTTTCACCACGTTGACATCACCACCTTTCTTCTCTTTTTTCTGTTCCTTTTTCCTTTGCTGTACTTCCCGTTCTTCTTCCTGACGGGTTTCCATATAAATCTGTTTCAGTTCCTGCACCGATTCCGTAGAGCCATACACCAAAGGGCGGTTAAAAAAGGAAAAATAAATCATCTTCCCTGCAAACTGCCAGAATGTCAGCCCATGATAGTTATAAAACCCAGTCAGTGCCAGAGGTACAACAAAAGGGGTTGCCACATAACAGCTCAAAGTAATCCCGATTTTTTCATACAAAAGCAGGACAATCCCAGTTCCTACGCCCAATGCCAATGCCGAAAACAAAAACTGTTTTGCTGTAAGTCCTAGAACCAGGGATTCTTTATAATGCTGTAGGTCCTCACTTAATTCAATCTCCATACATAACCTCCTGTATCTGTTTTTTATCTGCTCTGTCTTCGCTCTTCCTGCATGGTTTTCTGTAATCCATGTTGATTGCAAAAGGCGGCAACCCCAGCCTGGTCAAACTTACGCAGCTCCTCCAGATGAAATTTCACCACCGCGTACTGCTCCATACCGGATTGTGCCTTCCAGGGAAGCAAAGTTCCCAGTCCATGCTCCTGAATAAATTGGATATTTTCCTTACTAAAATCACCGCTGATACAGGCAGTTCCAGGTTCCAGGCAATATCCGGGAAGGTTTACGGTCAAATCTGAAAACGGTTCCCACGCCCCATCTTCCTTACTATACAGTTCCACATAAAGGTTCTGGTTCATTGCGTAATAATCTACCCGCAATGCCAGTTCTTCGGTTCCATACGCCCATTGAAAATCTGCTGTTTTGATTTCCTTTTGAAATTCTGGATTTTTTACTTCTCCCCGTTCCTGGTATGCCTGCTCATAGGCTGCATATCCCTCCGGGTCCAATTTCTTTAAAGTTTCTTCCTGAAATTCAAACAGTGGATATTCCATACAACCAGAACAGCAAATTTCTTCTTTTAACTGTCCAAGCCCGTTTTTTTTGATAAATTCTACGATCTGCTCCAGATCATAGCCTGGGAGCAAAAAGGTCTGGTTCTTTTCCAGCGGAATTCCCATATCTGTGGTCAATTCAAAAAGTTTCCATATCTCTTCCTCTTTTTCCGTAAACACACAAACTTTGATGTTTTTATCAGCCGGATAAGTTGCAACTTCCAGCCAGACCTCATAGATCTCCCCATTGCCAAAATCCAGGCTGAGTTTTTCTTCCTGTTCCATTTACATATCCTCCCTTCTTACCGGCTCCTGCTCTTTGCAGACAGAAGCCTTTCTTTTCCCTTTTCAAAATATTCTTCATTAATTTCAATGCAGATTGCATTCCGTTCATTTAAAAGTGCTGCTTCCCCCAGGGAAAACGAACCTGCAAACTGATCCAGTACCCACTCCTTTTCTTCTGTTACAAATCCAAGGATCTGCTGCAAAAGTTGCACTGGTTTTTCTGCCTGATGAATACGGGAGTTTTTCCCTGGCGGTTCAATGTCAAAGACCGTTGGAAGCATTCCCCTGGCGCCTGACATATAGTGGGATATTCCTGGCTCCGCCTTATCCTTTTTCGCATCTGGGCGTAAATTCCTGGCTTTTCCTTTCGTAAAAAATGCAATCTCTTCCGTATTTTTAGATTTTCTTCCCGTATTGGCAACGAAATTTCCTTTTTTCCAGGCGACTTTTGCATAATATTCAAGTCCTGCTTCTTTCGCCATTTTTTTCATCTGATAGAGGTATTCATAATTTTCCCCATTTTCTTCCGGCATGAACTCTACCAGAAAACACCCTTTTTTCAACACCCGGTATTTTTCATCAAAGTCTTCCTGCGTATATTGAAAACATTCATAGGCGGCAAAATCCCGGTTTCCCCCTTTCAGGCTTTTTTTCAGATCATAAGCATGGTCTGTAATAATGGCATCTATACTGTTATCTTTTAAAAAGCTCAAATCCCTGCCATTTCCCTGAACCAGCATACAAGTTACCTCTTCTCCGTCCTGTTCTTTGGTAACCGTATAGACTCCTTTGGCTATCCTGGAAAAAAGCCCCTTTTCTATTCCCTCATAAATTCTTGCCCGGATACTGGGTTCTTTTACCTCTTTTACCTGTTCTACACAAGCCACTGCTTCTTTAAGGCTGAAGCATTCTGCGTCCTGAAAATATTCAAATAGTGTCATCTGTATCCCTTTTTCCTGCACAATCCTTTCCTCCTACAATCCCAGTGCCCTGGAAGTCAGGTTCTGCGCTCCTTTTACAGTGCCTACCGTCAGCGCAACCGTAAAGGTCATTTCCCCCAAATAAATCAGGGTTTTGGCCCAGTCCTCATAATCTCCGGTAAAGGTCGGAAGTCCGGAGGAAATAAACTGGTTACACAAAAGGATTGCCAGCGCCATTGTGACTGCCTCAAAAACGACACTGATAAAATATTTCATATAGGCTACAAAGGTATTGCTAAGCCCCCGGTTTCCAGCCAGGGTACTGCTGGCAATCGCCCCAAAAGGTACAATTACCATAATTTTCAAAAAGCGGAAATAAACATTGTACAGCAGGAAGAAACCACAGATAATAACGATTAAAGACAGGAAAACAGCAAGTATCAGGAACACGATACTGGTTCCAAATCCCAAATCTTTGATCACTTCTGCCTGCGCCGGGTCAATGGATAACTCCACACTCTGGTTTTGCCCCAAATGCCCCACCAGGTTTCCACAGGAAGTAAACAGGGCTTTCATAATGGTAATGTTATAAGATACCAGCCACTGTGCAATGGCAACCCGGATAAACATACGGAGGATTGCTTCAAACCGGATTTCTTCCCGGATATCTACCGACTCTGCACAAAACCCAATGACGAAAAAAAGGACTACCAGGGCAGAGCCTATCCCAACAAAAAGGGGTTCAATCCCTTCAATGATCCCCCAGGGCCCGCCTCCTTTGAACCCGGTAGGGGACTGTCCTAAAAGTTCAAATACGAGGCTGACCTGGTTATTCCAAAATCCAAACACGATTTCCAAAAGTGCAAGGATCGCCTCTCCTAAATTAAACATCACTTCACCTCTCTTCTTATCTGCTTATCTCAAAAAGAAGAATGGTTTTAGCTAATTCCCAGGAAAGTAAGAACGGAGGAAATGGCTGCCATAATAAGCCCTGCAACAATTCCTTTAATGGCACTGTTCATAGAAGAACTGTCCTGCTGTTGGTAAGCCTGTGCAAATTCCATCACGTTTTTTGCCAGGATAATCACACCCACCGCACCGATAATACTGATCACCAGTGTCTTTAAATTCATAAGCGGCTGTGTTACGTCACTTACCCCGGAAGCCATGACAGTCTGGGGGAACAGGGAAACAGTGGCAGCGCTTACTGCCAGGACTCCCAGTAGAGATTTTTTCAAGCGGTTCTGTTTCTTTCTGATAACCTCTTTGATCTTCATATCTTTTTACTCCTTTTCATGTGATTGATACCGCATTACGCAAAAAGACAGATTTTTGAAAACCTGCCCTGCGTAATGCAAAAACTACAGGTTTCCAAAAATCTGCCTTCTTTAATCCGAGGCTGTTTCTTTTGTAAATTTTTTACGGATTTCCTTCATCTTTTCAGCACTGTTTTTTGTATCTGCCATTTGAAGGATTTTATCATACGAAATTCCAGCACCAATGGCAAGCATGATTTCTCCCAACTGTTCCTCATTATAAACATGGCTTTCTAATAATTCAGAAAGTTTTTCTTCCTCTGTCTGTACCGGTTTTTCCGTTTTCTTCGGCGGCCTCACCTCCTCTACCGTTCTCTTCTTCTGGTTCTCTTTCAGCTCTTCCTCCGAAAAAATCTTCTTAGGAATAGGCTCATAAGAAAAAATTTCATCAAAAGACAGTTCCACAATCTGAACATCTTCTCCCTGTTCCTTTTTCTTCTTATAATAATCCAGGGATTCTTCACTTAAAATCTGTACCGCCTGTTTTTGGGCAGCCATTCTGTCATGGATATAAGGCGCAGCCCCGCCATCTTCTGTTTCCGAAAATCTGGAGTGTGCAAAAGTATTGTATTTCTTATCAATAATAGGATCACAACCCCTGATTAACAAAATACACTCTGAGTTATCCAGCTTTCGGGTTTCGTCCGGTGTCAAAAGCTCACGCCCCAGCACATCATAATTCCGGGAACTGCTCCCTTGCCGGCCTTTGGTTTCCCCACTGCTTTTTTTATCAATGGTTCCTTTTCCCAGGGACTCACTGATATACTTATGCGTGGACTGTTCATTCCCACCAAGATATACCAGAGAATCACAATTACCCGGTATGGTTTCCCAGGTTTTCTCAAACAAAGCCTTGATCTGGGCAAGGTTTTGGATAAAAATGGTACATGAAATATTCCTGGAACGCATGGTACTAAGGAGGCTGCAGTAGTCATCTGGCAATGGCACGTTGGCAAATTCGTCCAGCATGAAATTCACGTTAATGGGAAGTTTTCCATTATAATGGAAGTCTGCCTGGTAATACAATTCCTGGAAAATCTGGGAATAAAGCATACCAATTAAAAAGGCATAACTCTTATCCGAATCCGGCGTTACACAAAAAAGTGCAGTCTTCCGGTTTCTGTCCCCGTCAACACCAATCCCAATCTCCTCAATCTCCATTTCATCATGATCCAGAATCCGCAAAATTTGTGGGTTCTGTAACAATCCAAGCCTTGCATTTGCGGAAATGATGATACTCCTTACCGTATCTCCGGCACCCCGTACCACTTTATTATACTGGATTAAAGCAGGGTGGTTGCTTCCCTTTTTTCTCTCCAGTCTGCGGAAACGCCGGTCTAAATCAGAAGGGGAACCGTCTGCATGGACTTCTGCCTCATTCAAGAGCTGCAAAACCATACGGAAATTCCTTTTCTCCATTTCACACTCCTGCCACACATAAAGAAAAATGGCCTGCAAGTACAAAGACTCGGCTTTCTCCCAGAATGGATCACTGGGCTGTGCGTTTTTCGGAGTGGTATTATTGATCAGGTTAGTAACCAGTTTTACAATATCTGTTTCAGAGCGGATATAGCGGAATGGGTTATATCCGTTAGACTGCTCCATTTCCACCAGGTTCAGCACCCGTATCCGGTATCCATGCGCTTTCAGCATACCTCCGCAGCATCTTAAAATCTCCCCTTTGGGATCTGTAATGATCTGGGAAGCCCTGCTTAACTGAAGGAGATTGGGTTTCACCATGAACAAGGTTTTTCCAGCGCCGCTTCCTCCGATTACCAGGACATTTAGGTTTCTCCTGGTCTTTCTGGTATTCATGGACAGCCTGACATTCTGGGATAAGATCAGATTATTGTGTTCATCTTTATCCGCAAACTGCTTTGCCACCTTTTTCGGATCTGCAAAAACAGCGGTACCAAATTCCTGTCCCGGCATATAGTTTTTCCGGCTGGTTACATACATGACCATACCGATCACATATACAAAAATCCCCAGAATGATTGCTTTTAAGGAAGTTTCGTTCCAATAATTGGCAAACGGGGCTGCCATCACCTGATCCAGACGGTTTAAAAAATAATTGATATCCTTTCCGGGCTGATAACACACGTTCAAGAGATAACCTCCATAGCCGGAAGCTATGCCACCAATAAGATACATGCCCCAGGACTGTTTCTTCTTTTTCTGAATTGCTCCGGTTCTCTACCTCCTTTGCCCCTGTATGGTTCTTCTCCCTGCTTCCAGGTTCTGTTGTGCCTTCCTGTAATTCTGCTCCCTTCTTCTGCGTATCTTTTCCTGCTCCTGTCTGGCACGTTCCCTGTGTACCGGGTCATAGCTTTCCCTATATAAATCTTCCCCCGAAGTTTTTCTAAGAAAACGGTCCTCCAGGTCTAAAATTGCATACTCCTTCTTCTTTTCCAATCCTGCAAAAATCGTCTTATGGTCATTAATCCAGCTAATTTCCGATTTATCCAGCCAGATAAATTCATTCTTACGGTACGGAATCCTGGTTTTGATATGATGCTCTGTTTCTTCATATACCAGCTTCTGGTCTATGGTAATGGCATTCACACCTGGATTGTTCCGTTTCTCCTTTTGGATACGCCGAATGACCTGCATCTTTTCTTCTGTTTCCTGGCTGCTTCCAGTGCTGCGTCTTTTGGCTTCCTCTTCCCCAAACAACTGTTTCCACTGCTGGGAATCTACCAATTCTTCAACCTGTTCCGGTGTCCTGGTCAGTGTCACCGTACCTTCCTTCCCTTTTTCCAAAATCCCCTGTTCTTCCATGTAGCAGATAATCGGCCAGATCTGAAGCCAGGTCATATTCAGACGGGAACGGACATCACTGATCTTCTCCACCTGGTTTTTCGCCAGCTCCCGCGCAACCAGTTCACACTCCTTCGGCTCCGGCAGGGCAGGCTTTTTTACTTCTTCTACCAACTGCTCTACCTTATCCGGCTCTGCATTTTCATAGTATTCATCTAACGTCCCAATATTGGAATGTTCAATTTTTGCCATCATGGACTGAATACGGGGCGCTGCCTGGGAATGGAACAAAATTTCACTCATACCGTCCTTCTCATTTAAATCCGGCAAAATGGAATATAAAATCCCATACTTATTTGCCAGGGCTTTTACCCGCTCCAGGTCTTTTGTTTCAAAACGGAAAACCTGTAAATCGCCTCCCATTTTCAGGAGCTTTTGTACAGAAGTTTTCCCTGACAGTTTTTCCTGATCCAGAACTTTTTTAAATACCGCACAAATATCTTTTACAAACTGCCAGCCTGTATTTCCCATTTTCAGAATGATTTCTGCGCCTTCAAAGGAAACTTTAATAATCTGCGCCGCATCTTGTATTTCACTCATGCTCTCCCTCCTATCCCATTGCCCTGTCCTTTTTTACTGGAACAGCCGCCTTTATTTTTCCTTCTGTAAGCATGGCTTCCAGGTCATACTGGATATTTTCCTGTTTTAAGAGAGTCTCCAGCATGTGGTTTGCTTTTTCCTTTTCATAGGTCATATACTGAAGCTGAAAAATATAATTCTCAATCTGCAAAATATTTTCCGGAACCTGAAAAAACGGTTCAAGGTAATGATAAAGAATACGCTCTTTTTCTTCCTTTCCTGCATGAGGCGCCTGTAACTGCAAAATAATTTTTTCTACCTCTTCCATAGACTCCTTATGAAAAGCAATACGGTACAAATCCTGTTTCTGCTCCCTGGTAAGAAAGGGCTGTTCCTTTTCGGCAGTTTCCAAAAGGGAAAATGTTTTTACCACATGTTCAAGTTCTGCCATTTACACACCCGCCTTCCGTTTCCGCATCAAAAGGATAATTTCCCGCATTTTTTTCATTCTCTCTGGTGAAGGGCTGTTCTCCATCACCTGAAGAATTTCTGCATCTGCCAGCCCACTTTCTACGCACTGGCGGATTTCTTCCAACTGTTCTGCGGACAGGTTATATTCCAGAATTTTCTCCACAACACTTTTGGGTACTTTTTTCCCAAGCATGGCAATCCCAAGCAGCCGGTGCTTACTTTTTTGTAGCCCTTCCGCTGTTTGTATGCTTTTTTCTTCCAATACCACTTTTGTTTCCCTGGAAGCAGCTTCTGTTTTTTCCCTGTATTTTTCTGCTTCTTTTTTCAGATCCTGAATTTCCTGCTCTTTCTTTGCCAGCTTTTCTTTTAATTCCTGTATGTTTTTATCTTTATATTGCAGGTTCTCATACAGGTCTTTAATCTCCTGGTTTTTCTCTTCAACAACATGCTCCTTTACCAGAGAAGACAAGGCTGTAAAACGGTCATTGCTTTCCCGAAACTGCTGAATGGATTGTTCCATGATCCCCATAAGATTTTTCATATAAGAACGCATTTCTTCATCTTTCGGAACTTCTTTTTTTGCCTTTGACTCTTCCAGTTGTATCCGCATGGTCCGCATACGGCTGGCCGGCAGTTCATTTCCGGCATAGGTTTTCACCTCTTCCAGATCCAGCCCGTTTTTTAAGCCCTCTACGATTTCCCGTACCTGGAACTGGTTATAATTTCCTTCACATAAAAAGTCGATTTCCCCAATCCCTTCCATAAGCCCTATGATGATTGCTTTCATCACCGGGGCTTCCTGGTTACTCTTAACTACCTTCTGGATATCCGAAACAGGAAGACCAAAATCCAGCCCCATAGAAACTGCGTCCATCTGTTCTTCTTTTAAAACTTTCCGGCATTCTTCCAGATACCGTTGTCCTTCTACTGTCATTTACCCTCCTTTTCCTCTGCCCCTCGCAGACGGTTTCCTATTCTTTTCCTTCTGCTGTGCTTCCAACTTTTCTTTTTCTTCTGCTTTTTCATGCAGACGCTCTGCAATCCTTTTTTCTTTTAAGATTTTTTTCCGTTCAATCCGCAAACGCTCCTCTTTCTCAAAGAAATAAGCGTCTGTCTGTTCTGCCTCAGACAAGGAATATCCCATTTCTTTTAACTGCCCAAGAAGGTTTTGGTATGTCTGGTGGTCTTGAAAAAATTCCTGATACCCTTCCTGATAAAGTTTTGCTTCCATCTGTTTTTCCTGCAGCTTATTGAGAAGCAGAAGCATTTCCTCATAAGGAACCATTTCTTTTCGTAGCTGCTTTCTTGCCCTGCTGTTTTCCCAAAGCTGTTCCTTTGTTGCATCAGAAATAGCTTTCAACTGCGCCTTATCCTGTATGCGATAAGCTGCCAGAAAATCAAATTCCTCCTGCAATTTTTTCAATTCATGGATTGCTGCCCTGTATTTCCAGGTTTTAGAGTCTGCCATTGGTTTCCCCTGCCGGTACCTGCGAAGAAAACATTCCTTCTGGTATCTGGTCAAATGCCGCTCCCGGTATGGGATAAACACATACGTCCATTCTACCGGTATCTCCTCTCCGGTCATTTCCGGGATTGGAAGGCGTCCAAAACGCTGCCGAAGCCTTTCCTCTGTATATTCTTCCCCTAGCTGGTCAAGCCGCCTTGCCCTTCCTGCTCCGGGTTCCCGAACAGAAAGGCGCTTTCTCCCCCGCAACTCATATCCCATGCTGGAAAGATTTTCAAGAAATTCCTCATAAGAACCTGCGTCCTGTAATGCCTGGTCCACATCTCTTCTGATCCGCCTGTCCCGTTCAGAAAGAGATTTTTCTTCCTGTCCTTTTTGTTTGCGTTTTTCCTTTGCTTCTTCCAGATCCAGCACAGATAAACCATGCTCCCTGCATATCCGGTTGGTCAGAGGCTGAATGATGTTTTCCCAATCCCCGTTTTTATAATCGTATTTATATCCCGTAGTACAGCGTACTGAATTAAAAATAATGTGCCCATGAATATGGTCCGTATCATTATGGACTGCATAAACCGCTTCAAAATCCTTCCCAAGAAATTCTGTCACAAACTCTCCTACCACTTGGAAGGCTTCTTCTTCCGAAACCTCATCTTCCTCAAACGAAAGAATGAAATGGTAGCCCTGCCTTTTATCCAGCTTTCCAAAATGACGTTTGGTATCTACCATCTGGGATAATGCCTGTTCAGGAATACAGTTATGTCCACAGACATAGCGGCCATGTTCTGTTTTCTCCGGGTTCATAATATAGCGAAGACCGTTTGCCAGATGTTTTGCCGGATAGCCCGTTTTTGCCTGTTTCATGTGCAGGCACTTTGTAATTGCCATAACCTACAGCCTTTCCTGCACCTGGCTTACCAGTGTTTTTATCTGCTTCAAAAACACATACAGACGGTGTTTATCTTCCCTGGAATAAAGGGCGCTGTTATTGTTATGGGTAATCTGGTTGATGTTTACGCCAATCCGGTTGATTTCCTGGTTCATGCGTTCCAGTTCCTGACGGATTTCCGGGTAATCCCTGGGACGGTTGGTAATCAGCATACGAAGGTACTGGGAATCGGAAAGCCCCATCTTTTCTGCCTGTTTTTGTAACTCTTCCAACTCCCATGAGTACAGCCGGATTTCTTTTCTGCATTTCATTGTTTCTTTTTTCATGCTCCCCCTTTCCTTATCTTTATCACATATTTCATCTACCGATTTCTACTCCAACGCTATCTGCTGTCAACTCCTAAGACCTGCTATCGGTCACCATATAACTTCCCGGTGTCCGGACTGGCTATGCCAGTCCTCTGCAAGATACGGATTTTACCGTACAAAATCCCATCTTGTTAGGGGGCACCCCCTAATACCCCGGATAAAATAGATAGCACAACGCAGATACTGATAGCAGACCTGCGTTCCATATAGGGAAAAACCGATAGCAGTTCCAAACATCTGCTATCGGTTTTTCCACTTCCTACTTCTATTTCTGCTAACAAAACCCCAGTTCTGTTAGCAAATCTGCCAGCCTCCTGTGTCTGATGTGACAGCAGTTCTTCCATTCTGCTATCAACGCCTTTTGCACAGACTCCTTGCAGGCTGCTTCTTCTTCCGCAATTTCTCTCTTTCCAACAAGTATGGGAAGACTCTCTATGGACCATTTGCCGCTTTGGGTTTCTCTTATGAAATTATTGGTTTACCTGTTCTTCCAAACGCTCCAATGCCTTTTCAAAAGCTCCAATCCCACTGAAAAAGGAAGAAAGCCGGATATCCTCAAACAGATATGGCATGGCTTTGTATAGTTCCAGAAAAATATAGTACAGCACATCAACAACAATGGAATTTCCTGCCTGTTTGTAAAGCTGGCTGTTACTTATGCCTGCTTCTTTTGCTTTCCAAAAATCCGCATCGGAAAAGCCCATAAGCCGGAAGCATTCTAAAGGTGTCAGCCTCCGGATACGGAACAAAGACTCTAAGCGGTGTATTCCATTTGATGTCGTAAGCGTAGGGCAGAGTTCCCCATGCTCCTGTACCCTTCCCCGTTTTTCCACAGACGGATAACTAAGATTTACAACACCATTTTCCAAACATTCCTCATAACCTTTCTGTGTCTTTTGACGTACCAGAATGATATTATCTTTTTGCACAGAAGTAAGGGTATGGCAGACTTCTTTTTCTCCCAGTTCCAAAGTCTGCACAATCCGGCCTTCCCGATCATACCTGCCCCGGATTGCTCCTGGATATTTTTCTACAATCTTTGGCTGGTCATGCCCTGCTAAAACCGCACCGCTGCTTCCTAAAGGGGAATAAATAACCCCGCTTGAACCATAGCCGGTATGAATATCTCCCACTTGAAGAATTTTGGGCTGCTGTCCGCCACCACCACAGGCAGTTACCGTAGGGCAGCACCCGTCTGGCAGATAAACCCGTCCAGTCTGTTCAAACACCCCTTTGATATTTCCGGCCCGTTTTACCCGGTTTTCCCGAAAAGCCTTCAGGCTTTTTTCGTCCGGCTCAAACAAAAGCGCTTTTCTCTCTTCCATATCTTCAATCAAGCGGCGTACTTTTTCCTGGGATAAGTAGTATTTTTCCTCTACCGTATCCTCCAGAATATCCATAAGGCACTGGAAGGACTCCAGCGGTTCCGGAAACTGGAATGTTCCATTATCCATTTCCTTCTGTATCAAAATCAGATATACCCGTTCCCTGTTCTGTGGTATTCCATAATGCTTTGCATTAAGAACACTCCAATAGGTGTGGTATCCGTATTCATGCAGTTCTTCTTCAAACAACCGGAATGTGGTATCCCGGAATTTTTTTCCTACAATATTTTTTACATTTTCGTAAATTCCCCATACTGGTTTGACACCCCGTATCATACGGAGCCACTCCACCAGAAGGGAAGAACGTGTTTTATCAATATCATGGGAACCACACATGCCGCAGGCGTCCCTTTTGGAATAATGTACCTGCAGAGGGTTATACTCATACCCGCAGCTTCGGCATTTCCAAACCGCGCCTGCCTGCTTGCCTGCCAGGGAAAAATCCTGACAGGGGCTTCCTCCACAGATCATGTTAAACGGTTCAATCTCCCTTTCGTCCACTTTTGTAATATCTCCCAGATTCAATGTTTCACTTGTACCATGAATCGCACAATAACTCTTTGCTGCATATTTATCAAACTCACAAAAATTCACCAAACTATATTTCATTCCTCATATTTCATGAGGTGTAGCTACACATTTTACCTAGGATTACTCACTTATTTCCTCCTGTCTCCTAAATTTTTTATAGTCTTCATGAGAAATCCACAGCTACAAACGAAATATCCATCTGGCATTACCTTACAATCATAGAATCACCCCTTCCCGTATCCAGAGTTTATCCTTCTGTCAAAAATTCTGTTGGTCTGCACCACCTCCTTTCCTAACACTCCCACTTTCGGATTGGTTATTTCTTTCTTACCGCTCTTTTTCTGATGTTTGCCAGCACCCTGGACACATACGCCTGCTTGGGTATCCCCATGCGGTATCCCTGCCGCTCATAGCTCTCTTCGATAAACGCAACCCGTACACGTCCATGCAGTTTCCTCTTTCCTATCCACTGCACTACTTTTTCCATCTCCGCTTCGCATTCGTCGATCTCCCATTTTTTGAAACATTCCTCATCATAGCTATTTTCCAAAAGAATACCCTCCTATCTTGCCTGTGCTATCTGGTATGATACTATGTTCCTGTGTCCTACCATTTTTTCTATCTTTTGTATGTTTGTCCCTTTTGTTTCAGTAAGAAGCGGCCTTTCCTTTTCTACCAGGCTGGAAAGCTCTTGGTTTTCCTTTTTATACTGCAAAAAAGCATTATAGTCTTTTCCCATAGGTGGAAGACGTACAAAAACCTCATACTCCATAAGGGTATATTTTCTTGCCAATTTTTTTGCCGCTTGTCTTCCCGGCAGGTCATTATCCAAACAGAACTGTATCTTCCTGATATGAGAATAATCTTTTAAGAACTTTTCCAAAGGACCATCGGAAAGCATTCCAAGTACCAGGATATTGTTCTGATAATCTTCCCGCAGTTCCATATCGGACATGGCATCAATGGCCGCCTCATATACATAGAGCGTATCACTGTTTTGGTCTACCAGATTAACCCCATAAGTTTTGTCATTCCCCGTAACATCTCCTTTAAAGGGTTTTCCATATTTATCCAGGGTTCCCCTCTGGCTGGCAAAACGTGGGATACCTTCCGTATCTTTTCCCACAAAAACCAGGTTATGGTACGTTCCGCTCTCATACAAAATCCCCTTTTTTACCCAAAAATCAATCATCTGCTTTGACAGCTTCCGCTGTTTTATCAGATAGCCATATAACCGGCGGCTGGTTTCTGATTTTGAAGGAAGTACAAAAGGTTCTTTCGGTATGTCTTTTCTCTGTTTTGTTTCTTCTATTTTTTCAGCCTGTCTTTCCGGTTGAAATTTTTGCATGGTTTCAGTACGGATATATCCGGCAAACTCCAGCAGATATTTGACTGCCTCCACAAAATCCATGTTTCTGAAATATTCCAGAAAGTCAATGGTGCTGCCACCTACCCCCTGGCTAAACCGGCACCAGGAAGACCGGTTGAAGATCATCACAGAGTCCATACCAACTGCCTGATAGAACCTGCCTTTCCTTTTCAATGGAATCCCTATCTGCTCCGCCAAATCCACTAAATCCACTGCCTTTGCAATCTGAATTTCTTCAGCCGTAAATTTTCCCATACTGCACCTCTTCATATTTCATATCCAGATAATGTGCCATTTCCGGGTGCAGAGCTTCAAAAGCAGTCAGGTAGCGGAAACAGGAACTATACTCTCCCTGTCCGGTACAAAATTCCCGCAGGCTCTTTTTTGAATACTGGGCGGGCTGGTTACACCAACGGCTTAGATTGATATACATTCCCTTATAAACCTCCGGCGCCCGTTCCCATGCGGCATAGCGCATCAAATAAGCCAGGCACTTATACCGCATCAAAATCTCAATCCGTATGAAAACGTCCCGAATATCCTTTGCCCAAAAATCTGCTTTCCAGGTTCCTTCCCAGTCATAGCCGCACAGTACATACAGCTTAATTTTCTGGTAAGAAACTGGGATCACTTCCCGCAAAAGTTCCAATTTTCTTACAATAAGTTCCTGATCTTTGATATGGTCAAAGGCAAAAATCATACCGTTATCCAATTTTCCAGATGCCAGAAGTTCCATCTGCCTTTTCTGCATAATCCTCAGATCCAGCCCCTGCCGGAATTGAAACCGCCTGCCTGTTTCCAGGACACTGGAAAAGATTTTTTCCCACCCTGCACAGGCAAAAAAGTTATCGTCCAAAAAGCATAACTTCTTTCTGGACGGGTCATAAAATTCTTCCAATGGGCTTGCTGGTGCTGCACCGGTGCTGTTTTTGTTTACACAGAAACTGCACTTCCGAAAACACCCCCTGGTGAGGAAACCAATGGAATACTCCGTATAAAATTGGAACTCTTTCTTCTTTTTCTCTCCTTCGCTATGTTCTTTTACCATCTGGTCATACAAATGATAGTCCGGTGTATGGTGTTCAATCGCTTCTGGAAGTACCGGTGCTTTATCGTAAAAAAATCCAGTCCCTCCATAAACGGTTGTTTCCCTCGTCAAAATATGTTCCGGCACAAAGGTATCCGTAAACACTTTTGATACATAGAGCCGGTCATATTCCCCTGCCTGGCTATAATCCAAAAGAAGCTCTGTTTCAAATCCCTGCTCCTTCCAATAAGCGGAAAGTTTCATACATGCCAAGTTAGGAAACCGGTGTCTTTTCCGGTATAAAAGATCTGCATCTATAATCCCTATCCTCAACGCCTGCTCCTTTCCATACGGGTAGTTCCGGTTTTCTTCTCCCCTTTGACTGCCTCTTTTCTTTCTTCCTTTTCCTTGCATTCTGCCGGGCAATATGATTTTCCATTTGCTTCCATGATTTCTGCAAATTCACAAATATGGAACACCCTTGCCCCTACCTGTGTGTGGTATTCATCAATATAGGTACAAACCCGTTCTTCCCTTTTTCCATCTGGATATACAATCTCTATGGAGTCCCCGTCTGCTATGCTGAACAGGGTATGATAATGGCTGTCAATAAACCGTATTCTTTTTTTCTCTTCCATGCTTCTCACCTCATATTGCCAAAGAAAGGACAGCCGCAGCCGCCCTTTCCCAAGTTTAAAAACTGATTTTTATTTTCTATGCCTTTTTATGTCTTTTTCTGTAATAAAGTAGGCCTGCTACCATACCTGCACTTACACCAAGAGCCAGCAAAGGCAGGAACCAGTTTGTATCATCACCCGTTTTTGGTCCTGGTTTTACGGTACCTGGTGTTTCTGGTATTTTTTTATTCTGGATCTCTTTTACCACTTCAATGACTGGTGTTTTATCATTCTGATAGGTAAATACGATTTCCCACTCTTCTTCCGTCTTCTCATATCCCTTTAAGGTGGCAGTTTCTTTCAGCACATAGGTGATCGGTTCTTTGAAAACACCATTTTCATAAGTTCCAATTGGAAGTAGTTCTGAAACTGCTTTTCCATCTTTTCCAGTCTTCAAACGTCCTACTTCTTTTCCGGTTTCCTTTTCCAGCAGAACAAATTCTACTCCCTCTAAAGCTGCTTTACTGTCTGTATCAGTCTTTACAATAACCAGTTGTCCCATAGCACGCTCATCTTCCATCTTCACTTTCTGAATTTCTCCCGTTTCTTCTACTGTAAACTCCACGTCATTGGCCACAATATATCCGTCAACTGCCGCCTCTTCGTGCAGGGTATAAGTGCCTACCGGAAGATACTCAATCAGGTGTTCTTCTCCTGTGGTCCAGGACTCTACCACTTCCCCGTCCTGATCCAGGATCTGCAGCTTCGCCCCTTCAATCTCCTTACCATCTGTAATATCTGTTTTAGAGATAGAAACCTTTGTATGGTCGTCCTCCATTTTCACTTTTTGTACGTCCCCTGTTTCTTCCACAACAAATTTCACATCTTCTGCCCGGACATATCCCTGTTCCGTAGGCGCCTGCTCTTCATGCAGTATATATTCCCCTGGTGCCAGTGCGTAGACTACATGAGCTTCTTTTTTTGACACCCACTCTTCTACCACTTTTCCTTCCTGATCCAGGATCTGCATTTTGGCCCCTTCAATTTCCTGTCCACCGGTCAAATCTACTTTCGTAAACTCCGTAATGGTAGGCTGATTAGAAATTTCTTCTGAAAAAGCGAGCAGTTCAAGGGTCTGGTCTGTATAAGACGCATCAAAGGAATACACCTCATCATTTGGCAGGTATCCCGGCTTATGCTCTACTTCCTGAATATAGTATTTTCCATGAGGAAGATCTGCCTGAAATACCAGCTTGCCCTCTTCATCTGTTGTTCCCAGTTCAATCAAGGCATCTTTTTCTACAACTACTTCCCCGGCAGCATTCTTGATATCCTCCTGCGCATACAGCCCGAATACCACTCCTTCCAGCGGTTTTCCGGTTTCTGCGTCTTTCTTCAGAAGACTAAGGGAAACTTTCTGTCGCTGATTGGTAAGTTCCATTGTTACATAATCCACTGCTACTTCCTGTCCCTTATATGCAATTTCAAATTCTTTTGCTTCCGGGTCAAGCACGCAGTTCTGACCTGCTTTTTCTTCCACTACATAGTATTTTCCGATAGGAAGATTATTCAGGACTGCCTTTCCTTCTTTATCTGTCACCATACGGGCTACCAGGGCATCTTTTTCATATTTTACAATGCGGTTTCCTGCTTCGTCTTTCTGTCCGTCCGGGGTATAAATGGTTTCCTTTGCATGAATGGCAAATTCTGCACCTTCCATATTTCCCTCTTCATAGTCAAATTCATAGCCTTTCTCTTTTTCCATGACCTCTTCCCCAGTGAAGAAACTGCTTACCTGATTTACGAAACCTGCTACACCGTTTTTCATCTTTGTCAGGAACTTTTCTTCTACTTTAGAAGCACCAGAAAGTTTTTCTCCTTTTTTATGGATTGTAAGGCTTCCTACTGCTTCATCATTATACTGTTCAATGACAACAATAAATTTACCGGTTTCCTCCTCTACCTGGTGTACGGTATCAGAATCTACGGTAATAGTGATCGGCGCTTTCTTTGCCTCCTGGTATGTTCCTCCGTCTGCAACTTCATTCAGCGGAACTTCCTTCCCGTCTTTTAAGAGGGCATTTTCAAATCCTACCTGTACATAATTTTCCGGTGCTTCCACTTCTTCAATCCGGTAAGTGCCACATTTTAACTGCTCCGGTGTAATCAGGTATCCCTCTTCGTTGGTCCTGAACACAGATACCACTTCTTTTTTTGGATATCTTACGATCATTTCCACATATTTTTCTGCTTCCACATCATAAATCTTATAAGCTGCACTGTTATCCAGCACCGGCTTCTGCGTCTGGGCATCTTTTTTCACAATCTTGAAGTAATACTGCAAAGGACGGTCATCAAACACACGCCATACCTGGGGTTCCCGGCTGTCTTCCGAAATCTGTACAATAAATGGACGAATCCCTTTTAAATTTTCCGGAATCGTAGACTCAAACACCACATAGGTTCCATAAGGAAGTTCTGGACTCTTTAAATATCCTTTCTTATCCGTAAACAGCTCTGGTACCGTAATCTTTTTACCATTCTCCCAATAAGAAGCGGTTTCGTCTTTGCTGTAATCATAGGTGATAAAATCTTCCGGGGTATAATAAGAACCATTTCCCGGCTTCAAACTTCCGTCTTTTACACCAGACAGCTCACTGATGAGGAATACCTTAAATCCAGCTCCTTCTACCAGTTCTGTTTCTGTCTGCTCCCCGTCTTCTGAGATCTTGATAAGCTGAAAGGCCTGTTTCTTTACAGTTTCCTTTACAGTCACCTCCCGGTGTACAATCTGTACTTCCTGTCCCTCATACGAAACCTCTACGGGATACTCTGTTTCATCTAACAGATACCCTTCTGCCGGCTCTATTTCTTTTACGAAATAATTTCCAAGATACAGGTTTTTGAAATCTACGGTTCCTTCACTGGAAATCGTACCCTGCGCTACAAGTTCCCCTTTTTTATGGACAATCCCATCTTTCTTATTTGGGTGTTCAATATCTTCCGTAGCATATAACCCATATTTTGCCCCTACTAAGGTTGCGTCACCCTGAGAAATAAATCCCTGGGAATCCTGGTCAATCTTACTTACATGAACTTCTCCCCGTACTTCCTCATTTTTAAAATCATGGGAAAAAGTATATGTGTAGGTGCTGTCGTCTTTATATTCATAGAAGAAACGATACACCTCATCTGTCATATAATACTTATCTGGTGCCTGGATTTCCCTCACGCTGTAATGGAAATTCAAAGGAATATCTGCATGGAACACAGCCGTTCCTTCCCTGTCGGAAACAGCACGTTCCACCAGGCTTCCTTTTTCTACAAGGACCTTTCCGTCTGCTGCCGTCAGGTCTTCTTCTACATACAAGCCAAACGTCGCACCTTCCAGGGTAACATCATCATGTTTCGATTTTTTCACTACATTTACGGAAATCTCCGGTCTTGCATTGGTAAAAACGGTTTCCCCCTGGGATAGCTCTACATTCTGTCCTGCATAGGACAAGGTTACAAACTGGGTACGTTCCTGTTCTGTTTTCCCAATCACCAGATTTTCCGGTGCTTTCTGTTCTACAACCTTATATTTTCCAAGATACAATTCTTTGGAAACAGCGCTTCCATCTTCCCCTGTTGTCAGACTTTCTACCAGATCCCCTGCTTTATGCACCTTCGTCACTTTATCCTGGCTGTAAATATCCTCTGCCGCATAAATGTTATATTCTGCCCCTGCAAAGTCCGCATTTCCATATACAAAAGTCAGGTTTCCCTCTTCTCCGGTTACTCCGGTCAGAACCTCACCTTTTTTACGGATTGTGATTTTTCCTTTCTGTTCCTCATTCGTCACTGCAACAGAAGTTGTTTTTCCTGTTTCCAGCTTCACGTTAAAAGACTCTGTATTCAGCTTATATCCTTCTGGAACAGAAATTTCTTTTAAATATACCGTATCCTGGGTTTTCGGAATTTCCACCTCAGAAGTACCGTTGCTGTCTGTGGCCGGCATCTGTACAAGAAGGTTTTTACATGCACTGTCTGAATAAATACCAAAAACAGCGCCGGACAGATTTACTTTACTGTTCTTATCTTTTTTTGTTACCTTTACCCTTGCCAGGTCCAGCCACTTCACCGTAAATTCCACAGAAGCACTTTCTTCTTCAAAAAATGCCCCATACCCAATATCCTGAGAACCAGAACCCGTAGACAATACTAAGGTCTTCCACTGAGTTCCCATTTGTCCTTTCAGCTTACCACTGTTCCATGTACCAGTTACAGTTTTGGGAGCACTGAAATAGAATGTGGTATTCCCATTGATCTTTACGGTTCCTGTCTGTTTTGTACTTCCACTGTGATAAGTCACATGCTCTGGCATTTTTAAAGTAATATAGTTTCTATGGTCACCTTTTAAAGTAAATTCTCCGGTACGCTGTTCCTTTCCACTTTCATAAGCCTTTGCTTCCTTTGGGGACAATGTGATTGCTGCTGTCGGAGGTGCTTCCAGGCTGTAAATATGCTGGATATATCCCCACACACCGCTTGCCTTAATATCTTCAAAGGTACAGCCATAAAAACCGTCCGTGCCACAATAAGAATAAGCGGCAGCTAAATGCGTAAAAATATACTTTGTCTTCCAGTCAAAAGAGGGCATATACTCCCCAGTAATGTCCCCGGGACCGCCATATCCATAATAAAGGACTTTCTGTAATTCCGGGTTGCTTTCAAATTCATTGGCTACATAATCCGAGGTCGGCGGGGAAGCCTTCATAGACTCCAGACAATATGCCACATGGCCATTTACGGTGAAATAGGAAGTAGAATAGTTCCCCACGTTAGAAGGGTATGGGATTTTCTCTCCCTGTACCAGATGTACATTGCTTCCTTTTTGCTGCTCCATTGCTGCCGGAACAACCGATAAGAACATTCCCTTATCCTCTTTTGGTGTCAGATCAATCAACTCTGCCCCTGCATCTGGCATTTCCGGTTCTTCCGTCAGTACCTCCGGTATCTCCAGGTCAGGGTCCGCCTCACCGTCCTCACCGGAGCCATCTTCGGTATGCTGGCTTACTTCTCCCTGGGGTTCCTGTGTACTGTTTTCCCTTGCTTCTACCACAATTCTTCTCATAATCTGATAGGAAGGGTTTCCGCTTAACGGATCAACACGATAAAATGCCTGGTAAGAACCTGGGGTATTGAAATCAAAAGAATTGCCGGAGTCCCCTTCTGCTTTCAGAAACGTTACCTTTACTTTTTCATCATTTTTCTGAAAACCCCTGTAATCTGTTTCCAAGTCAAAGGACTCTCCTGCTTTTATGGTAAGGTCCTCTGCATACACCAGTTCTTCTTCTGTTAGTTGCTCCTTTACCTCTTCCAACTCCGGTAATGTTTCTGAAGCAGCCTCCTCCTGTTTTACTTCCTGTATCTGTGCATGTTCCTCAGACTGTTCAGAAGCCAGTGCGGTGATCCCTGTATTGAGTAACGTAGAACAACTAAGAAGAAGTGCCAGCGTCCCAGCCAGCAGCCTTTTCTTTTTTCCTTTCATCATAGCTTTGCTCCTTTTCATTTTTTCGTCAAAAAAAGCAGGCCACACAAGCCTGCTTTCCATTTTCTATCTTCTTTTTTCTATCTTTTGTATACGGTCTGTCCCGTATCCAATGCACCTGTCAATCCCCTTTCTATTCCCTGCTTCCTGCATGGAACACTGCCAAAACAAGCTGCAGAACCAGCAGAAACAAACATATCACCAGTTTCCCTGTCAGATACAGCAGTTTCCCCACTGCAATGAAAATCCCTTTTACAACTTCCCATACACTTCTTCCTACTGCCATATCTTTTTCCTCCTTATTCTTCAAATGCCCCATAAAATTCCGCAAACCGTAAATCTTTTTCCATACAGGCTTCTTCCTTTTCCCTGTTCTCTGCTATCGTTCCACCGTCAGAAAGTTCTCCCTGAACGGCCTTTTCCAGCACACCCCGCTTCTCAAAGGCTTCTTCCTGTGCCTTTGAAACCGCTTCTTTTACGATTTTACAAAATTGTTCTTTCTGGTTTTCCAGAAGGGTATTTAATAGTTTCATCTGCTGTACTTCTTCTTCCTGCTGTAGATACTTGGCAAAATAAACGATTGCTTCTGCTATAAAATCGTCTTTTGTCTTGAAAATATCTTTGTTATACTCCTTCAGATACCGATAAGCCTGATGATGTACCGGTCTGTTTTTATACAGCCGCAGTGAAGTTGTATATACTTTTTCCGTATCCATAAGTTTTCACTTCCTATCATGCTGTCCGCATTTTCCTCTGTTTTGCCCGGATAATACTTTTCACTGCCTCTTCACAGCCCCTTGCATTGGCATGTATATCCGTTACAAACTGTACATCTTTTCCCTCATTGGCTCCAAAATGCTCCACAATGGAAGAACCACCGCCCATAAACACCATTTTGGTCAGATCCAGATTATAATGGTTTGCCTGTATGATACCATAAATTTCCTCTGCGTAGGACTTCAAACAGTTTTTTATGACGTCCTGATACTGCTTCGGGCAGTCATAGCTTCCTGTTCTCATAAATGCTTCTGTAATGTATGCCGGTACCCCTGCCCCTGTTTTGGCAATGGCTTCCTCATTGACTTTTCCGATACAGTACAAAGCTGCCTTATCCGAAATCGAATACTTCCCGTCCGGCATTCCGTCAACAAACTCTACCAGGTCGGTAGTTCCTCCACCAATATCTACTAAAAGGCAATAGCCGGGAACTGCTTCTAAAAGCGTATGGATCACCACATGCCCCTGCATAAAAACAAACACATTTTCCAAAGACACATGATAATGTACTCCTTCATAACGGAAATGCAGTTCCTTTGTCTTTAACAGATATTTCTTAAAACTTTCTTTCTGCTGCTGAAATCTTCTAGGCGGAAGGGCAGCTCCCATTTTTACGGAAGCGTCTGTCAGTCCCCGGCAGCGCATTTCCTGTGCCAGTGCTGCAAGGGTAAGAAGATAATAATTTTCATTCTCTGTCTTATCCACACACTCCTTTTCCGGTACTTTCCCTCCCACATAATAAAACTGGTTCTGGTATTCCAGAATATGTTCCAGGCTGTCCGGCCTTGCCTGTAAAGGCTGGATTGCTGCTGAAAATACAGTATTTGCAGTTTTCATGTTACGGTTTCCATGATCAATTCCAATAATCATTTTAGTTTCCACGTTCTTATCCTCCTGAAAGTTATAGTTTGTATTTTATCTTGTTCTCTTTGGTTCTTGACCTGTTTCTTTCTTTTCTTTATCTATCACATGAAGTTTTTCAAACAGTTCCCCCATCACAGCTTCCATTTCCTGAAACTTCATTTCATCTGGCATACACAGAAAAACAATCACTGCATCAGTCAGACGTTCCCCATTCTCTTTCCGGTAAAGTTCCGTATAGGAACCCCAACAACCGTCCTCACCCGCATAAAACTTTTTTGTCTTCTCATTTACTTTTATGAGGTATTCTTCGGTATCAACAAAAATTTTCCGAATGGATACTTTTTGTAGGTCGTATTTCATGCTGTCCATATAAACCGGAAGGTGTTCCTCTGGTGCAAAATAGACATACATTGTGCAATAGGTATCTCCCTCCGTCCCCATCTCCTGTAAGACAATCCCGGCTTCAAACATTTCCGGTGGAGCATAATCTACTACAAAATCCGAATCCTTACCCTGTGGAGATTTTTCAAAACGCCCTGAATCTCCAACCAGAAAATGTTTGGGGCACTGAATACGAAACCTTTCTTCCCTCATTCTGTATATTCCTCCATAATCTCACTAATATCTTTTTGAAATAACCGCTGAAGTCGGACAACTACATAGACATTGGGCTTTTGCTGTCCGTATTCAATCCTCTGATACGTCCGAAGACTGATACCCAAGACAGCCGCAAGTTCTATCTGTGTATATCCATGAGCTGTCCTGAATTTTCTTAATTTTGTTACTTTCTATCACGCTCCTTACGTCTGAGGGATAGCTTCCTGATAAGCAAACAGATTGGATATATAGCTGTTTGCTGTCAATGTGGCATTGTATAAAGCGGTAAGCAGCACTGCCCGGATATTATTGGCTTTCCTTGTACACTGCTTAATTGAGTCTATCACATACTCTACGGTAAACTTATCCAGCTTTTTATACATTCCCTGTACAATGCCAAGAGGTCGTTCTTCCTGATTTACCCTTATGGTCTTTGCATTGGACGTCAAAACATCTACTGCAAGCCCTACAATCTCATTGAGCAGTTTTCTGTCAAAAGGTCTGTCTATCCATATCGCATCATAATCAATCTGATCTTTGAACTGTTCTTCTGCTGCCTGATAGGATAAGATAGGATTATCTCTATACCCATTCCCTATTTCTGTTGTATTCTTTTGGGTACTTTCTGCTGTAGTCTTTGTAGTAATCTCTGTATTTGTCTGCCCGCTATCAGTCTGAGGTACCTCTTTGGGTATCCAGGGCTCTGTTTCCCTGTCGGGGTATGCTCCCTCTTTGAATGGTGACACCCTCTTCCTTTGGAAAGGGACAGCCCTCTCTTCTACAAAATGTATCTCTTCCTCTATGGCTGTATGGGAACTGATTTTCTCTGCTTTGGATTTCTCTCTTCTTTTTTCAAAGGAAACCGGATCTGCTCCTGTTTCTTCTGGATAAGTCAATTCTTTTAATCGGTCTACGATCAATTCCAGATACAAAACATTATTTACAACAATCCCATTCATGGAAATGGTTCTAAATACCCGTTTTACCACACCCAGCTTCTCTAAAAATACCACTGCATTTGTCGCTTCTTTCTTGGAAATCCCAAACTGTTCGCTGATCTGCTGGTAACTTCTCTGAAGAAAGTCTGACTTAAATTTCTTTCTTACCCCAATGACCTGTCCGGTTCCTTCATCTCTGATTTCTGTAGGCTTATACCAATACACAATATCTGCCAGTATAATAATCGCTGTCAGATTTGGCTTTCCGCTTTCTCTGATGATTGTCCGATACCACACCTGCGGAATGATATTTCCAGATATATTCAGTTTTGCATTTTCATCTACGATTTCATTTCCAGTGCTATAGATACCTCCATTCATTCGTTTATTCCTCACTTCCCTGCTTCTTTTCTTTTTCAAACAAAGCACTTATTTCTTCATCTGCTCTTTTGCCTGCCACCAGGCACGCATACCAGGAACTAAGGAAAATAGCTGTTACAACAATCATAATCACTTTTATCATCGCTCCGTCCTCCCAAGAAAAAAGGACCAAGCCAGCTAACAGAATCTTTTAACTAACCTAGTCCTTAACATATTTTTTTACAATGTATTGCAACCGAATGGTTTTTCACAAACTTGACCGCCTGTGAGAATGGATATAATTTTGACAGGACCAGTAGCAATAGGTTTCTATCTTTAAGAGCTCCTGCCTTCTCATTTCTACTATGAGAAATTCATTCCCGGTCTATGAATTTTCTACCCTTTATGGTATAATAGAAAAAAGACTAAATTGGCGTGAGCCCTTATTTTATAAGGAATCTGCTAACTTAGTCTTATTTTAACATGACCACCTGAACCAGATGTACCAACAATGGCGACAAACTCGCCTTCTTCTATTTTTAGATTGATATTCCGTAATGCTGTTACCTGATTATCTTTTTCACCATATATTTTCTCAACATCTTGTAATTCTAAAATACTCATCCGTCATCTCTCCTCTTTTCTTGATACATCCAGTATAACTGTCGTATCTTGCAATTTCTTTACAAACGGATGATTAGTTCTTACAGTTTTGTAAGAACACAGAAAAACAACTGCCCCTTCCATACTCGGAATCTACTGTCATATATCCTTTCTCTTTTTCCAAAATCAGATTAGAAAGATACAAACCAATCCCAGAACCTTCCATGTTCTCAACTTCCGGACTTCTATAAAATCGTTTGAATATATCCGTCATTTCCTCCTGACGGATACCACGCCCATTATCTGCAATCCGAATCTCTGTGTATAAATCATAGTTTTTTACACAAATGGAAATGGTTCCTCCTCTAGCGGTGTACTTAACAGCATTTTCTAACAAATTTACAAATACTTCTGTTGTCCATTTACGATTATGATACAACAATCGGTCTTCAAATGGTTCCAATGTAAAGTAAATTTCCTTTTTCTCCAGTTTCTCATAAATCGTATCTACTGCATCTAAGATTGTTTGCTTTATTCCTATTGCTTTCCCTTCGAAGTCATCAATATTTTGCTCCAACTTTACCATCTTCGATAAAGACTCCACCATCCAGCTCAGTTTATCAACCTGTCGTTGCATTTTTTCAGAAAACACTGTTTTCTGTTCTGGTGTAATTTCCTCTTTACTTAAAATTTGTACATAAAGAGAAATATTCGCCAGAGGTGTTTTTAATTGATGAGACATATTTGAAACCAGACTTTTCACCTGCTCTTTTTCTTGTTCCGCACTGCTCGCGTGTTTGCCAAGCACTTCCTGTATCTGCTTGATTTTACTGACAAGAGCAGAATATTCTCCTTCTTCCAAATCAGAAGCTACAATCATTTCCCGGCTTAACACACAATCTAGTAAACGGTCAATTAAGCGATACGTTTTTCTCTTTTGATATATGTTATATCCAATTGACATAAACAAAAGCACTGCTAAAATCACCGTAATCCACATCTTTTTATTCCTTCCAGATATATCCGATTCCATGAACGGTTTGAATCCATTTTGGTTTTGATATATCGTCCTCTATCTTTGTGCGAAGTCTGCTGATATTCACAGATACCGTATTGTTATCTACATACCTTCCATCACTATCCCATATTTTATCTAAAATCTGCTCTTTAGAAAGGATATGATTTTTATTCTCAACCAAATACAATAACAGACGGTATTCCAATTTGCTAAGTGAAATCTCTTCGTCTCGTTTATATACTTTGCAGATATTCTGATCTATGCTTAATTCTCCTGAGATAATTTTTGTACTTTTCGATTTTTCCTGAAGGATCCGCTTCATTCTTGCCTTTAATACTCCAAGTGAAAATGGTTTTGACAAGTAATCATTTACTCCTAATTCCAAAGCTTTTATCTCATCCAGCTCTGTATCACGGGCTGTCAGCATAATAATGGGAATATTGCTGTAACTGCGAACCTCTTTGCAAAGTTCAAACCCTGTTCCATCTGGTAAGTTACAATCAAGAAGAACCAGATCACAGCCACCTTTTTTTATTTCCTGCAAACCTTCCTTTTTGGTTTCTGTTTCTCCTACATCATACCCATCGCTTGAAAAAGAGAAAGAAAGACCCTCTCTTAAATCACTGTCATCTTCAATTATCAAAATTTTATATTTTTCCATCATGTATTTCCTTTATTGAGTATGAAAACTTTCTATTTCTTTATTTCTTTTCCTATATTCTTCCTTTTTTCCTTCTTGTCTCAGGTGAGGAAAAGTTCTTGATATAATTTTTTCGAATCCCTGTTGCATCTTGAGTGAGAAAAAAGGCAATACGCTCCTGATCAGAAGAAAGATTCGGAAAACAGGATGTAAATTTTTCTGCCAGCTGCTCCTCTTTTCCATACAATTTTAAAGTTCCTTCATATCCGATTAGTTCTCTCAGTACGGAAGTGAATTCTTCGTACCTGATTTGTATTTCTCCATAATATTTATTTCTTACTCCTTACGTCCCTTTAACCTGCAAATTATTCTTTTGATTTTTATAATAATTCCTCCAATACCACCCAGCCTTGATAACAAAATGCCAAGAGTGAAAAACACTACTATGACAGCAGCCATATCCAAGTAATTCTCGCCCATCTTTTTCTCCTTTTAGTTTAGATAAATATGTGTTTTTTCCAACAGCCAGAATTCCAAATCCACACTCGCCGGCATATCATATGTAACCAAAACTACAGGTACCACTCCGGCGCTCAAAAGAATCAATCTACTTTCAAATTTTGGTCCAGGATTACCAGTTCGCCGTTGCGTTCAATGATGCCAGGTTGAACAACCACGATTTTCAGACCTTCCTGCATTTCCAGATACTGTGAAGCATAACCCCAAACCTTGACCTGATCGCCTTCCTCAAGCTCAATGGCAGTGCTTACTGTACCATCTTCATTCAAAAGCTGGTTAGAAATACAGTAGAGCTGGCCGGTTGTATCCTCTGCGATGTAGAGAGACACATCCGTAGCGAGCGGCGTTCCGGCAATCGATTTATATTCACCGACTTCTTCGCCCCAAATAGTACCTTCGCTGTAAAATCCAACGACCATATTTTCTTCATATCCCTCGATGATCGCATTGAAATCCTGAGCATACGGCTCCATCTCAGCTTTTGTAGTATCCTTGTAAGCGGCAATCTTTTCATCAGATGCCTGTTCTTTCACTTCTTGCGGCTGATAATCTCGATATTCAAAAATATTGTCCGAAGCAAGTGTGATTGCTGTGTAGTCATCACCCAGTATGACTTTATAAACAGCAATTTCATCATCATCAACGGTACGATTGATGTCGATATTTCCTGCGGAATTCAGTTTATATCCGTCTACACCTTCCAGTGCCTTTTGTAAAGCTGCGTTGGACATCGCACAGTTGATCCCATTGAGCGTTACAAAGAAATCAGGATTTTGTTGATCTTTATCGGAAGAGTATTCCAGCTCTATCACTGTTCCGCCCTCAGCAGGTTTACATGGCTTTGTTCCGGTATTTACGATTGCCACATCCATTTCCTGATCGTTTTTAGAAAGTTCTCCATAAATGCGCTCGCCGGGCTGCAGAGAAACCTCTGCTGCATCATATTCTTCCGTTTCCAAATTCCATCCGGCTTGCATCAGCCGAGAAGTTTCCAGAGGAAGCGTGTAGTAAGTACCATCCAGTACGAATTCAGGTGTCCCGTCATTTTTCAGCTGAGACAGAATAGCCTCATCTGTACAGCCTTTATCATTTCCTGCAGCTGCCATAACCGGAATCTGAAGTTTTGATCCGCATCCGATCAACATACTGCACACTAACCCACATTTTGCCAACAAAACTATCCATTGTTTTTTCATAAGCACAATCCTTTCTGAGATTCTATCAATTTTGTTTTACATACGTACAAATTATATCCTACTCAATATATAAATGGTGATTATGCACCTATCAGTGTCACAACCGCATAAAGTATGATTATCAGAACGGCAAGGAACATTGTACAGAAAATTGCAAGTGTTGTTTTGACCCTGTGTCGCTCCTTTAATGTCAGAACCATCATAGCAAGTACATCAAAGGAAAAGAAAAACTGGCAGATTCCGCCTAAAATTGCCAACCATTTTGGATGTACGCCGTCTTTACGCGACTTTATCAGATAAGAAATCGCATAGGGAGCTGATCCCAATAGAATCCCGTATCCAAAAATTAAAAATACAATTGTTACCAATCCAAATAAAGCCATAAGCGGCAAAGGAAAGAGTGCCATCATTGTTACATATACGGTGATGCTCCCTCCAAGCAGGTAGAATGGAATCAGTCCATACTTGATAATCAAAGTGCAGTTAAGCAATGTCTTTCTCGACCACTTTCTCCCTGCTGTCAGCACAACAATTAAATTTATGATTCCCATGATAAAGGGCAGAAGGATTGATAAAATCTGCAATTCCATCGTATTATCAAAAAATCCTGCCAAAAGGAAGAAGGTATAAGACACAACTACATAAACTACTGGCAAAATATAAGCCATTTAACCGTCTCCTTTCAGTTCTACTTTTCAGACATCTTTATTTTACCTTAAAAATAAGCTATAAACAAGATTTACAATTAAGGATTTTATCGAAATTTTCACCATAGGATTCCATCAAAACATCAGAAAATTTTCTATAAGAACAAAGAATCTCGCTTGCGAGATTCTCCGCCTGCGGCGGGTCGCTTTAGCGACATACTTCTTTTTCGCCGCAGTGCGCTCCTACGCGGAGCGTTTTTTATGCTATGGAACATTACGGAGTAATTTCCTATAACATAAAAAATCTCCTTGTGATACTTTTGATCACAGGAGACCTTTTAGATAATCTAAAACGATTTTATGTATTTAAAAATTTTATTTTACGAGACTTCCAAGATAATAGAAACCTTTACAGGTATCCAGATGTACCTTTACATATTTTCCAAGCATCTCTTCTGATCCCGGAAAATGTACAAGAAGATTGTACTGTGTTCTTCCGGTAAAGATTCCTTTTTCTTTACTTTCTTCTTCTACGAGAACCTCCTGAACACTTCCCTCAAAACGTGCAGAGGAAATACGTCCTTTTTCCTGCACGAGAGAAAGAAGACGGTTAAAGCGGTCTTTTACCACATCTTCCGGAATCTGATTTTCCATTTTCGCCGCCGGAGTTCCGCTTCTCTTTGAATAAATAAAGGTAAACGCGGTATCAAAAGAAGCTTTGTCTACTACATCAAGAGTTTCCAGGAAATCTTCTTCTGTTTCTCCCGGGAAGCCCACAATAATATCTGTTGTAAGGGAAATATCCGGAATAGCCGCACGGATTTTCTCCACAAGATTTAAGTACTTCTCCTTATCGTATCTGCGGTTCATCTCTTTTAATACGCGGCTGCTGCCGGACTGCATGGGAAGATGAAGGTGATGACAGATTTTTTTACTTTTGGCCATAACAGCAATTAATTCATCTGACAAATCTTTTGGGTGAGAAGTCATAAAACGAATGCGTTTTAACCCTTCTATTTTTTCCACCTCTTCTAACAGTTCTGCAAAAGAAATTGGATTTTCAAGTGTCTTTCCATAAGAGTTTACATTCTGTCCGAGAAGCATGACCTCAGACACGCCATCTTTTACAAGGCTTTCAATTTCTGCAAGAATTGCTTCCGGTTCTCTGCTTCTTTCTCTTCCTCTTACATAAGGAACAATGCAGTAGCTGCAGAAATTATTGCATCCAAACATAATATTTACACCGGATTTAAAGGTATAATTTCTCTCTGTTGGAAGCTCCTCCACAATTTTGTCTGTTCCCTCCCAGATGTCAATCAACTGATTGTCGGCGTGAAGCATTTCACTGTATAGCTCTGCAAATTTAAAAATATTATGCGTTCCAAATACAAGATTTACAAATGGATAATCTTTTTTTATTTTATTTACCACGTGTTCTTCCTGCATCATGCAGCCGAAAAGGACGATTTTCATATCCGGATTTTGTTTTTTCAGGTTATGAAGCTTTCCAAGGCGTCCGTAAACTTTGAGGTTTGCATTCTCCCTTACAGTACAGGTATTATAGATTACAACATCTGCATCTTCTGTATCTTTTCTTACATATCCCATCTCATCCATAATTCCCGCAACAACTTCTGACTGTTTTTCATTCATCTGACAGCCAAAAGTCTGAAGACAATATGTAAAATTTCTTCCTGCCTCTGTTTTTTTCTGTGCGATGAATCCACGCACCTTTGCAATATAATAATATTGTCTTTTTGTCTCCTCTAAAGGAGCTTCTTTTGTCAAATCTATTTCTTTAAAATCAAGTTCATTAAACATATAGTATCCTTTCTGAAACGGCATAAAGACAACCCCAGAAGAAATCTTTTGGGGTTGTCCGGTTACAATACCATATATTTTACATGATTTATGGTTTTTTGTCCAGTTTATTTTCCTGATGTTAATTCTGTTATCATTTCTGTTTCAGAAGATTCAGTCGTTTCTTTGGTAGGAGAAAAGGAAACGGTATTCGTTACGACAGAGCTGTGACTGTATCCGTCATATCTCTGCTTTTCATTCTCAAAAGTAATACCTGCCTCGAATTTTTCTGCTGTTAGGCTCGTCTTTCCATATGCAGTTTCCTTTGGATTCAGTCCATAGGATGGTTTTTTCTCTGTTTCTATAATCATATTTTCCGTATCCGCCTGCGCTTCTGAAAGATAATAACGAAGTGTCTTTTTTTCATATACTTCGTATTCCCCAAGCGGAAGCTCCTCAAAAACTGCATTCAAAGAAATATATCCGTCTTCCTCTTTCTTATAATTGTCTTTTGTAAATACCACATAATTCTCGTATTTATGATAAGCCCCACTGTGATCCGTTCCCTCTGTCACAAAGAAAAATGTGGGATTTCCATGTGACCATGTAATATCTTCTTCCCGGATACGTTTTGTAACGGTGATTTTGCCTTTGGGAAGAATCAGAAGTGTTTGTACTTCATTGCTGATTTTTTTCTCTTCTCCCTGCGGGCGATTCATGACGACGTGTCCTCTGTTTTTTACAGAATATATGTCGCCTTCGTATTTGCTTAAATCTGTATCTTCAGAAATTGAAACTTCAATATAACAGTGGTAGGTTTTATCGTAAAAGTCTTCTTCCGCTGCTATTTCTGGTTTTATAGAGAAAGAGACTTTCTGTCCATTTGTAGAAATTTGAAACCATTCAGATACATCTGTTCCATCATCAAGGAGAACTTTGCAGAATTCCGGATAAACAGTAAGATCTTTATGAATTTCGTCATAAATAGTATACGAAGCATAATGAAACATTTCCATTTCATAAGGTACATAATGACTTAATTTATAAGTAAAATGTTCTTTTCTGTCTTTCAGAGTATTTTCAGACATATCTTTTTCATCAACATCGCTAACCGTTTTGGAAAGAGGTTCCGATAAAGAAACACGACCCATACGCCCGTAATACAATCCCTGCCATCCTTGCCAAAGGCAGCCTTCTTTTTCATTTACAATATCATATTCCGCTACATTTCCGGTATATGTGTTTTTCCATACCTGCCGTGATTCTCCATTCACAGAAGTTCCATCAGAAAAGCAGTAATTTTCACATCCGGAATAAAACTTGTACGCGAGATTGTAAGAATAATAATTTGCCTGTACCTGAAAATCTGTATCAGAGTCTACTGTATTGGAAAGCTTCCACGGCGCAGTGAAAAGATTGCTTCCCGGTGCTTTATAAAGCTTGCAGTCTTTTGTTACAAATACCTCATCTACAGGAGAAAGAATCTCGATTCCCTGACGAATGTCTATATCTGCGAAAGTGGCAAACCCTTTCACCTTGACCGGCTTTCCTGTTTCATGGTCAAAAAATTCCATATTTGCTGAAATATCCTTTGTGTTAGTAGCGTTTAATCCGATTTTTTGTGTATCTACCTGGAAATACCCAACTTCCTGTTCTCCTTCAAGAGAATAGAAAGTATAATCGGTGATAGTACATTTTATATCGATTTGCCTTCCGTTATACGTTCCCACATTTTTATACCAGCAACCGATTCTTCCTTTCATAGAATCATCGGATAGTGTCCCGTATATATTTCCGCCTGGAAGAGATACCGGCTCAAACCCAAAAATCTCCACACTGGAATTTTTATTAAATTTTGGAATAAAGCTGTATGCACCGTCCATTACCTGAGTCTGAATATCCACTACATGGTCTTTGGGAAGCTGATTTACTGTAAGATATTCACTTAAGGAAGTTCCTTCCTCATCTGTCACCACGTTTCCATATTTTAATTTTACTGTATCACAAATTCCATATTTATCACAGTAGTAATACTGTCCGTCTATAGTATAAGATTTATTAAATGCGAGATTTCCCGATTCCTCCGGAATAAAATAATGTCCTCTGCCGTTTATTTTCTGATATCCGTCTTCAAAACGGATCCGCGTCTGAGAATCGCAATATTTCCACACAAAATCAGAGGTTTTTAGGCTGTCGATTTTTGCGCCTTCATCGGCAATTTTTATCCAGCCGGAAAGAAGGTATCCTTCTGCATCTGCATAATAGACCTTTCCGTCAAGACCAAATCGTCCATCTTTGAAATACTGGCCGCCTTTATACGCTCTTAATTCTCCATTTTCTTCTTCATGGATTCCGTCTGGAAAAGAAAAGGTTTCATCAGACCAGCCTGCATTTTTATTATAAATGCAGATGGCATCCTTCATATAATTCCCCATAGAGTATTCTTCTTCTGCAGTATTTAAAAATACTGCTTCTTCCGTAAGATCTTCTCCCCTCCATACATAATTCGGTGTTCCATCAGGAAGATAACTGTCAAATTCGTACCCTCCCTGATGTGTCACTGGTGGAATTTCAGAAACTTCCTCTTCTTGTAAATTTTCTTCCTGGACGGTTTCCTCCGGAATTTCTGTCGGCTCTGTTTTCGGCATTTCTTCCTCAGGCAGTTCCATCGGAAAATCCGGCACATATTCTTCGTCCGGTTGTGGTTCCTCTTGCGGGTTCATCTCTTCTGTCTCCTCCTCTAAAGGATCAAAAGCTTCTATTTCGGATTCCTCAAAAACCGTCTCATTCAGAGAAAAAGCAAATGCTGGAATATTGGTGCTGCACAAAGCAGCCGAAAGAAGAAGGCTTACAAATGCTTTTTTCATATTTTTTTATCTCCTTTCTTCCTTATAATAAGATAGAACATGCCAGTTCCTACGGAAAGAATAAGCAAAATAATCATTGGCAAAACAGGGGTCTCATCTCCCGTTTTTACAGAGGAGGTGCCATTATAGCCTTTCTGAGAATTTTCGTAATCTGCCGATGGATTTTCAGGATTGGAGGGGGTTACGCTTGGAGAAAGTCCATTTTCCTGTTCTTTTCCTTTTACTGCAAAGATCCAGTTGACGGAAGCATCTCTAAGTGCCTCTGTATTTTTTAAATCTGATGGAGCTGAAACAGAAAATTCAAGCGTACCCTTTGCATTTGTTCCGAATTTTCCGAGAGAAACCGGTTTTCCGAGAGAAGAAGCCTTTAAATTTCCTTTATATAAACTTTTGCCGTTCATAGAAACGGAAAGAGAAAGCTTCTCAAGAAGCGCCGTCTGCTCTTTTGTCTGATTGGGAATTCCTGTATAGAATAAAAGTTCCACCTCTTTTTTATCGGTATTGGAGATGGAAATAGTATCTTTTTTCATATCTCCAGGCATGATTTCCCCGAAATTTCGGAAAAAATCGTCTGGGACAGCAAGAAGCTTTTGAGCATCTCCATTGAATTTTACACTTAATTTTACATTATCCAGTTCACACTGTATTTTTCCGTTTGTCTCATGAATACATTTTTCTATAGTCTGATTTCCCCAGGGAGACATTGCCTGAAAATCCGGAGTAAAATTTGCAGCTTGTATGGCATCTGTCTGAATACTTATCTGCAGTTTTTGACCTTTGTGTACTTCTGTCCAGGAAGCTGGAATGGTGATTCCCGCAAAAAAATCAGTGCTTTTCCCGGATTCCAGAATTTTAGTATAGTAATAGTATTCTCCTATCTTTTTCCAGTCTTTTGAAATCCCCTGAATGTACTCTTCTTTTAATCCTTCTTCCTTTGTGCTGCTGTTCTGAAAAGAAAGCTTTGTGCGAATCCAGCAGGGCATTCCCATATTTTTAATTCTTGGAATTTTGGACACAAAGTCTCCAGGAAGAACTTCTACAGGATTTTTATATTCTGTTTCTTTCCCGCTCTTCTTCTGGTATTCTTTCAGAGTAATATTTATATCTCCTGTTACAATACGATTTTTTACAGTCACAGAATCGGAAAAAGAAGCATAGGTTCCGGAAAATCCAAGTATCGCCAGGGCTGCCGCTCCTACCGCTATAATTTTATAAATGTTCTTTTTCAACGGTCTTTCCCCCTTTACCTGTAGAAACGGGATTCAAATAATGCGCCCACGCCTCCTGATAATCTGTAAATCCTTCAGACTGAACAGACTCTTCATATACATGAATACGAAATTCTGAAATCTGCTCTTTGTATTTTTCTTCTATTTTGTCGGAATTTATGCGAAAACCTGTAAAAAGCGATTCTGTCTTTTTACCTGGATCCAGTACCTTTCTGTAATAATAAAATCCATCTTTCTCATTATAAATCCATTCTGTTGTATTTAAGTTTAAAAGACTCACTGCTTTTCCTATATCGGAATCCGAATATGCAAGAGAAAGCCGTACATAGCAGGGAACTGCGTGTTCTGCCTCCCCTACAGACCCATTTGAAACCCATACAGTCTTTTTATATTCCGGATTTTTATCAAGAGGCTGGGGGGAAGGAGCGGGAAACTCTTCCTCAACCCCTGTTGTATTGTGCCCTACTTCAAATGAATTTGCAGTTTCTTTAAAATCTGTGAAATATGCAGCAGTTGTTCCCATACATAAAAGTCCGCCCAGACAGAAAACTGCTGCTGCTGTTCTTATTCTTTTTTCTTTCATGCCGGAGTTTCCTTATTCTGATTGAGATATTTCTGAAAAGCAGTTTTTGCCTGCTCAATGACAGAACCGGAGTTTCCTCCTGTATTTGCGCTCTGGATTGCATAAGCCTTTACAGGAACAGACATCTTCTGGGCATCAAGCTGTCCCTCTATCACATTTGCAAATACTACTTTTTCAAAAAGGGGAGTGGTATTTTCGGAAGGCTTTAAAATTTTATTGTACGCGTACACATATATCTGATCCGTCCCCTTTTTTTCTGATTGAAGCAAAGTCCAGTCTTTTCCAGCCGTAAAGCTGAAAAGCTCTGTATCGCTTGATTCTGTGCGATTTCCTTCTTTGTCAACAGTCACCACATTTTTAATTGGTATCGCTACTTCCAGATATACAAATGCATCGCTTTTTCCGGTATGTTTAATCTGAGGATCTTTTAAAATCTCCTGCGCAGGTACAAGCATTTTGTTTTCTTCCGGTTTCCAGTTTGGTTCCAGAAGTTCAATTTCAACACTGCCCACTGTAAATTCATTTACGACTTTTTCATTGTCTGTTAAATATGCCACAGTTCCCCCTGCACATACCATCCCCACAATGACGGCTGCTACCGCCGCCTTTTTTATTTTTCCGTTTGTTTTCATATTTTTCCTTCACTGGTTTCAGTGTTTTCCTTTCTTGAATGATATTTTAAGAAATGTTTTCCCAGAAGGGAGACAGTTAAAATGAGAATAGAAAGACATATGCCATACGGTGTTCGTAAGAACAGGACGGCATACCCCAGATATGGAATACTGACCGCTATTTTTCCTTTTACCTGTGTCTTTTTCACAGGAATCAGATCACACGTCGTATTTGCATCTCCTTTTGTAATATATCCCCCTTTTATCTGTTCTGCTACTCTGTGGGTGACATTCTGCATTCCGGATTGATATAAAATAATATCCCCTGTTTTTATATCCGTCTCTCTTGTCTGTACCAGTACAATACTTCCTGTTTTTATAACTGGTTCCATAGATCCAGACAGTACAATATAAGGATAAATACCGGAGAAAAAAAGAATAAGACAGAACAGAAATACAGAAGTAAAAAGCATAGAGCAAATACGAACAACAAGCTTGAAAATTTTCATGATGTCTCCCTGAATGAACAATAGAAATGAAATAGAATAGAATTAAAATAATTAAGATTCTGGCGGAGGTCTGCCAAAAAGATAGGTATTCATAGAAATCTCCTTATAGATTAACAAATAAAACAAGAGAAAAATAAGAAATGTAGTTTAGAACTATTTTTATTATACTTATCTCAGAGAAATTATGCAAGAAAATTCGTTCGACATATTCCGACATAATTTCTCTGAAAAGTTTTAAGAAACAAGCGAAAAAAGATATTCCAAAGGAAAAAGAAGCATGTCGCGGAAAATTTTTTCTGTTTCTCCTTCAAAAGCTAGTTGAATTTCCATAGCCGTTTCTTTTATTTTTTCCGCATAAAACTGTTCCGGAGAGCCAATCCCATCTCTCTCTTTTTTTGCCCTATCCTTAAAAGAAGCATCACAGTTTCGGAGGTGACGGGCAAGGCGGCTGTTTCTCTGATTCCGGAGTACTCCACGAGCGTGGCAGTATTGTATGATTTTTTCAGATTTTTGAGTAAAAGACAGAAATCCTCTGCTTCTATAATCCTGTAAAAGATGGATAAGTGCTTTTGTTTCGTTTTCACTTCCAGGTTCCTTTCCCAGCTGTATTTTTTGGCAATACAGAGTTGGAAAATTTGTTTTAAGATTGATTCCTCGTGCGTTTCCTGTAAATTCTTTCTCAGGAATCCCATTCATTTTGAGCATCTGTCTGTATATAGGATTTCGAATGCCTGCCCAGCCTTTTCGGCAGATTTCATATCCGTCCGGATTTAAGAGTGGAATCATACAAATGCGTATTGCATCAAGAAGATTTCGCACATCATAAAAATCCTCTACCATCCATCTGCACTCGTATGCTCTGCAATATTCTTCTGCCAGTCTTGTCAAAAATCCTGGAATCTGATTTTCCGTTCCCTGTATACCGGATATACAAAATACAGATTCTTCCCCATTTCCGATTTCTAAAAGAGGAATCATTCTCTCATCGTGGCTTTTTCCTATAACACGGAAATCTGTAAAAGTGCCGTATCTCTGACTCAGCTCCCACAAAGAAAAATAAATTTTTTCATAGGAAAGCGGAAGAGTCTGTCCTACTTTCTGATACATAGCTTACCTCCTATGAAATTAATATATGCAAAGAAGACAGGTCATAAGACCTGCCTTCTTAAAAAATAAAAACTATTTATTCTGTTTCTTTTTTTCGTCTTCTTACAAGAACGTATCCTCCTGCAACAACAGAAGCGAACGCCAACATCAACATATTTCCTACTGGACTTTCATCTGCTGTCTTTGCTCCGCTTGCAGAAGAGGTGGATCCTGTCTCGGAAGAATTGGGATCCGTTACAAGCGTATCAGATCCGCCTGTTCCATCCCCGTTTACGCCTGCACCCGGAGTTCCGCTTGGACTTATCTTAGCTGTTCTTACTTCGTAAGTAATGTAATCCATTTCATCAGTTCCAAACCATTGCTTCTTCTCTGCATTGTAAACATATTTTTTCAAATAGATGCGGATTGGCAATGTTTTCTCATCGTAAATACCGCTCTTAGAACCAATTTTCCAGGTTGTCTGTTTGGAAGATCCGCCTTCCTGCATCCAGTACTGCGGCACCCACTGTGCATCTCCCTCTCCCGGATTTCTGTTATCGCTTCCTGCACCTGTTACAGAAAAACTATAGAATACATTTGGCCACATTTCCAACGGGTTTTCCAAACCATGTACTACACTGTTCTTTACAGAAGGAACAACAGGTGTATGAGTTGGTCCTGGAGTTGGAGTTGCTGTAGGAGAAACTTCAGGAGTTGGAGTTACTGTTGCCTCTGGTGTTGGTGTTGTATTGCCGGGACGTGTTTTTTCGTCCAGATCAAGAGAACGCTTTTTAGAAAGGTTATTCTCTTTGTCTTTTACAAGAACGTATGCTGTAATTGGATTCTTGTCATCTAAATCCTTTAATGTAACCTTAAATTCTTTATTTGCTTCAATGGCAGTACCTTCTTTATTTACATCAAAAGACGGTGCTTCCTGACCGGTTACACCCCAGCCTGCATAAAACCAGCCGTCTACATTTGCAACACAGGTAAATTCAACGGAAGTACGACTGAGCCATTTTGGTTTTGTTTTCAGTTTGACATCAGGAGTCACTGCAGGTTTGTCTGCTTGCAAAGTACCGTCTGCATTCAGAGTAAAACCGGTTCCCTCATATGTAACCACTTTTAATACGTCTTCCATAGCAAGGCCTTCAACACCCTCTGCAAATTGAATCACTTTCTGTCCTTCTTTGCCTTCTACTGCATGAAATCCTATTTTTGTTCCTTCTGCAAGCACATTACTTACTTCAAGAACAGCACCTTCACCTTTTAGAGCAATATTATCCGGCGTTGTTCCATCTGTTTTTGTATTATCGGAAATATACAGGCTTCCCTGAATCTGTACAACACCTTCACTGTATATAGCACCGCCTGATTCTGCCTGGTTTCCTTTAATTGTTCCTCCTGTAAGAATCACTCTGCCTCCGGCATTTGTTACTGCACCGCCGTTTGCAGTTGTGGTATTATCACAAAGAGTTACATTGCCGTCCATAACAAATACGCCGCCTGACACATTTATAATGGCCCCGTCTGCCTTATTTCCATCGAGATAACCGCTGACGGTGATGCTTCCTGCTGTCGCTCCATCTTCTGTTTTACCGGACTGCAAAGTAAAGTTTCCTTCTACCTGGAACATATTGCCTTTCATTGCTCCGTCACGGCTGATGGAAACGTCTTTTCCTGCTGTCGTAATAATAATATTTTTGTTTGCAGGAATTGAAACAGTTGCTGTAAGAGATAAATCTTCATCAAGAATAATATTTGAAGGTTCTGTTTCCGGTGCTGCTGCGATAGCTGCATTTAACTCAGCTTCTGATTTAACAACAGTTCCCTCACTAATTTCAGGTGTTGGTGTTATCGTTACCTCCGGTGTTACGGTAGCTTCCGGAGTTGGTGTCTCCGGTGCTTCTGTTGGCGTTTCCGGTGTTACGGTAGCTTCCGGAGTCGGTGTTTCCGGTGTTTCTGTTGGTATCTCCGGTGTCACGCTTGCCTCCGGAGCCGATGTATTCGGTGCTTCTGTTGACGCTTCCGGCACTTCTTCAGCCGGGACATCAGCAGTTCCTTCTTCTATGGTAACTGTGGTTCCCTCCTCTGCTGCAAAGGCAGATGTCGGAGCCATTCCAATGCTTAGTGTTCCTGCTAACAGCATTGCAAATAATTGTTTTTTTCTCATTTTTAGTCCTCCCATAAATGAGCGTTCTTAAACTCTCTGTCTGTATAAAGAATTTTTTTTAGTATAGCACATACCCGAAAAAAAATCAAATTCACGTGCGAATCTGTCCGTTTCCGTAAATAATATATTTCGTAGTAGTCAATGCCGGAAGTCCCATAGGTCCTCTTGCGTGAAGCTTCTGTGTGCTGATACCGATTTCTGCTCCGAAACCGAACTCATTTCCGTCTGTAAATCTTGTAGAAGCATTCACATACACAGCCGCCGCATCCACCTCGTCAAGAAATTTCTGGGCATGGCTGTAATCATTTGTGATGATTGCTTCAGAATGTCCGGTATTATAACAGTTGATATGGGAGATTGCCTCCTCCACAGAATCTACAACCTTTACAGAAAGAATGTAGTCCAGATATTCGGTCCCCCAATCTTCCTCTGTGGCTTTTTCTGCCTCCGGGATGAGTTCCCTTGTTCTTTCGTCTCCGCGAATTTCTACATTCTTTTCCAGAAGGCGTTTCCCGAGAACCGGAAGAAATTCTTCTTTTACATTTTTATGTACAAGAAGGGATTCACAGGCGTTGCACACGCCTACTCGCTGCGTTTTGGCATTTATCACAATATCCGCTGCCATTTTAAGGTCTGCTGTCTCATCTACATAGATATGACAGTTTCCTGTTCCTGTTTCAATCACCGGTATGGTACTTGTATTTACAACGGCCTGAATCAATCCCTTTCCCCCTCTCGGAATCAGGACATCCACATATTGATTCAGTTTCATAAACTCAGCTGCTGTTTCTCTTGAAGTATCAGTAATAAGAGAGATTGCCTGTTCTGTTATGCCGCATTCTTTTAAGGCTTCCCGGATACAGGAAACAATCACGGTATTGGAATGAATGGCATCACTTCCACCCTTTAAAATCACCACGTTTCCTGTCTTAAAGCAAAGTCCAAATGCATCAGAGGTCACGTTTGGTCTTGCCTCATAAATAATTCCGATTACGCCAAGAGGAACACGTTTCTGCCCGATCATCAGACCGTTGGGACGCTTCTTCATGCTGATTACTTCTCCAATCGGATCATCAAGTTTGGAAATTTGCCGCAGTCCGTCCGCCATTCCAAGTATCCTGTCTTCGGTTAAAAGAAGACGATCCACAAGGCTTTCCGGCATATGATTTTTTCTTCCGTTTTTTATATCTTCTTCATTTGCCTTTAAAATCACCTCTGTCCGCTGTATCAGTTTTTCTGCCACAGCGCAGAGCACTTCATTTTTCTTTTCTGTAGAAAGGTTTCTGATGGCTGTTTCTGCCTTTTTTGCCTCTCTGCCTGTCTGTTCCAGATATTCATTCATAAGCGTTCTCCCTGCTGTCATATATGTTATCTTCTGTTACAAGAATCTGTGGGATAATGTCTGTTTCCTCAACAGGCACTTTTTCCATCATCTGAAAAGAGAAGCCAAGAGCAAGACGGGTAAGTTTCGGATGTTTCTCCAAATAGCGATCATAAAATCCGCCGCCATATCCTACACGTCTGCACTTTTTATCAAATGCCACTCCCGGCATGATCATAAGCCCTTCTTCCCAGAAAATTTCTTCTCCTGTCTCCGGTTCCGGAATGGAAAAATATCCGGGGGCAAGCTGGTTAAAATCTGTGAGACGGATAAATACCATCTCTTTTCCTGTGACCTTCGGAACGGCAACTTCCTTTCCAGCTTTCCATGCAGCCTCTATGAGTTCCCCTGTCATCACTTCGTGATTATAATCTGCATACACAAGAATTCGTTTCGCAGTTTGAAATTCCGGAAGGAGAAATACCTTTTCCGCAATGAGATGACTCCGACTTTTTACCTCTTCCTCAGTCACTCTTTTTCTTGCAGCAAAAATCTGCTTTCTAATGGCTTGTTTTGTTTCCATATTTTTCACCAAGATTTGTAATGCTGCCATCCTGCTCCTTAATGTCGATATTGTCAAGCTGGGTACGCAGATTCATACGAATTGTTGCAATGTATTCTTTTCGCAGCGCCGCCTGCTCTTTTTTCTCTTCTTCTGTAAGACCAACGCTTTTTGCCTTATGCGCCAGTGTGTTAATGCGGTCAATTTTAATATTATCCATGTGTCTGTGTTCTCCTGTTTCTTTCTTTATAAAAGCTTTTCTATATAGTCAAGAAGATAAAATTCTTCTTTTTTCTGTCCCACAAAAAGGGTTCCATGATTGCGACCTTCCGAGATCTTGTGGATTACGTGAAAGTCCTTTCCATTGGCAATTACCATATCTGCTCCTGCTGCTGTTGCAATTCTTGCAGCCGTAAGCTTTGTGGCCATTCCTCCTGTTCCTACCTTGCTTCCTGTGGAGGACTTGCCCATATTTAAAAGGTTCTCATCCAGATTTTCCACCACATCAATAAAATGTGCCTCCGGATTGGTGTTGGGATCGTCTGTAAAAAGTCCGTCTATATCAGAAAGAAGAATCAGAAGATCTGCCTGAATTAAAGCTGCTACCACTGCAGACAGAGTATCGTTATCTCCGAACTTTTCCATAAACTGACTCTCATATGTAGAAATCGAGTCGTTTTCGTTTACAATTGGGATTACGTTTAATCCAAGCAGCTCTTCAAAAGTATTTTCTGCATTTTTTCGATTCGCATTGTTTACCATGGTGTTCTTTGTCATAAGAATCTGGGCTGCCATATGATTATACTCTGAGAAAAGCTGCTGGTAAATCATCATAAGACGCGCCTGACCCACAGCTGCACAAGCTTGTTTCTTTTTAAGCTCAGAAGGCTTCTTTTCCAGACCAAGAGCCGCTACGCCCACAGCGATGGCTCCTGAGGAAACAAGCACTACGTCTTTTCCCTGATTCTGCAGATCGCAGATTTCTCGCACCAGAACCTCAAGCTTACGCAGATTAATTCTTCCTGTCTGGCTGTGCGTAAGGGAAGAGGAACCGATTTTAATCACAATTCGTTTCTTATCTTTCAGTCTTTCCCGGTAATTCATCTTCTTGTCACTCCATTGTCTATTGTTCATTTTCTTATCTTACAACATTTCTTATCATTCGTCCATGTTTTTCCCAGTCTGAATGCAGATTTTAGAAAAGCTTTATACTTCCTTTGCAATTTTTTCACTGAATGGAGACCGCATCTTCTGTTCCGTTTAATATAATTTCTACCCAGGTTTTTCCTGGATTTAAACGGATTTCCTGACCGTTTTCATCATAATAATGAGTCATTCCGTGTTCTTCTTCATACACCCACTTTATGGGAATGGCTTTTCCTCTTGTAATAAACGTACCTTCTCCTTCTCCTGTACAGAAAATATTTAAGTATCCGTTTTCATCGTATGGTACGTACTGAGAATTCTGAAGAATGATATTGTCGCAGGTGAGCTGCTGCCCCGTTTCCAGATCAATCTGCGGCTCTCCGTACTGATTTCTTTCATATTCCTTTGTTTCTGCATTATATTCAAACCAGGGATGGTTATCAGTATAATTGTCCAACGCTACTGTGCTTGCAGGAATACCGCTTTCCAGAAGAGTTTCGGACGGAGCCTGGGCAAACTGATAATGCCCGTTATTGTTTATATAATTTTCACTGTAAGTCTGTGTATATCCCTTTTCCTGAATGCCCTGAAGGAGCCTTTCTCACTTGTATACGCATTATGTGGTGCCTTTCTGTCTTCAGTTCTGAAATATACAGAACCTTCCAGTTGAAGTCCATTTAAATTATCAATATTTTCCAGATAGGGAATCGCATACACTGCCTGTCCAAAATGTGCGTATATCGCTTCAAATTCATTTGCATAAGATGTATAATAGTCGCGGCAGCTTCTCACAGAACCGATTTTAGGAATCGTTTCATAATTTTCAAAAATTCCCATAAGGCGGGTCATATTTCCCTCTACAGGCGCTTCGTAAATCACTCCCGCAGAAGAAATACCGCTCTGAGGCGCACCGGCTTTGTTATTCCCCATCATAACAGCAACCGGGCGTCGATTTATATCTCCCTGCACAGGTTCTCCTGTAAGATAACTAAGAGTCTTTCTCTCTCCTGCCGGAACCATATCCACCAGATTCTCCTGTGCACAAACTGGAACAACTGCCGCACAAACTGCAAAAATCCCTGTTAAAACCCCTTTTGTCCATTTTTTCATAGTGCTACCTCCCTATTTACGGTACTTTTATTAAATTGTTATCTTGTAATACCTAATTCCTCCAATGCTTTTGCCTGTTTTTTTTCCATCACGGAAGCTTCCTCCGGTGTCATATGGTCATACCCCAGAAGATGAAGCATACTGTGGGCAACAAGAAAAGAAAATTCTCTTGTTACACTGTGACCATATTCTTCCGCCTGTGCAAACACCTTATCGACAGAAATCATAATATCCCCCAGAAGAAGTTCATCTGTATCCAAATCAAAATAGAATTCATCCTCTTCCACGATCTCATAATCCCCAGGCGTCTCAAAAGGAATCATCGGAAAAGAAAGTACATCTGTAGGCGCCTGAATATTCCGAAATTCCGTATTGACTCTTTTTATTTCTTCATTATCTGTTAAAACAAGATTAATCTGTGCATCGTATGGGCAATGTTCCATATTAAGCACCTTATCTGCTACCTGATTTGCAAGAGATGCATAATCAATTCCAAGCTCTTTTTCTGTTTCGTAATCAATGTTTACTGTCATCTTTTCTCCCCTTTCTTCCTGAACGTAGTGCTGGTTTTTCCGGTTTCTGTTTTTTCTCGTATACCTCGTATGCTTGTACAATCTGCTGTACGAGAGGATGCCGTACAACGTCCTTGCTTGTCAGCTTACAAAATCCAATGTCTTCAATTTTTCCAAGAACCTTCATTGCCACATCAAGACCGGAAACAGCATCACGCGGCAAGTCCTTCTGCGATGCATCTCCTGTAATGACAACTTTTGAGCCAAAACCGATACGCGTTAAAAACATCTTCATCTGGGCAGGGGTCGTATTTTGCGCTTCGTCTAAAATAATAAATGCATTATCAAGAGTTCTTCCCCTCATATATGCAAGCGGAGCCACTTCAATGAGTCCCCGCTCCATATTTTTTGCAAAACTATCTGCTCCCATAATCTGATACAGAGCGTCATAAAGAGGACGAAGATACGGATCCACCTTACTCTGTAAGTCTCCAGGAAGAAAGCCTAGCTTTTCTCCTGCCTCAATAGCTGGTCTTGTAAGGATAATACGGCTTACTTCCTCATTTCGAAAGGCGGTGACTGCCATTGCCATTGCAAGGTATGTTTTTCCGGTACCTGCAGGCCCCACCCCAAAAACAATCATTTTCTTTCGGATCTGCTCCACATATTCCTTCTGTCCCAGTGTCTTTGGCTTTACCGGCCGTCCCTGTATGGTGTTGCAGATAAAGTCTTTATCTATTTCTGAGAGAACTTCTCCCACCTGCTCCATTGCAAGGGAAAGGGCATATGTCACATTTTGTTTTGTGATGGTATTGCCCCTTCCTGCCATACGCACCAACTCTTCTATGAGCTTTTTGGCCTGGGAGGCATTTCCCTCGCCTCCCAGAATTTTTAACACGCCTTCTCTGAAAATCAGAGTTACGTTTAACGTTCTTTCTATTAATTTCAAATGTTCATCAAACTGTCCGAAAACATTTCCCTGAAGATTTACGGGCACTTCTGTGTGTAATTCAATTACGCTGTTCCCCATCTACTGCTGTCCTTTCTTTTTCTTCCTCCTGCTGCACCGGCGCTTCCATGCCTGTTTTTTCTATCACAATAAGCTTTCCACTGCTCGTGCATACAGTATGATTTATGTCTATTTTAACATTATTTTCAGATATTTGAACCCCTTTTTCCATTAATTTTTTCTCAAATAAATGTAACTTTTTTTCTGCAAGCTGTTCTGCCTCCTCTTTTGTGTAAACACTTTTTATTTTTTTGTACCGCGTCGAAGTAAAAGAATAGAGCGAAACAGGCAGGCAGAAATTTTCGGTAATCCGAAGAGGAAATTCCTCTGTCACAGTTTTCCACCCTTTTTCTGCACCTCTGTAAAAACTGGCGTACCATTTGCCAACACGAAAACCGTAAGCTTTTCTTGTCTTTTCTTCCGGAATTTCTTTTTCATAGATAAGGGGAAATTCATAATAATAAGAAACAAAATGACGGACATAAATATCTGCATCTGCATGGACATACGACTCTCTTATCATCTCTTTACTGTCATTGATAATAGGGACTTTCCCGGATACGAGAATATCTCCCTGCTTACATACATCTCCCGTTTTCATAAGGGGGGTTCCCGCTCTTGTGATCATTTTTACAATTTCCCCCTCTGTCTCTGCCTTCAAATCACAGGGAGGTAATTCTGTCTGTTGTTTTTTCTGTTTCTTTCCCTCCTGCACGGTAAGAAGCAGCCTTGTTCCTGAAAGCTTTGCAGAAACCCAGGTGATTTCCGGATAATTTCTTCGAAGAGAATCTGCAATTTCCGAACAGTTCACTTTTCCTTTTGCCATTCCGTGAACAATTCCGTTTTCTTCCAAGAAACCAAGAATTTCCGGATCTGCATATTGTATATTTCCCTCGATATGTATATTCCATACACGACCGGAAAGCAAAATTATCAGCGCTCCACAAAGAATCACTCCTGCAAAAAAGCTTTTTCGCGCTTTATTTTTATAAATCCAAAAAGGAAATCCCCGCTTTTTTTGAATATGAATCTTCACACCTGTTTTTCTCCGGACAGGAAGAAGCTTAAAAAAATCTTTCCAGTAAAGGGAAGCATTTATTTTTCGTTCTTCTGTTCTCTTTACTTCATAAAGAGAAATCTTCTGGCATCTGCACAGATTTAAAAAACGCTCGATTTGTTCTCCCTCTATAGAAATACAAAGACAGCCCCTGAAAAGCTGCAATAATCCTCTCATATTTCCCCCTTATTCAAAAAAGATTCCGCAGATGTGCCCTTTTATCTGCATTTCCTCAGGTGTATATGAAAGAATTTCCATTTTTTTGCCACAAAGCTTAAGCCTTCCCCGAAACGTGAGAAGTTCCACCTCTTCCGCAGTGTATTTCAAAATGCTTTTATAATTTTCAATTATAACAGATTCTCTTCCCGTAACCGTAAGGAGCACTTCCCTGTACGCCAGATCCTCCGGGATTTCCAGGGATGCTACAAGATTCTCTTTCAGATGTCCTAATTTTTTCATTAAAAAATCCTCCGGCTCTTTTAATTTATGCCGGAGGAAGACTCCCTATGTCTGAATCAGCGAAAGAGAATCAGGGAAAACCAGAGAATGGTGTTCCCGCCAAGATTATATTCCATATTCTGTGCTTCTACAATAGCATTTGCCACAACGCCGTGACTTTCCAGACAGGGATGCATTTTATCTGGATAACGGCACGGTTTTCCTTCTGCATAAGCACAGGGAGAACAGAGATCACAGGATTCTGTGGAAAGAATATAAATTTCATGACCTGCAGCTTTTATAAAATCCCCTACTGCTGTTGTGATTTCTTCATGGGCTTTTCGTGTGGAGAGCATTTCCTCCATATTCATAAGGTCGGAAACTTCAGCCACACTGGAAAAGAAAATACCCTGCGGATAACTTTTGATTTTTTTGCCGCATTCTTTTAAAGACCCTACTCCCGGCGGACATGCCCAGGTACTTCCGTACCGTTCACATTCCTGTTCACAGATGATACGTACCCGCTCTTCTATAGAAATATCCGCCGTATCAATCAGACGGTATTCGTATATGGGAAATTGAGAAATAAATGATTCAAACTGCCTTAATTCCATATGATCCTCCCTGTCAAATCAGCTCCTGAGAAGAAAACAGCATTTCTACTGCCTCATAATAGGAGCGGAGATTCTGTGCTTTTTTTATTTTTTTCGCATATTTTTCATAATTTGTAAAAGAAGGCGCCATATAGCTCCAAAGCTCCTTCATGCGGAACAACACATTTCGTTCTCCGCTTAAAATTTTCTGATACTCGCTGTAAAGCGAATCATGAAATTCCCTGAGTTTCTTTTTGTCCGGCTTTTCCCCATCACGAATCAGAGAAAGAAGCCACGGTTTTTTAATGATACCTCTTCCAAACATGAAGGTATCTGTACCAGAAAGCGCACTGGAAGTCTGCTCATAATCCTCTTTTGTAAATAAATCGCCGTTATAGCAAAGAGGAATCGGCAGCTCTTTCTGAGCTTTTATAAAAGCCTCAAGACGCGGTATATTTCCATAGTAGTCTTTTAAAAGCCTTGGGTGTATAATCAGCTCTTTTATGGGAAAACTTTTATAGATTTTAAGAAGTTCTTCCCAGTCCTCCTCATAATCTGTACCAATTCTTGTTTTTACGGAAATCTCCATCTCACATTTTGAGAAAATCCTGTCAAAGAAACTTTTCAGTTTTTCCGGCTCTCCTAAGAACCCGGCTCCCTTTCCCTTTGCCGTCACAGTTCCGGAAGGACAGCCGAGATTTAAGTTTACTTCCTTATATCCGAAATCTTCTTTCAAAATCCGGGCAGTTTCCAGAAAATCGTCTCCGTTATTTGTAAGAATCTGCGGAACGACATACATTCCTTTATTATTTTCCGGGGAAACCTCCCGGATTTCCTTATCAGAAAAGCGCTTATTTGGCTTTGCTGAAATAAAGGGCGTAAAATACTTGTCCATAGGGTGATAAAACTGATGGTACGCATTTCTGTATATATAATTTGTCACGCCCTCCATAGGTGCCATATAATCCTTCATCTCTCGTCTCCTCTCATTGTCTTCCAGTAATCACAGAATCCGGCATGTGATTTTGGTAATGTAATCTTCCTCTCTCTGACAGGCAAGGCTGTCCAGAATCATATCCTCATAAAAACAGGAATCCGGAGAAAGATTATTTTTTTGTATGTAATCCAGAATTTTTCTATAAGTTCCAGACATCTCCTGCCATCTTCCTCTGTGATATGCAGTAAGATAATTTCCGGCAGGTCTTATCAGAAACGGAATTCCGACAGGTTTTTTTTCCAGTCTCTCATAAAATACTCGATAGTGATCGAAAATTCCTTTTTCAATATCCTTCTTTTTTTGCAAATATCCGATAGAACCGGTTGTTTTAATTCCTTTTTGTCTGCACAGTTCAAGAAGCTTCCCGATTTCCACGGCCCATGTTTTGTCATCATTCTCTTTTGCCTCGCCGCAGATCAGATACGATTCCGGCTCCCACATAAGACCGATTTCTTCCAGGCTTTCTTCTGTTATAAAATGAATGGTTTTCTCTTTTTTTCTGATCCAGTTTCTTATACTTTTAAGATGGGCAATCTGCTGGCTTATCATTTTTTCTTCTTTTTGAAAAAGTGTAAGAAGAGACGATGGGGTACGATTTTCCATATATTGCCGGATTTCATCCAGAGACACTCCCAAATCCTTTAAAGTATAAATTACATCAAATACCTCAAGCTGGGATACAGAATAATAGCGATACCCGTTTTCTGTCTTTATTTCAGGAGAAAACAGCCCAATTTCATCATAATAAAACAAGGTATGTTTTGTCACGCCTGCAAGTCTTGCAAATTCCCCTGTTGTGAGAAAGCTTTCTTTGTTCATTTTTTCTCTCCACAAAACTCTTGACTATCGTGTTACCCGATACTTTATCATAACAGTTGCTGACAAAAATTTCAAGAAAGGTGTAATATAAAATGTCAAATTCTATCGCAAAAGACTTTAAACTTTTTTCTCTGCTTCGTTTTGCGTTTCCTACCATGTTAATGATGGTTTTTATGTCTCTTTATACCATTGTAGACGGAATTTTCGTTTCCCGGCTGGTAGGGTCAGACGCTCTTTCTTCTGTAAATATTGTATATCCGGTCATTAACCTTCTGATTGCAGCAGGAGTCATGCTTGCATCAGGCGGAAGTGCAGTCATTGCAAAAAAAATGGGGGAGGGAAATACAAAAGAAGCAAAAGAAGATTTCTCCTTCCTGGTGCTCATTGGATTTATTCTGGGCATCTTTCTGATGGTTTTCGGAAATCTTTTTCTCGAGCCCATTGTGACGGCGTTGGGTGCAACGCCCGTACTTGTTGATTACTGTATGGATTACCTTGGGGTCTGTCTTCTTCTGGCTCCTGCCTGTATGCTGCAGCTTTTATTCCAGACCTTTTTCGTCACTGCCGGAAAGCCCATTGCAGGGCTGATTCTTACTATAAGCGGCGGTATTGCAAATATGATTCTCGATTACCTTTTCATGGGACCTATGAATATGGGAATCAAAGGAGCAGCTCTTGCAACCGGAATCGGACAGTTAATTCCCGCTGTGGCAGGTCTTGTTTATTTTTCCTGTTTTCACGGCTCTCTTCATTTTGTCTGTCCAAAATTCCGCTTCCGAGTTTTAATGGAAAGTTGTATAAACGGCTCCTCAGAAATGGTAACAAATCTTTCTACTGCAGTTGTCACTTATCTTTTTAATATGACCATGTTAAAATTCTTAGGAGAAACAGGGGTTGCAGCAATCACGATCGTGCTTTACGGCCAATTTCTTTTCACTGCCATGTACATGGGCTTTTCTATGGGTGTTGCTCCTGTTATCAGCTATAATTATGGAAGAGACAATCGTATACTTCTTCGAAGGATTTTTAAAATATGTATCGGATTTATTTCTGTGTCCTCTGTTACGATTACGGCTATTGCTCTTCTCAGTACGTCTTTTATTGTGCAGATTTTTACACCTGTGGAAACAGAGACGTATGCCATTGCAAAAGATGGTTTTTTCCTGTTTTCCATAAATTACATATTTGCAGGGGTCAATATTTTTGCCTCTTCCATGTTTACTGCATTTTCTGATGGAAAAACTTCTGCAATTATTTCCTTTGTCCGGACATTTGTACTTCTTGTGCTGAATATTCTGCTTCTCCCTGCCATTATGGGGGTGACAGGCATATGGCTTGCTGTACCAGCAGCAGAGTTTTTAACTGTATTCGTATCTCTTTTATACTTTCGAAAAAAAAGAAATATTTACCATTATGTATAAGAAAAGAGCTTCCTTATTCTCAAAGGAAGCTCTTTTCTTATACATTATTTGTATTATTCTGCCGGAATACAGTTTACTGACCGATTAAAAAATTTATAAAAAAGATGCCCGTAAATACTTCCGCATACATTATGAAAAATCCGGAAAAAAACAGCTGCTGGAAGTCCGAGAAGCCCTGTGGCAACTGCCATTGCTCCAAGAGAATTAAATACAGACTGCCATCCGTAACTTGCGGAAAGCCCTACACCAATCCCGCCTATAATTCCCGCATAGGAGAGGAAGGATGGCGGCAGTATAGCATAAAGAACAACAAATAAAATTCCACCGAAAAGATTTCCGGGAATTCTGCCTTTTGTTCTCTTCTTCAAATCCTGCTCAAAAGGAACCATAACGGACATAACTGCAATTCCAATCCACATAGAACGAGGAAAATGAAGAAGCTCTGCAAAACACATGGCAGAAGAAACTCCGAGAGTCATGGCAATCTGCCATCTTGTTCTTGAGGAATGAATATCAAATTCTTCAAAAATGCTTTTTAAATCTCTCTTATATTTATAATTGCGGTGTCCTCTGTAAAATACAATTCCCGTGAGCACAGCTCCCAGTACAAGTCCTGCAATACGAAGTCCGTATTCTTTTCCTGTCACATCATATCCATAAAGAAGAAGATACCCCAGAATCACAGTAGAATGGTTTGACATAATAATATTATGGCAACTAATAAAAGCAAGAAGAAAAATGAATACCATGTTCAATACCATTCCGAAAATCGGTCCTGCCATATTTGCAAGTCTTGGACCTATAATTAAAATTCCGAAAATCGCCGCCATCACTTTAAGCGAATGACGCATACAAATTCCAAAATCTGCATTCTTAAATACCATGAGAAACAGGAGCACTACAACACCTACTGTACTGTTTCCATCTCCGAAAATCTGTCCAAACGCCATAACAAATGCCATACAGAAAAGCAGAGTAATCCCGATTTTAAACATATAGATACACGTATGATGAAGTTTCTCCCGTGGGCTTTTGGCATTTTTTACCATTGCCTTTGAACCGGCCTGATTTAATTGTAGTTCCTGATAAAATGTCATAAAATCATCCTTTCTTTTCTGTTTTCAGATAGCAAGGAAGCATTATAACATTGCTTTATATGTTTGTCAATTTTTATTGTAATCTTCTGTTTTATAAATCACTTCATTTTCCTTGATCGTCATAAGAACCTGAACAGATGCCAGATTCTCCGGTTCTGTTTCCAGCGGATTTTCGCTTAACACTACAAAATCGGCCTTTTTTCCTTTTTCTATGGTTCCCTTTTCTTTTTCTTCAAAATACTGGTACGCAGCATATACGGTAATGGCTTTTAAGGCTTCCATCACAGAAACTCTCTGATTTTCTCCAATCCTCTGACCGGATTTGGAAATGCGGTTGACTGCGCTCCACACAGTACGCATCATATCCGGCGGAACAACCGGCGTATCCTGATGGAATGTGTATTTCATATGGTTTTTAACAGCAGATTTTACAGGAGAAATCTGACTGCCTCTCTCCTGGCCGAAATTTCGGATATGAATATCTCCCCAGTAATAAGTATGCACCACAAAAAAGCTTGGCATCATCTGAATTTCCGCCATTCGTTTTAGCTGATCTTCTCTTACAAGCTGAGCATGCACCATCACTGCACGGTGACTGTCTTTTTCTCCCAATTTTCCCATCGCTGTTTCAAACTGCGTAATATACTGCTCTGCCGCCGCATCTCCATTACAATGGGCAAGGAGCTGTTTCTTTTTATGAAGCGCCAGCTCAATATATTCCTCCAGTTTTTCATCTGTATAAATCGGATAACCACAATAATCAGTTTCCCCCTCATAAGGTTTTGCCATCCAGGCAGTTTTTCCCTGAGGAGAACCATCAAGAAAGATTTTAAATCCACCCATTTTCAGATGTTGGCAATAACTCTCGGCATACTCTGGTTCTTCCTCAAAAATTTCAGACATAGTAGTAATATCTGCGTACCCCACTATATCTAATTTGAGAAGCTCTTTTTGGGCAGCATATTTAAGGAGCTGAAACAGAGGTTTTCCTACCATACCATCCTGCACAGTAGTAATTCCATAGGAAGCATACATGCTCTGCGCTTTCACAATCAACTCCATCAACTTTTCAAAAGAAGTCATAGGAAGCTTTGACTGAAAATTCAAAAATGCTTTTTCTTCCATATAGCCATCCGGTATCCGAGTGTTCTCTAATCTTCCATATTTTCCACCTGGACAGTCCTCTGTATTTTCATCAATTTTCTGCAATTCCAGAGCTTTGCTGTTTGCAACTCCCATATGGGATGAAGCATGTACAATTAATACAGGGTTTTCTCTGCTGATTTCATCCAACACAATTTTATCAGGATGTCTTTTCTCTTCCAGATAATTCTGGTCATAATTACATCCGACAATCCACTGATTTTTTTCCAGACATCTTTCCTCTGCAAATTTTTTCATCGTTCTTATAATATCTGAAAAACTTTCGCAAAAAGACAAATCACACTGTGTCATGGCATTTGCAGCGCCTACAAAATGAGAATGTGCGTCAATAAAACCTGGCATCATGGTTTTTCCGTTTAAGTCGATAACCTGATCCCCTTCTTCTTTTTCTGCCATAACCTCTTCTTCTGTTCCTACAGAATAAATCTGCCCGTCTTTTACGCATACGGCTTCTGCGTAAAGACTATTTTCATTCATTGTGATAATTGTTCCATTTGTATAAAATGTTTTTGCCATTTTACTCCTCCATTTCTTACCAGCTTCCGCCTCCGCCTCCGCCAAAACCGCCGCCGGAAAATCCGCCGCCTCCACCGAAACCGCCGCCGGAAGAACCGCCGCTTCCACTGGAAGATTCAGAAGGCTTAGGCGTGGAAATTGTTGTTGCTGCATAGTCCATATCTGTGTGCATCATTCTGTGCATCATATGATAATCAAAATACGTATATGGTGTCTGCGTCTCATACCAGTCCGGAGAAGGGAGAGCTAAATCCTTCATTTTATCAAGCAGAATGTCTGTAAGTCCAAATACATATGCAAACGGAAGAATGTGATAAAAAAGATGCGGCGAATCCTGTGCAATCACTTCCATTCTCTCCAATTCTGCTGTTTCAATAAACTCCCGAAGACCCGACAAATATCCCATCCATTCCACACACTCTTCTGTCCGTTTTTTCATAAATCCTGTAAAAACAAGACCTGCACATGATAAAATACCAGATATAAGAAGTCCTGGGAAGAAATTTAAAAGTTTTCCTTTCAACATGCCAATTCCATAAACGAGAACAAGAGAAATTATGGATGTCACACTCATGGCAATAGAAATACCTCCCATAAGCATACGCAGTTTTTTCGCCTTCGCATACCAAAAATCTATCGTATAATTAAAAATTAAAAGTCCAATAAGATACACGATTGGCAAGACAAAAATAAGTATATTGGTCATTGTCATCTTCATCAGAAGAAATGCACAAAGAAATACAGGAATACAGCTTAAAAAAACAGAAACTATCCTTGCTCTTTTGGAAGCTTTTGTATAGACTTTGCCCTCATAATTCTTCTCTATCTGTTCTTTTGTCTTTGTAAATGTATTTGCCATTCTGTACTTGAGATTGCTCATTTTTACTGTTTTTCCTGCTGGCGCGTGTTTTCCGAAAATGCCGGTAAAAAATGTTTTCTCATATTTTGGTGCATCTTCAGGCAAATCAGAAATCTTAATAAAAGAAAGCTCCTGTTCCTCTGTCTCCTGAAGCTTCATATAACCTTTATCTGCCCAGAAAAGAAGAAGGGACATAACATCCTTATCTGATACATTTCCATCAATAATATATCCCACTGCTGCACTGTCAAAACCTTCCGGTGGCTGAAACTGTACAGATGAAATCATCATTCTGTCTCTTCCGAAAAACCAGAACAAAAGAATCAATATTAAAAGGAAAACGCCGCTGATACTGATAAGGAAGATATTTCTGCTGCTCATAGTTGCAACATTCTGAAAATATCCCTCTTCCATAGGCACATAAAATGTCATACCAGTTCCAACCGGAAGAACTTCTTTTAATATACCGGATACCGTATTTCCATCCCAGGTAAGATTTACTATATCCATTCCATTAAGGCGCTCTCCGTACCGCCCATAATAAATCTGAAAATTTTCCCTGTCAAAGGCTTTTGGAAAATGAATTTTAAAGGTGCTCCCTGCGGGAATTTCATTTTGCCAGCCTGTCGGAAAAATATTATAATACGCATCGTTATATCCCTTTGAAGTCACAGGCGTCACCTTATATTGAAGACGGTATTCCTGCTCCCCCACCACCTGTGCATTCTCATCAGGGTCCCCCAGACGGAGTACTTTATTTCCGTTCTCTGATGTTGTGTGAAGCTCTTTTGAAGCTTCAATATCATCAAAAGACGCATAGTAAGGAATCTCTTTGATTTCTCCATTTTCTTCAAGCTGGGCAATACTGCCCTTCTGAGGAATATACCGGTAGATTCCATGTCTTTTCAGGGAAAAGAAAACTTTAATATCTTCCCGTACCAGATAAGAATTATCGCCCTTTACTTCAATTTCTGTAGAATAAGAGGAAGTATCCATAAATACATCCTCAACTACTTCCTGTGCTTCTGATTTCTCCGGAAACATCTGTCCCCAAATACTGAAATTACCAGTGACAAGAATCAGAATTACCCATACGGAAATCCAAAAAAAGTTGTTTATCTTTCTTTTCACAGGCAGTTCCCCCTTCTCTTAAAATGATACTTTCACATTTTCCCGTTCTGTACTTTCATTCACCTCATAAAGAGGTTTTCTCTCAAACCGGAATATTTTTGCAATGATATTTCCGGGGAACATTTCTGCCTTTGTGTTATACTTATTTACTACACCGTTATAATATCTTCTTGCCCCTGCAATCTCTTCCTCAATCCTTGATAACTGATTCTGAAGCTCTGTGAAATTTGTATTTGCCTTCAAATCCGGATAATTTTCCGCAATAGCAAAAAGAGAGCGCAGACTTCCTGTAAGAATATTATCCTGCTGAATGCGTTCCTTTGGGGTCTCTGCCGTCATTGCCATATTTCTGGCGTTTACTACCTTTTCCAGGGTTTCCGATTCATGCTTTGCATACCCCTTTACTGTTTCCACATAGTTGGGAATCAAATCGTACCGTTTCTTCAAAGACACATCCATAGCGGAAAATGCTTCCTCTGTTTTGTTGCGAAGCGCAACAAAGCCGTTATAGGAAGTAATTCCCCACAATACTGCTGCTGATAAAACTGCTCCGATAATAATCACTGCTGTCATAGTCTGCCCTCCCGTTATTCTTTTATTTATGATATGGCTCTCCGTTTATAATGCGAAAGCTTCTGTATATCTGTTCCAGAAGAATCACGCGCATAAGCTGATGGGGAAACGTCATTTTTGAAAAGCTGAGACCAAAATCTGAGCGTTTCAAAACCTCCTCCCCTAATCCTATGGAGCCGCCTATTACAAAGGTGAGATGGCTCTCGCCCTTTGTTCCAAGATTTTCTATTTTCTCTGCAAGCCCCGGAGAATCCAACATCTTTCCGTTGATTTCCAGAGTGATCACATAAGAATCATCCTTAATATGTTTTAAAATACGTTCTGCCTCTTTCTGCCGAATCTGATTTTCCACTGTCTCGCTTGCATTATCCGGAGTTTTCTCGTCTGCTACCTCCACAATCTCAAGCTTACAGTAACGACTTAAACGCTTACTGTATTCTCCTATGGCATCACGCAAATACTTTTCTTTTATTTTTCCTACACTTATTAAAGTTATTTTCATTTACGATTCCTCCAGATAACTCTGAAATTCCTCCAGAGACATCAGCACCTTTCTTGGTTTTGTTCCCTCTTCCGGTCCCACAACCCCGGCGTCGGAAAGCTGATCCATAATTCTTGCCGCACGGTTAAATCCGATTTTAAACATTCTCTGAAGCATTCCTATGGAAGCTTTTTCTTTTTCAATTATAAATTTCCCTGCTTCTTCAAAATAAATATCTCTGTCATCACCTCCGCCAGAAGCTCCCATAGCAGAAATACCGGCTGTATTTACCTGCTTTTCTATCTGGGGATCATATTCCGGTTTTGGGTTTTTATCTGTAAGGAAACCAACTACACTGCTTACTTCCTCATCAGAAACAAATGCGCCCTGAAGACGGGCAGGCTTCTGATAACCCTGAGGGTAGAACAGCATATCCCCCTTTCCAAGCAGTTTTTCTGCACCGTTCATATCAAGAATCGTTCTGGAATCTACTCCTGAAGATACAGAAAAAGCGATACGTGACGGCATATTTGCTTTAATGAGTCCTGTGATAACATTGACAGAAGGACGCTGTGTGGCAATGATCAGATGAATACCGGCCGCTCTGGCAAGCTGTGCAAGACGGCAAATGGCATCTTCCACCTCCCCGGGAGCTACCATCATAAGATCTGCAAGCTCATCTACGATAATCACAATCTGCGGCATTTTTTCCGGTTTTTCTTCCCCTTCCGGAATTGTCATTTTTTCAATTTTCCGGTTATATTCTCCCAGATTTCGTACTCCATATTCCGCAAATGTATTGTAACGGCTGCTCATCTCCGATACTGCCCAGTTTAAAGCTCCAGCCGCTTTTTTTGGATCTGTCACAACAGGAATGAACAGATGAGGAATCCCATTATATACACTGAGTTCCACCACTTTCGGATCGATCATGATCAGTTTTACTTCATCTGGCGTTGCTTTATATAAAATACTGATAATGAGCGTATTAATGCAGACAGATTTTCCGGATCCAGTTGCTCCTGCAATGAGAAGATGAGGCATTTTGGCAATATCCGTTACAACCGGTTTTCCTGCTATATCTTTTCCTGCCGCAAAAGAAAGCTTTGATTTTGCATTTTTAAACTCCTCAGACTGCAGAAGATCACGGAGCATAACTGCACTGTTTTCCTTATTTGGCACTTCAATTCCGACTGCAGCTTTTCCCGGAATCGGAGCTTCGATTCTCACATCTGCTGCAGCAAGATTCAGTTTAATATCATCTGCAAGTCCCACAATTTTACTTACTTTTACACCCTGTTCCGGCTGCAGCTCATATCGTGTTACAGTAGGACCGCAGCTTACATTCGTGACGGTTACATTAACTCCAAAATTATGAAGCGTATCCTGAAGTTTTTTTGCTGTCTTTCTTAAATGAGCATCAGAATCGCCCTGTGCTTTTCCGTCTCCTCTTTTTAAGAGTTTAAGAGGTGGAAACTGATATGCCTTTTTTTCTTTTGGCTCCCGGCTCTCTATCTCATGCTGAATATTTTTAATTCCGGTCTCTATCTCTGACTGAGAAGATTTTGGATTTTTAGATGCCTGTTTCGGAGCGGAAACTGCTTCCTGATATTCCGGTTCGGAAGAAATTTCCGATTTCGGAGTTTCATCCTCTTCCCACTCTTCTTCCGGTTCCTCTGCGGCCTGCGGCTCTGAGCGATGGATACGGAACTCCATCTCTCCCTGTCCAACAGGCTTCACATCTATAGACTCCGTATCCTCTTCCTTTTCCAGAACTTCATCTTTTTCTTCCTCTTTATCAGGAATCAGTTTTGTCCCTTCAAGAAAGCCTCTCTTTTTCTTCTGTTTCTGAGGTTTTATCTCTTCTTCTGAAAACTCCTCTTCATCCAGAGCATCTTCTTCCGCAAGCGCCTCCTCCAGTTCCCGGATATGTCGGGCTCTTTTTTCCTCTTTCAGCTGGCGCCGCTGTTTTTCCCGAAGTTCTTTTTTTAATTCTCTCTCCGGCTGTCCTTCCATATATTCTTCGTGTCTTCCCTTGACAAACCCCAGAAAACGGTCTATTAACTGGTAGAAAAACTCAAAAAAAGAACGCTGGGTAATAATAATAAGGCTTACAAGAAGAACAAGGATAATGATCACATATCCTCCTACGACACCGAAGGCAGATGTAGTAGAAATACAGATAGCTCCTCCTATCACACCGCCTCCCGTACGGTAATCGGAACAGAGATGATAATAATCCATCAATGTGGTGCTCTGCATATATCCTTCTGTCAGAAGCTGAACAAGACCGCAGAGAAAAATAAAAAATGCCGCTCCAGCCAGTACCTTTTTGTAAGCAAGGCGATTACTTTTGTTAGAAAGGAGAAATGCCGCTCCGATAAAGAGCAGCACCGGAAAAATATAGGCCAGAAGTCCCATTGCGCCAAACAGGAAGCTGCTGATTGCATTTCCCACGATTCCTCCCATTCCAAAAGCACTTGCCAGAAGAATAATCGAGGCTGCAAGAATTACCAGAAGAATAATCTCCGTCTGAAATCCGTTGGAAGTCTGCAGTTTCTTTTTTGTTGTTTTCTTTTTGTTTCTGTTCGTCTTTGAAGCTGCCATATGAAAAGCTTCCCTCCCTGAAAATAGAATTATGTCTTTCTGCCATAGAGACAGATTTATCGTAAGTATTTACTGCAATCATTATCCAAAGTTTAATGCAATTCCCACAATTCCGGCTAAAAAACAGTAAAATGCAAAATATTTAAATGGAAGTGTCTGCGTAATCCTTAAAAGAAAACGAATAAAAAAATATCCGGTTACTGCAGAAGCTGCCATTCCGAGAATATACACAGCTCCTGTCCCTACACTCATACTCTCAGCTGCAAACTGAGGCACTTCCACGAAAAATGCACCAATAATTGCAGGAACAGATACCAAGAATGAATATTTCACTGCAAATTTACGGCTGAATCCGCAGAAAAGTGCTGCGCCTATTGTAAGACCACATCTTGAAAGACCCGGGAAAACAGAAAGACCCTGACAGATTCCAATCCACATAGCGTCTTCATAACCGCAGTCTTTTGGTGTTTTATTTCCTCCTGCCCTACTCAAATCTACCACAAGAAGCCATACTCCCGTTAAAAGAAGAAAAATCCCCGGCACAACAGGAGAAAGCGCAGTGCGCTGCACAAGTATTCTTGCTGTATATCCAAGCACTGCCGTGGGGATAAAGGATACCACAAGAAGCGCAGTCAGTCTCCTGTACGTTCCTTTTACAATTTTTGCATAATGAAGAGATTCGCCTGTCCGTTTGTTGTGGATAAAAAGATATACATTTCCCACTATATCCATGACCATACCCACAAGCTCAATCCAAATTCGCTTCAAATCCTTATGAAAAACGGAGAACACTGCACCCAGTGTTCCCACATGAAGAAGCGTCTCAAAAAGAATCCCCCCCTCATGTCCCATTCCCAGAAGATTTTCTATCAGGCTTGTATGTCCAAAGCTGCTCACCGGCAAAAACTCTGTAATACCCTGTAAAATTCCTAATAAAATTGCGTATAATGCTGCCATATGTACTCCCTTTTCCCTGATACTTTATGGAAGGATTTCCCCTACCCTTAGTCTTCTATTATAGCATAGGAAAGCCCGGGACACAATAAGAGAAAAACGGAGCTCCATCTAGGAAACTCCGTTTTTTATATTACTTTTTATTTATTTCGCGTATTTGTTTTTAATAAACTCATCAATACCCTTAGCCCCTGCTTTTCCTGCTCCCATAGCAAGAATTACAGTTGCCGCACCTGTAACAGCATCACCGCCGGCATAAACGCCTTCTTTTGATGTTTTGCCTGTCTCTTCATCAGCGATAATACATTTTCTCTTATTGATGTCAAGACCAATTGTAGTAGAAGAAATCAGCGGATTTGGGGAAGTTCCAAGGGACATAATTACGGTATCAACCTCAATCTCAAACTCAGATCCCGCAATTTCTACAGGACGTCTTCTTCCGGAAGCGTCTGGCTCACCAAGTTCCATACGCACACATTTGATTCCTGTTACCCAGTCGTTTTCGTCTGTGAGAATCTCTACAGGATTTGTAAGAAGGTCGAAGATAACGCCCTCTTCTTTTGCATGATGAACTTCCTCTACTCGTGCCGGAAGCTCAGCTTCAGAACGACGGTAAATAATATGTACCTCTGCACCAAGACGAAGCGCTGTTCTTGCAGCGTCCATTGCTACGTTTCCGCCACCTACAACTGCAACTTTTTTGCCGTGGAAAATCGGAGTATCGTAATCTTCACGGAATGCTTTCATAAGATTATTTCGTGTCAGATACTCATTGGCAGAGAATACACCATTTGCCTGCTCTCCCGGAATTCCCATAAACATCGGAAGGCCGGCACCGGAACCGATAAATACAGCCTCAAAGCCTTCTTCTTCCAGAAGCTCATCGATAGTTACGGATTTTCCAATAATAACATTTGTTTCAATTTTAACGCCAAGAGATTTTACATTTTCTACTTCTTCTGCAACAACCTTGTCCTTTGGAAGACGGAATTCCGGAATTCCATATACAAGAACGCCGCCTGCTTTGTGAAGTGCCTCAAAAATTGTCACATCATATCCCATTTTTGCAAGGTCGCCCGCACAGGTAAGACCAGCAGGACCGGAACCGATGATTGCGACTTTATGACCATTTTTCTCTTTTGCAGGAGCTGGTTTGATTCCGTTCTCTTTTGCCCAGTCTGCAACAAAACGCTCCAGCTTACCGATAGAAATCGGCTCACCCTTGATGCCGCGGATACATTTTCCCTCGCACTGACTTTCCTGAGGACATACACGTCCACATACTGCCGGAAGTGCGCTGGATTCGCTGATCACCTGATAAGCTGCTTCCATATTTCCTTCTTTTACTTCATGGATAAATGCCGGAATATTAATGGAAACCGGGCAGCCCTGTACACATTTTGCATTTTTACAGTTAATGCAGCGTGCTGCTTCTTCCATTGCTTCTTCTTTGTTATATCCAAGACAAACCTCTTCAAAGTTCTTTGCACGAACTTCAGGAGCCTGTTCTCTTACTGGTACTTTCTTTAATACATCGCCCATTATTCGTCACCTCCGCAGTGTCCACATCCACCATGATGTGTGTCACCTTCCTGCTGTTTTAAAATTGCACGGCCTTCTGCTGTTTTATACATCTGCTGTCTCTTCATAGCAAGATCAAAATCTACAAGATGTCCATCAAACTCCGGACCGTCCACACATGCAAATTTTACTTCTCCGCCTACCATAAGACGACATGCACCACACATACCGGTTCCGTCTACCATGATTGGATTCATGCTGACGATTGTCGGAATATTAAGCTCTTTTGTGAGCAGACAGACAAATTTCATCATAATCATCGGTCCGATTGCAACACATACATCATACTCTTTACCCTGATTCTGAACAAGATCACGAAGTACATCTGTACCCATTCCCTTTCTTACATAAGAACCATCGTCTGTTGTAACATAAAGGTTACATACCTTGCTCATTTCCTCTTCCAGAATCACCAGATCTTTTGTTTTTGCTCCGACAATCGCATCTGCTGTGATACCGTGCTCATGGAGCCATTTTACCTGCGGATAAACAGGAGCTGTACCAACGCCGCCTGCAACAAATACAATACGTTTTTTCTTAAGCTCATCTAAGTCCATTTCTGTAAACTCGGAAGGTTTTCCAAGGGGACCAACAAAATCCTCGAAGGAATCGCCTGCCTGAAGTTCTGCCATCTTCATGGTAGAAGCGCCGATTGGCTGAAATACGATCGTTACAATTCCCTTTTCTGCATCGTAGTCGCAGATCGTAAGCGGAATACGCTCTCCTTCTTCGTCCATTTTTACAATTACGAACTGGCCCGGCAGACAATGTTTTGCCACGCGCGGAGCTTCTACGTCCATAAGAAAGATGTTTGCAGCAAGTTTTTCTGCTTTCAGTATCTTATACATAATTTCCTCCTGGCATTCATATTTAACAGGCATCCAAACAGATGTCTATTACATTCCCACTCATTCTTTTTTATAATAGCACAAAAAAGGAAATTAGCAAATAAGAAACTTAATTTTTTTTGTTTTTTTCTTCAATCAGCGCATAAAGTTTGGAGAGCGCCTCCTTCATGCCGCCCACCTCATCAATCAGCCCCTCTTTTACTGCTTCTTCTCCCTCCAACATCGTCCCTACATCTTTTACAAGCTGACTGGTATCAAGCATCAGTTCCTCCAGACGCTTCTGGCTGGTATGGGAATGACTGGAAATAAACCCGGTAATTCTGTCCTGAATTTTTTCCATATTCCGATATGTCTGAGCCACTCCGATAAACATTCCGCTGGAACGCACAGGATGAATGACCATAGTTGCACTCGGAACAACAAAGGAATAATCCGCTGACACTGCCATAGGAACTCCGATAGAATGGCCTCCTCCAAGAACGAGAGATACCGTAGGAAGGCTCAGAGAGGCGATCATCTCTGCAATAGCAAGCCCCGCCTCCACGTCGCCGCCTACCGTATTTAACAGAATCAGAAGACCGTCCACATTTTCATCGTCCTCAATCATGGCAAGTTTTGGAAGTACATGCTCATATTTTGTGGTTTTGCTCTGTGCAGGAGCCGATTCATGCCCTTCTACCTCACCGATGATACTGAGAAGCTCTATTTTGTGCTTCTTTTCATTTTTATCAAGAAGAACCTGCCCCATATCCCGTATCTGCCGATTCTCTTCGTTCTCATTTTCAAGACGCTTTGCTCTCTTCTCTTCATTTTTTTCTTTTTCCATAAAAAATACCTCCAAGAATTTTATTCCTGAAGGTATTATGTGTCAAAATCTGTTTTTCATACAGAACTTATTCGTCCCAGTTATGCCATACGTCTGTTACATCATCATCATCGTCAAGAAGATCCAGGGTTTTCTGAAGATCTTTGATCGCCTTTTCATCTGTAAGCTCTACATATGTCTGCGGAATCATTGCCACCTGTGCCTCGAGAAGCGGAACACCTGCCCCTTCCAGAGCCTCTCTTACTGCACTGAAATCGTCCGGAGCTGTAAGAACTTCGAAGCTGTCCTCTTCCTCAGAAAAGTCCTCAGCTCCTGCATCAAGAGCAATCATCATCAGCTCATCCGCATCCATCTCACACTCTTCTTTGTCAATGATAATCTGACCTTTCTGGTCAAACATGAAGGATACGCAGCCCTGTGTTCCAATGCTTCCGTTTCCTTTTGTGAAAGCGTTTCTTACATTACCTGCAGTACGGTTTTTATTGTCTGTCAGAGTCTCTACAATAATAGCCACTCCATTCGGACCGTAGCCTTCGTATACCGCTTTTTCGTAATTGTCTGCTGCGTCTGCACCTGCTGCTTTTTTGATTCCACGGTCAATGGTATCATTTGGCATGTTGTTTGCTTTTGCCTTTGCAATCACGTCACGAAGCTTGCTGTTGTTGTTCGGATCCGGACCACCAGCTTTTACAGCCATTACGATCTCACGTCCGATCACTGTGAAAATCTTTCCTTTTTTTGCGTCATTTTTCTCTTTCTTATGCTTTATGTTTGCGAATTTTGAATGTCCTGACATTTGTCTTCTCCTTTTGTTTCTTGTTTTATTTTTTCGGCACGCACCCGTCCGATCGTCTTATTTCCCAAAGACATGATCTGAAAGCGGTAGCCGTTTGCAACAATTTCATTATCCAGGTCTTTCTTTGTAGGAATATGTCCCAGAAGAGAGGTCAGGTATCCGTTTAACGTCTCAAACTCACAGTCTCCGAAATCGACTCCAAGTTCCTCCTCCACATCTTCCAGGTTTGCGAGACCGTCTATCATAACGCTGTTGTCAACCTGCGTGCGAATTGTCACCTCGTCTTCATCATACTCGTCAAAAATCTCTCCCACGATTTCTTCCAGAATATCCTCCATAGAAACAAGCCCTGCCGTCTGCCCGTATTCATCTACCACGATTGCCATATGCAGTTTCTTTGACTGCATAGTATGGAACAGGTCTCCGATTCCTCTTGTCTCCGGAATAAAGGCTGCTGTACGTATCAGTCCTGGCAGCTCTTTTAAAGGCTTGAATTTCGCCCAGGGGTTTTTTGTCATAAACTTTAACGCATCTTTGTAATTGACAATTCCTACGATATTATCAAGGTCTTCCCTGAAGACAGGATATCTTGAATTTCCTTCCTCAAGCATTTCATCAATCATTTCCTGAAGCAGCATTTCCTCGTCAAATGCGACTACATTTTTTCTGTGCGTCATAATATCTTTTGCTTCTGTCTCATTAAAAGAAATGATATTCTGGATCATTTCCGCCTCATTTTCCTCTATGACGCCCTGTTCATGAGCTTCATCCACAATAGAGATAATCTCCTCCTCTGTGACAGCCTCCATTGTCTGATCAAGAGTGATGCCAAATGGTCTCGCTGCAAGCTTTGCAATCCAGGTAATACACATAGTAACCGGATAAAGAATATTTGAGAAAAATGATACAATCCCAAGCCATCTGTAAGCAAAACGCTCCGGACTGAAGCTTCCGATCCTTCGGAAGGTAAGAATGCCCAGGGCTGCCAGAAGAATCACTCCTGGAATCAGAACCAGAAGCATTGCAGGAATATGCTTTATGTAGGGATGAAATTCCCGGACAGCCCACGGCACAAAAAATGTACCAAAGCAGATTCCTGAAGAAATTACCATGAGAGGAATCGCATTTACATACGGAGACGGATGATTCATAAACTCGAGAAGTTTGACTGCTTTTTTGTCTCCTTCCAGAGCGCGTCTCTGTAATTCCCCCTCACTTAAATTCTGAACAGCTGCTGCAAATCCGTAAAAAACGCCGTTCAGTAAAAACAGCATGAATAAAATAATGATGCCCCATAAGGGCAGACTACTGCCATCCTCCATTATTTATCTTTTACTCCTTTGTAAATAAATCCATAGTTACTGGTAAAATATAGCACTATAACGTTCTTTCGTCAAGACTGCTCTAAAACGTAAGCTCCAGGCTGATTTCCAGAGCATGGTTTACACGGTCCAGCATAGGACCGTCTAAATGACACACTTTATCCTTCAGTCTTCTCTTATCAATTGTGCGAAGCTGCTCCAAAAGGATTACAGAATCTCTCTCAATTCCATAAGCCGACGCATCAATTTCTATGTGTGTCGGGAGCTTTGCCTTGTTCATTTTAGAAGTTATGGCGGCGCATATGACAGTCGGGCTGTGCCGGTTTCCTACATCATTCTGTATAATAAGCACCGGCCGTATTCCTCCCTGCTCACTTCCCACTACAGGTCTTAAATCTGCATAGAAAATATCCCCTCTTTTAATTACCACACAATTCACACTCCGATTCTGTTTCGGCATTGCCTTATTTTAGAAATAGTATTTCCATTTTTTTCTTGTGTATACATGCGTGGTGCATTTCTTTTAAGAGAAGAAACTTAATTCTCCTGTCTCTTTTCTGTTCTGTATATAAATTCTGGGAACGCGCTTGCTGATTTCACAGAGAAATTCATAGGAAAATCGTCCGGAAAGATTGCCGATGGTATCTGCGTCAATCCATTCCTCTCCGTCCCGTCCCAGAAGAGTCACTTCGTCTCCTTTTGCCACTTCTGGAATATGGGTCACATCCACCATAAACTGATCCATACATACTCTTCCAAGTATGGGCGCTTTTTTTCCATGAATTAAAACCCATCCTTTATTGGAAAGGGTACGTGGGTATCCGTCTGCATATCCCACCGGAATCGTAGCGATAACGGTCTCTGTCTCCGTCACAAACGTTCCACCATAGCTTACTGCTGTCCCGGCTGTTACCTTTTTTACATAAGAAACATGGCTTTTTAATTCCATAGCGGGAATCAGATCAAGGGCTTCTTTTTCCACTTCGTCAGAAGGATATATACCGTAAATAGTGATTCCTGCCCGCACGGCATCCATATTTGCCTCTGAAATCCGCATAATTCCGGCACTGTTGGAGCAGTGGCAGAGAGGAATTTCAATTCCCTGTTCTTTTAGAAGCTGTACAAAATGCTGATAACGGGAAAGCTGTACAAGAGCCGGACTTTTATCGTATTCATCTGCCCTTGCAAAATGTGTGAAAATCCCCTCTATTTCCAGACCCGGGATTTCTTTTATTTTCCGTACTTCTTCTGCACTTTCCAACGTATCTGAAAATCCAATCCTTGTCATTCCCGTATCAAGAGCAATGTGTATCAGCGCATGTTTTCCTGTATGCGCCGCTGCCTCTGCAAATTTCTGTGCAGTCTCCGCATCGGATACGGCAATCCGTATATCAAAAGCCGCAAGCTCCTGAAAATGTTCTTCAAAAACAAGGCCCAGGATAAGAATGGGCTTCGTCACTCCGGATTTTCGAAGGGCAATGGCTTCCTCTGCTGTTGCTGCTGCAAATCCCCATATGTAATCGTAATCATGGATAAGCCGTGCTACAGCATCTGCACCGTGACCATAACCATCTGCTTTTATCACGGCAATAATTTTTGTATCTTTTCGAATGCGCTTTCTCATTTCTTCAAAATTATGTGCAATGGCATCAAGGGAGACCTCTGCCCTGATGCGCTGGTATTTCTTCATAATAATACTTCCTCTTTTCTGCAAAATGCCTCGGGCAGAGCCTCAATGAGATTCGTGGCAGTAAGGGAACGGGAACCGTATTTTTCTGCCGCAATATCTCCGCAGCGTCCGTGGAGATACACCCCGAGAGCAGCCTTTATTTCCGAAGAAACCGAAGCTTCCCCGTCCAGATACATACAAAACACAGCCGCAAGAATTCCAGTGAGCACGTCTCCGCTTCCCGCAGTTGCCATTCCCTCATTTCCGGAAAGATTCAGATAAAGACTTCCTTCTCTTCCTGCCGTTACCGTGCAGGCGTCCTTTAGTACACAGGTTGTTTTTGTTTCCTCTGCATACGACAGAGCTGTCTCTGCCATACAGTTTTGGATTTCTCCGATGGTTTTTCCTGTGAGACGGCTCATCTCCCCAATGTGAGGAGTCACAACTACATGCTCCCCCAGATATTCCTTCCACTTCGGGCGAAGGGCCAGAAGATTCAGCCCATCTGCATCCAGGATCACCGGTTTATGAAGCTCACCTGCTTTCTTTAAAAACCACAGTTCCCTCTCATAACTCAAACCGTAGTTTCCAAGTCCGGGGCCAATCACTACCACATCACACCAGGAGAGAATACGGCTGTTTTCCTCCTCTGTGAATGTACAGGATACCATAGCCTCCGGAAGAAGGATCTGCAGGGGAATCCTGTTTGCTTCCACCGTCTGGATCTGAACCATGCCGGCGCCTGCTTTTAAGGCGGCCGCTGCACTTAAATAAGCAGCTCCACACATACCTTCTGAGCCCGCCACCACAAGAACCTTTCCAAAAGTCCCTTTATTCCCCGAAGGACGCCGGGGAGGCAGACAACGAAGGTCGTGCTCTTCCACCACAAACGCGTTACCCTGCTCTTTTGTTCTATAGATACCAATATCCGCTACCACTGTTTTTCCCGCATACATTCTTCCAGGGTAAAAACAAAGCCCCCGTTTCCGAAATCCAAAGGTAACGGTCAGATCCGCTCGAAAGGCAATCCCCATCTCCATTCCCGTATTCCCATCGATTCCCGATGGAATATCAACGGCAATTTTTTTTGCGGAAGAATCATTCATACAATGAATAAGATTTTTCATGTTTCCCTCTACAGGTCTTGAAAGTCCTGCGCCGAAAATGGCATCTACTATAGTAGTATATTCACGCCACTGCGGGTTATTCACACGAGGTATATGATAGTTTCTCGCAATTTTCCACTGAAGGGCTGTCTCCTCTGTCATGGATTCTTCTTTTCCTGCAAGAAAAATATGGGTACGGATTCCCTTAAGATGCAGCATTCTTGCAATCGCAATCCCGTCGCCCCCGTTATTTCCACATCCGCATACAACAAGCACGCTCTCCTGTGGTCCAAATATTTTTTCTGCTTCCTCCACGCATTTCAGAGCAGCGCGCTCCATCAGAACACAGGAGGGAATGCCCATTTCTTTAATGGTATGATTATCAAGCGCCTTCATCTGGCTACATGTTACAATTTCTTTCATTTTACATCTTCTCTTTTTCTGTCTGTTTCTGACGATATTGACTGAGATTGTAAGAAAGGGTCATCAGACTTTCGGAAAGATGTACGTTCTCTACAATTACATCTTCCGGCGCGTCAAGATCAATATGGGCAAAATTCCAGATTGCCTTGATTCCGTTTTCTATTAAAATCTCCGCCATTTCCTTTGCTTTATTTTTCGGCAGTGTCAAAATTGCAATTTCCACATGATGTTCTTTCAGAAAAAAAGGCAGCTCACTTAACATCTGGATTTCGATGCCTCTTACGGCAATACCCTCCAGAACGGGATTTACATCAAAAATTCCCACAAGCTTAAATCCTCTTTTTTCGAAATCCACATAATTGGCAAGCGCCTGTCCCAGATTACCCGCACCTAAAATAATCATGGGATGTACGGTGTCAAGTCCCAGGATTTTTCCAATCTCCGTATACAGATATTTTACATTATAGCCATACCCCTGCTGTCCAAAACCGCCGAAATTATTCAAATCCTGGCGAATCTGGGAAGCAGTGACGTGCATTTTTTTACTAAGATCATTAGAAGAAATCCTGTCCACATTTTCTTCCAGCAACTCTCCTAAATAGCGATAATAGCGTGGCAGACGCTTGATCACCGCTCTTGAAATCTCTTTTGCCTCCACAACTGTTCCCTCCTTAGAATACTATGTCAATTATACCGAAATGATATTTTATTGTCAAATAAAGTTAATTTGTTCTTTCAAAAAAAGGAATTTTTCTGTATAATAGTATAGATATTTAAGAAAAAACGGAGGAATACCCATGATTTTGTCATGTCATAACCTGTCAAAATCCTTTGGCGAAAAAATTATTTTAAAGGACGCTTCCTTTCATATAGAAGACCGGGAAAAAGCTGCCCTTATCGGAAACAATGGCGCCGGAAAAACAACGCTTCTTCGCATCATTATGGACGAGCTGCCCTGTGACTCCGGGAATGTTGTCATTTCCAGAGATAAAAACATAGGCTACCTTGCCCAGTATCAGGATATACACGGACATCATTCCATATATGAGGAGCTTCTCACTACAAAGCAGCATATTCTGGATATGGAGAGCCGCCTGCGCACCCTTGAACAGGATATGAAGGACGCTTCCGGTGAAGCGCTGGAGTCCCTTATGAACACTTACACAAGGCTGAGCCATCAGTTTGAGCTGGAAAACGGATATGCGTACAAAAGCGAAGTAACCGGTGTATTAAAAGGTCTTGGATTTGAAGAGGAAGATTTTACAAAACAGATAGAAACCCTTTCCGGGGGACAAAAAACAAGAGTTGCTCTCGGCAAGCTCCTTTTGTCAAAACCGGATATTCTTCTTCTGGACGAGCCTACCAACCATCTGGACATGGAAAGCATCTCCTGGCTGGAAACTTATCTTTTAAATTATCCGGGTGCTGTATTGATCGTATCTCATGACCGTTACTTTCTTGACAAAGTTGTTACAAAGGTCATTGAAATTGAGGCTGGGAATATCTTAAGCTACAACGGAAATTACTCTTCCTTTGCCTTAAAAAAAGCGCAGCTTCGAGATGCACAATATAAAGCTTACTTAAATCAACAAAGAGAAATCAAACACCAGGAAGCTGTAATCGCAAAATTGAAATCCTTTAACAGGGAAAAATCCATACGCCGGGCAGAAAGCCGTGAAAAAATGCTGGATAAAATCCAGCGTCTCGATAAACCGATGGAAATCCAGAATCAGATGCGAATTTCCCTGGAACCGCGTTTTATAAGCGGAAACGATGTGCTCTCTGTGGAGGGACTTTCTAAATCTTTTCCCGGACAGACGCTCTTTACGAATATTTCTTTTGAGATTAAGCGCGGAGAACGGGTTGCCCTCATCGGAAACAACGGAACAGGCAAAACTACCATGTTAAAGATTTTAAACGGAATTCTGGAAGCGGATGCAGGAGAATTTACTCTTGGCTCCAAAGTACAGATTGGCTACTACGATCAGGAACACCATGTGCTTCACACGGAGAAAACAATATTCCAGGAGATTTCCGATACGTATCCCACGCTTACAGAAACAGAAATCCGAAACATGCTGGCAGCATTCCTTTTTACAGGAGACGATGTATTTAAAGAAATTTCCGCCCTTTCCGGTGGAGAGAGAGGACGCGTTTCTCTTGCAAAGCTTATGCTTTCCGAGGCAAATTTCTTGATTCTCGACGAGCCCACCAACCATCTTGACATTGCCTCAAAGGAAATTCTGGAGGAAGCCTTAAACAGCTATACAGGAACGGTGCTTTATGTTTCACACGACCGTTACTTTATTAATCAGACAGCAACCAGGATTCTTGACCTTACAAATCAGGCAGTTGTAAATTACATTGGAGATTACGATTATTATCTTGAAAAAAAAGATGAGCTGACAGAAAAATATGCACCTGCACAGGCAGCGGAAGCTGAGATGAAAAATATTTCCGAAAGCAAGCTGACATGGCAGCAGCAAAAAGAAGAAGAAGCCAGAAAAAGAAAGCTTGCAAATGAACTGAAAAAAGTAGAAGCCAGAATAGAAGAGCTGGAAACAAGAAATAAGGAAATTGACGAAACTCTCGTACTTCCTGATGTGTGTACTAACGTTGCACGCTGCACAGAACTCAGCCGGGAAAAAGACGCTGTTTTAGAAGAACTGGAAACTTTATATGAAAGATGGGAGGAGCTTGCTTAATGCAGCTCCTCTTTATTTGCCGGGAAATTATAACAGCTCTTTCAAATATGGCTCAAAGCATACACCTTCGTTTCTGTCCGTCCCTTCCTTCACCGTCTGACACAGCGCTTTTTCAAGAAAACGGGCAGCTTTTTCCGCACACTCTTTCATGGACAGTCCCTTCACAAGACCTGCGCTTAATATGGAAGCAAAGAGATCACCTGTGCCGGAGTAACTTCCCCCTTCTTTTTTGGAAAAAACCCAAAAATTTTCTTCTGCCTCACATACAAGATTACCCATATAAGCTGTTTTTTCTTCTGTATGCTCCACCCCTGTTATGACAACTGTCTGCAGATTATATTCTTTTAAAAGGCGCATTCCATATGTTTCCGCTGCTCTTAAAAAGGCTTTGTCCCCTTCTTCTTGAAGCGCCTTCCACTGCTTTTCCGTTTCTTCTTTTCCGATAAGAAGAAGCATGGCCTCTGTCAGGTTCGGAGTGATCACATGAGCTCTTCTTACAAGGGCACGCATACATCCGCATAATTTTTCTGTATAAAATCCATGCGCTTTCCCATTATCTCCGAGAATGGGGTCTGTTAAGATTTTTGTATTTTCTTTTGCAAAAACATTGAGAAATTCCTGGATTTTCTCTGCCTGCGCCTCTCCTGCAAGAAATCCTGTATAGATTCCGTCCGGAGCAAAGCCAATTTTTTTCCATTCCTCTATTATATAATCTAACCGATCTGTATAATCATCATAAAAATAAGATGTGTATCCTGTCTGGCTGCTTAAAACAGCCGTTGGAAAAGGCACTGCCTGTACTCCCATAACAGATATAACGGGAATTGCCGCTGTAAGGGAGCATTTTCCAAGACCGGACAAATCATTAAGCACTGCTATTTTTTTCAATTTCTTCCCTCCATCTTGTATTCCTTCTTGTTACCGTGTAAAATACTTCTAAAGTGTATCTTATAAAACATTGAAAATCAAGTATTTTTGAAAGGACAGTTATGAACGGACCTCTTTATCTTACTGTTTACCGTCGTTACAGAGAGCTGATTTTAGACGGAACTCTTCCACCTGGAACAAAAATGCCTTCTCTTCGCACCTGTGCCAGAGAGTTAAAACTGAGCCGTACAACGATCGAAAGCGCATATCTTCAGTTGGCGGCGGACGGTTACATCATCGCAAAAGCACAAAGTGGTTATTATGTGACAGACATTGGAGAAAAACGAAAAAAAGAAGAAAATGCTCCCCAGAGGGAAACACCTGCATACCGCTTTGATTTTGCCTCATCAGGTGCAGACAGGGAAAGTTTTCGCTTTGATTTATGGAGACGATACATGAAAAGCGCACTCCGTCAGGATTCCCGCCTTCTCTCTTATGGAGAACCACAGGGAGAACCAGATTTCCGACAGGTACTTTCCACTTATGTCAGAGAAAGGAGAAACATTCTCTGCTCTCCTGACAGCATTGTAGTAGGAGCCGGTGTGCAGAATCTTTTGCAGATTCTCTGTCCTCTTATCAAAGACAGGGAAACGGTTTCTTTTCCTACCCCCTCCTTTGTTCAGGGCAGCACAGTCTTTTCTGATTTTGGCTTTCAGATACAATACCGTAATAAAAACGCCCATGTAATTTATGTGTCCCCTGCCCACATGACAAAATGGGGAGAAATTATGCCTGTCAAGCGCCGCCTGGAGCTGATTCACCATGCAGATGCCCAGGGAAGCCTTATTATAGAAGATGATTTTGAAAATGAATTTGTTTATCTTCAAAAGCCCACACCCTCTCTCTACAGTCTTGCAGGAGGAGAGAACGTAGTGTATATTGGTTCTTTTTCAAAACTTCTTCTTCCGTCTATCCGATTAAGTTTTATGATTTTGCCGCCGCCTCTTCTTGAGGCTTATAGGAAAAAAGCCGCTTTTTATAATCAGACTGCTTCTAAAGCAGAGCAGATTGCTCTCTGCCAGTTTATACGGGACGGACACCTTACTTCTCAGACAAGAAAGCTAAAGCGCCTTTATTCTCAGAAACTGAAAACTCTTCAAAAAGATATAAAATCTGTATTCGGAGAAAACTGCCCGCTCCGCACAGGCGCAGCCGGTACAAGTCTTGCTCTTACCCTGCCTTTTTCCGGTTCTTCCTCGGAACTGAAAGAAAAGGCGGAACAATGTGGCCTTGCTCTCTCTTTTTTAAAAGAAAAAGAACAGGAAACAACGGTTGTTCTTTCCTGCTCCTCCATGCCGTCAGAAGATTTTCTTCCTGCTCTTAAGCTTCTATATTCTCTCTGTCGGGATTAATCTCTTCTGTTGTCAATCATGTACAGCAGCGCATTGCAGATGCAGGCTGCAATGTTGCTGCCGCCCTTTCTTCCTCTTGCCACAATATAAGGAACGTCTGCCTCCATAATCAGTTCTTTTGACTGTACCACATTTACAAAACCAACCGGAACGCCGATGACCAGTTCCGGGGATAATTTCCCCTCCTCTATCAGCTCATAGAGGCGAACAAGGGCTGTTGGTGCGTTTCCAATAGCAAAAATCAGTTTTTTATCAAGAGAAGCCGCCTTATCCATACTTGCCGTCGCCCTTGTTGTACCATTTTTCTTTGCAAGTTCCGCCACATCCTCATCTGACATAAAACAGTAAACTTCTCCTCCATAGCGGGAAAGGGCACGTTTATTGATACCGGATTTTGCCATCTGGGTATCCGTCACAATACAGGCTCCATTTTTAATGGCTTCAATCGCCCGCTCTACCGCATTTTCAGAAAAGCAGAGATTTTCTGCATAATCAAAATCTGCACTTGTATGAATACACCGTTTTACGATCAGCTCTGTTCCCGGAAGGAGTTTCTTATCTCCAAGCTCCTCTGTAATGATTTCAAAGCTTCTTTTTTCTATATCCATTGGCTTTACATTTTCAAGTTCTATCTTCATATTTCAGCCTCCTTTTAAATTCCCTGTTCCAGAATTTCGTAAATTTTTTTCATATCAAGATGCTTGCGAAGAGTATCTGCCAGAATATCATACTGTGTTTCTTTAAATGCTGCAAAATCCACACCTGTAAGAGAAGATACATCCAGTCCTTTTTTCTCTCCGATAAGATGAACAAGAGCTTCTGCACAACCCTCTTTATCAAAAAAGCCATGTACATATGTACCAAAAACATTCTCTCTGTATGCGCCGTCTTTCTTTTTCTGAGCAGTTACCGTATCGGTGATAGAAAGAACGTGTTCCGCTCCTTCTTTTAAGACAGTCTCTCCCATATGGATTTCATATCCTTCTGTCTCTGTTCCGGAAAGCCCTGCATAAGGTCCTGTAATTGTTCCGATTGTTCCTCTGACCCTTGTTCTCGTTTTCTCTTTCGTAAACACCGTCTCAATTGGAAGAAGTCCCATACCTTTCATAGAACCTCCTTCTTCCACATCGTAAGGATCCGACAGCGTTTCACCAAGCATCTGGTAACCTCCGCAAATCCCGAAAATCATCGTTCCTCTGGAAGCTGCTTTTAAGATGACTGCTTCCATTCCACTTTCCCGCAACCATTTTAAATCTCCCATTGTATTTTTTGTTCCCGGAAGAAAAATCAAATCCGGATTGCCAAGCTCGCTCTGTGTTTTTACATAACGAAGAGACACCCCCGGAATACTCTCGAATGGATTAAAGTCTGTAAAATTAGAAATTCTCGGTGTACGAACCACTGCAATATCAATCTGACCAATTTCCTGATTTTTATCAAACCTCTCTGTGAGGCTGTCCTCATCTTCCACCTGAATCTGCATATACGGAGCCACTCCCACAACAGGAATCCCGCTTTTTTCTTCCAGCATTTTTACACCTGGATCTAAAATGGTCTTGTCTCCACGAAATTTATTAATAATTAATCCTTTTACCATATCCCGCTCATCTTCCTCAAGAAGCTGTACCGTACCGATAAGCTGGGCAAACACACCGCCTCTGTCAATGTCTCCTACAAGGAGGACAGGCGCTTTTGCCATTTTGGCCATCCCCATATTTACAATATCTTCTTCTTTCAGGTTGATTTCTGCCGGGCTTCCAGCTCCTTCAATAACAATAATATCATTTTCAGATGCCAGCGTTTCATATGCCTTCATAATATCAGGAATCAGTTTTTTCTTATATCGGAAATAATCCCTGGCGCTCATAGTTCCCAGAACTTCCCCGTTTACAATCACCTGGGAACCAACATCGTTTGTAGGTTTTAAAAGAATCGGATTCATAAGAACAGAAGGTGCAATCCCGGCTGCCTCTGCCTGCATTACCTGCGCCCTTCCCATTTCAAGCCCTTCCTCTGTAATAAAAGAGTTTAACGCCATATTCTGTGATTTAAAGGGAGTCACTTTATACCCATCCTGTTTAAAAATACGGCAAAGCCCTGCTGCAAGCAGACTTTTTCCCGCATTGGACATGGTTCCCTGTACCATTATTGCCTTTGCCATGTTTATCCCCTTTCTATTTCCTTCAATACTCGAAGAAGTGTTTTGTTGTCTTCATGACTTTTTACCGCAATTCTGAAAAAACCAGATTTCAGACCAGGATAATTGCTGCAGTCCCGGATAAGGATCCCCTTTTCCACGCATTTTTCAAAAAGATTTTTCTCTCCTTTAAAGAAAATATAATTTGCCTCTGAAGGAAAGACCTGAAATCCAAGAGCTTTCATTTCTTTTTTCAAAAATTCCTGTTCCCGAAATACGGTCTCTCTTCCTTGTTTCACATATTCTCTCTCTTTTAATGCGGCCAGTCCTGCTGCCTGGGCAAGACTTGACACATTCCAGGGCTGAGTTACACTTTCCATCTTCTCGAGAAGCTCCCTGTTTGCAGTAAGACCATATCCAAGCCGTACCCCTGCCATCGCATAACGCTTTGTAAATGCTTTTAAAAGAAACAGATTGGGATACTCTTTTAATACTCCTTTTAAGGTGTATGATTCCGGCTCTTTTACAAAATCAAGGAAACATTCATCCACTACGAGAAAAACAGAATGCTCTCTGCATTTTTCCAGAACTTTAACAAGGAACTCCCTCTTCGTTAAAATTCCCGTAGGATTATTAGGGTTACATAAAAATATTATATTAAACTCTTTTGCAATCTCCTTCAGGAAAGAATCGTCCATAAAAAAATCCTGCTCTTCTTTCAGAAAAAAATGGCTGCATGAACAATCCACGCTTGCAAGCGCCTGTTCGTACTCCGCAAAAGTTGGAGCAGGCAGAAGCGCTTTTTTGGGTTTCAGGGCACGGCATAAAGAAAATATAAGCTCTGCAGCCCCGTTTCCGCAGATTACTTCTGACTTTTCTACCCCCTCATACTGAGCAATGGCTTCTTTTAAGGGAGCGCATCCTACCTGAGGATAATCGTTTATATGAGACAGGCTTTCTATTATGGCATTTTTCACACTCTCCGGTGTTCCCAAGGGATTACAGTTTGCAGAAAAATCCACACAATTCTGATATTGATATACATTTCCTCCGTGAATATGTTTCATTTTCATCCTCCTGTCATAAAATTATCCCATATATAAAAATCCACAACACTGAAAAAAGAACAGCTCCGGAGCAGGCAGTTGCGTATAAAAGACGATTTGCGCGTTTTATATCCTCCACCTCTACAGGCCGCAGGTCGTCTCCGATTGTTGGTTTTTCATATAACTTTCCAAAATAATACGCATTTCCAGCAAGCTGCACACGAAGCGCTCCTGCCATAGCCGCTTCTGTCTGAGCAGAATTGGGACTTGCATGATTTCTTCTGTCTCTTCTGTATATCTTTACTGCATTTTTTACGTCAAGTCCTGCAAATACAGAAGAGAGAGCCATAAGCCAGCCGGAAATTCTTGCAGGAATATAATTTACTACATCATCAAGCTTTGCAGCTGTTCTTCCAAAATACAGATACTTTTCATTTTTATAGCCAAGCATAGAATCCATAGTATTGATTCCTTTGTATAAAAACATAAGTGGAACACCGCCCAAAGCCATATAAAACATAGGAGCAATGATTCCGTCTGACGCATTTTCTGCTATCGTTTCCACAGCCGCCTTTGTCACCCCTTTTTCAGAGAGTTCCTGTGTATCTCTTCCCACAATCATTGAAACCGCATACCTGGCATCTGAAAGGCTTTTTGTTTTTAAGGCCTCATACACCTTCATGCTTTCTGTCTTTAGGGACTTTGTGGCAAGAAGCTGGTAACACCAGAAAGTTTCCAGAAGAAACGCAACAGGCAGACACACCTGACGCACTCCGTAAAGAATCAAAAAAGGAATTCCCCAGGAAAAAAGACAGATCAGCAGCACCTCCAGGGCGCCTCCAAAAAGCTCTCCTTTTTCCGTTTTCGGAAAAATTTTCCGAATCTTTTTTTCCAGAAATGCAATGGCATTTCCAATAAAACAGACAGGATGGTAAAGCCATCTGGGGTCTCCCAAAATCAAGTCTAATATAAAGCCTGCCGCAAAAGCGACGATTGTATCATTCATTGTTCTCTCCCTTCGGAATATTCCAGACATTGTTTTAAAAATGCTTTTGGAACTTCCGGGTTTCCATAGTAATATAAATGCGGAAATCCTGCCATAAGACGTTTTCCGCCCTGTATGCAGCTCCAGCCTCTCTTTCCTCCCGGCTTTTCTGCATAAAAATCCTCTCCACAGAGAGGTGAATCAAAGTAATGAAACTCATGAGCCGGAATTTCTCCCAGTTCTTTCTCTCCCAGCACTTCCTTTTGCTGTTTTAAGGAAATATAGCCGAATCTTCCAAGCTTTCCTGTGTGATACGCCTTTCCCTCAATAACACCCGCCATTTTGTGAGGAGTACCTTCCATATCTTCCAGTTCCTCATGAAGATAAAGAAATCCACCGCATTCCGCCAGACAGGGCATTCCTCCTTTAATGGCTTCTTTTACTGCTTTTCGCATGGAATTATTCTTTTCCAGCATCTCTGCGTAAAGTTCCGGATAGCCCCCGTATAATAATAGTCCGTCCAGATTTTTGGGAAGCAGTTTATCATGTACTGGCGAAAACCACACAAGCTCTGCTCCCATGCTTTTTAAAAGGCGAAAATTATCTTCATAGAAAAAACAGAACGCCTCGTCCTTTGCCACTCCTATCCGGAGAGGTTTGGGGCTTTTATATCCATATGCGGTCTTCTCTTTTAAACAGTTTTCCGATGCAGAAAGCTCTCCCGCCTCCTCTGCAAGCGCAAGAATCCCGTCTATATCAAGAGTTTTTTCCAAAATTTCGGAAAGGCGGAAGAGGCGTTCTTTTAATCCTTTGATTTCCTCAGGAAGCACAAGGCCAAGATGGCGGCTTTCAATGGTACAGTCCTCCACTTTTGGCACATATCCCAAAACACGCACAGGAAGCGTTTCTTCCACAAGTGCTTTCATTCGGGGATATAACATAGGAGACATCTGATTAAAAACCACGCCTTTTATATGGCTGTTTTCCTGAAACTCCAAAAAGCCTTTAATATAAGCTGCCAGAGACACACTCATCCCCTTGCTGTTCACAATAAGTACAACCGGGGTATCTGTCGTATCTGCCAAGTCATAGGCACTTGCCTTACTTGTATTTCCTCCCACTCCGTCATAATAGCCCATTACGCCTTCCATCACGGCAACGTCGCATTCTTTTCCATTTACCCCAAGAAGATACCGGGTCATTTCTCCTGATGTAAAAAAAGTATCAAGGTTTCTTGATTTTGTTCCAATTACCCGGCTGTGAAACATAGGATCGATATAATCCGGTCCGCATTTAAAGGACGCAGGACGCAAGCCTCTGTTTACAAGTGCCTGAAGAAAGCCGCAGGTAATCATTGTCTTTCCGCTTCCGCTTGCACCTGCCGCAAAAAGGATCCTGGGTATTTTCATAAAGAAGCCCTCCTGCATGTAAAAATATAAATCGGATTTTCCCCCATCATCATGTGGTATCGTCCCACTTCTTTTGAACGGGACACAGACATCTGAACGATATCTCTTTCCTGAAAATCAAATTCACGGATGGCTTCCATTGCCTCCCCTACTGTCTCAAGGGTAATACAGTTAATTACAATTTTGACCTCCGGATTTTTATTAAGAAGCAATCGTATAATATCTTTTAAATTTCCGGAAGAACCACCGATAAAAGCGTGCGTGGGAACAGGAAGCTCCTCCATTGCCTCAGGCGCACACCCTCCTACTATTTCCAGATTATCTGCTGCAAATTTCTTTTTATTTTCCAAAATGAGAGCAAGGGCATCCTCCTTTTTCTCTATGGCATATACTTTCCCCTGATGAGCGCGAAGCGCCATTTCCACAGCAACAGAACCGGTTCCGGCTCCCACATCATAACAGACAGAATCTTCCGAAAGCCCAAGTTTCATAAGAGAGACTGTCCGAACTTCTTCTTTTGTCATAGGCGCTTTGCCCCGAATAAAGCATTCGTCCTTTATTCCGTGAGTGGACATAAGCTCAGAAGCATTTTCATTATACGCACATACAACACAGAGTGCATCTCCCTCATAAGAAACAAGCTCCCTTGCCGGCTTAACAAAAATCTTTTCATTTTCATAAGAAAGATTTTCTCCTACATAGAGAAGTACATCTCCCATTCCGTAAGATACAAGCCTGCCGGCAAGAGAAGAAATTCCATCCTTTGTTCCAAGAATAGAAAATACCTTTTTGCTATGGCATATGAGAGATACAAGATTACAGTTTCGTCCATGTGCGCTTACAATTTTGGCATCATCCCAGGAAAGTCCCGCCTTTGCCATAAAATACACCACGGAAGAAATTCCGCAAATCACCCGGGTATCTTCCCCCAGATTATGGAGAAGTTTTTTTGCTCCGCTGTAAAAACCAACGTCCCCGGAAAGTGCGATGACAATATGCTCATACTGGGAATTCTCTTCAATACATTTTAAAATTTTCTCACTGTCATATTCATAAATAACTGTGTGGTGAGGCATTTTTACAGAATCTGCAATTCGCCTTGCACCAATTAAAAGCTCTGCCTTTTCCAGAGCTTTTTCTCCCTCTATGGTAAGGGTATCTCTGCTTCCCATACCGATTCCAAGAAGAGTAATCTGAGGTTTTAAGGAAAACCCCAAATTTTGGGAAAGCCATTTTTTACATTCCACAAGGGACAGTCCCTCTTCTTTTAAAGGTCTTCCTATAATTACAGGAATGGCTCCGCAGGAGAAAGCTGCATCTATTTTTTCCTGAAATCCTCCTGCTTTTCCAGAATCCTTTGTCACAAGATAACGACAGTGAAACTGGCGAAGCATTGCTTCATTGAGTTCCCTGGAAAAAGGTCCCTGCATTCCGATTAAATGCTTTCCCTCAAAACCTGCCGCACTGCATTCCTCCATTACAGATGGAAGAGACAGTACTCTTGCATAAAGGCGCTCCTTATAATCCTTTACTCCAAGGAATTTTTTCAACTCCTTACTGCCTGTTGTGAGAAGAACGTTTCCCTCCGTTGTATTTAAGAACTCGGCTGCAGCTTCCGTACTTTCTACATACACTGCCTTCTCTGCCTGTCTTCCCTGTTCCCGTAAAACTCTCTGATAGAAAAATCCTGTTTTCTCACAGGCGCTTTTAATATTATCTGTAACCTCTGCCGCATAGGGGTGCGTCGCGTCCAGAACAAAATTTGGCGCTTCCTTCAAAAAGAACGCTTCCATCTCCTCTCTGCTTAACCGCCCTGTGTGAATATGAAGATACGGAGTTTCTGTAAGCGCCTTTCCTCCATATTCTGTAGCTGCACAGGCATACACAGAAATCTGATGTTCAGAAAGAAATCGACACAGCTCATATCCTTCTGTCGTCCCTGCAAACACAATGACTTTTTCCATGCTTCCCTCCGGCTTATACGCCCTTATATCCTCTCGGTGTTACCATTTTTCCGCCAATTTCCTTTGTCTGAGAGTTGCCGATAAAGACTGTCGTGAACATATCTACCTCTGTGTCGCGAAGCTCTTTTAAAGTCATTACCTTTTCACACTCTCCCTCTCTTGCAATATGTCCCACAATGCCGCAGACTGTATCCGGAGATTTATGTTTCATCATAAGGTCGCATGCTTTCTGCAGATAATCGTGACGTTTTTTGCTGGAAGGATTATATAAACAGATAACAAAATCCGCCTCTGATGCACACAGAAGACGTTTCTCAATTTTCTCCCACGGAGTGAGAAGATCGCTTAAACTAATCAGACAGAAATCGTGGATCAAAGGTGCACCAAGAACTGCAGCTCCTCCTGTCGCTGCTGTCACTCCCGGAATAATGGTCAGTTCTGTATTCGGGTAGTCTTTTCCCACCTCATACATAAGCCCTGCCATTCCATAAACACCAGCATCACCACTGCATATCATGGAAACGGTCTTTCCCTTTTCCGCTTCCTCAAAAGCCAGAACACAGCGATCTACTTCTTTTTTCATAGGCGTTGTCATAAATTCCTTATCTGAAAAATATTCTTTTACAAGATCTACATACACCGTATAACCAATGATCACATCGCTGTCATTTAAAGCTTTAATTGCTTTTCCTGTCATCTGGTCATATGCTCCCGGACCAATTCCAACTACATATATTTTACTCAAAATGTATCCTCCAATCTTTTAATGCAAGGGCGGTTGTCACGCCGTTTTCTCCCTTTTTTTTCTGAATGAGAACGCCTTTTTCCGCGCCGAGAACTGCGCTTCTCTCACACACATTATCTACTCCTGTCACAGTTCGGACAAAAGAAGACGGCGTAAATTTTCCCGGTGCACATAAAAGCTCCTCCCCTGTATACGTAAGAAAAGGAATCCCCCACTCTTCAGCAAGCATGAGAAATGCCTCCTCCTCTTTTTTTATATCTATACTCGCAATGCAGGCAACCGCTTCCTGATAAATACCTGTCTCTTCTAAAGAACTTTTAGCTGCCTGGGTTACGCTTTTTGTATCTTTTCCTTTTCTGCATCCCATGCCCAGAACTACAGCAGGGGGCACAATAGAAACCGTCTCCTTAAAAAGCTTCCGGTTCTTATAAACGGAAACCACAACTCCTGTCTCCGGCAGATTTTTTTCTGTTCCCTCACAGAGAACAAGTCCTTTTGGAATCTCTCCTTCCCATGGAAAATCGCTGAAAAATCCAACATTTTTTCCGGCTAGAAGTGCTGCAGAAACTTCCTTTGCTGCTTTCATATTAAAAATTTTACAGTCGTTTTTCTTTGCAAATACATCTACTGCAAAGCGGTTATGGAGATCTGTCGCCGTTGTAACAACAGGCTCGGCTTCCAGAATTTCTGCCGCTTTCAAAGTAAGGGCATTGGCACCTCCAAGATGCCCGGACAAGAGGGAAATAACAAATTTTCCACACTCATCCACCACAAGCACGGCCGGGTCCTTCGTCTTTTTCTGTATATAAGGGGCAATGCTTCGAACAGCAATGCCGCAAGCTCCCACAAAAACAATGGCATCCGAATCGGAAAATCGTTTCCCTGCCCACTGTCCTGTGCTTTCCTTTATCCCTTCCGAAAGGTAGCGGCTTTTTCCTGCAAGCGTTACCACATCCCCCTCGCTTTCAAATCCTTTTTTTAAACACCTTCCTGTCTCCCACCCTGTAAGGCTGAAACAGATGATGGCTATATTCATTTTGTCGCCTCACGAAACTCTGTAGTAAATCCCGGATCATACAGCTTGGAGCGCTCATAATGTGCCGTATTTACGGCGTCTCCAATTATCATAAGTGCCGTTTTTGTAATATTATTTTCTGCCGCTGTCTTTGCCAGTGTATCTACCGTACAGATAAATTTCTTTTCGTCTTCCCATGTTGCCTTATATACAATAGCAGCCGGAGTATCGGGGCGATATCCGCCCTCAACAAGACGTCTGCTTAATTCTTCAAGCATACCCGTACTTAAAAATACGACCATTGTAGCATTATGCGCGGCAAAGGACTGGATACTCTCTTTAGAAGGCACAGGAGTTCTCCCTTCCATACGCGTGATAATCACACTCTGCGAAATTTCAGGAAGGGTATATTCCAGATTTAAGGCACTTGCTGCTCCGCAAAAAGAACTGACTCCGGGACAGGAATCATAAGATATACCCTTTTCATCCAGAATGTCCATCTGCTCTCTGATTGCCCCGTAAATGCAGGGATCTCCTGTATGAAGCCGCACCGTTGTCTTTCCCTCTGCCTCTGCTTTTTCCATTACGGAAATCACTTCCTCAAGAGTCATTTTTGCACTGTTATAAATGGTGCATACGTCCTTGGAATATTCCAGAAGCTTAGGATTTACAAGAGAGCCTGCGTAAATAATGACATCGGCCTCCTCAAGATACTGTTTTCCTCTGATTGTAATTAAATCCGGTGCTCCCGGCCCTGCTCCTACAAAATGTACCATAATTTTATTCTCCTTCCTCCACAATAATCAGTGAATAATATCCGGCTGTATCCGGAATTTCCTCTACGCTTCTATATATTTTTTCTTCCGGCATCCCGCAGTTTTCTACCATCATGCCACAGGCACCGGAAGATAAAATTGCTTCTTTCACTTTCTTCATTTTCTTTCCTGCCTTCATAAACACCTTTGTTCCCGGAAACTTTAACGCCTCCTCCACCTGATAAGAGGCCGGAATCACATAAAGCATCTGCGCCTTTTCTACAAGACCTGTATTCAGCTTTGCGGAAACGGCACAAAAAGAGGTAATGCCACTTACAATTTCCGTAGGGTATCCCATCTCTTTGATCCGTTTATGTACATATATATAAGTGGAATATACCGTCGGATCTCCAAGTGTTAAAAATGCCACATTTTTTCCTTTATCCAGTTCTTTTTTTATAAGTACAGCACCCTCGTCATGATATTTTTCAAGAAGTTCCGGATCTTTTGTCATAGGCATATGAACAGGAAGAAGAACTTTTTCTGAAATCTCTTTATATGCTCCTTCTACTATTTTATATGCCACAGTTTCCTTTGGCGCCTCTCCCGGAAGTGCGATCACATCTGCCTCTTTAATCAGACGGAGCGCTTTTAAAGTAAGAAGTTCCGGATCTCCCGGCCCCACCCCGATTCCATATAATGTACCTTTCATAATAACCTCCATTTACTGTTTTCTGATTCGTTTTATCAGCTCTTCTGCGTCTTCTGTCTGCCCGAGATACCCATGTTCATTGGAGAATACAACAGCTCCCAGAAGAATCTGTTCATAGGAGCGGTGATTCAGATAAAATTGAATGCGCTCCATAATTTCTTTCATTGTTTTTTCTAAATATCCGTATTCTTTTAATATCGTCAGCGCTTCATCCGTTGTACCTGCTTCCAGAATTTCTTTTGCACAGGAAAGAGGTGCTCCTGCCCGGATTCCATTTGAGGCAAGAACCTCCATTCTGCCATCGGCGCTATGAGAATGGGTATTCATAATCCCTGCTGCAACCTTTACAAACTTACCAATATGAGCTACAAAAAGAATCCCCTCTACTCCCATATCTATTGCCATATCTATCGTTTCACCCACGTAGTTGCTGCATTTCATATTTCGCTCAAAAGGAAGATCTGCCTTCTCTTTTACATACTCTGCGCCATAATTTCCCGGCGTTACAAGAAGGTATTTTTCTCCCTGAGCATAGTGCTGGCGCATCTCGACACGGATACTTTCAATGAGCGCTTTCTCGCTCATAGGCTCTACAATTCCCGTTGTTCCCAAAATAGAAATTCCGCCTACAATGCCAAGACGGGGATTAAAAGTCTTCAAGGCCACTCTCTCTCCTTCCGGCACATAAATGGTAATTTTTAAACCACCCTTATAGTGATAAAAAAGAGCGGCCTCCTCTGCCTGAGAAAGAATCATAGACCTGGGAACCGGATTGATTGCCGCCTCCCCGATTTTCTGTGAAAGCCCGGGCTTTGTCACACGCCCAACACCTGGTCCCCCATCAAGAATAATTCTCGGATCTTCTGTTTTTTCCACTCTGGCACAAATCAAAAGTCCGTGTGTCGTATCCGGATCGTCTCCTCCGTCTTTTCTTACTCCACAGCTTACCCACTTCTCTTCTCTTTTAGTTTCCTCCAGAGCAAGGAGAAGCGAAATCCCCTTTGGCGTCATAAGCTTTACTTCTTTTACTTCTTTTTCTCCCAGAAGCATTTCTACTGCTCCCCTGCAGGCTGCTGCAGCACAGGAGCCTGTCGTATAACCGAAGCGTAGTTTTTTCTGCCCTCGGATTACATAATAATTTTCCAATCCGTTATTGCTCATACTGCTCCTTTACAAAAGAAACATAAATAAAAAAGGAATCTGTCTGACAACAAATCCCTTCTTTCTCTGTCTCTTTTTCGATTCAGCGAAAATATAAGAAAATCTCCCGGTTGCCGCAGAAAATTCCCTTCTGAAAAAAAGCACCCGGTATCTGACTTTTACAGTAACGGACTTGTGCAGGATTTCCACCTGCTTCCCGAAAATGCTCTTCCTTTTTTTGTAATTCGACTTTTATTATATAATTATATATAGGAAAAGTCAATTTAATCTAGCTTGTTATTTTAGAAAAAACCTGTTATGCTTAACAGGAATCTGAACTTCTGAAAATGAAAAGGAAACATTATGGAAAAAATTTTATATTATACAATTACGAACCAGGAGGAAGGAAAAGAAATCCTTTCTTTTTTGCGCGAAAAGGGCTTTTCTAAAAATATTCTATCCTCCATGAAAACCATCTCTGATGCCATTCTCTTAAATGGAGAAAAGGCTTTCGGGCGGACAAAATTAAAAGAAGGAGACCGTCTCCATATCCGCATTCCGGAAACAGAAACCTCCCCTCATATCGTACCTTCTGAAATCCCTCTCTCCATTTTATATGAGGACGAAGATATTCTCATTATCAATAAACCGGCAAATATGCCGATTCATCCCTCACAGGGAAATTATGAAAACACTTTGGCAAATGCCGCCGCCTGGTACTTTCAGAAAAAAGGGCAGCCCTTTGTATATCGCTGTATCAACCGTCTTGACCGTGATACAACAGGCGCCCTGATCCTTGCCAAAAATGCTTTAAGTGCCGCACTCCTCGGAAATCAGATGCAAAAACGTCAGATTCGCCGCACTTATCTGGCTCTTGCAGAAGGTATGACTCCTGAAAACGGCACCGTATCTGCTCCCATTGCAAGAGAAGCAAATTCTGTCATTACAAGAACTGTGGACTTTGAAAAAGGAGAACATGCTGTTACACACTTTGAACGCCTTGCCTTTTCCAATGGGCTTTCACTTTTGGAGCTTCACCTGGAAACAGGACGAACACACCAGATACGTGTGCATTTAAAACATCTTGGATTTCCCATTCCCGGAGATTACCTTTACAATCCCCACTACGAAAAAATAAGCCGGCAGGCACTTCACTCCTACCAGCTTGATTTTTCTCATCCTATTACAGGAAAGGCACTTACTTTTACCGCCCCTGTTCCGGAGGATTTTGTTCTTGCATTTCATGCATAACGTCTACAACATCCCCCTCAGTATGCAAAATTAGTCCTCCGGGCTTCCTGCTTCCATAGCTTCTTTTGTGAGCTCGTCCTCAGGAACTTCCTCCATATTGTCAAAAACCAGAACATCAAGAAGTTCTCTTGCCTCTTCCAAATTTTCAGGAGCTACATAAATATCTGTCCCGAAAATAGAACCTCCTGCATAAACCCGCATATATCCCCCGCTTGCTCTGTCCTGAGCCAGGCAGGGAATATTATGTTCTTCCAAAATACTCTGCACAAGTCCAAGCTGATAATTGCTGGATACTGTAGTTAAAAGAACCGGTTCGCTATTTGTTTTGTTCTGTTTCCTCATGACTTACACCACCCCTTCTGTTCTTTTCATAAATCACAAAAAGTCCCTTTAAAAGAAGATCTTCATCCAGAATAATAGATTCTTTACAATAAGGAATAATTTTTTTTGCAAGCCCTCCTGTGGCAACTACTGTCGCTTTCTGTCCCAGTTCTTCTTCAATTCGTTCAATGCAGCCATCAATCGCTCCGGCGTTGCTGTAAAGCACACCGCTTTTCATACATTCCACTGTATTTTTTCCGATGATTCGCTTGGGTTCATCAATACCGATACCGCTTAGCTGGGACGCACGGGCTGTAAGAGCGTCAAGAGATACCTGGATTCCCGGCATGATCATACCGCCTATGTAGCGTTTTTTCTCATCTACCACTGAAATCGTAGTTGCAGTTCCCATATCAATAATAATAAGAGGCACCGGATAATGCGTAATACCGGCAGCGGCATCTGCCACGAGATCGGCTCCCAGCTGTCCCGGATTATCCATCAGAATATTTAATCCTGTTTTCACACCCGGTCCTAACACAAGTACTTCTTTTTTCAGGATTTTTTCTGCTGCCAGGCGCACAATATTTGTGATCTGCGGCACAACAGAAGAAATAAGGCACCCTTCCAGCTCTGCCTTCTTAATATGATAAATATCAAGGATTGTTTTTATATCTACCGCATATTCCAGTTCTGTCTTTGTTCTCACTGTAGAAATCCGCTCGATAAAATATGTTCTTTCTTTATCAATACAGCCTACTACTATATTTGTATTTCCTATATCAATCGCTAAAATCATAAATTATTCCTGTCCTGTTATTTCTTAAAATTTCTGTCACGCTACTGCAAGTTGTTTATGTACAAATGATAAAAGTACTTTTCCAAGAACTCCTACTAAGACAGCTCCTGCAATTGCTTCCGGAATTCCGGACGCTGTAATGGTTCCCATGATCAGACCCCAGACGGCGTTTGCAGCTACACCTTTTGCCGCTGCATACTCATTTGCCAGAAGCTTATAAATACTTCCCATGACAAGAATCGTATTTGTCATAGAGCCAACAAATCCCACAAGCGGTAATGCTACAATAGAATTCATTTTCAGCTTTTTCAGAGCAATCCAAAGCCATCCGGATACCACGCCGATCAAAACACGACAGCCTATGGAAATCCATAACGCTTTAAAAATCCCCGGTACATCGCTGCTTAAAAACGGGGAAAAAGCAAAAGAAAGCAAGGTCGGGGCTGTAGTATTACTAATCATAGAGCAGAGACCAAATGCCCCTCCCAGAATTGCTCCTGCAGCCGGGCCTAAAATAATAGCCCCGATAATTACAGGAATATGGACTGTTGTCGCCTTAATAATCGGCAGCTGAATCATTCCAAGCGGCGTATTTGCCAAAAGAATTACAATTGCTGCCATAAGTGCAACACTGACCATCCAACGAGTGTCTTTTTTTGAAGTTTTCATTTTTGTTCCTCCTTGTTATCGTTCCCTTTTTGGGATACAATACGGTGCTGGGTTTATGGGTTACATAAGTGAAAGAATTTTATCCAGGAGTTTTGAAGCTGCATCCTCTTTGCTCATGAGCGGGAGTGATACGTCCTCCTCCTGTGTAATCAGAGTCAAAACATTGGTATCCCCCTGAAATCCGGCGCCTTCCACCTTTAAATTGTTGGCTGCTACCATATCCAGGTTCTTTTTTTCAAGTTTTGCTCTGGAATTACCAAGCATATTTTGGGTTTCCATAGAAAACCCACATAAAAACTGATTCTGACGTTTATGTTCTCCTAAATATTTTAAAATATCATCTGTACGTTCCAGTTCAATGGACATCTGTCCGTCTTTCTTTTTTATTTTTTCGCTGCTTACTTCTTTTGGACGATAGTCTGCAACTGCAGCCGCCTTTATAATAATATCCTGCTCCTCACTTACAGAAGTGACCGCCTCAAACATTTCTTTTGCCGTTGTCGCAGAAACAACTTTTACAAAAGGCGGCGGGGCAATGGAGACAGGGCCGCTTACAAGAATAACCTCAGCTCCCCGAAGCATGGCATTTTTCGCTATGGCATATCCCATTTTTCCGGAAGAGTGATTTGTAATATATCGGACCGGATCAATCTTTTCCTGGGTAGGACCAGCTGTCACAAGAACCTTCTTTCCCTGCATATCCTTAGGACAGGCAATCTCTTTTTCAATATAAGAAAGAAGCGTCTCCGGTTCCGGCATTTTTCCTGCCCCTGTATCACCGCAGGCAAGATACCCTTCTGCAGGAGCAATTACCTCAAACCCATAATGAGCAAGGGTTTTCAGATTATCCTGAACAATGGGATTTTCAAACATATTGGTATTCATGGCAGGAGAAATAATTTTTTTACATTTACATGCCATTACTGTTGTCGTCAGCATATCGTCTGCAATCCCGTGAGCCAGCTTGCCGATCACGTTGGCGCTTGCCGGGGCGATAAGAACCACGTCCGCCTTTTTTGCAATGGAAACGTGCTCCACCTGAAACTGAAAATTCCGGTCAAAGGTATCTACAAGACATTTTCTTCCTGTAAGAGATTCAAATGTGATCGGGTTTATAAAATTTGTAGCATTTTCCGTCATAAGAACATGCACCTCTGCGTGTCGCTTTTTCAACGCACTTGCAAGAGAAGCAATTTTATAAGCCGCAATACTTCCTGTCACACAGAGAAGGACTGTTTTTCCCTGAAACATACTATGTACACCTCGCTGTTTTTTAATTTTCTTCTGCCTGTATATATTTATTATAGAGCATTCTTTTTTAAAATCCAATAAACTTTCTTATTGTATTGATTTTTATACATATTGTATCTGCAAAAAATCTTATTGCCCTGTTGTCTATGTAGGAATATAATAATAAAAATGCATGAATTATCAAAATCACATACCAACCACATGTTCAAAGAAAGGAATTTACCATGAAAAACTATCAGATCACAGAATGGTGCGCTCATTTTATAAAGGAACAGGTACAGGAAGGCGATTTCTGTATAGATGCTACTATGGGAAACGGAAACGACACTCTGCTGTTAAGCCGTCTCTGCGGTTCTTCCGGACGCGTTTTATCTTTCGACATTCAAAAACAGGCACTGACAAATACAGAAGCGCTCCTAAACAAAGAACAATCACCCCAAAATTACACCCTGATCCTAGATTCTCATGAACACATAGACCAATATACAGAAAATACCCCTGTAAGCTGTATTATTTTTAATCTCGGATACCTGCCGGGAGGGGACCATAACCTGGCAACAAAAAAAGAGACCAGCATTCCAGCTCTCACAAAAGCCCTTTCTCTTCTGAAAAAAGGAGGACTTCTTTCTCTTTGCATATACAGCGGCGGGGATTCTGGCTTTGATGAACGCGATGCTGTACTTGCATGGCTTCAAAACCTGAACCCCCGTAAATTCCTCGTTATTAAAACAGAATATTATAATCGCCCAAATCATCCCCCCATTCCGGTGATGGTCATACGTCTTTAATCCACAATTATAATATCTTCAATTACCGGCTGCTCCGGTGCATCTATCAGACCACCGCTGTTAATCGGTTTTGCATTTTTGCAGATTTCATCTACAATATCCATTCCTTCTGTTACATGTCCAAAGGCAGCATAATCCCCATCTAAGAAGGTACTGTCTGCCTGGACAATAAAGAACTGGGAGCTGGCACTGTCATAATCTGTAGAACGCGCCATGGAAATTACTCCTTTTGTATGAGAAATATCATTTTCCACTCCATTATTAGAAAATTCTCCCTTTATCGTCTCCTCTGCGCCGCCAGTTCCATTTCCTTCAGGATCTCCACCCTGCATCATAAAATCATTAACAATGCGATGGAAGGTAAGCCCGTCATAAAAATCTTCCTGAACAAGCTTTACAAAATTTGTCACTGTAAGAGGGGCTGTATCTGCGTCCAGCTCCATTTTTATGGTTCCGTAATCCTTCAAAATCATCTCCGCATGATGAGTTCCGCTCAAAGTCTTGGAAACATCGAGCATAACTCCCTCTGCCGTTGAAGAATCTTCCGGACTCTTTTCCTCGGAAGCAGACTCCTCTGCTTTCGCCTCTTCCTGAGAACTATCATCCGAGCCGTCACTTAATTCATTTCCCTGTACTTCCCCGGCTGCTTCTTTTTCTTCTGTCTTTTTCTCGCTGCCGCAGCCGCCTAAAAGAGAGGCACTCACTGCCGTCACACATAATACTGTCAAAAATTTACGTCTCATTCTAAACCTCCAGCTTATCGAATACGATCCGGAAAACCAACTTTTCTCTGAACCTTACGAAGCGTTTTTGTTGCATAATAATTTGCTTTTTCCGCATTTTCTTTGATAATGGAATCAATATACGCCTTGTCTTTGGAAAGTCTTTCAAACTCGTCCTGAAGCGGTTTTAATACACTGATTACAGCCTCTCCTACCGCAGGTTTTAACTCTCCATAGCCTTTGCCTTCAAATTCCTTTACAGCTTCCGCAGGAGCTTTTCCTGTACATGCGCTGTAAATATCAATCAGATTCTTAATGCCCGGCTGTTCATCACAGTAGCGGATACAGCCCTCTGAATCTGTCACTGCACGTTTACACTTACGCATGATTGTATCCGGGTCGTCCATAAGATAAATACTTCCGTTTGGATTTTCATCGGATTTGGACATTTTTTTGGAAGGCTCCTGAAGGCTCATAATCTTCGCCCCTACTTTTCCAATATAAGCTTCCGGAACTGTAAATACATCCCCGTAAATATTATTGAAACGCTCTGCAATATTTCTTGTGAGCTCAAGATGCTGCATCTGGTCAATTCCCACAGGAACTACGTCCGCCTGATAAAGAAGAATATCCGCAGCCATGAGAACCGGGTATGTAAAAAGACCTGCATTAATGTTATCTGCATGTTTTGCAGACTTATCCTTAAACTGTGTCATGCGGTTTAACTCACCCATGTAAGTAAAGCAGTTTAAAATCCATGCAAGCTCCGCATGTCCGGAAACATGGGACTGATAATAAATACAGTTTTTCTTAGGATCAAGACCTGCCGCAATATAAAGAGTGAGAAGATTTCTCGCTCTTTTTCGAAGCTCTGCAGGATTCTGGCGCACTGTAATAGAGTGCATATCTACCACGCTGTAAAAGCATTCATATTCATCGCTTAAAGTAACCCAGTTTTTCAGCGCTCCCAGATAATTTCCAAGTGTAAGATTTCCTGTTGCCTGCATACCGCTGAACAAAACTTTTTTTCCGTCTATCATAATGTTTTCCTCCAAAGTTACCTTTATTTCTTAATAGTGTAACATTCCCCAAAGGTAAAGTCAATTCCCGGTACTTGTGTTATGCAGAATTGTCTGCTAAAATATGAGAAAAAACAGGAAAGGACTTCATATATTATGGAAAAAATTACAAGTTTCACTATTGACCACATAAAACTTCAGCCGGGTATTTACGTATCACGAAAAGATGCAGTAGGCGGAAGTGTCATCACCACTTTTGATATTCGTATGACTTCTCCTAACGAAGAGCCGGTTATGAATACAGCCGAACTCCATACCATCGAACATCTGGCAGCTACTTATCTGCGCAATCACGAAGAATTCGGCAGCAAAATGATTTACTGGGGACCAATGGGCTGCCGAACCGGAAATTATCTTCTTTTAAATGGAGATTATGAATCAAAAGACATTCTCCCTCTTATGATTGAAACCTTTGAATTTATCCGTGACTTCCAGGGTGAAGTTCCGGGAGCTTCTGCAAAGGACTGCGGAAATTATCTGGACATGAATCTTCCTATGGCAAAATATCTGGCAAAAAAATATCTGGAGGAAGTTCTTTACGATATAAAACCGGAACGGCTCGTATATCCGGAATAAAATTTGCATCATACATAAAAAGTCATGGCATTTCTCTCTGCCATGACTTTTTCTCTGTACGCTCATATTTTATTACTGTACCGCTGGTGCACCCGCGCCCTCTGCCGCCGGAGCAGCTGCTCCATCTGCTGTCTGTTCAGCGCCTGTCTGTGCGCCTGTGTCCGCTGCTGCAGCCGTTACATAATCACCGGATGCATAACATACTGTTCCGTTATAATCTACTCGAATCCATCCGTTTTCACATACACCGGTACTGTTTAACTGCACGCCCGGCTCCACACTTCCAACCAGTTCTGCCTCTGCACTGCAGTCTGCACGAAGATTGACTGCTGCAGTAGTCTGATATGTTCCGTTTTTCACTTCTACTTTTGTTCCTCCCGGTGTCTGTTCAATCACAGGCGCCGGTGTCGGAGTTGCCTCCGGCGTTGGTGTTACCTCCGGTGTTGGAGTAGGCTCCGGTGTCGGGGTTGCCTTTATTACAGTTACAACTGCATCTGTCCCTTCTGTAAAGCCACATCCCGGAATACAGAAAATGATTCCGAGAAGCATCACGAGAAGTCCTGCTTTTTTCATTTTGGTTCCTCCTTTAAAACATACTGTCTGATTCCGGAACGCTTCTGCATCCCTGCTGCGAACAAAACGATATGTATTTTTCTCTCTCGTCTCTTCAACAATATACATGATTCTTACAAATTATGCAAGCCATAATATTAAAACCGGAAATCTCTTTTCCCATTTTCTATCTCTTTAAGATTTCGAATGCAGATTTCCCTTGTCTTGTCCCGCTCAATATTGGCAAGCTCTTTTTCAATCAGTTTTATGCCTCTTTCCTTTGTTTCCGCGGAAGCATAATCCTCCAAATACTCTTTTAACGTCATCAATGCATTGGGGTGGCAGCAGTTTGCAATCTGTCCTGCTTTTACAAGAGACATAAAGCGATCTCCTGTCCTTCCTTCTCTGTAACAGGCTGTACAGAAGCTCGGAATATACCCCAGCTTCAAAAGCCAGTTTACTACCTCATCAAGGGTTCTTCTGTCACTTACATCGAACTGGGAAGAATTTTCTTCTTCCGTTTCTTCCTCCGCATATCCGCCCACAGAAGTACGGGAACCACCGCTTATCTGAGAAATACCAAGATCAAGTACCTTTTCTCTGCAGGACACAGATTCTCTTGTGGAAATAATCATTCCTGTATACGGAACCGCAATACGGATAACGGCCACAATCTTCTGGAAAATCTCATCCGGAACAGCATTGGAAAAATCAGCCGTATCAATATCATCTGCCGGACAGATTCTTGGAACACTTATAGTATGAGGACCAACTCCAAATCTTGCCTCAAGATGCTCTGCGTGCATTAGAAGCCCTACAAAATCATACCGATATGTTTCAAGTCCAAAAAGAACGCCGCAGCCTACATCATCAATTCCACCTTCCATTGCACGATCCATCGCCTCTGTGTGATAAGCGTAATCACTTTTGGGCCCCGTTGGATGAAGTGCTTCATAACTTTCCTTATTGTATGTTTCCTGAAATAAAATATAAGTACCGATTCCCGCTTCCTTTAATTTTCTGTAATTCTCCACAGAAGTTGCAGCAATATTTACATTCACACGACGAATGGCTCCGTTTTTGTGCTTAATCCCATAAATGGTTTTGATACTTTCCAGAACATATTCAATAGGATTGTTTTTGGGATCCTCTCCTGTCTCAAGGGCAAGCCGCTTATGCCCCATATCCTGAAGCGCGATTACCTCGCGGCGGATTTCTTCCTGTGTTAATTTTTTTCTGCGGATATGTTTATTTTTCGCATGATACGGGCAGTATACACAGCCGTTGATACAATAATTGGAAAGATAAAGTGGTGCAAACATCACAATGCGGTTTCCGTAAAATTTCTTTTTGATTTCCTTTGCTGCCGCATACATTTTTTCCACAAGTTCCGGATCCTCACATGCAAGAAGAAGCGCCGCCTCCCTGTGGGTAAGCCCCTTACAGTCTCGAGCCCGCTCAATCAATGCTTCCACTGCCTCTTTATTATTTTTATTTTCTTCTGCCCAGGCAATGGTATCAAGAATCTCCTGATGGTTTATAAACTCCTCTGCTTCTGCCGAATGTACATTATACATAATTCCGTCTTCCTTTCCTGTCATAAATTTTCAAATAAAACTTCCACATTTCCGCCGCATATCATACCCAGATTTTCAAGGTCTGCGCTCTCCTTCTGTGAAAGGTTATATGCTATCGTTTCCGGTTTTTCCCTCTTTGTTTCATTTCTTTTTTCTGCGTGGCGAAGAGCCTGAAATTCCACGCTTCCCCCGCCAATGGTTCCATATGCATTTCCTTCTCTGTCAAGAAACATTTTACTGCCCACTCCTCTTGGAGATGAGCCGCTTTTTCTAACTATCGTAAGCATTGTGCCGTGCTGCCCTTCTGACACTTCCTTTTCTATCTTTTCGTCATTAAAAGCTCTTTTAAACCGGTTTTTTATCTGCACAATTTCCGCCATAATACTCACTGCGATTTCCTCAGGCGTCTCACCCCCGATGGGCAAACCAATTGGTGCATGAATGGAATTCAACACTTTTTCTTCAAAGCCCTCTGAAAGAAGCATTTCTTTTGTAAGTTTTACCTTTGTTCTGCTTCCAATCATACCAAAATACGTGTAAGGACGCTTTAAAATCTGCCGTGCGCAGAGGGTGTCGCCCTGATGCCCTCTTGTGACTACCACATAATAAGCATTTTCATAAACCGGTATCTTTTCTCCAAACTCATCAAAGCTTCCCAAAATACGCTCGTCGGCATCAGGAAATCTCTCTTTCGTAAGAAATTCTTCCCTGTCGTCCATGACGGTTACATGAAATCCCAGCATTTTCGCCATGTGTGCCACAGGACAGGAAACATGTCCGCCCCCCAGAATTACAAGATGTGGATTCTTTTCCAGAATTTCCACAAAAATACGACCTTTCTCTGTGTCAAGAATTTTTGTTTCTTCTATTTTTTCTATTTCTTTCAGGTATGGATACCAGAAATCACCTGCTCTGTGGTGTTCCGTCATGAACTCTCCTTTATAAATTCCATCTAAAAATATAGCTCGTTTTACCCTGCCCTGTTTATTAAGCAGTTCATAAAGTTCCCTGTACATACAACCCCTCCGTTTCTTTCTTTAGAATACCAAGATTTTTAGAAAATTTCAACAAAACATTGAGGTTTTTCTTTGCTTATATTATAATGTTTGTATTATTTGACACGAAGGAGAAGATTATGAATTCTGCACTTTATGAGAATTATTTAAGTATACTGAAACACGAGTTGGTTCCGGCTCTTGGCTGTACCGAACCAATCGCCATTGCCTATGCCTCTGCAAAAGCTGTTCAGGCATTGGGCGAATTTCCCCAGTCCATTGAAATGCACTGCAGTGGAAACATCATCAAAAACGTAAAAGGAGTAACTGTACCGAATTCTGGCGGAATGAAGGGAATTGATGTAGCAGCTATTCTCGGTGCTGTAGGAGGAAATCCAGACCAGGCGCTTGAAGTTTTAAAAAATGTAACCCAAAAAGATATTGACCGCACAAAAGAACTTCTGGAGCAAAAAATCTGCTCCTGTTCTCTGGAGGAAAACGTTGCAAATCTTTATATCCGTGCCCGGGTATTAAAGGGAGAGCATTTCGCAGAAGTTACAATTGTAAATCATCATACCAATATCACCAAAATTGAAAAAGACGGAAACATTCTTCTGGAAAATCCGGTAAAGGAAGAAGAAGCATCTCCTGAAATTGATAAATCCAAACTTACCGTAAAGGATATTCTTGATTTTGCAGACCAGGTAAAAATTTCCGATGTGGAAGAAGTTCTGGAACGTCAGATACAGATGAACTCTGCCATCTCCCAGGAAGGTCTTGATAATAATTACGGTGCTCAGATTGGAAAAACTTTGATGCACACGTGGGGAAAAGGTGTCATTACCCGCGCCTGCGCCAGAGCCGCTGCAGGAAGCGATGCACGTATGGGCGGCTGTTCCATGCCGGTTGTCATAAACTCCGGAAGCGGAAACCAGGGAATTACTGTTTCTCTCCCGCTTATTGTCTATGCGGAAGAATGGGATATTTCCAGACCCAAACTTTACCGCTCTCTTGTGGTCAGCAATTTAATTGCGATTCACCAGAAGTATTACATAGGAAGCCTGTCCGCATACTGCGGTGCAGTAAGCGCTGCCTGCGGTGCAGGAGCCGGCATTACCTATATGTACGGCGGTAATTACGAGCAGGTATCTTTGACTATTATCAATACGCTCGGAAATGTGGGCGGAATTGTATGTGACGGAGCAAAGCCTTCCTGTGCTGCCAAAATCGCTTCATCTGTAGATGCTGCCCTCATGGCTTTTCATTTAAGTATACAAAATAAAAGCTTCCTTCCCGGAGAAGGAATTATAAAAGGAGATGTGGAAGAAACTATCAAAAGTATGGGATATATCGGCCGTGTAGGAATGCGTGAGACAGATACAGAAATTTTAAATATTATGATAGACAAAGCAGATGTAAACAGGGAGTGCTAGAAAATATCGTAAATAAAACAAAATATATTTTTACGGCTTTTCGCTGTATTCATATATAAAATAAAGATTATAAAAGGAGGAACTCATTATGGCATTCGGTATGAAAAATATTTTACAGGGCGGGCTCTCTGCTAATTACAGTGAAGCTCCTCTCGAAGAACTGGAAAAAGAATATGGTATGTATCTGATGGACAACGAAAAAATCACAATGGGCTTTAAACTTGTAAGAGATTCGCTCATCTTCACTGATAAGCGCATTATTTTTACAGATAAGCAAGGGGCTACCGGTACAAAAATGAGCGTTGAATCCATTAATCTTAATTCTATTATTGATGTTAAAATGGAAACTTCCGGATTCGGATTTGATGATAGCGAAATTACATTTACCTATATAACTTCCCCTTATTTTAAAAGCAATAATGTAACCTGTGCATCTCATAAACTGGAATTCCCAAAAAAGTTTAATGTTCAGCCATTATACAAACTTCTTCTGGAACTTGCCTATGAAAATCATGAACGTTTAAACGGATAATTTAATCAGCTCCTGCTTTAAACGAGAAAGTGAAACTTTTACTGCAAATAATGTTATGAAAGGCCTTCTATGATAAAATAAATTATCATAGAAGACCTTATTTACAGACTTTCCTTCATAGTCTCTTACACAAATTGATTTCACAAAATCCTGCGCAAAACTCCAAGTTCCATTTCGCATACGGTATCGCACAATGTTTCTATATCTACCCGGTTATGGCTGACAAGTAAAATGGTGCGCTGTTCATTTTTTAAGTCCTGAATGATCCGGTACACTTCTTGAACTCCGTTTTTATCAAGCCCATTAAACGGTTCGTCCAGAATGATAATATGCGGATCTTCCATGATTGCCTGGGCGATCCCAAGGCGCTCCCGCATTCCAAGAGAGTAATTTTTCACCGGTTTTTTGGAAGAAAAATCAAGTCCTACTTTTTCCATAGCGGTTTCTATTTCCTTTTTTCCAATTGTCCCTCTTAAAGATGCCAGGATTTTTAAATTATCCCTGCCGGACAGATTGGGGAGAAATCCCGGGTTTTCAATGATCATTCCAAGAGATTCTGGAAAGTCCGTTTCTTTTCCGATCCACTTTCCTTCCACCAGGATTTTTCCCTCTGAAGGGTGAAGAAAACCACAGATGCACTTTAAAAGCACCGTCTTTCCGGAACCGTTCATTCCCACAATACCATGAATCTTTCCTTCCTCAAATGTGTGGGTGATATTTTTTAAAATCATCTCTTCCCCAAAATATTTTGTAATCCCCTGTATCTCAATGGCTGCGTTTCCCATATATCCCACTCCTCTCTTTGCTGGTTATTCACTTTTTTGCATAAACAGAAATTCAAAATGCTTCATCTCCCGTTTTATGATCATAATATTTATTCCAATCATCACACAGAAAAAAAGAAGGCTTGTCCCAATCCTGGGAAGACAATCATACCCGAAATTGTGCATATAGTATGTGGCATGATTTAATGGAGAAATCCACCCGGCAATTACCTGTGCCTTATATTCTACCGTACCTGGAAAGTGAAACAATTTCATAAAAATCTCCGGATTTAAAAACAGTCCGAACAAATTAAAGAGAAATACACTGATACTTCCAAGCGCCGGACGTTTTCCAAGGCGGAACGCAAGCAACATAGTGGCATTTACAAGAGCATATCCAGCAATCAGAAGAAAAATCATGGCAGCACAGGGATATGGCAAAGTTGCTTCCAGTATTTTTAAGGAGGCAGGAAGGGCGATCTTCTGTCCTGCTCCGGAATAACCGAGAAGCGCCATTGTCTCACTCCATATATTTCCTACAAAAGAAATATTCCCGCAGATGATGCAAGTTACAAGAAGCAGGAATAGTACATAACAAATCGTGATAAGAAATACATATAAAAGCTGTCCCCAAATCCATATATTTTTTGTGATTCTTGTGAGATAGTAAGGGGTAAGCTGGTTGTTTACCGGAAGATCTGCAAAAAGGAAAATCAAAAGCAATGTCGAAATCATAATAGATTTCCCATCTCCAAAGGCAAGGATAAAGGTTTCAAACACCTGCATGGAAGTTCCGTAGCTTTCCGCAAAAAACACCGCCTTATCGGAAAGCATCAGGCAAAGCACAAATGCCAGAACAAAGGACAAAATAAACCTTGGATTTCTCATTTCCTGCCGCAGATGAAATATGGCAGACTTCCACACCAATTTCCATTTACACATGAGCAACCCTCCTTCTTATCACGGCTGAATACACACCGCTCGCCAAACATACGGCAATTATCAAAGCTCCATACCGCACTCCCACAGAAAGATATTTAGAAACCACCCATTCTTTTGGACTTAAAAAATGCAGTTCCGGATAGTATCGACTCTGAAATTCAGAAAGAATATAATACAGGATAAACGGCGCCATATATGCCATATAACGGCTTTTCATCACTACGGCAGAAATTCCGCCTATCACTGCCCAGAAAGCCCCGCTCAATGCGGCAAGTCCAGCCCACTGTAGCAGGGAAAGAAGCATATGCTGTCCCAGATACCCCATAAACTCTCCAAAAAACTCTCCGGAGGAAAACGCAGCAAAAATACAGAAAATCGTCTGAAGACAAAACGCGCATATGACACAACATCCCCCAGAAACAGCTGTCACAAGTACTTTCGTTCCAATGTATGCTTTATAACTAGTGCGGGAAAGGCTCATCAGCACAAATCTGTTTTCTGCCTCCTCGTAAAATACAGAGGCATACGAAAAAGCGGCTGTCATGGATACCGCTATCAGAAACAACTCCGACTGGGAAGCCCCCTGCAAAAGGATCCATCCAGCCTGTTTCAGTCCGGCCAGCGAACCATCCATTTGTAGATACGACTCTGCTAAAGAAAAACTATCTCCTGCACCAACCAGTCCCATAAGCAAAATCAGTACTACACTCCCTGCAAATTTCCAGGAACAAATTCCGCGTCTCATTTCTGTTTTCAGCACATTCATTTCTCTCCCCCTTTCTCTGTTCAGTCATTGAAAATCAGTTAAAAAAATCCATCTCTTGCACAGGGCTTACATATCCGCCATCCACTGCGCTTAATACTACCGTCTCCTTCTTCGACCGTCCCTTCCGGTCGCCGTCCAAATGATTGATGGTGCAGCCTTCCAGTTCAAACACCCATACAGGAACAAGCCAAGAGTTCTGAGGCGCTTCGTAAGCCGGAACATAGGAGCTTTGAAGCTGTACACTTTTTACTGCCCATTCATTGGAAGTTTCTTTGCCGTCAAACCCATTAATACTGTCTACTGCCACTTTTACAGCCAGCATATGGCTCCCCAGTTTTTCTGTAATCTCTTCAAAGGGAAGAAGATTTGTATTTTCCGCAATTACCTTTCCTTTTTCTGACATATTTTTCCATAAAAAGCTTTTCATCCCATCTTCCGTTACTACAACCTGAATCTCTTCCGGAGCAAAAGAAGGTTTATATACCGCCTCACTTAAATCCTGATAAAAGGTTCCGCCTAACTGACTATAAGAAACAAGCCCTTCATTATCCATACCCATGTAAAATTTATAACCAGCCTGTCCTTTTTCCCAGTCCGGATCCATAAAATCCCATCTTGTGTCTGTGGGACTCCAGAAAACCTTTTCTATTGTTCGTACCTGCATATTTTGAATTTCCAGATCTTCCAATACTTTTCTTGCTTCTTCCTCTGCCTGTTCTTCTGTAAGAGAAAGCTCTTCTGTTTCTTCTTCAAACTTTGCGGAAAAATCTGCAAATTCCGATTTCCATTTTTCAGACGCTTCTTCCTGCATATCTTCTGCCTTCTGTATCTGACTTTCTGTAACCACACCACCTTCTATATAGAAAAATCCTCCGTTTAAACCTTTCTCCGCATCATATTTTACAGCAGAAATCCTTGCTTTTTTGTCATCCTTTCCCGGAATCTCCGCTGAAAAAAAGCAGTCTCCAAAGGTCTCCTGCATATATTCCTCATTTCCCCCGCTCAACATAGCTTCGTATGTATCTTCTTTATAAGACCCAAATGCCGGCTCTTTTATTTCTGCGGTCTGTATATCCTCTCCAGGAAGGGCTTCCATAATCTTTTTCAGATTCGACAAGCGGTCTGTGGTATTCATACCCTCTTCCAGAGAAGGGTTCCCATAAGCTCCTTCCTTGTTTTTAATTTTTTCCATATACGCACTGCCCTCATCTTTTGTCAAAAGAGAGGGTTCCTGAAGGGGATTGTTACCTCGGAAGTAATCTGTAAGTTTTTTTAACTGTTCCTCACCAAATGCCGTCCTCTTTACCTCCGTTATGGGCGTATTTTTTATTTCTGGTACAAAAATACTTATCCCTTTTGCTTCAACTGTTACTGCCCCATCATTTTTAGAAATAGTTTCTTCCCAATTTTCCGGTACAGAAATTTCTTTTACTTCTTTTGATTTTTCTACTGCAGTGCCTTCTGGGAGCCCATCTACTTTAGAAAGAACAACCTCTTTTTCTGGCGTTTTTTCACAACCACACAATAATCCAGAAAATAAAAACAGTAAACAAACTAATGTTTTTTTCATGACGATGATACCTCCTTCAATTTACGAGACTTTTTGTATTTCAAATATTTTACCTGAATTATTCTCAAGGATGCAGTCCTCATCGAATCATTCGTATTTTGTTTTTTTACCCACTAAGCAGATCATTTTTATGCGACTTTTCTTCACTTGTTTGAAAAAAAATCAAAACAAATTATCGTGAATGATTCAGGTTAAACTTTTCATTTTATTTTACTAAGAACTCCTAATTCCATCTCATACGTCTCATCGCATAAAGTTAAAATATCCTGCTCATTATGGCTTGCCAAAAGAATGGTCTTTCCTTTTTCCTTCAATTCGCTTAAAATATGATATACTTCTTTTACTCCTTTTTTATCTAGCCCGTTAAAAGGTTCATCTAAAATCAGAATCTCAGGATTTTCCATGATAGCCTGTGCAATTCCAAGTCTTTCCCGCATTCCGAGAGAATATTTTTTTACAATCTTTTTAGAAGCCGGGTCAAGCCCTACCTTTTTTAACGTATCAAGGATTTCGTTTGTACCAATTTTTCCACGAACATCTGCCAGCATTTTCAAATTTTGAAATCCCGTATATTCTGTTAAAAATCCCGGAGTCTCAATAATAAATCCTGTATCTTTAGGGAAATCCGTATCTTTCCCTATTTTTTCTCCATTTACCCATATACTTCCCGATGTAGGATGAAGAAAACCACAGATACACTTAAAAAGAACTGTTTTCCCGGAGCCATTCATTCCTACAATACCATATATTTTTCCTTCTTCAAATTCTGCATTTATATTTTTCAGAATCTGTTCTTCTTCAAAAAACTTATTCACATTTTGTATGATAATTGTCTTTTTTCCCATATACATACCCTCTTCTATTCATCCATATGTCTCTGAAACTGAAACTCATACTTCTTCATCTTTTTCACAATAATCACAATGCAGACTACAATCAAAATGAGAAATATCACGCAGCTCATCCATATTTTTGGGAGATAATCATAACCAAAATTGTGCATATAATATGTGGCGTGATTCAACGGCGAAAGCCAACCTGTCAAAACATTTGCTTTATATTCCTGTCCTTCCGATAAATGAAAAAGTTTTGTAAAAATCTCTGGATTCAGCATCAAGCCATACAAATTGATAAGAAAAACAGACAGTACACTGAATGCTTTTTTTCCACTTACACGCCACGCCATCATCTGTGTGGCTAAAAATATAGAGTATAATAAAATCAAAAGGCACACTGTACCAGCGCATTGATAGGGCAGAGACATTTCCATAACCTTCACAGAAGCAGGAAGGGCAATCTCTTCCCCTACTCCCGAATAGCCAAGAAGTGCCCCTGTTTCGCTCCACATATTTCCTATAAAAGAAACAGGGGAACAGATAATGCAGGTAACTGCAAAAAGAAACAGTATGTATACCAAGGTTAAAAGTAGTACATATAGAATCTGTCCGGCTATCCATAGTTTTTTGTTCATTCGAAATAAATAATAGGGTGTAAATTCTTCTATCAGGGGAACATCCAGAAATAAAAGTGCCAGAAGCAGACTGGAAATCATAATAGAATCTGCATCTCCAAACACCCATACAAATGCTTCTACTGCCTGCATACTTGTATGATAATTGTCTGCAAAGCTTACCGCTTTGTCCGTAAGCATCAGGCAGAGCACAAATGCCAGAACAAAAGTAAGTATAATCTGAGAATTTTTTCTCTGACGTTTCAAACTTTGCATTGTAATTCCAAACACCTGTCTTATATTTTTCATACCAATCTCCGTTCTGCATACAAGAAAGTCCCTAGACTGATGACGAAACTGACTATAATTAAAATCATAAAATCCAGCCTGAAATCCGTAAGCTGAGGGGAAGCCCACTCCATAGGATTCAGATAAATCAGTTTCTCATAATACCGTTCCTGGAAAGCAACAAGAACATAATAAAGGATAAATGGCGCTCCCCAGCCCATATATTTGTTGTTCAATACCAGAGACAAGAATACCGAAAAAACAGACCAACATCCGCCGTTTAACACTCCAAGCCCCAGTCCTGTCATTCCAATCTGCAGGTAACTTCCTTTGTTCTGTAAAAAATCCTGCACCTCCATTTCTGTTGGAAAGAAGATGCCAAAACACCCTACATATAGAAAAAGTGTGCTTACTCCTGCCATAAAAGCGCCAATCAAAAAAGATGCGGTGATTTTTGAAAAAAGATATGATATTTTTCCGCTTCGTGATACATAATATAGGGAAAACCCAGATTTTATATCATCTTTTATACAAGAAGAAAAAGGCAGAGCCACAAACAGGGGCAGTAGAATCAGATAAACCGATGACGAACTGCCCGTCTGAGCAAAATGGAAAAACTTCAATCCGTCTATATGTATCCCGCTGTGGTTCATCTGGGAATAAATGGAATCCATTCCCAAAATCCCGGCAAGTACAAGACCTGCTGTCCCCAGCAGAAAATATTTATTTTTTAACCCTCTTTTTAAATCCGTAATAAGCAGTCTTTTCATTTTCTATCCTTTCTTTTCAGGAACCCTTCAACTCGATGTAACCACCGTCCACTGCATGGATCAATGTGCAGATATTGCTGCCCAAATATCTTTCTACCCCGCCTGTATCAATATAATGGTCATATACAAACAGCCACGCCGGAACCATCCATGCGTTTTCCGGCTGTCCATATGCCTCTGTATAAAAAGACATGAGCCGCACTTCCGTCACGACATATTTCTCTTTCATTTTCACGGAAGATTCTGTATTTGCATCTGCCGATGCTGCTCCATAAAATACATGCTGGGCAAAGCGCTCCTTTATTTCCTCAAAAGGCAGCAGTTTCGTATTATCTGCAATGACGCGGACCATTTTTGCCATATGATTCCACTCAAAAACCTGCAATCCATTTTCTGTGAATACCATAATCAGAGACTCCGGTAAAAATGCCGGAGCATATGTTTTTTCAGGCAGTCCATTCGCATAATAATAGAATGCTGCGGAATCCGGCAGTTTACTGGAAAGACCGCCACTTGTCCTTGCATATTCAATTACCAGGGCATCTTTTGCGGTTTCCCAGTCTATTTCCATTTGGTCCCACTGAAGGGATTTTTCCGACCAGACACATGGACGGACATCTACTACTGAAAGTTCTGTGATTCCCATGTCTTCCAGTATACTGTCTGCTGCGTGTTTAATCTTTTCCTGATCCAATATGTTTACTTTTAATCTTTGTTCCAGGTTCCCAGCAAATATTTCATAAGAAGAAAACCATTCCTGATCTAAATTTGATTTTTCTTTTAATGTGGCTATATCCAACTTTACAGTTTCCAGATACCCTGAATCCAGGTAATCTCCGTTTCTGTAATAAAAAAAGTTTTCACCGCTGCCATCTTCTTTTCGTCCCGCCTCGATCCGTGCGCCTGTGTCCTCTGACACTGCATAAAAATGGTCTTTTTTTTCTGTTTCCTCTTCCTGCTCCCCAGCTCTTACATATCGGTATTCCGACATCTGCGCACAAGTAAATTCTGGTTGAATATACTCTTTTTCCACTGTTTCCGGTGCTTCTTCTATCAGCTCTTTAATATTGGAAAGTTCCATGCTAATCCATGCACTTTCCTGTGGATTGCCATAAATCCCTTTCCGATTTTCTATTTTATCCCGGTAATATTCCAACTCCGATTTTGTCATCTGAGGTTTTTTATAAATCTTACTGTTCCCGGCAAAAAAAGTAACCATTCTTTCTAAGAGGGTTGTATCAAAATCCATTGCTTCCACTTCTATCACAGGTGTGTTCTGCACTTTTGGAACAACAACATCTGCATTTTCCGCTTGGATCAGAACTCTCCCTTCTCCTTTATCTATCGTCTCATTCCACACCTCAGGCGCAGATATTTCTTTCAATTCGCCTTCTTTTTCAGGCTCAATGACAGAATTTTGTATTCCTCCCTCTGAGCGGTTTACAACGGGAGGAATTTCCGGTGTGGGGCGGCAACCAGAAAGAAAAAAACAAATTGTTGCAATAAAAAATATAAAGATTTTTTTCATATACTTCCTTACCTTTTTATATAGTATCTGTAACTATAAGTTACTGACAATAAGTTCATCATTTATCAATTGGGCATAACCAAAATCTCTTTCGGATTTACTCTCATAATCTTTACAGAAGATAACGCGGTAACTGCAGCACAGAAAGTGAAACCTCCCACACCCACAACAAACACGTTTCCTGCTTTCAGAATTGCCCCGGAAATATCAAGCACACTTCCAAGGAAACGCACTCCGAAAAATACAACGGGAACTGCAATTAGAAAGCTTCCGGCGAAAATAAGCAGATTTTCCACAATAAGTTTTCTCATAATCTTTCCTTTGGAAAATCCCATAGAAAGAAAGATTCCCATCTCTCTTGTTCTTTCCTGATTCCACATCGTAAGAATAATTGTAAGAATTACCGTCCCCAGAGCAAGAACGACTGCCAGCATGAGAAACAGAATCCTTTCCATCTGGGTCAGAGGACCTGACGCCCTGTCATACTCTGCATTATTTGTGTTGATAAAATAGCTGTCCCAGTTATAACCCGGAATGGACTGCAGTTTTTCCAATGCACCTGTAAGAAGCGCCGGGTCCTCTATCCAGAGCGTAATGCCATTTGCATACTCTGTCTTTTCCTGCCATACGTCCCTCTGTACATCCATACCGCTTTTTTCATCTACATAAACATAATTGGAAAGAATCTCTGTCTCTGCTCTCTGGGGGGAAGTGTTATCTGCCTCCGGGTCTACCTGAAAAATCCCCACAATCTGAAAATTATATGTATTCCCCACACCGGAACGTGCCCGCATAATCATCTCGTCTGTCACAGTTCCTGTAATGGTATCGCCTATTTTCAGACCATTTGCTGCAGCAAGCTCCTCGGAAATAACAGCTTTTCCTATGTCATCTCTTTGAATATGTTCTCCTTCTGTCAGCTTTAATTTTCCTTCCGTAAACTCTCTTCCAAGAACGCTTTCCGTACAGGAAACCATTCTTGCTGTATGCGCCTCTTCCTTTCCCTCGGATGTGAACTTTCCCGGAATCAGAGAAAGTTCCTGCATAGAAAGGTAAAATGTATTTGTTCCGCTCCATTTTTTCGGTTTTATCACTTCTGCAGCCGTCTTTCCAAGTTCTGGTGTCACCAGGTTTTCATCATCAAATGTTCTTTCCACTGTAAGGCAGGCATAAAACTGCTTTCGAAGCTCTTCAAGAGAATTTTCCACTGCATCTGTGAGAGTTATTCCCGCAAGCACCAAAACAGACAGGGTAAAAAAGATTCCCACAAGAATCGCACTTCTTGATTTCTTTCGTTTTATGTATAACACTGCATGGTATAAAATTCCTTTTTCTTTATTCCTTTGCATACTCCCCAACCTCCGCTGAAAAACGCTTGTCCCTATAAGTACATACTACATCAGCTTCTTTTGCCAGAGCAGAAGAATGCGTTACCATAATGACGCATCTTCCTTCTTCATGGGCGCTTTTTTTCAAAAGCTCCATAATTCCCCTTGCAGTATCTTCATCAAGATTTCCTGTAGGCTCGTCTGCCAGAATGACCGGCTTGTTGCTTGCAAGCCCTCTTGCAATGGCAACTCTTTGCTGCTGCCCTCCGGAAAGCTTCAGCACATTTCTGTTCCACAGTTCTCTGGAAAGCCCTACCTTTTCCAACGCCTCCTCCACAGGAAGCTTTGCAGTCAGTTCCACATTTTCTTTTACCGTCATATATTCAATCAAATTATATCCCTGAAAAATAAATGCCACATGATCCTTCCTGTGTTTATCAAGACCGTATTCTTTAATATCCGTTCCATCATAAAGAATCTTTCCTTTTCTTGGGCTATCAAGCCCGCCCAGAAGAGACAGCATGGTAGTTTTTCCACAGCCGGACTGTCCCAGAATAGCATACAGCTTCCCCTTTTCAAAATTAAGATTCACGTCCTCCAGGACTGTGTTGTAATCCGTGTAAGAATACATCATATCAACAATCTGCAGCATATCTTATTCCTCCTGTTCTTTTTTCACTCTACCATAGATAGTATCCGTATTGGTTCCAGTTTGAGCGTCTTCTTAATTACCCCATTTACACAACAGTAAATAATAAGAAGCATAACAGTAAAGACTGTCACAACGATTTTTACGCTCACATTCGTATGCAGCTCTTTCGGCGGCTCTATACCTGTTTTCTGATTCTTTGCCATCTCCGTTACTTTGCTGTTCTCTCCACGGGCAATGGCTGCTTCAATCTCTTTCTCTGTGTATATTTTTTGTTCCTTCTCCTGATGTACCGTTCCATATATTTGCTCTCCGATAATCGGTGTTACTGCAAAGCTCGCAACCGAAGCGAGAAGAAATGCTGCTATACCAATCAGCAGATGTTCCCACAAAAACTGCCGCCGGATTTCTTTTCCTGTAATTCCAAGAGACATTAAAATTCCTGTTTCGCGGACACGCTTTTTCATGGAGTGAGTAATCACCAATGACAGAAGCAAAATACCTGCCGCCAATATGACACAAAGACATACAAACGTTATCTTTTTTACCGTATCAAGTGGTTTTATCGCATCTTTATACATAGAATCGTCTTTTCTCAATTCGTAATACTGCCAGTCTATTCCCCCAAGACTGTTGACCTCTTTCATCACTTTATCAAGTTCTGCCGGATTTTCTACAAAAAATTGACTAACTCCTAATGTACGAGAATCTCCATAGATTTCGTTCAAATCATATCCCGTTTCATTATCTACAAGAATCCAATTTTCTAAAATATCGTATTCATTGGTATATTTCGATACTCCTTGATTATATGTCATCTCAAAAATTCCAACGATTTTTGTTTCAATTAATCCTAAAGGTAGGGCTGGATAACCTGTGCCTAAGGACAAAGAATCACCTCTGATTTTAAATGTATCCCCTAATTTTAAGCAATTTTTTCTGGCAAGCTCTTTTGAAATAATAACTGTATGTTTATCTTCTGGAACAATATGCCGCCCTTCTACAAGTGTAAAAGTTCCATTTTGGAATTCCTCAAAATATTCACTTTTACGTACAGATTGACATCTCGTACAAAATCTTAAATTTTGTGTATCCTCGACAGAAAACATCTCGTTGGCATTCGGGTGTTCTAAGTCATATTCATAACTATCTTTCCAATATCCTGGAATCAGTTCATAATCACAAAGCATTACACTATAGTCTCTTCCTGCTTCATAATCTTTCACGCCATCAACCTTTTTCACAACGTAATCCAACATTTTTTCATTCATTTGAGGCCCAATATAAAAACTAAGTGTACCAACGGTTGCCACTTCTCTTTCTTCCCAAAGCTCTGGTTTAGACTTATCTCGATAAAGCAGCATCATAAAGCTTGCCCCGTACTTCTTTTCTACTTCTTTCATCATCTGTTTTGATGTTCCATACACCGACAGAAACATTAACATAAATAATGTAAGGAAAAATAAAATTCCAAATAAAAGAAGATTGCTCTTTTTCCGGGATAAGGATATAAGTATTCTTTTTTTCTCTTTCACACTTTCTCCCCCTCTCTACTCAATCATTGACAACACCCGTATTGGTTCCAGTTTGAGTGTCTTCTTGATTACCCCATTTACACAGAAGTAAACAATGAGAATCATAGCAATAAATACTGTCAGAACGGTGCTAACTCCTATTCTTATGTTTAGTTCTTCAGGCGGCTCTATACCTGTTTTCTGATTCTTTGCCATCTCCGTTACTTTGCTGTTCTCTCCACGAGCAATGACTGCTTCAATTTCTTTTTCTGTGTAAACTTTCTGTTCCTTCTCCTGATGTACTGTTCCATAAATCTGCTCTCCAATAACCGGCGTTATTGCAAAGCTCACAACAAAAGCGAGAAGAAATGCAACGATTCCAAGCAGCAGATGTTCCCACAAAAACTGCTGCCGTATTTCTTTTCCTGTGATTCCAAGAGACATTAAAATTCCGGTTTCACGAATTCGCTTTTTCATGGAATGAGTGATTACCAAAAACAGAAGAAGAATCCCCGCTGTCACGATAACACAGGCACATACAAGCATTATCTTTCTGACCGTATCAAGTGGTTTAACAGCATCTTTATATATGGAATCGTCTTTTACCAGTTCATAATATTTCCAGTCTATCCAGTCAAGTTTTTTTACTTCTTGCATAACATTATCTATATCCTCTGGATTTTTTACAAAAAAATATCCTCCATATAAGTGATTTTCCTCCCCATACATACTATCTAGAGAATATCCTGTCTCACTGTCTGTAATAATCCAATTTTCTAAAATGTCATATTCGTCTGTATAATGATTAACACTCTGCTGATATGTTATATCAAAAAGACCTACAATCTCTGTTTCCACAGTTCCCAAAGACTCTATAGGAGCTTTTGCCCGAACTGCTAAAGATTCCCCATCTATTCTCAACGTATCTCCTATTTTTAAATTATTTTTCTCAGCCAAAGATTTTGATATAATGCATTTAAACTCATCTTCTGGTGTAATATGTCTTCCTTCCTCAAGACGAAATGTTTCATTATAAAACTGTTCAAACCGAAAACTGTTTCTGGTAGGAAAACACTGAGTAATATACATATTATTTTTCGTTTCTTCTGGCTCAAAAGAAAGCTCATGAGTATGTGAAGAAAAATATTCATAACTCCATTTGTTATATCCGGGAATCAATTCATATCCATACAACATTACGTCCCAGTTCCGACCTGCCTCATAATCTGTAATTCCCGGTACTTCCTTTGTAATTCTGTCCATCATATCTTCATCTACATTTGGTCCAGTATAAACACGAAGAGGAGTGTCTAATCCCTCTACTATTTTTTCTTCCCAAAATTCCGGTTTTGATTCATCTCTATAAATCTGTATTCGAAAGCTTGTTCCGTACGCTTCTTCTATTTCAGAAACACTTTCTTTTGTTGTTTGATAAACTGATAAAAATACGAACTCAAAAAAAACAAGAAAAAATAAAATCCCAAATAAAAATGCATTCCTTTTCTTTCGTGATAAAGATATAAAAATTCTTTCTCTTTTTCTCATATTGTATCTCCAATTTCAAAATCTTTATTACAATATAAGTGCTGCTATTGCACTTTCCTATGTCCTCTTTTTTGTTTTTTCTAATACCAAATTATCTTTTACAAACAATCCAACATTTATATACTTCACATTTAATCACAAATATTTATATAGTTATTATATACTGTTCAAATACGATTTGCAATCTATTATTTGTTCATTTTCACGGACACACATATGTATTTCATGCATTTATCAAAAATTATTCATAAAATACAATTCCATTTTACACAATTCCTTTAATCACATAAGGAATTCTTTATGCTTCCTGTTATTTATCGATTGATTGTAGTACAAAAAAAGGACTTGCTACGACTTTTCAAATCGTAACAAGTCCCATTTTTTATTAGAATATTAGAATTTGCCTTCTTTTGCAGCTTCCTCAATGGAAACAGCAACAGCAACAGTCATACCAACCATCGGGTTGTTACCTGCACCGATAAGACCCATCATCTCTACGTGAGCCGGTACAGAAGAAGAACCTGCAAACTGTGCGTCAGAGTGCATACGTCCTAATGTATCTGTCATACCGTAGGAAGCAGGACCTGCTGCCATGTTGTCTGGATGAAGTGTACGTCCTGTACCACCGCCAGATGCAACAGAGAAGTATTTCTTGCCTTTTTCGATACATTCTTTTTTGTATGTTCCTGCTACTGGATGCTGGAAACGTGTCGGGTTTGTAGAGTTACCTGTAATGGAAACGTCAACTCCCTCTTTCCACATAATTGCAACACCTTCCGGAACGCTGTTTGCGCCGTAGCAGTTTACTTTTGCACGAAGTCCTTCAGAGTAGGATTTGCGGAATACTTCTTTTACTTCGTTTGTATATGGATCATACTCTGTCTCAACGTATGTAAATCCGTTGATTCTTGCGATGATCTGAGCAGCGTCTTTTCCAAGACCGTTCAGGATAACACGAAGTGGTTTCTGACGAACTTTGTTTGCTTTCTCAGCGATACCGATAGCACCCTCTGCTGCTGCGAAGGATTCATGACCTGCAAGGAATGCAAAACATTCTGTCTCTTCCTCAAGAAGCATTTTTCCGAGGTTACCATGTCCAAGACCTACTTTACGTGTGTCTGCTACAGAACCTGGGATACAGAAAGCCTGAAGACCTTCACCGATTGCTGCAGCTGCATCTGCTGCTCTCTTGCAGCCTTTTTTAATTGCGATTGCAGCACCTACAATGTAAGCCCAGCAAGCGTTTTCAAAACAGATTGGCTGAATGCCTTTAATCTGGTCGTATACATTTAAGCCTGCATCTTTTGTGATTTTCTCTGCTTCTTCAAGGGAAGCAATGCCATAACTATTTAAAACAGAATTGATTTTATCAATTCGTCTCTCGTATGATTCAAATAAAGCCATTTCCCGTTACCTCCTCATCAAATTATTCTTTTCTCGGGTCAATAATCTTAACAGCATCAGCTACACGGCCATACTGACCTTTTGCTTTTTCCCATGCAGTGTTCGGGTCATCGCCTTTTTTGATGAAGTCGGTCATTTTGCCAAGGCTTACGAACTGGTAACCAATAATTTCGTCATCTGCGTCAAGCGCAATACCTGTTACATAGCCTTCTGCCATTTCCAGGTAACGAGGTCCTTTTTTCAGAGTTCCGTACATAGTACCAACCTGGGAACGAAGTCCTTTACCAAGGTCTTCAAGGCCAGCACCTACCGGAAGTCCATCCTCAGAGAATGCAGACTGTGTACGTCCGTAAACGATCTGAAGGAAAAGCTCTCTCATTGCAGTATTGATTGCATCACAAACAAGGTCTGTGTTCAGTGCCTCCATTACAGTCAGTCCCGGAAGAATCTCAGAAGCCATAGCTGCGGAATGTGTCATACCGGAACATCCGATTGTCTCAACCAGCGCCTCCTGGATGATACCCTCTTTTACGTTCAGAGTCAGCTTACATGCACCCTGCTGTGGAGCACACCAGCCAACACCGTGTGTAAGACCGGAAATATCTTTGACTTCTTTTGCCTGTACCCATTTCGCTTCTTCTGGAATTGGAGCAGCGCCATGATGAACGCCCTGTGCAACTGGGCACATTTCTTCTACTTCGCGTGAATAAATCATTTTAAAACTCCTTTCAAGTATAGATTGACTTATAATGTTGTTAAAATGAACCTAACAACCTATGTTTATTTTCTCACAAAATCCGCCGTTCGTCCAGTCATATTTTGCAAAAACAAGAAAAAAACTGCAGATATTTTTCCTTTTATGGAAATCTGCGGCATCTTGTGATAGAATACATCTATATTTTTGTTAAAAGGAGAATTTTATGTCCAATCATACACCTGATTCTTTTCTTCCAAAAAAATGTCGTATTTTAAGTGGCAGCGCCTTAAAAATGATCGCTATGATGACGATGCTTATCGACCACACGGGAATGGCCATTCTAAGCCAGCTCCCAGAGGCACAGATTCCGCTTTTTTCTTTTCTGGGAAATCCCGTTTCCCTTTACCGGCTTTCCAGAGATATTGGCAGAGTAGCCTTCCCCATCTTCTGCTTTTTGCTGGCAGAAGGATTTCTGCACACAAAAAATCGTTTCCGCTATGGAAGAAATTTACTTTTGTTTGCGATACTTTCTGAGTTGCCCTGGAATTATATTCACACAAATACATTCTTCTACGAAAAACAAAATGTGTTTTTTACACTATTCATCGGGTATCTTGGTTTTTGCGCAATAGAATATTTTCGTGAAAAACAGACGCTTCAGCTTTTCTCTATTTTGGGACTTTTCGGAATTTCCTTTTTCTTTCAGGCAGATTATGGCTGGAAGGGCTTCATATTCCTTCTGATTATGTACACGCTTCATAAAGAAAGAACAGCCCAGGCAATTATCGGGAGCTGCTGGCTTTCTTACGAATGGAAAGCCTGCTTCGCCTTCCTTTCTATTAATATGTATAACGGAAAAAGAGGTTTTATAAAAGGAAAAGGAGCAAAATACTTTTTTTACGCATTTTACCCCTTACATCTTTCCTTATTAATTTTTATACGACAATATCTATCCTAAGAAACAAATTACCAGAGTGTAATCTTTTACTGTTTCCTGATAACTTCTTCTCTATTCTTATAAATACTGTCTGCGGGAACGCAACCGCGGACAGAAGAGAGAGGATAGACGTTCGTATTTCTTCCAATTACTGTTCCCGGATTTAAAACAGATCCGCATCCCACCTCTACATTATCGCCAAGCATTGCGCCAAATTTCTTCAGGCCTGTCTCCACTTTTTCTTCTCCGTCTTTTACAATAACCAGTTTTTTGTCTGATTTTACATTGGAACAGATAGAGCCTGCGCCCATATGGGATTTATATCCAAGGACAGCATCTCCCACATAATTATAGTGTGGAACCTGAACCTTATTAAAAAGAACGGCATTTTTAAGTTCTGTAGAATTGCCGACCACGGCTCCTTCTCCGATAATGGCCTTTCCTCTGATAAAAGCACAGTGACGAATTTCTGCATCTTTTCCAATAATAACCGGTCCGTTAATGCAGGCTGTCGGCGCCACCTTTGCTGTTTTTGCAATCCAGATGTCGCCTTCCCTGTATTCATACTCTTCCGGATCCAGAGTATTTCCAAGTTTTACAATAAAATCTCCAATTTCCGGAAGAACTTCCCATGGATATGTTTTTCCTTCAAATAATTCTGCCGCTATAGTCTCTTTCAGGTTCAAAAGATTCTCGATTGTATAATCTTTCATCATTTCTTTTTTCCTCCTCGTTTTGCATTCGCTGCCTTACCAGGATAATTGGTGGCCGCAGCGTCAAAAAACTGACGCAGAGCATACTGGTAATTGCTTTCCTCGACCTGCCGTGTACGAAGTCTCACAAAACGCTCCAGTTTATCCATATATTCCTGTTCTGTAATACTTCCCTCCGCCACATAATTCAGCCCTTTTTCCCAGCTTGCTGTAAGTTCCGGGTTTAAAAGCTGGCGGATAGAGCAATTTACCACATCAAAAATCATTTCTCCCAGAAGTGTAGGGGTGATAATCTGTGTTTTCTTGTTAAGAGAAAGATACTTAATATAAAACAGTTTTTTCAAAATCTCCGCTCTTGTAGCACTGGTACCGATTCCCGCACCTTTTATCTGAGCACGCAGCTCTTCATCTTCTATAAGCTGTCCTGCATTTTCCATTGCCAGGATCATGGAACCGGAATTATACCGTTTGGGAGGAGATGTTTCTCCCTCTTTTATGCTCAGATCGTCCACCTGCAGTATATCATTTTTTTTCAGTCTCTGCAACGCGTCCAGAAGAACAGTATCACAGGAAGTCTCCTGATTTTCCCCTGTTTCTTTTTCTCCGTCAGAAGCCTTTTTTTCCGCAAAAGAATTTGTCGCAACGGAAAGATATCCTTCTTCCAGAAGAACACGAAAGGAGGAGAAAAAACGCTCATTTTGCATATTTACCATGAGATTCACCTTTTGATATACAGCCGGTGGGTAGAAAATACAGAGAAAACGTCTCACAATCGTCTCATATACTCTCTGAGAAAGAAGAGAGAGCCCATTTAGCGCCCCGAGTCCCTGTCCGGTTGGAATAATAGCATAATGGTCTGTAATCTGTTTATCATTCACATACCGGGTCTTTGCAATATTTTTATAAGTTCCCGCTTCCAGAATGCGCGCAGCCACTTCTCCTGCCTGAGGGTAATTTCGAAGCCCGGAAATATTTTTATATATTTCTTTCGCAACGGCTGTTGACAGCACATGGGCATCTGTTCTTGGATATGTTACCAGTTTTTTCTCATAAAGCTCCTGCACTACCCGGAGGGTTTCATCAGGACTTATTTTAAAGAGCTTTGCACATACATTCTGAAGCTCTGCAAGATTAAAAAGAAGCGGCGGATTTTTATTTTCTTTCTTCCGTTCTATCTTTTCCACTGTACATAAAAGAGGAGACGTTTGTTTTAACAGAGAAACAAGAGTTTCTGCGTCTTCTTTTTTCTTAAAACCATTTTCCTTATATAGAAGAGGAGACTGAAAATACCGGCTTCCCTCCACAGCTTTCCACTCACTCTCAAACTGTTTTCCTTCCAGTGTGATTCCGCCAAGCACCCTGTAAAAAGGTGTTTTTACAAAAGAGCGAATTTCCCTCTCTCTTCTTACCACCATGCCGAGAACGCAGGTCATAACTCTTCCAACAGAAATTGCCTGATATTTTGTTCCAAGATAAGAAGACACACTGTTTCCATACCGTAATGTCAATACACGCGAAAAATTAATTCCCATAAGATAGTCTTCTTTTGCGCGAAGATATGCGGAAGAAGCAAGATTGTTATAAACAGAAAGATCTTTTGCCTCCCGTATTCCTCTTAAAATTTCTTCCTCTGTCTGGGAATCTATCCATACACGTTTCTGTTTTTTATTTTTTACACCTGCCATCTGCGCCACAAGACGGTAAATATATTCTCCCTCGCGCCCGGAGTCTGTGCACACATAGATAGTCTCTATATCTGCTCTGTTTAACAGTTCTTTCACGATTTTAAACTGTTTGCTCACTCCCGGAATCACTTCATACTTAAATTCGCGCGGTAAAAAAGGCAGGGTATCAAAACTCCACCTTTTATATTTCATATCATATTTTTCCGGATAGCTCATAGTGACCAGATGTCCCACACACCAGGTCACCACAGAATCTTCCGATTCCAGATAGCCATCCCGTCTTTGTCCGTTTATTTTAAGAGCTTTTGCAAACTCCTGTGCCACACTCGGCTTTTCTGCTATGTATAAAGCTTTTGCCATTATTTATCTGCACTCATCTTTCTAAGGGGCCATGCCAGTAAAACAGCGCCTCCTATCATATTTCCCAGTGTTACGATCAGCATACTCTTTGCCATTGCTCCCAGAGATAATCCCGGCACCAGACAAAATGCTACTGTAAAAATCCCCATATTTGCAACACAGTGTTCGAAACCGCTTACAACAAATCCTGAGATGCACATTACAATCATCAGAAATCTTCCTGCTTCGCTCTTTAATTTCATTCCACAAAGAACGCCAAGGCATACAAAGAAGTTACAGAGCACTGCACGGAAAAACATTTCTCCCATCGGAATAGAAAGTTTGTTGTTTATAAATCCCGCAAAATAATCTGCTGTTCCAGATGCACCTGCTCCCACAAAAATCAGAGCCAGGATCAGGCATCCGACAAAGTTTCCGATATAGCTTATGAGCCATACCTTACCAGCTTCACCCCAGGTTACTTTCCTGTCGTATGCGCCAAAAGCCATAACCATATTATTTCCGGTAAACAGTTCGCCTCCTACAAAGGAAATTAAAAGTACTGCAATGGCAAACACGATCGCCCCCAGAAATTTTCCCCACTCCGGCATGGTTTTGGAAAATACGCTGCCCACTACGTTGCTGAAAATCATGGCAACCACAATAAAGAAGCCCGCCATAACCGCTCGCACAAAGTACTTGAAAAAGTCCTGATTCAACAATGAAATTTTCCCTTTTGCAGCATTTGATATTTTTTCAACATCTTCGTAGTTCATACAAACACCTCCACTTGTTTTGTTGTGAATATTATAGCACTTTGACATTCTTTTCACAATACTCTGGTAAAGAAAAAACATTTTTGTGCAATATTCACAAAAATCACTCTATCTTTTTCTGCCGCAACCTTGAATTGAAAATTTATTTTTCTTCTGTTATAATGATAGCGGTTTGGGTGTCGTTGGGTAACTGGTGTGCCCCCTGGTCTTCAAAACCTGTGCTGGACGTGAAAAAGCGCCCCGGGTGAGTTCGATTCTCACAGGCACCCGCCAAATAATGCTTCTTTCAACATTTCTATAAGCATTTCCTCTTCCTCGGAAAAAACCGTTCTCATATGCAGCAGCACCTCTTCTTTCTTTACCTGAGAAATCACGGGATTTTTCTGCTGTCGAAGACGTGCAGCAAACGCTCCCGCACTTTCTTTTTCCGGTTTTACAGAAAGAGAAACATCTGAAAGCGTCTCTCCCGGAAGAGAACCGCCTCCTACCATAGCAATATCTTCCCGAACCTGGATCTTCCCTTCAAATCCGTCTTTCAAAAGCGCAGCCTTTATTTCTTCCGCCTGACTTTTCAACTCTTCTGTCTGTCTCCTGAGCATATTCAGCACAGGAATATTTTCCCACACTGTCTCTTCCTTAAGATATTCCCGGAAAGTTGCCTCCAGAACAGCCGTTGTACATTTATCCAAACGCAGCGCCCGCATCATGGGGTGATTTTCTATTATTTCTATATACTTCTTTTTTCCTGTGATAATTCCCGCCTGCGGCCCTCCCAGAAGCTTATCACCTGAAAAACATACAATATCTGCACCTTTTTTTAACATTTCCTGTACTGTAGGTTCATGAGAAAGGCCAAGTTTTTCAAGATTAACAAGAACTCCGCTGCCCAAATCCACAATTACGGGAACATGATATTCTTTTCCTGCTTCCACAAGCTCTTCCACAGATGGTGATTCTGTAAAACCGATTATTTTATAGTTGCTTGTATGAACTTTTAGAAAAGCCCCTGTATTTTCTGTTACTGCTTTTCTGTAATCATCTATTCTTGTTCTGTTTGTGCAGCCTGCTTCACGAAGAACAGAACCACTTTCTTCCATCACTTCCGGTATACGAAAATGTCCTCCTATTTCCACAAGCTCCCCTCTTGAGATTATGACCTCCCTGTTTCTTGCCAGAGCAGAAAGGATAAGAGTAACTGCAGCCGCATTATTATTGACAGCAACAGAAGCCTCTGCCCCTGTCACCTGGCAGATTAATTTCTGATAGTGATTCTGCCTTTTTCCTCTTTTCCCTTCTTCCAATTCATATTCCAGATTACCATATCCTGCCATTGCCTGATATGCTGCTTCCATCTGCCTGCGTCCAAGAGGTGCACGCCCAAGATTCGTATGAAGAAGAATCCCTGTGGCATTGATCACTCTCCGGAAAGAAGCTCGGTTCTCTTTTTCTGTCCGTATGTGGATTTGACGCCTCAATTCCATGAGAAGAGCTTCTCCCTCTTCCCGGGTTTTGCAGTTTAAAATTTCTTTTCGGACTCTTTTTACTTCTTCCCGGATAACAGCAATCACACTCTGCCTCCCGTACTGAAGACAGAGTGTGACTGTATCCGGTTCCTGTAAAAGAGTATCCACACCGGGGATCCGGCGTAACATATCTTTTTTTTCCATATTATCCCATCATTTTATCTGTATATTAAAAACCTGTCTTTTTTTGTTATTGCCTCTCCCACTGCTGCACAGGGAAGAGAAAGGGCTTTCATTTTCTCTATCAGAATTTCTGCTTCTTCCCTTTTTACAGAAAGAAGAAGTCCTCCTGAAGTCTGGGGATCATAAAATAAATCTTCCAGCCAGAGTTCTGACACTTTGCTGTCTACATCATTTTCCAGATATTCCCGGTTTCTGTATGCGCCTGCAGGAATCAGCCCCATTTGCGCATACTCTTTCGCTCCCTTTAAAACAGGAAGTTTTTCTCCGTAAATCACAAAAGAACAGCCGCTTCCCTTCGCCATTTCCATAGCATGCCCGGAAAGACCAAAGCCAGTTATATCTGTACAGCTGTGAATAGAAAATTCTGCCGCTGCATCCCTTGCGTACTTATTTAAAAATGCCATACTTTTTGCAGCAAAGTCCGCCTCTTCTTCCGAGGCTATCTCCCCTTTGATTGCAGTGGAAAGTATTCCTGTTCCAAGTGCTTTCGTAAGAATCAGAATATCTCCAGGCTGTGCTCCACAGTTTTTCCACATCTTTTCCGGATTTACAAAACCAGTTACGCAAAGTCCGTATTTTGGCACATCATCAGATATGGTATGTCCTCCTGCAAGAAGCGCACCTGCCTCCTTTATTTTATCTGCACCACCCTTTAAGATTTCTCCTAAGATTTCTATGTCAAGACAATCCGGAAAGGCCGCTATATTTAAGGCGAGACGCGGTTCTCCTCCCATTGCGTACACATCGCTTAAAGAATTGGCAGCAGCAATCTCTCCAAATAGGTACGGCTCATCCACAACAGGAGTAAAAAAATCCACTGTCTGAATCATTGCCATCTTCTCATTAATTTTGTAGACAGCAGCATCATCTGATGTTTCTGTCCCCACTAAAAGCATGGGGTCACTAAATTTTGGCAGCTTACCCAAAACTTGGGCAAGGGTCTTTGGACCTTTTTTGGCCGCTCAGCCGGATGTTGTTGCCATCTGTGTAAGACGTATCTTATTTTCAGCCATTTCTTCACCTCCTGCTCATTTTTCTGCCGGATTTTGTAAAACCCTTCCGTTTTCTGTGTTTCTTGTAAAACCTTCTCTGTCAAACTGTTCAAGAAGTGCAATTGCTACTTTTCTGGAACAGTTCAGGTAATCTCTGTATTTTCCGGTCTGTATTGCCTCTTCTTTCCCACACATTTCCAGAAATGTCCTCTTCGCCTTTTCATAATATTCCCTGTGTATACAATATTGCCTGTCAAGGCGAATAAGAATCTTTTGATTTAAAAGAGAGAAAAAAATCTTCCGGGATTTTTCAGGTTTTTTCTGTTCTTTTATATAAAGTTCTGTAGAAGGAAGAGAAAAGCCCGCAGCCAGATAATACTTCCGGATTTCATCGGAAATTTTACCGTCCTCCTCTTTCAGCACTACATAAAAATCTTTTCTGCTGACGAACCCGTCCTTTTCATTAATTGCTTTTCTACCTTTTAAAACAGAAAGAATATCATCTGCAATCCGGCTGTTTTTCACGCCAAGTCTGCTTCTCACTTCCTCCAGAGCCATACCTTCTTTCAAAGGATATGTTTTATGAAACTCCTCCAGAAATCTTTCTGCCTTTCTCTTATAAAATTCCATTTCTTCTTTGTGAATATACAAAGCTTTCTCAAGGTGTACAAGGCACTCCGTCTTTGTAAGATGTTCTGCGGCTCTTTCTATTTTTGCTCTGTCAAGCGCGCTTCTTTTTGAAATCTCTTCAAGAGACAAAAACTCTCCCCAGTGCTCACGAACGGAAATCTCAAGCATCTCCTCAAACGTACCCTGTTCCTTGATTTTGCAGGATTTTTCTGCTTTTTCATCACAGTGTCTGTGTTTTTTTGGCGCAGAGTCAAGGACAATCCCCCCTCCGATTGTTTCAACAGGAGAATAAAAACGGATCACAAACCGTTCTCCTTTTTGAAATACTGTCTTTTCCTCCAGACAAAGCTGTGCGTAACCGCTCTCTCCCGGATTCAGTTCATCTTTATCCAGAAGAACCACTTTCCCGAGAAGCTCTTTTGCCCCGTGATATACATGTACCCTGCTCCTGTTTTTCACAGAATACGGAGAATGGCGGAGTACAGAAAGACGCACATCCGCCAGCATGGTAGGATACATGCTGGCTTTAAAAGCCAGCACATCTCCTCTTATGATTTCTTCCTTTTTTCTGTCCGGAATGTTTACAGCCACACGCTGCCCGGGCCAGGCCTCTTCTCCGTCCTGTTCGTATACCTGTATCTTTCTTATTTTTACAGGTATATTTTCCGGATAAAGAACGGCTTCCTGCCCTTTTTTTATTCTTCCGCCCAGAAGCGTACCTGTAACAACCGTTCCAAATCCTTTTAAAGAAAACACGCGGTCTATGGGCAGGCGAAAAGTCTCTCCGGCAGCATATTCAGGGATTTGCTGATATAACGCAGACAGGGTATCTTTAAGTCTGTCAATTCCCTCATTTTTATATACAGATACGGGAATAACAGGTGCATGCTCAAGAAACGTACTTTTTACAAGCTTTTGTATATCTTCCTTCACAAGTTCTATAAACTCAGGCTCTGCAAGATCCGTTTTTGTAAGAACAATCACACCGTACCGGACTCCCAAAATAGAAAGAATATCCAGATGCTCCACTGTCTGTGGCATAACCCCTTCGTCAGCCGCAATTACAAGCATGGCTATATCCATACCGCCTGCGCCTGCGAGCATATTTTTCACAAATTTTTCATGGCCGGGAACATCTACAATTCCCACTCTTTTTCCATCTGGAAAATCCAGCCATGCAAACCCTAGCTCTATCGTAATGCCTCTTCTCTTTTCTTCCTTCAGACGATCCGTGTCGATCCCTGTCAGTGCCCGGATCAGACACGTTTTTCCATGATCTACATGACCGGCTGTCCCAATGATCCCATACCGCATATTTTTATTTTGCCTGAATAAATCCTTTTGCCTTTAATGTTTCCGCACAGAGAATCGCGCCGCCTGCTGCCCCTCTTACTGTATTATGGGAAAGGCCTACAAATTTATAGTCATATACACTGTCCTCACGAATCCTTCCCACAGAAACACCCATTCCATTTTCATAATCTACGTCCATTGTTACCTGCGGACGGTTGTCCTCCTCAAGATACTGAATAAACTGCTTCGGTGCACTTGGAAGAGAAAGCTCCTGAGGCAGGCCGCGGAACTCTTTTAATGCCTGGATCAGCTGTTCTTTTGTCGGTTTTTTGCGGAATTTTACAAACACAGCGGCAGTATGTCCGTTAAGAACCGGCACACGAATACACTGGCAAGTGATCACAGGACTTTCTGCAGGAACAATTTCACCGTTTTCGATTTTTCCCCAGATTCTTAACGGCTCTTTCTCGCTCTTCTCCTCTTCTCCTCCAATGTAAGGAATAATGTTTCCCTGCATTTCCGGCCAGTCCTTAAATGTTTTTCCTGCGCCGGAAATTGCCTGATATGTAGTGGCAACTACTTCGTATGGCTCAAATTCTTTCCATGCAGTAAGAACAGGCGCGTAGCTCTGAATGGAGCAGTTTGGTTTTACTGCAATAAAACCTCTTGTTGTTCCAAGACGTTTTTTCTGGGATTCAATGACATCAAAGTGCTCTGGATTGATTTCCGGCACTACCATAGGAACATCCGGTGTCCAGCGGTGCGCGCTGTTATTGGATACAACAGGAGTCTCTGTCTTTGCATACTCTTCCTCGATTGCCTTAATTTCTTCTTTTGTCATATCCACTGCAGAAAATACAAAATCAACAGTAGACGCTACTTTTTCTACTTCGCTTACATTCATCACAATGAGATTTTTTACTCCCTCAGGCATTGGAGTATCCATTTTCCATCTTGCTCCCACTGCCTCCTCGTATGTTTTTCCCGCGCTTCTCGCACTTGCAGCGACTGTCACAACCTCAAACCACGGATGGTTTTCCAGAAGAGAAATAAATCTCTGTCCTACCATTCCTGTTGCTCCTAAAATACCGACTCTCAATTTTTCACTCATTATAATGTCTCCTTTTCCTTTTATTCTTCCTCTAAATATGCTTTATGCTCCTGAATCACGTTTTCCATCACTTCCGGTCCCGGTGCGCCAAGTGTCATTCTCTTTTCCACACAAGTCCGCATACTGATGGCATCGTAAATATCTTCCTCAAACACAGGACTTATCGCCTTGTATTCGGAAATAGGAAGCTCATCAAGAGAAATTCCCTTTTCAATGCAGGCAAGTACAAGCTGCCCCACAATACCGTGAGCATCTCTAAAAGGAACTCCGTGATTTACAAGATAATCTGCCGCGTCTGTTGCATTTGTAAATCCGTTTTTTGCGCTTGCCTCCATATTGTCTTTATGAAATTCCATCGTGGAAATCATTCCGGTAAACAGGGCGATGCACCCTTTTGCCGTATCAATGGCGTCGAAAGTCAGTTCCTTATCTTCCTGCATATCTTTATTATATGCAAGCGGAATTCCCTTCATTGTTGTGAGAATTGACATAAGCGCACCGTAAACACGACCTGTTTTTCCTCTTACAAGCTCTGCAATATCCGGATTTTTCTTCTGCGGCATAATACTGCTTCCTGTGCTGTAGGCATCATCGATTTCCACAAAACGGTACTCATTGGAATTCCAGAGAATTATCTCTTCTGAAAAACGGCTTAAATGCATCATAACTGTGGAAAGAGCGCTTAAAAGCTCAACCACATAATCCCTATCCGATACAGAATCCATACTGTTTTTCGTAGGTCCATCAAACCCCAAAAGCTCTGCTGTATATTCTCTGTCAAGAGGGTAAGTAGTACCTGCCAGAGCTCCCGCTCCAAGAGGACAGGTATTCATTCTTTTTCGAATATCAAAGAGTCTTCCCCTGTCTCTTTTAAACATTTCAAAATATGCACCTATATGATGGGCAAGTGTTACAGGCTGCGCCTTCTGAAGGTGGGTAAAGCCTGGCATATATGTATGCACATTTTCTTCCATAATTTTCAAAAGAGCTTCCAAAAGCTTCTTTACCTCTTTATCCAACTCGTCAATTTCATCTCTTACATACAGCTTCATATCAAGAGCAACCTGGTCGTTGCGGCTTCTTCCTGTATGAAGCTTCTTTCCTGCATCTCCGATCCTCTCGATCAGGTTTGCCTCCACAAAACTGTGAATATCTTCATATTCTGATGTGATAAGAAGATTTCCTTCCTCCACATCTTTTAAAATACTATCAAGTCCTTCTATAATGGAATCTCTCTCTTCTTCCGTCAGAATCCCCTGTTTTGCCAGCATCTGGACATGTGCCTTACTGCCGCGAATATCCTGTCTGTAAAATTTCTGGTCAAAAGAGATGGATGCATTAAAATTATATACCAGCTTGTCCGTTTCCTTCGTGAAACGTCCTCCCCATAACTGTGCCATGTCTGCCTCCTTGTGATTCTTATTGTTTTAACAATTTCATGTGTTAGTGTATCACATTTTTATCAAAATGCAAAGTATAAAATCAAAAGTTATCCCATTATGGTCTGGAAAATACACAGCCGCAGTAATTCTGTCTGTACAGGTCATGCTCTCTGGAAAGTTCTATGGAACGCTTATATCCGTTTTTTTTCTTGAAATCGGAAGGAAGATGCTCTACTTTATAAATACCCGCAAGCTCTTCTCCAATTTCATTAATTTTCCCCGCATTTTTTAAGGGGCTGATAGAAAGAGTGGTTGTAAAATAATCGTACTCTCCCTCAGCAGCAAGACGAGCAGCCTCCTCCATGCGAAGACGATAACAGCCAAAGCATCTTTCCCCGCCTTCCGGTTCCTTTTCCAGCCCCTTTGCCATTTCATAAAACCGCTCCGGCTCATACTTCCCTTCCACAAACGTCACGGGATGCTCAAATTCCATCTCCCCAATCAGGCGTCGGATTTCCTCCACTCTTTTTTCATATTCCTCCTTCGGAGAAATATTGGGGTTATAATAAAAAACTGTAATGGAAAAATACTGAGAAAGATACTCCATTACATAACTGCTGCATGGCGCACAGCAGCTGTGAAGAAACAGACGGGGAACGCGCCCCTCTTTTTGCTCCTTCTCAATTAATTGTTCCAGTTCTTTTTGATAATTTACATTCACCGATACGCTCTCCCATTCTTAAAATTGTTTCATATCCCTCTTCGGAATTTTCCAGAAGGTCACTGTCTATGCGAACTCCTTCATTCTGCAAAAGAAGAATAACCGTAGAACCGCCAAATTCAAAATATCCCTTTTCCTGACCTTTTCTTACATAAGTTTTCCCTGTATGAAGGTTTGTAATTTTGCCTACCATCATAGCGCCTACTTCCATCATGAGAATTGTTCCGAATTTTTCTGTTTTTAAAAGAACATACTCCCTTGCATTTTCCCGATAAATAGGAAAAGCATCATTGGCAGTTGGATTAACTGTATGAAATACACCGGAAATCTTCTTTATAGGCGACTGTACACCCTCTGCCGGGTAACAGTAATGGTGATAATCATCAACCGTGAGGCGTAAAATCACAGCATATCCTCCCAAATATCGTTCTCCAAGCTTTTTACTTTTTAAAAGCTGTTCCAATGTATATTCCGTATCCTTAATATAAAACTTATCCCCTTTTCCGATTCTGCATACAGTTGCTTTTGCATCACAGGGACTCACCAGAAAATTTTCTCCTTCTGCAATGGGACGGAGCCCCTTTTTGATTTTTCTTGTAAAAAAATCATTGTAGGAAGTAAAATTCTGCTTTGTATAATCCCTTAAATCTATCCCGTTTCTTTTCACAAAACCGGGAATCATAAAACGGGAAAAGGGCGTATTTAAAAATACGCCCGCAGCCTTGGACACAAAAGGACGAACAAGCAGCTTTAAACACAGCTTTCCGCCTCTGTCATGATACAAATGACGCAAAAGTCTGTCCTGGCTATTTTCTTCTACTGTCATATTTCCTTTTCTGTCAATATATTTCATTCTTTTCTCCTTTCTTATCTCAGAACAGATGAAACATTCTTGCAATGGCAAGAGCAACAAGGCCCACAAGAATCATGATTCCCGGATTCTGCGGCTTTTTCACCTTAATATCGCTGATAAAAAGCAGACCTACCACTGCAACAGCCACATGTGTTACAATCAAAAAATACGTACCACATCCCCGCCGGATAAGATAAATAAAAGGCAGAATAATCGCCATAGACGTAATGGGAAGTCCCTGATAATACTTCCTTACCTCTGCTGTTTCCTGCTGTCTTTTTTCTTCCATTACATTAAAATATCCAAGCCGGATAACGGAAGCAATTCCATAAAAAATCAATACGAGAATGCTTACCCAGCCCTTCATGCCTAAACTGTAACAGATCATAATAGGAAATATGCCAAAACAAACTACATCACAGAGAGAATCAATCTGAATCCCAAACTTTTTCTCGTCCTCCGTTCTATTTTTCTTTGTTCTTGCAATTTTCCCATCAAACATATCACAAAGTCCGGAAAGCGCCAGACAGAAAATCGCCATTCTGAAATCTCCCTGAAGTGCTCTCGTAATTCCAAGAATGGAAATTCCAAGACTTATGTAAGTAAGAACTACTGTATAATCATAAAACCCTAACATACGGGGCTCCCTCCTTTTTTTCTTTCTCCTGTTTTTCTCCCGATAATAAAATGCGCCGCACAGGTCATTACCGCACTGATAAAAAGCTGTCCATAGTAGGAAATTCCTCTGCTTAAAACCATAGAAGCCAACATTGCATTTCCGAATACCGGCGCAAACATTACCATATAAAGCGTTTCACTGATTCCCATACCTCCGGGAAGGGGAAGCATATCTACAGAAACAGAAATCACAGACTGCAGAAGTGTAACTGTGAAAATTCCATATGTATGAAATCCCATTGCACGATAAACCCAGTATGTAATCGTAAACAGTATGACCCTCTGGATAAAAGTGATGAGAAATACATTTACCATAATCCCTTTATGTTCTGCCCAGAAAGCTGCTGTCTCATGGTACAAATCCATCGACTCCTCAAGCTTGCAGAGGCGCTCCGGCTTATGCTTCAAAAGATGAATTTTTTCCAGAAGCTTCATTCCTTTTATCATGAGTTTTTTTGCAAGACCCGAAGCAAATACGAGAATCAGCATAAAGCTTACACAAAATATATTTAAGCCTACTCCAAGATAAAACACCCACATCAGATTCCCCATATACTCTCTCAGGAACCCTCTTCCAAAAATACATACTCCAATACCGATAACAACCAGCACCGCTTTATATGTAATCGTCACAAGCATAAGAACAAGCGTAGTAACGGGAATAGGCAGTTTATCCTTTTTCATATAATAAATCTGCATAGGCTGTCCTCCTGTAGCAGAAGGTGTAATACAGCTGAAGAAAAATCCAACAAAGGAATATAGGGCGCAGTGACCTATTTTTACCTTTGCCCCAAGACTTTTCATCATATAATAAATAATAACCGACTCTCCCAGAATAAACAGCACCACACAAATAAGGGACAGAAAAAGATACCCTTTGTCTGCCGTGCGGGCAGCCGATAAAATTTCATTTACGTCCTTTCCATGAAAAACAAGATACATAGTCAGGCTAAAAACCGTCAGTAAAAACAACAGGTTTATAATTGTCTTTTTCTTATTCATCGCTCATTTTCCTCTTTCATCTCCTCTCGAAAACGTCGGATTTCGACATTTCAGTTCTAGTATATCATATCATCGTGCAAAAGCATATGATAAAATATACAAAAATGGAGGTGTATTATTTGAAACCGCTTCTGAAAGTACGGGACATCTGTCTCACATATCACAGTATTAACGGGGAAATCGAAGCCCTTTCTCATATATCTTTTCAATTAATGCCCGGAGAATTTCTTGCCATTGTCGGTCCTTCCGGCTGTGGAAAATCCACTCTTTTAAACTTGATTGCAGGGCTTTTACAAACAACGCAGGGAGAAATCCTCATGGACGGTATTCCTGTATCACAGGGAAATTCAAGAATCGGGTACATGCTTCAAAAAGACCATCTTCTGGAATGGAGAACCATTTACAAAAATGTCCTTCTCGGTCTGGAAATTCGAAAAGAACTGACTCCGGAAAAACTTGCCTATGTAGAAGAAATGCTCACATCCTACGGGCTTGACAAATTCCGCGACGCAAAACCTGCCGAGCTTTCCGGGGGAATGCGGCAGCGCGCCGCCCTTATTCGCACCCTTGCTCTGAAACCAGATCTTCTTCTTTTAGATGAACCGTTTTCTGCTCTTGATTATCAGACACGCCTTAATGTCAGCGATGACATTGGAAAAATTCTGAAAAAAGCAAAAAAACCGGCAATTCTTGTAACCCACGATATTTCGGAGGCAATCAGCATGGCAGACAGGGTTTTAATTCTTACAGCCAGACCTGCCTCTGTCAAAAATATAATTCCCATTCACCTTGATATAGAAAACCGCACTCCACTTTCCTCAAGAAATGCGCCGAATTTTAAATCGTATTTTAACCTCATATGGAAGGAGCTGAACGAAAATGAGTGAACCATCTCTCGCTCAGATACAATTTCTCAAATCTAGAAAACGAGAAAAACAGTTTATTTTTACGGCAAGATGCCTGATTTTCATTGTTTTTCTGATTTCCTGGGAATTAAGTGCAAGAACGGGAGTCATCGATTCCTTTATTTTCTCAAGCCCTTCCCAAATTGCTCTTTCTTTTCGCCATATGTGGCTGGAAGAAGGGCTTTTTAACCATATTGCCGTTACCTTAAAGGAAACGCTTCTAAGCTTCTTCTTTGTTGTAATCTTTGGAACAGGCGCTGCTGTTCTTATGTGGGGAATGCCAAAGCTTTCCAAAATCTGCGAACCGTATCTCGTGGTATTGAACAGCCTTCCAAAATCAGCCCTTGCCCCGCTTCTTATTGTATGGCTTGGAGCAAATCAGCGCACCATTGTGATTGCCGGTATGTCCGTTGCCATTTTTGGCACAATAATCAATCTGTATACCGGTTTTCAGGAAGTTGATCCTGAAAAAAGAAAGCTGGTAAATACCCTGGGAGGCGGAAAAAAGGAAGAACTTTTCAAAATTGTACTTCCCTCTTCTATACCTCTGATTTTAAGTATTATGAAGGTAAACATCGGTCTGTGCCTTGTAGGCGTCATCATAGGGGAATTTATAGGCGCCAGACAGGGTCTTGGATACCTTATTATTTACGGAAGCCAGACCTTTAAGCTTGACTGGATGCTTACCTCCATTTTTATCCTCTGCGTAATAGCCATGACTTTATATGGCATACTGGGATTTGCGGAAAAACGCTACCGGAAACATTTCTGACCGGTTGTCTTCTCATATATAAGAACGAAACAGAAGCGCTTCTGGATTCAGAGCGCTTCTGTTCACATCTATAATTTTCAACATTTTTTCTTCTATTTCTCTGTATTTTTTTGTTGAATTTTGTTATTTTTCATGATAAAATCTCCCTATCACTTATTTATATTTTCTAAAATCCTATTTCAAGGAGGACAACATATGAAGCAAAGACACTTAATCAGAAAATCTGCGGCTGTTTTTACTGCTGCTGCCCTCGGTCTCTCCGCTGCCCCTGTTTCTGTATGGGCTGAAGACGACTACAAAACACAGGCAAAAGATTCCCTTGCCGGATTTGCAAAGGATATTGCAAAACAATACGAAAGTTCTATGTCTGCTGTAGATACGAACGCCGACTTCTTTGGCGTAAAAATGAACCTGGGACTTTCCATTGACCCAAGTGTTGCACCTATGTTAAGCAGTCTGGCGGGTATGGATATGTCATGGCTTTCCAAAATTTCCATTATCGCAGATGAAAAATTCCAAGATAATGCTCTTGGCATAAAATATGACATTCAATTAAATGACACCGAAATCTGTCCTGTTAACCTTTATATAGATACCGCTACAAGCAATGCTTATCTGAATGCGCCAACCGTCTTTGACGGTTATATCCTTGAAAGTGCTGAAGCGCTTACAGAAAGTATAGAAGGTGCTGAAGATGCTGCCGGGGTTCCTTCTGAAGCGTTTTCTGTTTTTCCCAAAGGTTTTTCCATGAATGAATACATGAAAAATCTTCCATCAGCCAAAGATGTAGAAGATCTTTTAAATCGTTACGGTTCCATTCTTATTGATAAGGCAGACGAAACCGAGGCTGTAGAGGAATCTATATACGCATTCGGCGCAGAGCAAAACTGTACCAGATATACAGGTTATTATCTCCCTTCCACAATTAACAGCATGGGGAAAGAACTGGCTGTTGCTGCAAAGGAAGATGCACAGTTAAAACAACTGATTGAAAATCTGGGCAGCCTTTATGCTCCGGAAGAAGACTTTTTTGATTCTTTTATTGCAGCCCTTGAATCCTCCGGCGGTGATGAAGTTCCCTCTGATGAGGAAGGCTTCTTAACCTTCTCTGTATGGAAAGATGAAAGCGGCAGAACTGCTGGTTTTGAAATCTCTGTTTTTGGCGGAACAGACCCACAGACAGGAGAAGACTCTGTTGTAAGTTTTGTTTATCAGAACCCAAAACAGGATAACAACAGCGGACTTTCCATTTCCTTTTCCGATGGCACCAATTACCTGGATTTACAGGGAAGCGGAACCATTACCGACGGAAAATTAGACGGAATGTACACACTCCACTATAACAGCGACATTCTTTTCCATGTAAATGTAACAGATTATGACACAGAAGCCGCAAAATCCGGTTCTATCATCGGAAAATACAGCTTCAAAGCAGCAGAAGGGCTTGCAGGAGCAAATGAAGAATTATATTCCATGCTGTCCGCTTTTACTCTGGACGCAGACGTAAATATTCAGGCAGCAGAACAGAATTATTCTCTTTCTCTTGTATCAAATGATACCGCACTGGCAACCCTTGATGTAAACATGGTTCCTTCCAGCGATATGGAAATCCCGGATTTCGCTTCTCTGGAAAATGTTTATGATGCAAACGACGAAACCGCCATGAACGGAATCGCCGCTACTTTAAATCTTGACAGTGTATTAAACAATCTTCTCACAGCCGGTATGCCGGAAGAACTTTTAATGGCACTGTTATACGGCGATGCAACAGAAGAAGCCTATACAGAGGAACCTGGTGCAGAAGTTCCTGCTGAGACAGAAACTCCTGCCGATACCGCAGCTGCCGCTTAAATCTTCAATCTAACAAAATCCCTCTCTCCGTTTTACGGAAAGGGGGATTTTTATTATCATTTTTATTATGATTCCTTTTTCTGTTTTGACGGCGGAATCTCCGCCACCCTTGTATTTTTAAAACCTTCTCCAAGAACCTCATTGGATTCCATAATAATCGTAAACGCCACTGGGTCTACCTTTTTCACGGCCTTTTCTACCATGTACATTTCCTTTGTGCTGCAGGCACACATTACCACATCCCTGTGATCCTGCTGGTATCCGCCTTTTGCCTTGATAATTGTCGTTCCTCTTCCGCAGGTATCGTCGATTTTCTTTGCAATCTCCGGACCCTTGTCTGTCACGATCAGAGTGAGCTTTCCTGCGTTGATTCCGTACATTACCTTATCTACGGCAATGGCAAAAATATAGTTGATAATCATGCCGTAAATAATACCGTCTACATCCTTAAAAATAATTCCACCTACGAGAATAATTCCCACATCGGAAAGAAAGGCGATTTTCCCAAGAGAAAGATGCGGGCGCAGCGCCTTTGCAGCCATAATAATAAAATCAGAACCTCCTGTAGAAGAATTTCGCATATAAATCATAGCATATCCAAGTCCCCCTAACACGCCGGTACAAATGGTTGCAAGAAGACGTTCTCCCTGATAAACCGGAAAAAGAGGCGCTATATAATCAATAAATACAGATGAAATAATCATACATCTGACGGAACGGAAAAAGAAACCCTTTCCAAGAAGCTTATAACAGAGAAGCGCTACCGGAATATTAAGAAAAATAGTAGTAAGACCAATAGGCAGCCCGAAAAGCCGATAAAGTATCATAGAAATTCCCGAAAAACCTGTCATTGGAAATTTAGCTTCCAAAGCAAAATTATAAAGAGCCAGAGCAATCAGAAGACTTCCCAGAATTTCCACAAAAATATCTGTGGCAATCTCTCTTATTTTTTCATTTTTCATGTAAGACCCTCCCTCGAAGTAAATGTTTTGTAAAATCCAAAAAGCAGCGGCGAATCATCTTTTCAGATATAATTCGCTGCTGCTCTTGTTCTGTTTTGTATTATAACCTTTCCCAGTTTAAATGTAAAGTCTCTTTTTTCAGAAGTGCGCTTAAAGCTCCCAGAATGTGATTTTTGCATCTGGCCCCTCCACCAGGGCAGAATACTTTTCAGGATAATAGCGAGTGGAAAAAACCTGCGCTCCATCATTTAAAAATACTTCTACAGACGATACGTCGGCCAGAATCCGCACATTTAAAAGCTCTTTTACAGTACATCTGCGGCTTTTTCTTCCTGCTGACACAGAATCATTCTTCTGATCTTGAAAGCACATTTCAAATTCACCGTCTCCGTATTTTAAAATAAGCTCTTCTCCCAGAACAGCATAAAAATGATTGTCCTTTATTTTCTCGACGAAAATCTCATATGTTTTCGTTCTATTTGATTTACGGAAGATTTCTTCCGCTTCCTCTCTGTTTTTCCGCACCGCTTCCAGTTCTCTTACCGGATTTTGCAGCACGTGTCCATTCTTTACAGAAATCTCTCTTGGAAAAGTAAAACAATGCTGCCAGCCGTCTTTTACCGTGTGATTTGTATATTCCGGACAGTCCGGCATTCCCATCCAGGAAATCTGAATTCTTCTTCCGTCTTCCGTCTCAAAAGTCTGCGGGGCATAATAGTCAAATCCATAATCCCAGAGACAATATGAAGAAAGCTGCCCGTCTCCTTTTATATCGCCATTCAGGAAAAAGTAACCGGACTGATAAACATTTCTCTCTTTCCATTCTTCTCCTTCCAGTCCCTGCACAGAAGCAGAAAGAAGCTTTACCCCGTCTACCTCAAAATAATCCGGACACTCCCACATATAACCGAATTTTTCCTTTGTGGAAATTCTATTTTTCAGACTCCAGCTATATTTATCTTTTGATTCAAAAAGAAGAACCTGCCCTTCGTCCTTTTCTGTCCTGGCTCCCTGTACCATATAGTATCTGTCCTTTTCCTTCCATACTTTCGGATCACGGACATGACATGTTACGTCTTTGGGATAATCTCTGTTTCTCATCAGTTCTTTCTTCTGCGAAAAAGACCTTCCATCCTCGCTTATTACAAGAACCGTATTCGCTTCCCTGCCTGTGCGGATATAGTCAAACTCTCCATCTTCCAATTTTACATTTCCAGTATAATAAAGATACATTTTTCCATCTTCTATAAAAGCTGATCCGGAATATACACCGTGACAGTCAAAAGGCTGATCCGGATAGAGCGCCACGCCTTTATATGTCCAGTGAATCATATCCTTACTTATACAATGTCCCCAAAATTTTAAACCTCCCTCTTCATCAAAGGGAGAATACTGAAAAAAGCTGTGAAACTCGCCTTTAAATTCACAAAGCCCATTTGGGTCATTCAGCCACCCCACCGGCGGCATAAGATGAATTTTCTGACGGAAGCGGTCATAATGTACCGCTTCCTTTTCTGTTTTTTCCACAAGCTTCCGTAAATCTCTTGTCAAAGCATTCATATTATTTTTTCCTCAACTCCATTATGGGTGTTCCCGATTCTGCTTTTTCAACGAAAAGTTTCTTTCCTTCTGTCTCATCTTCATTTGTAAGGATCATCATAGTTGTTCTTTCGTATCCTGCTTCTTTTACTTCTTCCATATCCATCTCAATCAGAACATCTCCCTCATGAACTTTCATTCCGTCTGACACCATTTTCTTAAAACCTTTTCCATTCAGTTTTACTGTATCAATTCCAACGTGAATCAGAATCTCCGCTCCTGTTTTTGTTAACATACACACGGCATGGCCTGTCTCATAAATATTTAAAATTTCTCCATCACAGGGAGCTTTAATCTTACCTTCCTCCGGCTCGATCGCAACTGTCATTCCCAGAATTTCCTCTGCAAACGTAGCGTCTTTTACCTGAGAAACCGGAATGACGCGTCCTTTTACCGGGCTTGTAAGAATTTCTGTCTCCTGCATTTCCATATCATTCAAACAATCTTTTTCTGTCTTTACATTTTCCGAAACTGCAGGTACTTTTACCGGTTCATTCTGCACATCTTTTACATCATCATTTTTATCTTTGTAAAGAATAAACGAGAGAGCAAAAGCAACACCAACTGCAATTGCCATTTCAATCAAATACTGAACCGGTGTATCCAGACAGAGGAGCACACCGAAAATACCGGTAACACCTGTTCCTTTTGCTCCTAAATGTACAATAGAAGCATAAAGAGCACCGCAGCCACCGCCGATACAGCCTGCAATAAACGGCTTAAATAATCGAAGATTTACGCCAAAAATAGCAGGTTCTGTAATTCCCATGAACGCACTCAACGAAGAGGGAAGCGCAAGAGATTTTATTTTTTTATCTTTTGATTTTAATGCAACAGCAAGAGCCGCAGCACCCTGAGCCACATTCGCAGCACTTGCAAGAGGCAGCCAGAATGTAACCCCGTACTGCGCAATCTGTCCAAGATCGATAGCTGCATACATCTGATGAATACCTGTTACAACTGTCGGTGCATAAAGACTTCCCATTACAAGACTTCCAAGTCCTAACGGAAGTGTTAAAAGCCACTGAATCCCGCCAAGAATCGCATTTTCTGCCCAGACAAAAACAGGTCCGATTGCGGCCAGAGTGAGATACCCCGTAACAAAAACACTGACGAGAGGTGTTACAAAAAGATCTAATACCTCCGGCACTATTTTATGAAGCTTTTTCTCAATCACAGACATAAGCCATACTGCAATAACAACGGGAATTACATGTCCCTGGTACCCTACCATGTCAATATCATACAGTCCGAAAAATACCGGCTGAGTGGCCTGCACACCTTCCGTCGCAACAGTATAGGCATTCTGAAGAGACGGGTTTATCATAATCATACCAATAACCGCACCAAGGTAAGGGTTCGCTCCAAATGCCTTTGCCGCAGAAAACGCAATTAAAATCTGAAGAAATACATAAGCTGTGTTGCTGAAAAGATTTGCAAACACGTAAAGAGAACCGGTTGTATCTATATTGATAAACCCATTACTGTTCATAAAGTCCAGAGAGTTCATAATTCCCATTAAAAATCCGCTTGCCACAATAGCCGGAATGATTGGCACAAAAATATCTCCCAGAATCTTAATTGCCCGCATAAACCAGTTCTGTTTTTTTACAGCCGCCTCCTTCGCCTCCGCTTTGGAGCTTGCGGTAATACCTGCAGCAGCAATAAACTGTTCAAATACTTTATTTACAGTTCCTGTGCCCAGAATAATCTGAAGTTGTCCGGAAGCCTCAAATACGCCCTTTACTCCGGAAATATTTTCAAGAGCTGCTTTGTCTGCTTTTTCATTATCTGCAATAACAAGTCGAAGGCGCGTAGCGCAGTGCGCCGCAGAGACAATATTCTTTCCTCCTCCTACGTATTGCAGAATCTCTTCTGCCATCTTCCTGTAATCCATGATTTTCTTCCTTTCTCTATGTTTATATGAAATCGATTTCACATCTTGCTTTTATAATACATAAAAAAATGCCACTTGTAAAGATGGCATTTTTACTGATTTTCAATATATTTTTTTGTTCATTCTGCTAAATCTATTTTTCTGTTATTCTTCTTATTTTATGCCTACGATTTCATATCCGAGCTTCATTTCCACAGGAAGCTGACTTTTTTCTTCCACCTGTTCAAGAAGCATCTGCGCGCCCTTGATTCCGCTTGTTTTATAACCGAAATGAACCGTCAAAATCCCGCCTGTCACTGCTTTTAAAAACTGGTTATCTCCAAAACCCGTTACAAGAATTCCCCCTCTGCCAAGTACGGTGCAGGCTTCTATCACGCCTGCAGCAATTGTATCTGTTGCGCAGGCAATAACTTCAACATCTCTGTTCTTCTCAAGAAGATCACGTCCCCGTTCATAGCCGGACTCCATTGTAAATTCTGCCTGCCTGTATAATTCTCTGTCAAAAACAAGCTTTTTTTCACGAAGTCCTGCTAAAAACCCGTCTTCTCTTCCTGCTCCCGCCGCCTTATCCGCTCTTGTAACACCAAGATAGGCAATTCTTGTTTTCCCTTTTTCCGCCAACATCTGCGCCAACTCTTTGGCCGCGTCGTAATCATCATGGTAAACACAGCTTACACCCTTCACTTTCTGTCCGATTACCACAACAGGAACAGAAAGTTCCTCCAAAGCTTTTTTATGCTTTCCTGTAATCACTGTACCCACAAGAATAATTCCATCCACAGGATAATGCACAAACAAATCCATTGCCTCCAGCTCTCTTTGTGGGTTATTATCTGTAATCGATAAGACCATTTGATACCCATTTTCTGAAAGCACCTGACTGATTCCTGCTGTCACGCGGCTGATGGATTCCGAATTAATTTTCGGAACAATCACGCCCACCAGACAGGCTCTTTTCGTGCGGAGTGTCCTCGCCTGGACAGAGGGACGGTATCCCGTCTCCTCGATTGCCCGACGTATTTTTTCTCTCTTTTCCTCGCTTACGTATCCACCGTTCATGTACCTGGATACAGCAGCGCTGGACACGCCTGCGAGACCGGCAATTTCCTTTATCGTCATAAGAATCTCCTTTAAGGGCTCCCTTAAAGAATTAACATCGCATCCCCAAACGAGAAAAAACGATACCTTTCCTTTACAGCCTCTTCATAAGCCTTCATAATATTTTCTTTTCCGGCAAGAGCTGACACAAGCATAAGAAGTGTAGACTCCGGAAGATGAAAGTTTGTGATCAGTCCGTCTATCATTTTAAATTGATATCCCGGATAAATAAAAATCTCTGTCCATCCGCTTCCTGCTTTTAAAATTCCATCCTCTCCTGTGGCAGATTCCAGGGTACGACAGCTTGTAGTACCCACTGAAATTACACGACCGCCGTTTTGCTTTGTCTGATTAATAAGCTCCGCCTGGTCTTCTTCCACAACGTAAAACTCAGAGTGCATATGATGGTTCTCCACATCGTCCACTTTTACCGGACGGAAAGTGCCAAGCCCTACATGGAGGGTTACATGGGCAATTTTTACTCCCATTTTTTCCACCTTTTCCAGAAGATCCTTCGTAAAATGAAGCCCTGCCGTAGGCGCTGCCGCAGATCCTTCATTTTTGGCATACACTGTCTGATAACGGTTTTTATCCTGTAATTTATGAGTAATATAAGGGGGAAGCGGCATTTCTCCCAGCTTATCTAAAATTTCTTCAAAAATCCCATCATAATGGAACTGGATCAGGCGATTTCCTTCTTCCACAACATCCAGAACCTCTCCTGTTAAAATTCCGTCCCCAAATGTGATCTTTGCTCCCGGTCGCGCTTTTTTTCCGGGCTTTACAAGGCATTCCCAGATGTCATTTTCCCTTCTTTTCAGAAGAAGAATTTCGATGACTGCACCTGTATCTGCCTTATGTCCATAAAGTCTTGCCGGAATTACCTTTGTATCGTTAATTACAAGGCAATCTCCTTCTTCCAAATATTCCAGAATATCTGTAAAATGGCGGTGTTCTATGCTTCCGTCCTCCAGAGACAGGTGCATCAGTCTGGAGGAACTTCTATCTTCCAAGGGATCCTGCGCAATCAGTTCCTGTGGAAGGTCATAATAAAAATCTGCTGTTCTCATATCTTATTCTCCTGTTTCTCCGTCGGCTTCTTCTTTCCACTGTTTTCGAAGCTGGCGCACAAAATTCCACTCCTTATTTGTAAGATCTGCTTTTTTCAGAAGATCAGGACGCCATTTTGCCGTTCGGATAATAGACTGCTCTCTTCTCCACTTTTCAATATTGGCGTGATGACCGGACAACAAAACCTCCGGAACTTTCTTTCCGTTCCATGTTTCCGGGCGGCTGTACTGAGGGTATTCCAGAAGATTTCCTGCAAAAGATTCCGTTTCTCCAGATTCCTGATTACTTAATACTCCCGGAACCATGCGGGAAATGGAGTCCATCATAACCATTGCCGGAAGCTCGCCTCCGGTGAGAACATAGTCTCCAATGGAAACATAATCCGTCACGATTTCTTCCAGAACCCGCTCGTCGATCCCTTCATAATGTCCACAGAGAAACACAAGATCTTCTTCCAGTGCAAACTCCTTTGCCATACTCTGATTAAAGACCTTGCCCTGAGGAGTCAGAAATATGGTACGCGGTTTTTTTCCTGTCTTTTCCGCAATGGACTGCCACGCAAGATGTACAGGCTCTGCCTGCATCAGCATTCCTGCGCCTCCTCCATATGGATAATCATCCACCTTCTGATGCTTATTAAAAGCAAAATCCCGAATATTTACAGCTTCCAGGCTTAAATACCCATTTGCTATAGCTCTTCCTGTAATACTTGTATTCATTCCGTTTGCAATCATTTCCGGAAACAAAGTCAATACATGAAAATTCATTTATAAAAGTCCCTTCATCAAATGTACAGTCATGGTGCTCTCCTCCACATTTACATCCAGAATACACTCCCGGATTGCAGGAAGAAGAACTTCCCCTCTGTCTTTTGTATCAATCACATAAACATCATTTGCACCTGTTTCCATTACATCTTTTAATGTTCCGAAAACAGTTCCATCCTCAAGAAGCACATTCATCCCAATCAGATCTGCCACGTAATACTCTCCCTCTTCCAGTTCCTGACCTTCTTCTCTTGGAATCCACAAATCTCTTCCTTTGTACATCTCTATATCATTTATATTATCAATCCCTTTAAATTTCAGGATTGCAAGATTTTTAAAAAACTTTACATTTTGAATTTCCAGTTTTCTAAGCTCGCGGCCCGTATCAAGAAGCACATAATCAAGCTCCAGGAAACGCTCTGCCTCATCTGTTGTCGGAAAAACCTTTACTTCTCCGCGAACACCGTGGGTGGTCGTAATCACCCCTACCTTTAATAAATCTTCCATGTGATAAAACTCCCTTTAAGACCAAATCAGGAGCTATGGACTCCACAGCTCCTGATTCTTATTTTCATTGCAGAATATCTACAATCACTTTTTTGCTGCTTTTGGAAGAAGCTGCCTTTACCACAGTGCGGATTGCTTTTGCAATTCTTCCCTGCCGACCGATCACTTTTCCCATATCTGCGGAACCAACCTTCAGCTCAATTACAATAGCGTCTTCTTTTTCTGTTTCTGTAACAACTACTTCATCCGGATTTTCAACAAGAGATTTTGCAATTACTTCTACTAATTCCTTCATTACACACCTCCCTGACCTCCCATTAGGGAGTGTCACAGAAATACCTTTTCCGGTACTTCTTATTTTTCAATTCCGGCAATTTTGAAGATCTTTGCAACTACCTCTGTTGGCTGAGCGCCTGCTGCAAGCCATTTTTTTGCAGCTTCTTCGTCTACTTTGTATACGCTTGGATCACAGTTTGGATCGTATGTTCCGATTTCTGCGATACATCTTCCATCACGTTTGCAACGAGAATCTGCAACCACGATTCTATAAAAAGGTGCTTTCTTCTGTCCCATTCTTCTTAATCTGATTTTTACTGCCATTTTTGTTTTCCTCCATTAATTATCTTTTCTTTGTTTTGAATTTATCTTAAAAAGGAAGCTTAAAGCCGCCTCTTTTGCCAACTTTACCACCCATTAAACCGGGCATCTGTTTCATCATTTTCTTACTCTGTTCAAACTGCTTTACAAGACGGTTTACTTCTGACACATCTACACCTGCACCTTTTGCAATGCGGTTCTTTCTGGAAATATTGAGAATAGAAGGATTGCTTCTCTCCTGGGCTGTCATGGAAAGAATAATGGATTTCGTTCTATCCATTGCCTTTTCATCAATCATCCCTTCCAGTTCTTTTACCTTGCTGCCTACGCCTGGAAGCATACTTAAAATACTTCCAAAGCCTCCCATCTTGTTCATCTGTTCCATACTGGTAAGATAATCATTGAAGTCAAAGTCCATTTTCTTTAACTTCTTCTGCATTTCCTGTGCCTGCTCCTGGTCGACCGATGCCTCCACTTTCTCAATCAGACTCATCACATCGCCCATTCCCAGGATTCTGGATGCCATACGTTCTGGATAAAACTGTTCCAAATCGGAAAGTTTTTCACCCATTCCTACATAAAGAAGAGGTTTGCCTGTCACAGCCTTAATAGAAAGCGCTGCTCCGCCTCGTGTATCACCGTCCATCTTTGTGAGGATCACACCATCGATACCAACTTTCTCCGTAAATGTCTTTGCCACATTTACTGCGTCCTGTCCGGTCATGGCGTCTACTACAAGAATTGTAGCATCTACCTGGATATTTGCTTTAATATCCGCAAGCTCCTGCATCATGTTCTCATCAATGTGAAGACGTCCTGCCGTATCGATCAGAACAACATTCTGCTGATTGGATTTTGCATGTTCAACGGCTGCTTTTGCAATATCTACAGGCTTCTGTTTATCTCCCATAGAAAAGACTTCCACACCCTGCTTTTCACCATTTACCTGAAGCTGTGTAATCGCAGCCGGACGATATACGTCACAGGCTACAAGAAGAGGTTTCTTTCCCTTGGATTTTAACTTACCTGCAAGCTTGGCAACTGTTGTTGTCTTACCTGCGCCCTGAAGACCAGCCATCATCAAAACGGTAATTTCATTGCCAGGCTTGATCGGAAGTTCTGTTGTTTCACTTCCCATAAGATTCACAAGCTCGTCGTTTACAATTTTAATTACCATCTGTCCCGGGTTCAGCCCGTTCATTACGTCCTGACCCACTGCCCGTTCCTGAACTGCCTTTGTAAACTGTTTTACTACTTTAAAGTTTACATCCGCTTCAAGAAGAGCCATCTTTACTTCTTTCAGAGCAATTTTTACATCTTCTTCTGTGAGACGCCCCTTGCTCCGAAGCTTCTTAAATACATTCTGTAGTTTCTCTGTCAAGCTCTCAAATGCCATCTGCTATAACTCCTCTAATATCACATTGGAAATCGCCGCTATATCTTCGGCTTTATACTGTTCTGCAAGCTGGTGGATTTTCTGTACCTGTCCCCGTATCTGCAAAAACTTGTCTACCAGGTGAAGCTTCGCCTCATAGCCTTCCAGTGTACGATTGCATCTCTTAATCATATCGTGAACCCCCTGGCGGCTGATTCCCAGATCTTCTGCAACCTCACTGAGAGAATAATCCTCAAGGACAACATTCTCATAAACTTCCTGCTGTCTCTTGGTAAGAAGCTCTCCATAAAAATCGTACAATAATGTTTGCTCTACAAACTTTTCCATTTGTAATCACCTTTGGTATCATATCGTATTTCTGACATGGTGTCAAGTGTTTTTTCTTGACAATTATTTTTTCTTGTATCGTTTTTATATATCCATACTCCCACTTCGAAATCCTTCCATATCCAGCGTAATATACGGACACCCTATCTCCTCTAAATTAAGAAGAATCTCCTCTCTTTTTTCTAATATACGGGGGAAATCCTCCGGATTGATTTCCAGGCGGAGAATTGTTCCATGAACACGAATCCTCACATCACCAAAGCCAAGATTTCTAAGTTTTTCTTCTCCTCTGTCAATTTTCTCCAGAAGAGCAAGATTAATTTCCGTCCCGTAAGGAAGGCGCGTGGCAAGACAGGGGGACGACGGGCGCTCTGCCACAGAAATCCCATATTCTCCTGCAAGTTTCCGCACTTCTTTTTTCGTCAGTCCGCAGTCCGCAAGAGGCGTATACACTCCCAGCTCCCGCACGGCTTTCAAACCTGGGCGATATACATGAAGATCATCTTCGTTTGTTCCGTCTATTAAAACAGAAATATTTCTTTTGCACGCAAACTCTCTCATTTTTGTATACAAAGCCTTCTTGCAAAGATAGCATCTTTCTCTGGGATTATTTTTTATTCTGGCATCCGTCAGCTCGTTTATGCGAAGCACAATATGCTCCGCTCCCATCTCCTTTGCCACTGCCCCTGCTGTATCGATATCTGCCCGCGGGTGAAGAACCGTATCCATTGTAAGAGCGTACACTTTTTTTTCTGTATAGGAGCAGGCCTCACACGCCATTTTAAGAAGAAGACCGGAATCCACTCCACCCGAAAATGCCACACACATATCCTCTTCTGCAAGCGCTCTTATTTTTTCTTTTAGCATCTCTTTTTTATTCATTCTGCACAGTCCTTTCCTGTGATTTTCCATTGCTGTGAACCACACTATTTTACCATATGTTTCTTGCTAATTCCATCAAAATAGAGTATGATTAAAACATGATACTTAGGAGGTCTGACTTATGGAAAAATCTAAAGTTTATTACACAAATCTGCGTACCGGTTTTAACAATGGACTTCTCGATAAACTGAAACGTCTCATTAAAGCTGCCGGTATTGACAACATTGATTTTGAAGGAAAATATGCTGCCATTAAAATCCACTTCGGAGAACCTGGAAATCTTGCATTTCTCCGTCCCAATTACGCAAAAGCAGTAGCAGACATTGTAAAAGAGCTTGGCGGAAAACCATTCCTTACCGACTGCAACACCCTTTATGTAGGCGGCAGAAAAAATGCTCTGGATCATCTGGATGCTGCATACACAAACGGTTTTTCTCCTTTGACAACAGGCTGCCACGTTATAATTGCAGACGGCTTAAAAGGAACTGATGAAGAATACGTTCCTGTAGAAGGCGGCGAATATGTAAAAGAAGCAAAAATCGGAAGAGCCATTATGGATGCCGACATTTTTATCTCTCTTTCTCACTTTAAGGGGCATGAGGCAACCGGATTTGGCGGAGCTTTAAAAAACATTGGTATGGGATGCGGCTCACGCGCAGGAAAAATGGAAATGCACAGCGCAGGAAAGCCGCATATTGATCAGGATTTGTGCATAGGCTGTAAACGATGCGCAAAAATCTGTGCCCATGACGCACCTTCTTTTGAAAATGGAAAAGGTGTCATCGACCATGATAAATGTGTCGGCTGCGGAAGATGTATTGGTGTCTGTCCAAAAGATGCTGTTCTCGCTGCTTCCGATGAATCCAACGACATCTTAAACTGCAAAATCGCAGAATATACAAAAGCAGTCATTGATGGACGCCCTAATTTCCATATCAGTCTTGTAATTGACGTTTCTCCATACTGCGACTGCCATGCAGAAAATGACGCTGCCATTGTTCCGGATGTCGGTTTCTTTGCCTCATTTGACCCGGTAGCTCTTGACACTGCATGTGCAGATGCTGTAAATGCACAGCCAGTTATTAAAAATTCACTTCTCGGTGAAGCTGACCACGAAGGCCATGACCATTTCGGCGCCGTTTCTCCGGCCACCAACTGGAAGAGCTGTATTGAACACGCTGAAAAACTGGGACTTGGAACAAGTGAATATGAACTTATCGAAGTAAAATAATTCCTTCTTCATACATATATGGCAAAATGCTGCAGACTTTTAAATGGGTCTGCAGCATTTTGTTTTATTAAAATACTATTTAGAGAAATATCTCGTTTTTCTTTCTCTCTTTAAAAAGAGGCGCCATTTTTTCTGAAAGAGCCAAAAGTATTTCCGGATTCAAGCTTCTCGCATGATTTGGACAGATTTGAATACAGCGCATACAGGAAATACAGGATTCCACATCTGTCTCCCCCGGTCTTCCGGAAGATATCGCACATACGGGACAGGATTTCACGCAAAGACCACAGTCATTACAAATTCCTGTTGTTTCCGGTACCATTGGAACAACCTTTAATTCTTTATAAGGACGGTTTCCCGGAACAGAAATCTCCTCTTCTGAAGGATTTTCCAGTTTCTCTGCAATTTTCTTTCGAAAATCAGAAAGCTCCTGCAAATCTTCTTCGTCCGGTCTTCCGGAAGCAAACTGACGCATAATAGAATGTTCTGCAACAGCAGATACGGCTGCTGTACAGAAAAATCCTTTTTCCTTTAAAACATCAAACAGCTCTATCAATGTATCTTCATATGCTCTGTTTCCATACACGATTACAGGAATTGCTTTCGCCCCGTTCCCATCAAAATTTACCATCCGTTCAACAGCAATTTCCGGCACTCTTCCGCCGTAAGAAGGAACGCCTACAAAACATACGTCTTCCTTTGAAAAACTCCTCTTTTCTGATACAGGGCGGCATAAATCAATTTCCTCAAACTCTCCCATTTCTTCTGCAAGAAAATTTGTTACTTTTTTTGTACCCCCGGTAGGGCTGAAATAAACAGAATATGTACTCATTTTTTAATTCCTCCTCTTATTTAAACCCTCTGTCCTTTAGCCATGTCCAGGAGCGCAGTACCTCTTCTTCTGTGCTGCATTCAATGGCGATGGACGGAGAAACTTTACCTGTAAAAATTTCATCCAGTACTGCAAGACTGTCCATTGTTCCGCAGTCTGCGGCAAAATGGCTGTCTTTTCTGCCGAAATTATTATGAAGATGAATATGGCGGATATGGGGTTTTAAACTCCTTGCCCACTTTTCTACAGAAATATTCGAATAGCAGTGCGCATGTCCCATATCAAGACAAAATCCAAAATTTCCATTTTCAATTTTTTCTGCTGCCTCTACAAGAGGCTCAGGAACAGGATCTAAAACATTCTCCATTAAAATCTCTATTTTCTCATCTTTATCTTCCAGAAATTCCCGATAAAAATCAGCAATCCTCTGTGCAATCCCCTCCTGCATATAAACCTGCGGCACAAAACAGCTATGATATATGATTTTGTCGGCTCCGAGCGTTCTCGCCGCATAATATGCCTGCTCATATCTTATTTTTGTTGCCTGTCTTACCAGACTGTCATATGCCATAGGATTCAAGTCGAGAAACGGTCCGTGAAATGTAAAGGATTCACATTCCATATAGGAAAGTCTTTTTTCATAGGAAAGCATCGTCTCCTGAAGCTTATCAAGATTTTCTGAAACAGAAAATTCAATGCTTTCTATTCCCATTCCCGTATTCCTTACAATTTCTCTCATTTCTTCATCTCTTAGAAGATGTGTAAAATATATCATATCCGCCCTCGTATTTCTTTATCTGTACTTCCTGTTTATTATAGAACCTTCTCATAGTTCTTTCAACTGTAATACCATTTTATTTCACCGAAAAAACAAAATGTTATTTATTCCCTCAATTGGGCAGTTGATTTTTCTTTTTTAATTCCCTCACAGACATTCCATAAAACACCCCGCAAAATCCAACACACCAAAGAATGGCAGCCACAAAATCTCTTATCTCCCATGTATTTCCAAGAATCGCATTCCGTACTGTATTAATCACAGGAGTCATCGGCTGATGCTCTGCAAAAAACGCCAGTGCCTTTGGCATTGCCTCCACAGGTACAAACCCGGAGCTTAAATACGGAAGCACAATTACAAGTGTAAGAAAACTGCTCGCCCCTTCCGGACTTCCTGCTTTAATTCCCACAAAAACAGCAATCCAGGAAAAAGCGAAAATAACGCCGGAAAGAAGCAGAAGGATTATACACCAGTCTCCCGGAGCTGCCTTTGGGGAAAATCCAAAAAACAGAGAAACTGTAAGCACTACAAAAGCAGTCAGCATATTTCTGAAAAAAGCCTCTGTTGTGTATCCCAGAAGAACAGAAGAGGTTTTTACCGGAAGAACAGAAAACCGTCTTGCCATCCCACCCGTCACATCTCTATTTACTGTAATTGCAGTTACAGAAGAACATTGACCGAAGCACTGCATAAGAACCCCTGGAATAATATAATCTACATAAGACATATTTTCTACACGAATCAATTTTCCAAATAGTGCCACAAAGAGAACCATCATCATAACCGGCATGATTACACTTGTTAAAAGAGTATCCGGATTTCTGGCAGAAAGAAGGACGCATCTCTTTGCCATTGTAACTGTATCCCAATATTTTTTTAATCCTGTTTCCACACATTTCCTCCTTCTTCTACTAATGATAAAAACACATCTTCAAGATTCGGGGTAAAAATCTGAAACTCTCTGACTCCAATGTTCCTTTCCTGAAAATCGTGAAATATTTTCCCCACAGTATCTACCTTTCCATCTGTATAAACTTTTACTGCATACTTCTCTTTTAAATCCTCTGTTTTAAACCTGGCAAGAAGCGCTTTTCCTCTCATATAATCTTCTTTTTCAAAACAAAACTCCACACACCCTTGCGGAAGAAGCGCTTTTAGCTCTTTAGAAGTCCCTTCTGCAATAATTCTTCCCCTGTCCAGTATTCCAATCATATCCGCAAGTTCTTCTGCCTCTTCCAAATATTGTGTCGTGAGAAAAACAGTTGTACCCAAATCCCTGAGTTTTTTTATCAGCTCCCACATACTTCTTCTGCTTTGCGGGTCAAGTCCGGTTGTCGGTTCATCCAAAAAAATTATTTCCGGATTCCCCACAAGACTCATGGCAATATCCAGTTTTCGCTTCATTCCTCCTGAATAGGAAGACACTCTTTGATTCTTTACAGAAGAAAAAGAAAAATATTCTAAAAGCTCTTCTGCCTTTTTCTCAGGTTCTCCAATGTGGCGTATCCGCCCCATAATCACAAGATTTTCTTTTCCTGTAAGCGCTTCATCCAATGCAGAAAACTGCCCGGTAAGACTTATGATTTGCCTTATTTTTTCTGTATCTTTTTCCGCATCCCATCCTTTTATTTTTACGTTTCCTTCATCAGCATGAAGCTGTGTTGTTAAAATTCGGACCGTTGTTGTTTTTCCAGCTCCATTAGAGCCTAAAAGAGCGTAAATGCTTCCTCCTGAAACTGAAAAAGTAACATTTTTTAAAACCAGATGTTCACAATAGCTTTTTTTCAGACATGACACTTGAATAGCTGCCTTTTCATTCTTCATAAATGCCCTCCTTATTTTCTTTTTACATACCAAAAGAATGTATTTTCTTATAAAAAAATGTGCTTCTCACTTTACACAGCTTTCGTATACTCTATGAAGCACATTTTTTATATTTTATTGATTTTCTTCTTTAAAATAGGGAAGCTTTTGAATCATCTCCCCAATTTCTCCATCATAAATAGGAAGTCCCATTTTTTCAAACATCTGAGATATAAATATATATCTTCTTTTCATTTCTTTTTCATCTGCTGGAAAAACAGAGGGTATCATCCATATATCCATCAGTACGAGAAGCTCCGCCATCTCTTTTGCATTTTTTGTTGTAATAGAACCATCTCTTTGTCCCTCTTCAATTAACTCCTGCCAGTAAGGGCAGAGAACACGGCGATTTGTTTCTATCATCCTTGCAAGAATATGGGGATTTTTCAAAAGAGGAACTGCCTGCTTTGTAAGTTCTACACTTTGCTCATCTCCCTGATGTAGCATAATGACCTCTTTTATTTTCTGAAGCCCATTTAAATCTTTCCTCTTCTTCACTTTTTCAAATGGATTGTTCTGAAAAAACATTCTGTCCCCTATGGCATCCATAATTTCTTCTTTTGATTTAAAATGATGATATACAGCACCTTTTGTAAGTCCGCCCAGCTCATCTACAATATCCTGAATAGTGGTATTGTCATATCCTTTTTCCAGAAAAAGCCTCTGACATACATCCAATATTTTTTCCACTGTCACTTCTGGATATTTATTCCGTCCCATAGTAACCTCCATTTACATTTTTATGGTATGTATTTATTATATTCTGTTGCTCCACTTTTTGTCAAGAGTTTTCATACCAAAAGAATGTATTTTTTCTCCTTTCTCTCTCTATCACAGCACCATGATCAAAGTTCCTGCTGTAATCAGTATTGCACCCACTGCTGACTTTGCTGTAAATTCCTCGTGCAAGAAAACAAAAGCAAGAATCAGCGTAATCACAACGCTTAATTTATCTATCGGCACGACCTTTGACACACTCCCAAGCTGTATGGCTTTGTAATAACAGAGCCATGACGCACCCGTTGCCAGTCCTGACAAAATAAGAAACAGCCAGCTTTTTTTGCTGATTGCCGATATACCGCTTTGCCCTCCTGTGAGAAATACAATCCCCCATGCCATAACAAGAACTACCACTGTGCGGATTGCAGTCGCCAGGTTTGAATTTACTCCATCAATTCCTACTTTTGCAAGAATGGAAGTCAGGGCTGCAAACACAGCCGAGCCCACCGCAAATAAAAGCCACATTGTCTTTCCTTCTTTCTATATACATATGCGAAAACCGCCAGCCGAAACCGGCTGACGGAATATCATGTTTCTTTTTTGTTTTAACAGAGGATCAGAATGTGAACTTGTCTGCAAAGTATGCATCCAGTTCTTCAATTTTCACTCTTACCTGCTCCATAGTATCACGGTCACGTACCGTAACTGCTCCGTCTGTCTCGGAGTCAAAGTCGTATGTGACGCAGAACGGAGTACCGATTTCGTCCTGTCTTCTGTAACGTTTTCCAATATTTCCACGGTCATCATACTCACAGTTATATTTTTTGGAAAGCTGCTGATAAACCTTCTCAGCGCCCTCGTTCAGTTTCTTTGAAAGAGGAAGCACACCGATTTTAACAGGTGCAAGTACAGGATGGAAACGAAGCACAGTACGCACATCGTTTTTCTCTGCATCCAGAACTTCTTCGTCATATGCACTGCAAAGGAAAGCAAGTACCATACGGTCTGCACCGAGGGACGGCTCAATTACATATGGAACGTATTTTTCTTTCTTCTCATCATCAAAATATGTGAGATCCTGTCCGGAAACATTCTGATGCTGAGTCAGGTCATAATCTGTTCTGTCTGCAATTCCCCAGAGCTCACCCCAGCCAAATGGGAATAAGAATTCCACATCTGTAGTTGCCTTGCTGTAGAAGCACAGTTCTTCCGGAGAATGGTCGCGATAGCGGATTTCTCCTTCCTTCAGTCCAAGAGAGCTTAACCAGTCAAGGCAGAACTGTTTCCAGTATGCAAACCAGTCAAGGTCTGTTCCAGGCTCACAGAAGAACTCAAGCTCCATCTGCTCGAACTCACGTGTACGGAAAGTAAAGTTTCCAGGTGTGATCTCGTTACGGAAAGATTTTCCAATCTGTCCGATTCCAAACGGAATTTTCTTACGGGAAGTTCTCTGCACATTTTTAAAGTTTACAAAAATACCCTGTGCTGTCTCAGGTCTTAAATATACTGTATTTTTTGCATCTTCAGTTACACCCTGGAATGTTTTGAACATCAGGTTGAACTGGCGAATATCTGTAAAATTATGTTTGCCGCAGGTCGGGCATGGAATTTCATGCTCTCTGATGAAATCTGCCATCTGTTCCTGAGACCAGGAATCTACGCTGCCTTCAATGGCAATGTCGTGTTCTGCACAGAAGTCCTCAATCAGCTTATCTGCACGGAAACGCTCATGACATTCACGGCAGTCCATAAGCGGGTCGGAAAATCCGCCAAGATGTCCAGATGCCACCCATGTCTGAGGATTCATTAAAATAGCACAGTCCACACCTACATTGTAAGGGGATTCCTGAATAAATTTCTGCCACCATGCGCGTTTTACGTTATTCTTCAGTTCTACACCAAGATTTCCGTAGTCCCATGTATTTGCCAGACCTCCGTAAATTTCAGAGCCCGGATACACAAAGCCTCTCGCTTTTGCCAGAGCTACGATTTTGTCCATTGTTTTTTCCATGTCATCTCTCCTAAATTTTTTTCAATGCCTATATTATACTAGCATCTTTCTTCTTTTTCAATACCGCTTTTCAACACATCATCTCCAAAATGTCCAGACTTTTAAATTTTTTGTCTGTATTCTGATAAACATACCGGTGAATATGGTACTCCAGTTCTCCCAACACTTCCTCTGTAACAGTGAAGGTATACAGTTTCCCCATAGGAGCACTTACTATATAAATCATAGCGTAACGGGCAGCAGGGGAAAGACGCCTGGTATCAGAAACCTTTCCAAGACACTCTTTACCAATTATACCGTGGACTTCCTGAGAGAAAAACAGTTCTTCCTTTTCTGCGAATTCTCTTCCGCAGGCTGCACAGTTTAAAAGCTCCGGCATCAATCCCTGCACAGCCATAGTACGAAGCTCATATATGCAACGCACAAGACGGTTGCTGATATTTTTATTTAAAAGAGCTTTTACTGTCACATAAAGAAGATTCATCATCTCTCTCTCGTCCGTACCTTCATGACCAAAATAATCTGCAAGCTCCAGAAAATAATATCCGTAATAAATTCCCGGCTGCTCTCCCGCAAGCTCTACAAAATGGTGCGTCACACTGACCTGATTTAAATTATAGCTGCTTCTTCCCTCAAACAGAGTAAAATTTCCAAATACAAAGGGATTGGCTGCTGCCATAAAAGAGCTATTCTGTCTTCTTGCCCCTTTTGCAAAAACGGCAATTTTTCCTCTTTCCCTTGTAAGAAGAACGATTCGCTTATCGTAATCCCCCACAGGCATAGCAGAAAGTACCACTCCCTGCACGGTAATCAGATCACTCATACTCAGATTTCCTTTTTGTCATACCCAAAATTCTTAATCAGAAAATCGCTGTCGCGCCAGTCTTTTTTTACTTTGACCCAGAGTTTCAAGTTGACTTTGGCTTCCAGCATACGCTCCAGCTCAAATCTTGCGTTGCTGCCAATTTTTTTAAGCATAGCCCCCTGTTTTCCAATAATAATTCCCTTATGGGAATCTTTTTCACAAATAATAGTCGCATCAATATCAATCAGCTTTCCTTTGCCAGGGCGTTCCTTCATACGGTCTACTGCTACTGCAATACCATGAGGAATTTCCGCATCCAGCGCATGAAGTGCTTTTTCTCTTATGATTTCTGCCACAATCTGTCTCTGAGGCTGATCCGTAATGGTATCCTCATCATAGAACATAGGACCATACGGAAGATATTTGAAAATACAGTTTATAATATCTTCTGTATTCTGACCGCGAAGCGCAGAACAGGGGATAATCTCCGCAAAATCACAGATTTTCCGGTATGTGTCAATAGCCGGGAGAATTTCTTCTCTTGATACCGTATCAATTTTATTGATAATTAAGATTACCGGAACACCGATTCCCTGAAGCTGCTCCGCTATATGACGTTCCCCTGCTCCTATAAAGGTAGTTGGTTCTACAAGCCACATTATAGCATCCACTTCTTTTAAAGTGCGCTCTGCGACCTGTACCATATATTCCCCGAGCTTGTTTTTTGCCTTGTGAATTCCCGGTGTGTCAAGAAACACGATCTGACCTGTCTCATCTGTATATACCGTCTGGATTCTATTTCTTGTTGTCTGAGGCTTTTTGGAGGTAATGGCAATCTTCTGTCCGATCAGATGGTTCATCAGCGTAGATTTTCCTACATTGGGACGTCCGATAATTGCCACAAATCCGGATTTAAAATTTTCGTTCATTGATTTTCCTTTCCTTTTCAGCTGCTCCCGGCAGCCGTTTGTCAGCAGGTAATTAAGTTTTTCACTTCTTTAAATGTTTCTTTTGCTTCTTCTATCTTGCTCTCGCTTCCCACAACACAAATCTGCCCGTCTGAAAGAACAGCCTCCACAAGAGGAGCCAGTCTGTGAATATCCTCCACTGTGGCATTTAAGATTTCATCTCTTTCTTTCTGAAGCATTTCTTCTGTAACATCACAGAAATATGCTGTTTTAGAAAGACTTCCCTGCATCTGCGGCGTTCTTGGTACATCCTTTCCGCTGATAGTTCCGATGATGTATTTTGTCATCTCTCTCTCATCTGCCTGGAATGTACGAATATACTCCGGAATGCCTTTAAACACATCCAGGGTGCGTCCAAGATGCGGATCACGATAAGAAACAAAATAGCTCTCTCCATTTCTCTTAAATCCGCTCATACAACCGTATGCCCCTCCTTTTACACGAAGGTTCATCCAGAGGTAATCATAGCTTAACGCTACCTTTAAAATATCAAGAGCCCCTGTATAAGAAAGTCCTTTTTTGCAGAAGTTTCCTGTCTGGGCCACATACTGTACCTGACCAGAGGTCTTTAATCCCTCATTCTTCTTTTCACAGATAATTGCTTCCCCAAAAGTTTCTGCCGGCTCTGTACAAAGATGTTTCTTTAAATCTTTACAAAGAACTTTTACATTTTCCAGAGATTCCCTTTCTCCTGTATAGCTTACATGAAAATATTCCGGACGGAGAATCCGTTTCATAAGCTTTTTAAGAGAAGAAACAAGCTCTTCTTTTCTCTCCTCAAATTCTTTTTCCAGCTTTTCAATAAAATGATAATACCCAACGCCTGCCATCTCGTCCTGGAAAGCCGCCATAGGAGAAGCATAGGAAGCGCCGCGAAGTACAGCTGTGGAATGGCCTGCGCTTGCGAGATTTGCCTGCGCCCTTGATTTTACCTGCGCCACAATTTCATAGAGGCGTCCGGTATCCTCAAGCTTTGAGGTTTCCAAAATCTCACGGACCATATCAAAAAGGAAATTCATCTTCGGATACAGTGCTTTGCCGCGGACGGAAAACATGGCACGGAATCCATCCTGTGCATTTTCGTTATCAAAAACTTCCACGCCGCTGTAAATGCCGCCTGTATTTGCATTGATTTCGTTAAACAGCTCTCCGTAGGTATAATGTTCTGTATCTACATATCCGAGAACCGATTTCAAAAGTCCCAGATAGTGAGTTTCTTCTCTTGTAAGCGTTCCAAACTCAAAAAGGAGATCAAGATAGCCAATCCCATTTGTGCATACATCGTGATATAAGAAGAGACTTCCCTCCAGATCAAGTTCCTCATTTGTAAGATGCGCTGCTTCTTTTTTGATGTCCTCTCTTTTTAACATAGGAATACAGGAAAGTGCCTCCGGCTCTTCCTCTTCTTCCTGATAAGCTTCCAGAGCTTTTGTTTTCTGCACCAGGCTCTGCAATTCTTCAGGGGAAAGACTCTTTCTATATGCTTCCAGCTTTTCTTCCAGAGCTTTTTCTCTTTCTGCCTGAAGCCCTTTTTCCGGCACAAGAGTAAGAACAGAGCCATGTGGATTATCAAGAAGATACTTCTGAATCAATTCTTCAAAATATCCCTCGTAAACAGCTTTTTTCAGAGTTTCGAATACAGAAAGCTGCTGCACCTGAGCAAATGGTTTTGCGTCATCATAGAGCCAGTCTCCGAGAATATCAAGGCTGTACATTAATCCCTTTGGATAAGAAGAAAAATCCGCTTCTCTATAACGGAATTCCATATAGTTGATTCCTGCTTCTACTGCCTTTTTGTCAATTCCGTTTTCCACAATATCTGTAAGAACTGTTCGAATCACAGAAACAAATTCTTCTTTTTTATCTGCATTTGCCCCCTTCGCAACTACTGTAAAATATGGCTGTAAAATTCCGTCGTCAAAAGAACCGTAAATGTCTTTTCCGATTTTCGCATCGAGAAGTGCTTTTTTAAGAGGAGCTCCCGGTGCACTTAAAAGTGCATAATCCAACACTTCAAACGCCATACATTTCAGATTATCTGTAGCTGTTCCTGCCACCATATTGTAAGAAAGATATGTGTTATCTTCCTCACCTTCCTGCTCAGATACAGGATAAGGAATCGTAATATCTTTACATGCAGAAAATGCCTCCTGTTCCGGAATTACGGAATCTACAGAGAGCACATCAAAGGAGGAGAGGTATTTTTTGTCAATGAAATCCAGTTTTTCCTCCATATCCATATTTCCATAAAGATAAATAAAGCTGTTTGACGGATGATAATATTTTCTGTGAAAATCAAGAAATCCCTCATACGTCAATTCCGGAACGTTCTCCGGATTTCCGCCGGATTCACATCCATATGGCGTATCCGGGAAGAGAGAATTCATGATTTCCCGCTCCAGCACCTCATCCGGTGACGAAAAGGCTCCTTTCATTTCGTTATATACCACGCCGTTATATTTCAGCGGTCCTTCCGGATTTTCCAGCTGATAGTTCCAGCCTTCCTGACGGAAAATCTCCTCTTTTTTATAAATATTCGGATAAAAAACAGCATCCAGATATACGTGCATCAGATTCTGAAAATCCTGATCATTGCAGCTTGCCACAGGATAACATGTTTTATCCGGATATGTCATTGCATTCAAAAAGGTATTGAGAGAACCCTTTACAAGTTCTACAAAAGGATCTTTTAAAGGAAATTCTCTGGATCCGCAAAGAACGCTGTGCTCCAGAATATGCGCCACACCCGTACTGTCCTTAGGCGGTGTTCGGAATGCAATATTAAACACTTTATTTTCATCTTCGTTTTCAATCAGGAGAACCCTCGCTCCTGTTTTTCTGTGGCGAAGAAATGTTCCTTTGGAATGAATGTCGGTAAGGTTCTCTTCTTTTACCATTTCATACGCTGTAAGATTTTCTGTTTTCATGGTTGCCTCCTGGTAGTTTCTATTTTTGTCTTTCATTCTTGAACGCCCTGCCGGAATCCCGGCAGGGCGGTTTGATACCATATCACGTTATTATTTCAGTCCGCCTTCTCCCGGAAAATGAAGCTCATACATTTCCTTTGCAGCTTTGACAATCAGTTCCAGCTCCTTTTCCATACCAAGGGTAGCCGGAAGGATAATGGCAGTCTCATGCATATCTTTCTGAAGCTTCGCTTTCGCCTTATCTTCGCTCATACTCATAATGCCGCAAAGCATACTCGTATAGGATTTATCTGATTCACAAAGCTCCATATAAACTTTTACAAGATGGCAGCATTCTCTATACAGCAGCTCTCTCGCCCTCTCTCCTCCGTTTGCAAACTCCTGAAAGTGAAGCTTTTTGAGCTGTTTCTCTATATCTTTTTTCGCGCCTCTTGCACCGAAAAATTTATTTCCTGCGTTTCTGTTAAATTCCAGAATCATCCAAAGTGCCAGAAAGCCGTCTGCCCTGGCATCCCCGCCTGTCTCTGCCTTATCTTTATAGCGGATCTCCCAGATTTTTTTACGGATTTCATTATTCTCCGGCTCTTCTCCCTGGGCTATGGAGTCTTCCAGAAGCTGTTTTCTTTTCAGAGGGTCATGCTCTCTGTAGTATTGTGCTATTTTGGGTGTATCCATACTGCCTCCTGTCACGGTTTCTCGTAAGTAAGTTCAGTCTCTGCAAGAGAAAGCGCTTCTTCAATAACCTGATCCATATCCATATATCTGTACATACCGAGACGTCCGCCAAAAATTACGTTCTTTTCCTTCATAGCAAGACGCTCATACTGTGCAAAAAGATCTGTGTTTTTCGGGTCATTTACAGGATAGTAAGGCTCTTCTCCCTTTTCCCATTTTGCAGGATATTCTCTCGTAATAACTGTCTTTGGCTGTGTTCCAAAATCAAAATGCTTATGCTCAATGATTCTTGTGTACGGAACTTCGTAATCTGTATAATTGACAACTGCATTTCCCTGATAATTTTCCATATCAAGTGTTTCTGTCTCAAAACGAAGCGAACGATATTCCAACTCACCGTAACAGTAATCGTAATACTGATCAATCATACCAGTAAAAAGAACCTTGTCTGCCTGAGCGGAAAGCTCTTCCTTGTTATCAAAGAAATCGGTATTTAAGCAAACCTGCACTCCTTCCAGAAGCTTTTTGATAATTCTGGTATATCCGCCTTTTGGAATACCCTGATACGGGTCTTTAAAGTAATTGTTGTCATATGTGTAGCGAAGAGGAAGACGTTTGATAATAAACGCCGGAAGGTCTTTACATTCTCTTCCCCACTGTTTTCTTGTGTAGCCCTCCACAAGTTTTTCATATACATCCTGTCCTACAAGAGCAAGCGCCTGCTCTTCCAGATTGCGCGGGTGTGTAATATGCATTCTTGCAATCTGCTCCTGCACCTTTGCCTGTGCTTCCGCCGGAGTTTTTACTCCCCACAGCTGATGAAAGGTATTCATATTAAACGGCATATTGTAGAGCTCGTCCTTATAAATAGCGATAGGAGAATTAATAAAATGATTAAATTCCGTAAACTGATTAATATACTCCCATACGTGCTTTCTTGAAGTGTGGAAAATATGCGCACCATAACGATGTACCTGAATTCCCTCCACCTCTTCTGTATAAATATTTCCTCCGATATGGTCTCTTCTGTCGATCACGAGACAAGTTTTGCCACAGCGAGTTGCCTCATGGGCGAATACTGCACCGAAAAGACCTGCACCGACAATTAAATAATCGTATTTTTTCATGAAACAGCACCTTCTCCTTTATTTCAAATTGGTATTATCATAACATATTTTACCTGAAAATGGTACCCCGAAGTTTTCTCCTTCGTTTTCTGCCCTTTCGAAGATATACATTTTTTATATACCAGATAACGGTATCTTCCCCGTAATCGTTTAAAATGCGAAGAAGCCCTTCCAGTTCTTTCTTTGTCTGAGGATGAATAAACCAAAGAGAATCCTTTCCTTTTCTGTAATATTCAAGAGGCTTCTCCTGTGTATAGGCATCTCCCATATATGTTCTGCAGGCGCTGATCCTGTCCATGATCATCTCTGCTACATATTTTCTTGGCATCTGTGCGCCCATGATCACATGCTCTCCATCAAGAGAATAATCCACCCAGTGTTCAAAATGATGGCGGTTTCTTCCCTTATGATGAAGCCAGGATGTAGAAACGCCCGTCGCCTCTCTCTCTGCATTATTGGGGCTTCTGTCTCCCTGATAATATTTACATCCCACAAGAAACTCTGTGGGAGAATACTTTGACAGATCGTGAAGCAGTCCCTGTTTGTAAAGTCCTGCACGGAAGCAATATTTCATAACCATCAATTTATGTTTTGTAATCGTTTTAAAATGACCCCAGGCCTTCATTCTGCCTCCTCCTGTCTGCCCGTCAAAACTACAATCGTGCGCGGTGCTGCCGCTACCGTCTTTTTATATTCTTTCTCTGACGGAAGAAATTTCCCGCCTTCTTTTAAATCTCCCGTATCCGCCACCTTTTTCCAGGAATAACCTTCCGGAAGATTAGGAAGAGCCAGGCTTCTTTCCTCCCAATGGAAGTTATACCCTACATAAATAAACTCATCTTTTCCTTCTTCTTCATAAGCACTGTAATACATCACACCAAAAAGACGGCTTGTGTTTTCATAGCTTACGTACCATGCACGCTCCCCGTGAAAAGATATATCCGGAAAACCCTTGGCAAGATAATCGATTCCCTTTAATTCCTTCGGCATATGGAGAATTGGGTGCGCAGCTCGAAACGCAAGAGCGTTTTTTACAAACTGAAAAAGAGAATCATTTCTTTTTAATCCTTTCCAGTCTGTCCATCCTACAGGATTGTCCTGGCACCAGGCATTATTATTTCCCTCCTGGGAATTTCCTGTCTCATCTCCTGCATAAATCATCGGGACTCCCTGACTTAAAGTCATCATAAGAAAGGCGTTTCGCATCTGGCGCTCCCGCATCTGGCGCACTGCAAGCTTTCTTGTATTTCCCTCTATTCCGCAGTTCCAGGAGTAATTGTAGCTGCTTCCGTCCTCGTTATTCTCTCCATTTTCTTCATTATGTTTATAGTTATAACTCACAAGATCATAAAGAGTAAAACCATCCTGGCAGGTCATAAAATTTACTACTCCGTTATAATTGCTGTTTCTTCTTACATGCCAGGACGCACCTTCTGCCATTCCCTCATCACTTTTTAAAAATCTGCGCATATCCTCGAGAAAAGAACGGTTATACTCCGCAAGTACACGCTTCTTGGGCTCTTTTCCGCCATAAAATCCCGAAAAATCATATCCTGTCATCATAATCTTTGTATCTGAAAGAATTCCGTCTCTTAAAATCAACTCTGCCGGAACACCCTCGCCCTGTATATGAAAACCATCTATATGATAATAAGTTTTCCAGAACTGCAGAGCCCGAAGGGCTGCAAAAGGATTTGTTTCCCCCGGAAAATAAAACTCCATGATACATTCCATACCTGCTTTATGAAGAGCTTTTACAAAATCTCTCACCTCATTCTGCACATTATCCTCTGTACAGTATGCCCGTTTCGGAGAAAGGTAATAGCCTGACGCATATCCCCAGTAATTCACCCGATCGTTTTCTTTTCTGTCAGTGATATATTCTTTTTCTCCCTCCTGCTTTACAGAAGGAACTTCAGGAAATTCATATGCAGGCATCAGTTCCAGAGTATTAACCCCCAGTTCTTTCCAGTAAGGAATCATTTCTGTAAGACCAGCGAACGTTCCCTTTTTTCTTCCCATATTTGGCACAAGTTTTGTATATCCTCTTACATGAAGCTTGTAAAGCACCATATTTTCATAGGAAATTCCAGGAGACTTATCACCCTCCCAGGCATATTTTTCTTCCGGAAGAAATCCGCAGCGCACCTTGTGCACATCCTCTGTTCGCTCCCCGAAATGCTTCTTTCCCCTAATACAGTAAGCAAATGGATCCTGGCATATTTTTCCGTCAATCTCGTAATTATATTCGTACATTTCCCCGGAAATTCCTTTTACTTCCATTGCACAGATTCTTCCCATTTTCTCGTCCTCTGGAAATGGGAGAACATATTTGGGCATTTTCCCTCCTTTTTTATAAAGAAGAAGCTTTACCTCTTCTCCTTCCGGCACGTCAAGAGCAAAATTATACCCTTCCACTGTGCGATTTGCCCCCAGAAGAAACGGATTTCCCTTCTCTGTCAACAACATACTTTCCTCTCCTCTCCGTTATGCTAAATGTTTATTGTAAGTTCTATCGGACAATGGTCTGAGCCCATAATCTCACTGTGTATTTTCGCATCCGCAAGCTTTGTCTCCAGGGATGGAGACACAAGAAAATAGTCAATTCTCCAACCTGCGTTTTTCTCTCTTGCCTTAAACCGATAAGACCACCAGGAATACGCCCCCTCAAGTTCCGGATAAAAATAACGGAACGTATCAATGAAACCGCTTTCCATTACTGTAGAAAAGCAGGCTCTCTCCTCATCTGTAAATCCCGGATTATTTCTGTTTGTTTTCGGATTTTTAAGGTCAATATCTTTATGTGCCACATTAAGATCTCCGCAGACAATTACCGGCTTTTTCTCCTGCAGGTTTAAAAGATAAGAAAGAAAATCTTTTTCCCACTGCATTCTGTATTCCAAACGACGAAGTTCACTCTGCGAATTTGGAGTGTACACCGTAATCATGTAAAACTCCTCAAATTCCAGAGTGATTACTCTTCCTTCTTTATCATGCTCCTCAATACCCATTCCATAAAAAACAGAAAGCGGCTCTTTTTTTGTAAAAATGGCAGTTCCGGAATATCCTTTTCTGTTTGCATAATTCCAGTACTGGTAATAACCGGGCAGATCAAGCTTTACCTGACCCTGCTGGCATTTTGTTTCCTGAAGGCAGAAAATATCTGCGTCCAGTTCCTGAAAGCGCTCTTCAAAACCTTTTGTAAGGCAGGCGCGGATTCCGTTTACATTCCAGGAAATTAATTTCATCTATATGATTCTCCTTTATTAGATTAAATATAGTGTTTGCATACATGAGTGATTACATGGATTGTTCCGTTCTTCGCACTCTTGTAATCACATAAATATTCTATCATATTTTCTCCGCACAACAAATGCTTTTGTGGTATAATTAAGAAAATTATTTAGGAAAAGAGGAAAGAAAATGGAAACTTATGAAATTTTTAAGGATCTTGCCATTATTCTGATTTCCGCAAAGCTCTGCGGTCTTCTTGCTGGTAAGCTCCACGCACCCCAGGTTGTGGGTGAGATTATCGCCGGTCTTTTAATCGGTCCCAGTATTTTAGGACTGGTACAACAAAATGAGCTTATAAGCGGCATGGCAGAAATCGGCGTTGTACTTCTTATGTTCTTTGCAGGGCTGCAGACAAATCTTCGGGATTTGATGCGGACGGGCTGGAAAGCTCTTCTCATTGCCTGTGCCGGAGTGTTTGTTCCCCTTGCAGGAGGTTATCTCCTTCACAGCGCTTATTATGGCTTTGCTCCAGGAGGTTCTTCTCAGTTTTATGCCTCTGTTTTTATCGGTGTCATTATGACAGCTACTTCTGTCAGCATTACGGTTGCCTCTCTTCAGGAACTGGGTTACCTGAAATCTGAAACAGGTACTACCATTATGAGTGCAGCTATTATCGATGATGTAATCGGCATTATTGTTCTTACCTTTGTCATCGGAATGAAAGACCCTGCTTCAAAGCCATCTTCCGTTATTATCAGTACCGTACTTTTCTTCCTGTGCGCCGTTCTCTTCGGAGTAATTATCTATAAGTTGTTTGCCATATTAGATAAACATTATCCGCATACAAGAAGAATCCCTATCTTCGGTTTTGTTCTTGCCTTCGCTATGGCGTACATAGCCGAAAAGTATTTCGGCATTGCAGATATTACAGGCGCATATGTTGCAGGTATTGTTTTGTGCAGTATTGACGATTCTGAATATATTGCAAGAAAAGTGGATGTAAGCTCCTATATGCTGTTTGCCCCCATGTTTTTTGCAAGTATCGGTCTGAAAACAGACATTGAAGATATGAGCTCTTCCCTTCTTATTTTCTGCATCCTTTTCGTCATTGTAGCGCTAATTACAAAAATCGTAGGATGCGGTCTTATGTCAAAAATCCTCGGCTTCTCTACAGGAGACTCTTTAAAAATCGGCGTGGGAATGATGACAAGAGGAGAGGTTGCTCTGATTGTGGCACAGAAGGGACTTTCTGTGGGAATGATTGAATCCAAATACTTTACAGCCGTCATTCTCCTGATCCTTGTTTCTTCTATCGTTACACCGATCGTATTAAAGCTTCTTTACAGAAAACACGCTTAGTGCAGGAATTGTATTGCTTTCCCCGAATGCTTCTGTTACAATGTGCTTATAAAAGAAAGAGAGGATAAATTTATGAGTGACGAATTATTTAACAACGGCGGCTGTGACCCAAGTGACTGTGCTTCCTGTCAGGCTGGCTGCAGCTCCTGCGGCTCTGATTTCGAAGAACACCGTACCATCACCCTTACTATGGACGATGATACAGAGGTGGAATGTGCCGTTCTTACCATATATCCGGTAAACCAGAAGGAATACATTGCCCTTCTTCCCCTTGACGAAAATGGCCAGAGCGAAAGCGGTGAAGTTTATCTTTACACCTTCTCCCGCACAGAAAACGGAGATCCGATGCTTGCCAACATTGAGGACGATGAAGAATACCAGGCAGCTGCTGATGCATTTGACGCAATTTTAGAAAATGCAAAAACAGTGGCAGAAGGCGGTCCGGAAGAAGCGTAATTCCTTTTATAAATTTTCAAAACAAAGGGCAGTTCAGTACATGATGTACTGCTTTCCCAGTAAATGAAAAATGGCTCGGAAGATTTAACCTTCCGAGCCATTTTTCATTTTTATTTTGTTGTACTTCCAAAACCGCCGTTTCGAACGCCTTCTGCAGCGTCGTCTACAGTGATTCCATACTCCACGAAAATCCCCTGCATAAACCCTGTTCCTGCAGGAATCACAAGAGTTTTTCCTTCGTTTGTATCATTTGTAAGCTTCGCAAAAATGTGCCCTTCATTGTCTGAATAAAAGTAGTCGCTGTCAATAATGCCTACTGTATTATTTAACTGCAGACGGTACTTAAATCCAAGACCACTTCTGGGATAACATTTCAAAACCCAGTCCTGTTCCATTTCCACGCGAATTCCCGTAGGAATTTTCACGGTTTCTCCAGGCTGTAATGTCACTTTAACAGGTGCAAAGAAATCATATCCTGCGCTTCCGGCAGTAGCCCGCACAGGAAGAGAAATTCCCTCATATATCTCCTTCACTTCTTCCGCAGAAACTTCTCCAAAAGTGTCTTTCCAATCCTCCACAAAACGTGCTTCGCTTACCTTATGAAATTTTGCAATTCTTCTCATATTCCGAATTTCTCCTTAATCCTGATAAAGAACTGCTTTTCCCTCTCTTAGAGAGGCGGGAACATCAATCACTCTCTGATTGGAAGAGCCCTTCCATTTAAGAAGCAGTTCTTTTTTGTCAACCTCAAACTCGCCGTCCACACAAACATCAAGATAACGGACAATCTCCAGATTTTGAATTTCTTCCCACAGAGAACCTGTATACAGCCAGATTGTTTTATCCGGATATTTCTCACGGATTTCCTTTGCAAGGGCTGTCACACCTTCCACATTGGCAGGGTGAAGCGGATCTCCGCCGGAAAAGGTAATGCCGCTTACATATGCCTTATCCAGCTCCGTCATAATCTCTCTGTGCTCCGACTCTGTAAAAGGAAGACCACCCTTGGGATCCCAGGTGATGGGATTCTGGCACTCCCTGCAGCCGTGGGAGCAGCCTGCCACCCACAGAACTACACGAAGTCCGTCTCCGTTTAACATATCGTCTTTCGTTATATTATGGTATCTCATGATTTACGCTTCTTCCGGTACATCTTTCATGCTGAAACTGATTCTTCCCATCTTGTCTTTTCCAAGGCAGATTACTTTTACCTTATCTCCAAGTGTAAGAACGTCTTCTACACGGTTGATTCTCTCTTTACAGATTTTGGAAATATGAACCATTCCTTCTTTGCCAGGTGCAAATTCAATAAATGCTCCAAATTCCTTAATACTTACAACCTTGCCTGTGAAAATCTGTCCTGCCTCAAAGTCAGTTGCAATGATTTCCACCATTCTCTTTGCTTCTTCCATCATCTTCTGCTCTACACCGCAGATAGATACAGCGCCTTCATCTGTAATGTCGATTTTGACACCTGTGCGCTCTATAATTGTGTTGATTGTTTTTCCTCTCTGTCCTACAACATCGCCAATTTTCTGCGGATCAATCTGAATCTGGATGATTTTCGGAGCATATTCTCCTACTGTTGCACGTGGTTTATCAATACATTTTTCCATAACCTCTGTAAGGATATATTCTCTCGCCTCTTTTGTTCTGCGGATTGCTTCCTCTACAATCGGTCTTGTAAGTCCGTGAATCTTAATATCCATCTGAATTGCAGTAATACCGTCATGTGTACCTGCCACCTTGAAGTCCATATCTCCGAAGAAGTCCTCAAGTCCCTGAATATCTGTAAGAACAATATAATCATCGTCTGTATCACCTGTCACAAGTCCACAGGAAATTCCGGCTACCGGTTTCTTAATCGGAACGCCTGCTGCCATAAGGGACATAGTAGACGCACAGATACTTGCCTGGGAAGTAGAACCGTTTGACTCAAATGTCTCAGATACGGTACGGATTGCATACGGGAAATCTTCCTCTGCCGGAAGTACAGGCACAAGGGCTCTCTCTGCAAGCGCTCCATGACCGATTTCACGGCGTCCCGGTCCTCTTGATGGCTTTGTCTCACCTACAGAGTAAGATGGGAAATTGTAGTGGTGCATATATCTCTTAGATGTCTCAAATTCATCAAGACCGTCAAGACGCT
>Garth_p2__coassemble_538_pt1 | contig 132826 bp, 104 predicted proteins | sample Garth_p2__metabat2_low_PE_037 | metagenome-assembled genome bin Garth_p2
TGGCAGGGGTAGGAATGCTTCTTCTGCTGAGGAAGAGGAAAAAGAGTGCAGAGTAAGAAAAACAGGATTGGATTTTGGTTCAATCCTGTTTTTTGGCATTTGTAAGGAAAATGTAAGCTTCGTGTGTTATTCTGGGGACAGGAAGGGGGAAGTAAAATGCAGAAAGAATTATGGAAACTGGCAGTTCAGGGAATGAAAAAGAGGAAAAGAAACAGCCTGCTGTTATTTTGTGTATTAGTTATTGCTTTTTCATTTTCTATAGTAGGACTTTCTCTTGTGGAAAGTATGAATATATCCAATCGGGAATACCGGTATGATAATTACGGGACGTGGCATACTGCGGTATTTCAGGGGAAGAAAGAGGATATTTCTGCTTACAGACAGGCAAAGGATATGGAGGTTGGTATACTGACCGGCTGTGGACATCTGAAGACAGGAGCGGGAATCGGAACAGCCGATAATACGCTGATTCAGATGGGACGTATTGGACTTCAGCAGGGACGTTTTCCGGAAAAGACGGGAGAGGCTGCAATGGAGGCGAATGTGCTGAGCAGACTGGGATATAGCTACGAATTGGGGCAAGATATTACGGTGGAGATTTTTATGGAAGCGGAGGAGGAAGAAGGGCTTCCGGAAGAGACTGTTATGATGGAAAAAACTTTTACGCTTTGTGGAGTAATTCGTTCTTACAGTAATTTATGGCAGTCGGAGGGACATACGCTTCCCGGCGTGTTTATCACAGAACAGGAAGAAAAACAGCTCATGGAGGAAGGGAACAAAGCTTCTGAAAGAGAATTAAAAGAAAAAGAAATGATGTATTATTTCAGAACATCAGGCAAACAGGAAGAAACGGCAGAAGTGATCAGAAATATAGCAGGGGATTTAAACAGAAGTGATGAGGGAAAACGTGAGACTGTAAATAATACATATGCGTACCAGGAGACGGAGACAGCAGTTTATCCATTTCTATATCTGGGAATTATTTTTGTAACTGCCGGAATTGCAGTTGTCTGTATCTATTCTGTTCGCATCAAAAAACAGATTCAGCAAATTGCACTTTTTCGGAGTATTGGGATTACAAAAAAGCAATTAAGGATTTTAATTTTTTACGAAACCATTTGTCTGGCGCTTCCAGCCATAATTGTGGGATTTTTCTGTGGCTGTGCAGAAACGTGGCTTGCACTTCGTTTTCTGTCGGGGATGAATGAAAGGATTATTATAAAAGTTCCGTATCAGGTGCTTGGCGTTCTGTTTTTTCTGTTGATTATGGAAATTGTGGTTATCCGCTCTCTTGTGCTGCAAATTGCGCTCAGACAGCCTCTTACGGGCAGAATGTCTTTGAATGGAAAAAAAATACGAAGACATAAAAAAATCCATAAGATTTTATATGCCTCTTTTTCAGCAGTTATTTGCGCAGTCAGTTTTTTTACCGTATTTCAGTCGATAGAAGTATATGAGGTAAAAAAATCGAGACAGAGAATGCCGGATTACAGATTTTACTCTGTTTCATGGGAAGACAAGAAAGTATCTGAGCAGGATTTAAAGGAAATACGGGAAATTCCGGGAATTCGGGAATTGCATGGCTGGGGCGGCATACAGATAAATATGAAATTTCCGGATATGGAGACGTGTGAGCTGAATAAAGAACTGAAGTTAAGTACATCTTTTCTGAAAAAACAGGAAGAGGAAGGAATTGCCTGCAGCTTATACGGGATTCGGGAAGATGACTGGGATTATTATCTGGATTTTGAGAAATTATCCATAGACAGAGAAGCATTCCGAACAGGAGAGGAAATTGTGGTGCTTTTTTCCGTCAATACATATGGGGAGGTAGCGGTAAATGGAAAAAATTATAAAGATGTGGGAATCGAAAAGGGAGATGAAATTCAATGCGATATTTATGGAAGCCCTTTCGAAAAAGACAGCGCAGGGAATGTAAGTCCTGCAGCAAAGACAGAAAAAATGTTTACGTTTCAGACAAGAGTGGGAGAGGTGCTGAAGATTGTAGATGAAGAAATCACAAATCCACTGCAGTTTTTTGCAACAGCGCCGTATACTGTGCTGTGCTCATCAGATGCCCTTTCCGGTATTTTAGGGGAGATTCCGGAAGGAAACTGTGTTTTTCCTTATAAGACAGGAAAGGAATTTGGATATTCTCAGGGAGAAATGTACGCTTCAGAAAATGCAGGATTTTTATCTACAGATGTCATTGCAGCAGATATTTTCGGGAAAAATCACGTGCCTGTAGAAAGCGTGAGGGAAGAAAATACAGTAATACGTCAGGATTTACAGAATAAACTGATCCTCTATACAGCAGGCGGTGGCACAGTGATTCTTATTGCGTTTCTCATGCTCTGGAATATGTTGTCTTTGGCAGCAGAAGATGAAAAAAGGAAAACAGGAATTCTGATGGCAATTGGATTATCAGAGAGGCAGATTGGAAAGCGCATTTTAACAGAAGCTCTTACTTTGGCAGTTGTCTCTGTTCTGGCAGGATTCCTTTTATTTGGAGGATATCTGTATTTGTATTCCTGGCTGGAACTTCATTCAGAAATAGTGCTGTACCAGGAGACTGGAAAAAATATTTGGAATATTCTTATGGCACAAATCGAAGGGTATCGCGTAGCTGGAATTCGTTTTTCGCATTTGCTTCTGATCAGTCTGTTATCCGGTGGAAGTACTGCACTTGTTTATTACAGAACAAAAAGGATACTGATGAAGACAGATGTATCAAAGCTTATCAGGGAGGAGTAGATTTATGGGAATTGTATTGGAAGCAAAAGAGCTGACGAAAAGTTATCAGTCAGGAAAGCAGAAAATAGAGGTGCTCAAAAACATTGACGCCGCATTTGAAAACGGGATTTTTTATGCAATTACGGGACGGAGCGGATCAGGGAAATCCACATTTTTACACATTCTTTCCGGTCTGGAAAAACCGGATACAGGAAGCATTGTGATGAATGGAAAAAAACTGGAAAACTATAAATCACAGGAAATAGCAGAGTTTCGAAGACGTCATATGGGTTTTGTATTTCAGCAGTTTAATTTACTGGAAGAATATGATGTAAAAACAAATATCTGTATGCCATTGAAACTTGACCATAAAAAAGAAGATTCTGTTTTTTTAAAAGAAATAACTGAGCATCTCGGGATTGAAAAAATTTTAAAGAAATATCCAGATGAGTTGTCTGGTGGAGAGCAGCAGAGAGTGGCGATTGCCCGTTCGCTGATTGCAAAACCGGAAATTTTATTTGCAGATGAGCCGACCGGAAATCTCGATAAAAAAACAGCGGACGAGACTCTGGAACTGCTTCTTGAATGTGCGTACAGGTACGGGCAGACACTTATACTGGTTACGCATGATATGGAAATCGCAGAGCGAGCAGATTATGTATTGAAAATAGAAGGAGGAAGGGTTTGTGAAACGCGATTTCAGTAATATAGTTTCCCGCCCGGAAAAAGCGGAAGAGAAAGAAGAAAACAACTTCCTTTTTCCGGAAGATTTCTGGCTGAGAGAGTTCCGTGATGAGATTTTATTATATCCTGTGCCATAGAAAGACCGATGCCATATCCTGATTTATTGACGCTGCCGCGGTGAAAACGAAGAAAAATGAGAGGGAGTTCCTGAACAGGGATTCCCTTTCCTCTGTCTGAAATTATCAGACTTACGTTTCTGTCGGATTCTTCCAGAGATACTTGTACAGAACTTCCGGCTGGAGTGTGTTCTACTGCATTTTTTAGAATGTTTTCTATTGCTTGCGAAAGCCAGAAATAATCTGCGCTGATGAGATATTGTGCAGGCATCTGGCATTGAAAAGTAACTTTCTTTTTTTCTGCAATAGAGGTAAGATTGCGAATGCAGCTTTGTATACAGTCTGGATAATTAAAGGTTGTGAAATCCATATTTATTTTTCCGGAAGCAAGCTGGCTGGATTTCAAAACGCGCTCAATTTCAGCGGTCAGTCTTTCCAGAGAAGCCTGACTTTTTAAAAGGTCGGAAGAGGATGACTTTGTCTGGGCAAGATCAAGGCGGATCTGGAGAACGGTAAGAGTTGTTTTTATCTGGTGAGCCATATTTTCAATAAACTGTGTCATTTCTGTTTCGCGTTCGTGGCTGAACTGTTTTTCGTAGAGAAGCTGTGCTTCCAGTTTTCGTATCTGATTTGTGAGATTGTAAAGCAGACCTTCTTTCAGGGTTTCAGGACGGGCGTCAGGGTACAGAAGAAAGCGGTTGATTTCTTCTGTGAGTTTTTGTATTTGTTTCCGCAGGTGGAAAACATAGTATGTGAGAAACAGGAATCCTGTACTCAGGAGTATGATAAATAGAAGCATAGTAATAAGACCTTTCTGATTTTATTTTTTTAAAGGAACCGCCCAGCGGTAGCCAATCCCGCGCACTGTCTGAATGTAAGGCGTTCCTTGCCATTCTCCCAGTTTTTCACGAAGTCGGCTTATGTTCACATTGAGCGTATTGGAGTCTACATAGGCGTTATATTTATCCCAGACCTGGTAAAATAAATGCTCACGGGTTACTGTGGAAAGAGCCTGTTCCATCAGGCAGCAGGCCAGGCGCTGCTCTGTAAGGGTAAGATCCAGTGGAATATGATCTTTGCTGAACTGTCGGCTGCGCTTATCGTAAATGATGTCACCGCTTTTTTGCAGAAAATTATCAGAAGCCCTCGAGCGTTTCAGTAAAGCCTGAATTCGCGCAAGCAATTCGCGTATGCGAAAGGGTTTTGTCACATAATCGTCTCCTCCGGCAGAAAAGCCCTGAATAATTTCTGATTCACTGCTGCATCCTGTAAGAAATAAAATCGGGATATCGTATGTAGTGCGTATTTCCTGGCACAGGGTATATCCATCTTCGATTCCAAGATGCACATCGAGAATAATAAGGTTGATATCTGAAGTGCGAAGCACGTTCAGGGTCTGGGAGAGTGTGGAGGCATAAGACGTTTCATAGCCGGATTCCCGAAGAAAGTCAGAGAGAGCCTCTGCAAGAGTTTCATCATCTTCAATAATTAAGATATTTTTTGACATGGAAATACTCCTTCCGATTATTTATAAAATATGTCCGTTTTCCAGATGAAAAATGTGGTCTGTTTTTCGGGCAAGATTCAAATCGTGTGTAGCAAGGAATAAAGTCTGCCCGAATTTCTTCATGCAGAGAAATAAAAGTTGAGTGGTTGCTTCAGCTGTCTGCTCGTCCAGATTTCCAGTAGGTTCGTCTGCAAAAATAATGTAAGGTTTTGTGATCAGGGCGCGTGCGATGGCAGCGCGTTGCTGTTCCCCTCCAGAAAGCTCTGGAGGAAAACGGCGAAGAATATGTGTTAGCCCAAGTATATCGGTAATTTCCTGAAAAAAACAGGCGTCCGGGCGAATTCCATCCAGAAAAAGTGGAATGCAGATATTTGTTTTTATATCGTATTCGTCCAGAAGATTGAATTGCTGAAAGATAAATCCCATGTGTCTCCTGCGAAAAACTGCTTTTTCTTCCTCTGGATAATTGTCAATATTTTGTCCGTTTAAAAAGACTGCGCCACCGTCAGGTGTATCAAGACTGCTTAATATATGAAGCAGCGTGGATTTTCCGGAACCGCTTCTGCCAATTAGAGAATAAGACAGGCCTTTTTCAAGGGAAAGGCTCACGTTGTTTAATACCGGATACGTTTCGGAAGAGAGGGAGTAGGACTTTGTAATATTTTGGGCAGTCAGAATAGTGGACATTATAAATCTCCTTATAAAAAAATGATTACTGATATTTTTTATTATAGAGGGTTTATGGGGGAAAAACAAGAAAATATGGGGATTGTAAGATGATTGTAAGGTTGGAATGTTACAATGTAATTATCAAAAAACAGGAGGTTTTACAATATGAGAAAAAATTATTTGCTTTAGCAGTAAGCACATGTTTGGCATTAGGTTCATGTGTATCGATACCGGTTTCAGCAGAGGCTGAGCATAGTATTGAGACAAGAGCACAGCAGTGTGGAAACTGTGGCGGAATGACTTTGTATAATCGAACAACTTATGGAGATTGGGTTTTGATAGGTCAGCAAAAATGTAAAAAGCAGTGGAATTTATCAGATAATGTGTACAGAAGAACTGTTACAAAAGGATATAAGTGTTCTAAATGTGGATATTCTTATACTTACTCAAATTCGACAGAATCGAAAGTTGTTTGTAATCATTAAGATTGATAAGCAAAAATACAATATATGTAGATTTCTCATAAAAAATGTTCTAAACGAAAGAACTGTAAAATCAGAGAGTGATAATGTATCACTGGTTTTACAGTTTTTTGTATTATGGATTAAAGTTATTGGGAAATCAACAGAAAATATTAGTATCTTATCAAAATAAATTAAAATCTTTATAATTTTTATTTTGGACATTTACTCCGGAACATACAGCAATTATAATGGAGTAAGCACAAAATGACAAAACAAAAGTGAGGGATTTTTATGGGAACAAGAACCGTTTATCTGGAAAACAGACAGGAAGAATTAAAAGCCGGTCTGGAAAAGCTTTTATCTGTACATGATTTTGCTTTGACGGAGGAAAAAAAGAATGCCGATATTTGTATTTTGGCAGAGCCGTGTGAAGAAGAAATTTTAAAGATTAGAAAAGATGGGAAAAGCTGCAGGGTTTCTTTTCATGAAAAGGCACATTTTTTCAGAGGTGTGTCTTTGATTCTTCAAAATATTACGAAGGAGTCCTGGAGTAGAGAGGAAAATGTATATTTTCATTCCAATGGAGTGATGCTGGACTGCTCCAGAAATTCTGTACCAACGGTAAGCACAATAAAAAAATACATTGTACGGCTTGCTGCATTTGGAATGAACCGTCTTTACTTATATGTGGAAGATACGCTAGAAATCGAAGGGTATCCATACTGGGGATATTTGCGTGGGCGTTTTTCAAAAGAGGAGATGAAAGAGTGCGATGCATTTGGAAAAGAGTTTGGTGTTACGCTGATTCCGTGTATTCAGACGCTGGCACACTTAAGAAGTGCATTAAAACAGCCGGCATTTGAAAAATGCAGAGATATTGACGACATTCTTCTTCTGGAGATACCGGAGACAGATGCACTTTTAAAGGCACTTCTTGATACTGTAAAAGAGTGTTTTTCCGGTGGAATTGTTCATCTTGGCATGGATGAGGCGGAGAATCTGGGACGTGGAAGATTTCTGGATAAAAACGGCTGGCAAAATCCGGCTGCTGTTATGAAACGCCATCTGGAATGGCTGACAGAGGAGTGCAGAAAAAGAGAGTTGAGCCCGATTATCTGGTCAGATATGTACCTGAAATTTAACTTTGGTTCAGAGGGGTATTACGGTCTGGCGGAAGATGCAGAGCCTTTAAATCAGGAGAATCTTTCTGCAGAGACTGCGCTTTGTTATTGGGATTATTATCATGAGGGTGTGTCCTTTTATGAAAAATATTTAACTCTCCATCAGAAAATGGGAAACCCTGTTGTGTTTGCAGGCGGGGCATGGACATGGAACGGAATTGCGCCGGGAATCAGCAAAGCTGTCCGGACAACCCTGGATGCTTTGAGGGCGTGCCAGAACAAAGGAATCCGAGACGTATTTTGTACAGCCTGGATGGACAACAGTGCGGAGACGCCTCTCGAGACAGTTCTCCCTGCGCTGGCTCTTTTCGGGGAGTTTGGATTCAACAGATTTCCGGATAAAGACTGGGTAGCAGAAAGGTTTGCATTTGTTTTGAAAAGAAAATGGGAGCAGTATTGCCTTCTGGATGCTTTTGATAACCGAAAGTATAAAAAAGAGGATCTGGAGCAGACTCTTGATTTAACGGAATATAATAAGGACAGCGAAAATCCATCAAAAATCATCTTTTACGAGGATAATTTTATGGGAATTGCATCTGAAAGCCTTTGTGAGGAAGAAATGCAGGAGCAGTATGAAATGCTGAAAAAGCAGCTGTCAAAAATAGTTGAGGAAAAGTCAGAGGAAGCAGAGGACAGGGAGCTTTTCAAATATTATGGAATCCTTGCAGAGCTTTTGAGCAAAAAGGCAAATATAAACAGAAGGATAAGAAATGCGTATCAGACAGACGACAAAGATAAATTATGCGTTTGCAGACAGGAATTATTGAGGATAGGGGAGCTGGCAGAAAACTTAAGAATCCAGCGTCAGAAATTGTGGATGGAAGAGTATAAGCCCTTTGGGTACGAGCTGATTGATATTCGGTTTGCCGGTGTCTCAGCCCGTGCCCGCTCAGAGGCAGCAAGAATTGAAGCATTCACAGAGGGAAGACTGGAACATATTGAAGAGCTTGAAGTGGAGCTTCTGCCGTGCCGCGTACCAAATTTGTGGGACAGAATGATTTCTGCCGGGAATATGGAAGGGGTTTGAGAAACTCTCGTTTCATAAAATTCTTCCCCTCTGCATAGTCTGTACCAAGGTTATCTGTTTGGAGAATGCTATGCTGACAGCGGAAGATTTTGAAGGAAAGTCGATTACAGTACAGGAAAGAATCCCTGCAGTTCAGACTTTGGCGGCACTGCCTGCCCAGAGTCAGGACTACGGGGATTTTCTTGTAAAATATGTACAGAATATACATGGACCGATTGATGTGATTTCAGATGCCAGTTTTCAAATTATTAATGAAAGTTTCGGAGTGGCATACGTTCCGCTTGACCAGGTGGGAGAGCTTCAGATCAACAGTTATTCCTATAATTCGATACCAAAGTGTTATACATATATGGATATGGAAGCTTTAGATGCATCCGGTGTTATGCGGCTTCAGGATCATCCATATTTACAGCTTCGGGGGAGAGGGACGGCAGTGGCTGTAATCGATTCCGGCATTGATTACACAAACTCCGTATTTCGCGATGAAAATGGAAAAACGCGAATTGCATATTTATGGGATCAGACGATTGAGGAAAGAGCGGATGAGAGAGTTCCCTATGGGAAGCTTTTTACTGCGGAGGATATTAACAGGGCACTGGAATCGGAGACTCCTCTTGAAATTGTACCTTCTGAAGATGAAAACGGGCATGGAACAAGGCTTGCAGGTATTGCGGCGGGAAATCAGGTGCTGGAGGAAAATTTCTCAGGTGCAGCGCCGGAAGCCACTCTTCTTATTGTAAAGCTGAAGCCTGCAAAAGATTATCTGAGAGAGTTTTACCTTTATCCCAGAAATACGGAAGTTTTTCAGGAAAATGATATTATGCTGGGGATTTATCAGGTGAAAAAGCTTGCCAATTTTCTTCGTATGCCACTTTCCATTTGCCTGGGAGTGGGAAGCAGCCAGGGTGCGCATATTGGAGAGAGTCCTCTTAGCCAGTATGTCAGTTATATTTCAGGATTCAGCCAGGTTTCCGTTTCGGTTGCTGCAGGAAATGAAGGCGCTGCGAGGCATCATTTCCGGGGAAAACTGGGAAGGGAAAATAATGCGGCAACAGCAGAGCTGCGAGTAGGAGAAGGAGAGGAAGGGTTTACTATGGAGCTCTGGGGAGAGCCGCCGGAAGTATATGAAGTTTCTGTACAGTCTCCCACGGGAGAAATTCTTGATGTAAGTACGTCGCTTGGTGCGGGAACGCAGACTCTTTCTTTTGTGTTTGTGGAAACGAAGGTTCTTGTAAATTATATTTCGATAGAGCGGCAGACAGGGTATCCTCTCATTTATTTTCGTTTTCTTCACCCGTCCTCGGGGATATGGAAACTTCGGGTAAGAGTAAGAGACGGACAGAGTGTAAATTTTCATATGTGGCTTCCTGTAAATGGACTCGTATCAAAGGATACGTATTTTCTTGAACCAACGCCGTATAATACGGTGACTTCTCCGGGTGATGCAATAGACAGCACAACAGTTACTGCGTATAATTACAGGGATAACAGTCTTTATCTGGAAGCTGGAAGAGGATTTGCTCCGGACGGTATGGTGACACCGCATTTTGCAGCACCGGGAGTGAATGTAAAAGCAGCATTTCCGGGCAATCAGTTTGGAAATGCGTCAGGAACAAGTCTTGCTGCCGCACAGGCAGCGGGAATTGCAGCGCTTCTTTTTGAGTGGTCGATTATCCGGGAAAACGCTCCGTTTTTTACCGGAACAAACGTGAAACACTATCTTCAGAGAGGCGCAGTCCGTGATGAAAATATGCAGTATCCAAATCAGGAGTGGGGATATGGGCGCATTGACCTGTACCGGTCATTCCAGCTTTTGTCATGAGGGGAAAGAAAAACTCTATATGGGAATTATACACAAAAATTGTATGTGATTTTTGTACAATTTGAAACAAAGTTTTTTGATACACCTAATTGTTTTTGGTGATATTTTTTGATATACTTTATAAAAGAAAAAAAGGGAGGTACAAAACAGTGAAACGAGGAAGTATTTTTGAACTGGAAGGAGCTCCGCGGATAAGTGAGGCGCTGCCTCTTGCGCTCCAGCATGTTGTGGCAATGATCGTGGGCTGCGTGACGCCTGCGATTATTGTTTCCGGAGCGGCGGGCCTTGAAAATAAAGAGCAGGTTCTTTTGATTCAGTCAGCGCTTGTAGTTGCAGCGCTGTCTACCTTGCTTCAGCTTTTTCCAATCGGAAAAAAAGGAGGATTTGCCATTGGTTCCGGACTTCCGATTATCATGGGAGTAAGTTTTGCCTATGTTCCCAGTATGCAGGCCATTGCCCAGGGGCATGGAATAGCGACAATCCTTGGAGCACAGATAGTCGGTGGCGTTGTGGCTGTTCTCATGGGGATTTTTGTAAAAAAGATACGTGTATTTTTTCCGCCGCTGATCACGGGAACAGTCGTGTTTACAATCGGCCTTTCGCTTTATCCCACAGCCATTAATTATATGGCAGGAGGAACAGGAAGCGAAGATTACGGTTCCTGGCAGAACTGGTTGATTGCTTTTTTCACCTTGGCGGTTGTGACAGGTTTGAATCATTTTGGAAAAGGTATCTGGAAACTGGCTTCTATTTTAATTGGTATTATCGCAGGTTACATTGTTTCCATTCCTTTTGGGATGGTGAATTTTGCCAAAGTAGGAGAAGCCGGAGTTTTTCAGATTCCGAAATTTATGCACTTCGGAGTGGAATTTGAAATTTCTTCCTGTGTGGCGATAGGACTTCTGTTTGCAATTAATTCTGTGCAGGCAATTGGAGATTATTCTGCCACAACCATCGGAGCTATGAACAGAACGCCAAAAGACCAGGAGCTTCAGAACGGAATTGTAGCCTACGGTCTTTCCAATATGGCAGGAGCGCTTTTCGGAGGACTGCCAACTGCAACCTTTAGCCAGAATGTGGGAATAGTAACTACAACAAAGGTAATTAACCGCTGTGTTCTTGGACTTGGTGCAGTGATTCTCGGAGTAGCTGGAATTGTTCCGAAGTTTTCCGCAATTCTTACTACGATTCCACAATGTGTGCTTGGAGGAGCAACCGTTTCCGTATTCGCCTCTATTGCCATGACTGGTATGAAGCTTGTGGCATCAGCGGAAATGGATTATCGAAATTCTTCCATTGTAGGACTGGCAGCAGCTCTTGGCGTAGGCGTATCCCAGGCGACAGCAGCGCTTGCCACCTTCCCGGAATGGGTAACTATGATTTTCGGAAAGTCTCCGGTTGTTCTTGCGACGATTATTGCGGTTGTGCTGAATATTATTCTTCCAAAATCCAGGGTAGAAAAGGAAGAGGAAAAAGAGCAGGGGAAACGGATTAAAAAAAAGCTGGAAAAAGATCATAAAGAATTTGAAAAATAGAAAATGAGATAAAAATACGGTCTTGCGGGAAAAATCCTGCAAGACCGTATTTTTTGTGTCGTAGAAAAGAACTTTTTATGCTGATGAGCGAAAGTTTTTTCATGATATAAAAATGCTCCGCTTTGTTTCGTGTATTATTTCCTTGAAACAAAGTGCGGAAGACCGTCTTCTCCAACAGGAAGAGATACCGTTCCCTGAATGAGCGGACGGGCATAACGGATAAAATCTTCTGTCACATCCGTTCCATCTTCATTGATCCATGTAAGAGGAACAGTCTTTTCTTTGTTGCAGATATGATTTACATCTTCAAGACCGCATTCCATTTTATAAGAGCCGTCTTCTGTTTCACGGCGGATAAAGGAAACCATTTTCCCTGTCTCTCCGTTAAGGGCAGCCTGTACGCCGAATTTTCCAGCGGCAATGGCCTCCTGCTGGTCTGTTTTGGAGAGCATGGAGGAAGAGCAGCGCTGACTGACATTCAGTTCGACAGAGCGGGCCTTTACTCCAAGGCGATTTCTCACAAGATTTTCCAGATATTTTCCGCAGCCTGCGAGCATTTTGTGACCAAAAGAGTCTGTTCCAACGGAGCTGTCGTACTCGCAGATAAAAGTACCTTCTGCATCATGGATTCCTTCGGATACACAAACTACGACATTGCAGTTTTTCTTAAGGCAGTCCTGGACTTTTGTAAGGAAAGCTTCCTGGTCAAAATCTGTTTCTGGAAGGTAAATGAGAAGAGGATTGTCTCCATCATATCTTCGGGCGAGAGCGGAAGCACCTGTAAGCCAGCCGGCGTGGCGTCCCATGATTTCCACAATAGTAACCGAATTTTTCTCATAAACATTTGCATCGAGAATAATCTCACGTACAGTGGAGGCTACATAGCGAGCAGCGCTTCCAAAGCCTGGTGTATGGTCTGTGCATACAAGGTCATTGTCAATGGTTTTGGGCTCTCCGATAATGCGGATGTCGCTGCCGACAGAAGCGGCATACCGGGAAAGCTTACTTACCGTATCCATAGAATCGTTACCGCCGATATAGAAGAACCAGCCGATATTCAGTTCCTCGAATCTGGTAAATAAGGCAGGATAAACCGGGTCTTCCAGAGATTCTGGAAGCTTATAGCGGCAGGAACCAAGATAAGCGCCCGGAGTATGCGTCAGAGAAGAGAGGGTTTCTCCCGGAAGAGCTTCCTGGAAATTCAGGATATTTCCATTTAAAAAGCCCTCAATGCCGTTTACCATTCCATATACGTGTTCAATCGTATCCGGGTGTTTAAGACCTTCGGATACCACGCCGTAAAGGCTGCTGTTGATAACTGCGGTAGGACCGCCGGACTGTCCGACTATCAGATTTTTCTTTGTCATGATAACCTCCAAAATAGTATTCTGAGATTTAGTATACCATAAGGTTATAGTTTTTTCATGCCTTTTTCATGGAAAAAAGAAAAGGATTGTAGTATAATTAATGAAACAGCGCAAGCTGTTTTGTATGAGTGGGGGAAATTTTGCAGACAAGGAGAACATTTATGGCAAATAAAAGACCAAAAAAGAAGAAAACGGCAGGAGACATTGTTTTGAGTCTCATACTTGTAGCCGCAATCTGTGTTTTCTGCTATGCAGCGTTTAATTTGTTCCATATCTATACGGAATATAAGAAAGGGACGGATGAGTATAACAATCTGGTGCAGATGGCTGTGACAGAGAAAGCGCCGGATGCAGAAATTAAGCCAGCAGAGGAGGAGGCCTTAAAACCGCCTATGGACATTGATTTTAATGCTCTGAAAAGCGTAAATCCGGAAGTGATAGGCTGGATTTATGTAGAGGCTCTTGATGGGGTGAATTATCCGATTGTCCAGGCAGCAGACAATGACAAGTATCTTCATCTTACATATGAGGGAAATTATAATTTTGCAGGTACGATTTTTATAGATTACGAAAACAGCGGTGATTTCAATGACTGCAATACGCTTGTATACGGACATAATATGAAAAACGGTTCCATGTTCGGTCAGCTTAAAAAATTCACAGAAAACGAGGAAGCTTTTAACAAAAGCAGATATTTCTGGATTTTTGTGCCGGGAAAAGCATACAGATATGAGATTATTTCTGCGTATACAACCTCTGTGAACAGTGATACTTATACGTTGTTCAAAGGACCGGGAGAAGAGTATCTCCAGTATTTAAGTACAATAAAAGGATATTCCGAACTGAAGCAGGAGACGGCAGATACCAATATCAAGGATAAAATCATAACCCTGTCTACATGTACAGGAAATGAAGCGACAAGATACGTAGTGCAGGGGAAACGTGTAGATACGATTGACACAAAGTAGGGGGCGTTTTTATGGAAAAAGAAGTGGAAAAGCTGCAGGAAATCATAGATACGCACGATAACATCGTGTTTTTCGGAGGAGCGGGTGTATCTACGGAAAGCGGTATTCCGGATTTCAGAAGTCAGGACGGGCTTTATCACCAGAAGTATGATTTTCCGCCGGAGACTATTTTAAGCCACACATTTTTCATGCGGCACCCGGAGGAATTTTATCGCTTTTACAGAGATAAAATGCTCTGTGATACGGCAAAGCCAAATGAGGCGCATTTAAAACTTGCAGAGCTTGAGAAGATTGGAAAACTGCGAGCAGTTGTTACCCAGAATATTGACAACCTTCATCAACAGGCAGGAAGCAAAACGGTTCTGGAGCTTCATGGAAGTGTGTACAGAAACTACTGTATGGACTGCGGAAGATTTTACGGCTTTTCTTATATGAAGGAAAGCAGAGGAGTGCCGAGATGTGAATGCGGAGGAATGATTAAACCGGACGTGGTTCTTTATGAGGAAGGACTTGATAATCAGGTAATCAGCGAGTCCGTGCGGGCAATCAGTGAAGCGGAGGTTCTGATTATTGGGGGAACGTCCCTTTCTGTTTATCCGGCGGCAGGTCTGATTGATTATTTCCGTGGAGAGCAGTTGGTTGTCATAAATAAATCGTCCACACCGCAGGACAGAAATGCGGATCTTCTTATTAAACTGCCCATTGGCAGCGTATTTTCACAAATTAAAACAGAAGGAGTGTAAAAAATGGGACTACTTTATGAGGTGGGAGATACCGTTACATTAAAAAAAGAGCATCCATGCGGAAGCAGAGAGTGGGAAATCCTTCGTGTGGGAGCTGATTTTCGTCTGAAATGCTGTGGATGCGGTCATCAGATCATGGTTCCGCGTAAAATGGTGGAGAAAAATACAAAAAAACTTGTGAAAAAGTAAAAAATCTGCTTTACAAGCACATTTTAATATGATAGAATTAAAAACCGTGATATATTTTCATATCCTTGCTCTTTGTTGACAGGCAGAGGGCCAAAAGACCATAAGGAGGTAAGACAAGCATGAACAAATACGAATTAGCATTAGTTGTGAGTGCCAAAGTTGAAGACGAAGTACGCGATGCCGTAGTAGAGAAGGCAAAAGGCTACATTACACGTTACAATGGTACAATCACAGAAGTGGAAGAATGGGGTAAGAAGAAATTAGCTTACGAAATTCAGAAAATGCACGAAGGCTTCTATTATTTCATTCAGTTTGAAGCAGATGCAGAATGTCCGGCGGAAGTTGAGAGACACGTACGTATCATGGACAACGTATTAAGATACTTAGTCGTTAAAAAAGACGCATAATCTTATATACAACGGATTTTAGAAAGCACCATTAAGAACCCGTTCACTTAATCATCAGAGAGGTAAAAAAATGAACAAAGTCATTTTAATGGGACGCTTAACAAGAGATCCTGAGGTTCGTTATTCCGCAGGAGAAAACGCACTGGCGATTGCCAGATACACACTGGCAGTTGACCGCAGATTTCGCAGAGACGGAGAGGCAAGCGCAGACTTTATAAGTTGTGTATGCTTCGGACGCAGTGCAGAATTTGCAGAGAAATATTTCCGTCAGGGTCTGAAGATTGTCGTTTCCGGGCGTATTCAGACAGGAAGCTACACAAACAGGGACGGACAGAAGGTTTACACAACAGAGGTTGTTGTGGAAGATCAGGAGTTTGCTGAGAGCAAGGCGGCAAGTGATAACTATGCAGCATCTCATCCGCAGACAAGCGCACCGGCGCCATCCATGCCGGGACCTGGAGCAGCAAGTGCAGACGGCTTTATGAATATTCCGGACGGAATTGATGAGGAGCTGCCTTTTAACTAAGGGCTGTACTTTCCTGACAGAAAGAAATCAGATTGAAGAAAAATATAGGAGGAAACCATCATGGCTTACAATAGAGGCGAAAGACCGGACTCTCCAATGAAAAGAAGAGGCGGACGCAGAAGAAAAAAAGTTTGTGTTTTCTGTGGTAAAGAAAACAATGAAATCGACTACAAGGACGTAGCAAAATTAAGAAAATACGTTTCCGAGAGAGGAAAAATCCTTCCGAGAAGAATTACAGGAAACTGTGCAAAACACCAGAGAGCTTTAACTGTAGCTATCAAAAGAGCTCGTCATCTGTCTCTGATGCCATACATTCAGGACTAATAGAGGGTAATGTGCCGCTGTTTATAAGACAGCGGCACTTTTTTTCTCTTGTATCTGGCAAATTGCGTTGGAATCTGTTATAATAATAGCGGATTCTTGTTAATTTAGGGTAAAAGAATGGAAGGAATTATGAAGAATAAACTGAAATTCAGAGGACCATTGAAGAATTTTATCAGGTGGCCATTGTATTTATCTGCCTTTCTTGTGATTTTGAATCTGCTTGTGTATATGGCGGATAAAAGGGCAGGTATGGTGATGTCTGTGGGCGTGTTGATCTATATTGCAATCGCAGCAGGATTACAGAGGTATCACAGACCGGTGATCTTAAACGACCTGATTGCATTTGCCAACCAGTATGACAGGCTGGAGAGGAGAATGCTGGAAGAGCTTGCCCTTCCCTTTGGCATCATGGATATGCATGGTAAAATGATATGGTCGAATAAATTATTTTCAGAGCTTACAGGGAAAAATCAGTTTTACAGGAAAAATATTTCCGGTATTTTCCCAGAGCTTACCAAAGACAAACTTCCCTGCGAAGGCGGAAAAGAACACACGGAGATCAGTACGGAGTTTGGAGACAGGATTTACCGTGTTTCCATGCAGATGGTAACGATTAAAGATGTGATAAACAATGCGGAAGTTCTGGCTAATGTGGAAGATAACGTAAATATGATTGCCATGTATCTCTATGACGAGACGGAACTTAAGGAATATATCCAGAAAAATGAGGATAACAAGCTGGTTATTGCTCTTGCATATCTGGACAACTACGAGGAAGCGCTGGAGAGTGTGGAGGATGTAAGGCGTTCTCTTCTTATTGCGCTGATTGACAGGAAGATTACAAAGTATTTTTCCACATTTGACGGTCTGGTGAGAAAGCTTGAAAAGGATAAGTATTTTCTCGTTATGCGACAGAGCTCTCTGGAAGCCTTAAAAGAGCAGAAATTTCATATTCTGGATGAGGTGAAGACAGTAAACATCGGAAATGAAATGGCTGTGACCTTAAGTATTGGCATTGGGTTAAATGCGGCCACTTATCTTCAGAATTACGAATACTCCAGAACAGCCATTGAGATGGCGTTGGGAAGAGGCGGAGATCAGGTTGTTATCAAAAACGGAAGTAATATCACGTATTTTGGCGGTAAGGCACAGCAGACAGAAAAGAGTACAAGGGTAAAAGCAAGGGTAAAAGCACAGGCGCTCAAAGAGTTTATGAGTACAAAAGAGCGTGTCGTTGTCATGGGACACAAGATTACAGATGTGGATGCGCTCGGTGCAGCTATCGGTATTTACCGGGCAGGAAAAACTCTTGGAAAACCGGTTCATATTGTGGTAAATGATCCAACAACTTCCATCAGACCGCTTATAGCAGGTTATATGGAAAATCCGGATTACGAGCCGTCTATGTTTGTGGACAGTGAGCAGGCGAAGGATCTGGTGGATAATAATACAGTTGTAGTTGTGGTAGATACGAATAAGCCAAGCTATACAGAGTGTCAGGACCTTCTGTATCTTACGAAGACGATCGTAGTTCTGGATCACCACAGACGGGGAAATGAAGTGATTGAAAATGCAGTACTTTCTTATGTGGAGCCGTATGCTTCTTCCACATGTGAGATGGTGGCGGAAATCCTTCAGTATTTTTATGACGGACTTCGTCTCAGAAGCCAGGAGGCAGACTGTATTTATGCAGGTATCATGATTGATACTAATAACTTTACTACAAGAGCAGGAGTCCGCACCTTTGAAGCTGCAGCTTTCTTAAGAAGAAACGGAGCGGATGTGACAAGAGTGCGTAAGCTTCTCCGCGATAATATTGATTCATACAAAGCAAGGGCAGAGGCAGTAAGAAGTGCGGAAATTTACAGAAAGTGCTTTGCCATTGCGAAATGCCCCAGCGAAGGTCTGGAAAGCCCTACTGTGGTAGGCGCGCAGGCGGCAAATGAGCTTTTAAATATTGCGGGAGTCAAGGCATCTTTTGTTCTTACAAGTTATAATAAAGAAGTTTATATCAGCGCCCGTGCCATTGATGAAGTCAACGTACAGGTTATGATGGAGCGTATGGGTGGCGGAGGCCATCTGAATATTGCGGGAGCGCAGGTAAAAGATTCTTTGGAAAATACGGAAAAGATGTTAAAAGATATTATAGACCAGTTATATCAGGAAGAGGAGACAGAATAAAATGAAAGTTATTTTACTGGAAGATGTAAAATCCCTTGGAAAAAAAGGGGAAATTGTAAATGTAAGTGACGGATACGCAAGAAATATGATTTTGCCGAAGAAGCTTGGCGTGGAGGCAACTCCGAAGAACTTAAATGATTTAAAGCTTCAGAAGGCAAACGAGGAAAAAGTAGCGAAAGAAAATCTGGAGGCTGCAAAGGCATTTGCAAAAGAGCTTGAGACAAAGGAAGTAATTCTTACGCTGAAAGTAGGAGAGGGCGGAAGAACATTCGGCTCTATCTCTGCAAAAGAAATTTCAGAAGCAGCAAAAGCTCAGTTAAACCTGGAGCTGGATAAAAAGAAATTCCAGATGGATGGACCGATTCGAAATCTCGGTGTGACAAATGTTCCGGTTCGTCTTCATCCAAAAGTGACAGGAAGCCTGAAGGTATGGGTAAAAGAGGCGTAAGAGAAGCATGGAAGAAGCTCTGATTAAACGAATCCTGCCTCACAGTATAGAGGCGGAGCAGTCTGTTATTGGTTCTATGATCCTTGACAGAGACGCCATTCTTGTGGCATCTGAGATTCTTACAAGCGATGATTTTTATCAGAAGCAGTACGGGATTATTTTTGATGCTATGGTGGAGCTGTGCAACGAAGGTGAACCGGTGGATTTGATTACGCTTCAGAACCGTCTGAAGGAGAAAGATCTTCCACCGGATATCAGCAGCATGGAATATGTGCGCGATCTGATTTCTGCAGTTCCTACTTCTGCAAACGTAAAATATTATGCGAAGATTGTAAGTGAAAAGGCAATGCTAAGACGTCTTATCAAGGTGAATGAGGAGGTTGCAAATGCCTGCTATCTGGAAAAGGAAAGCACGGAGGTCATTCTGGAGGAGGCAGAGAAAAAACTGTTCAATATTCTTCAGAAGACAAACGGCGGAGAATTTGTACCGATTCAGCAGGTTGTATTAAATGCAATCAATAATATTGAGAAGGCGTCCAAACTAAAAGGTTCTGTAACCGGAATCCCCACAGGTTTTGTGGATCTGGATTACAAAACGTCGGGAATGCATGCCTCAGATCTTGTTCTGATTGCAGCCCGTCCTTCTATGGGAAAGACAGCATTTGTATTAAATATCGCTCAGTATATGGCGTTTCGCAAAGATGTAACCGTTGCGATTTTTAGCCTCGAGATGTCAAAGGAGCAGCTTGTAAATCGTCTTCTTGCTATGGAATCTCACGTAGATTCCCAGAATATGCGTACTGGTAACTTAAAAGATGAAGACTGGACAAAGCTGGTTGAGGGTGCGGATATTATTGGGCGTTCTAATTTGATAATTGACGATACGCCTGGTATTTCTATTGCAGAAATGCGTTCCAAATGCAGGAAATACAAACTGGAGCATAACCTGGGGGTCATTATGATTGACTATCTTCAGCTTATGAGCGGAAGCGGAAAAAGCGATTCGAGACAGCAGGAAATTTCAGATATTTCCCGTTCTCTGAAAGCCCTTGCAAGAGAGCTTGATGTTCCGGTTCTTGCGCTTTCTCAGTTAAGCCGTGCAGTAGAGCAGCGTCCCGATCACAGACCAATGCTTTCTGATCTTCGAGAGTCAGGTGCGATTGAGCAGGATGCGGATGTAGTTATGTTTATTTATCGTGATGATTATTACCATAAAGATACAGAGAAGAAAGATATTGCAGAAATTATTATAGCAAAGCAGCGTAACGGCCCCATTGGTACAGTGGAACTTGTATGGCTGCCGCGATATACGCAGTTTGTGAATATGAAAAAATAGAGTCTTCGGACTCTTTTTTTCTTGGGGAAAAATATGTGGCGGAGCAGATGGGACTGCAAAAATAGTAAAATTATGTCAACTTCTTTTTCTTGCAATCAAGCATAACCCCTGTTATCATAAAAAGGACAGGAGGGATAGTATATGGACAAACATTATACAGTCCAGCAGGCGGCAGAGACTACCGGTCTGAAGCCATATGTGCTCAGATACTGGGAGGAGGAGCTGAACCTTTCTATTGGGAGAAATGAGCTTGGACACCGTTACTATACCGGATATGATATTCAGATGTTTTTGAATATAAGAGAACTGAAGAACAGAGGGCTGAAATTGTCTGCTATAAGAGAGCTGATTCCAAAAATCTCGCAGAATGTTCCGGGAGGAGAACGGAGCAAAATCAGACTTTTGGAGACAGCGAAACAAGATGAAGAAGCAAAAGAAGATTTAAAAAATGAATTGGAAGATATTAAGAGGGAGCCGGATGGGGAAAGTGGGGAAGAAAACTGGAAAATTGTAGAGTTCCAGAAAATTCTGGAACGTCTGATCCAACAGGAGCTGCAGATAAAAAAAGCCGGGGAGGGAAGATGTCGTTCCATTGATGCGGCAATCAGGAGACAGCAGCTTGCAAGGCGGGAAGCAGCGGCAGCGTCTGAGAAAAAAGAAAAACGAAAAGGAAAAATACATAGATAGAGAAAAGAAAAACAGGCTGTTGGTAAAAATACCACAGCCTGTTTGCACTACCAGGTAATGAATTATTCTGGTTTGATTGCTTCTGTTGGGCAAACATCAGCGCAAGTTCCGCAGTCTACACATGCGTCTGCGTCGATTACGTAATGCTCATCACCCTGAGAAATAGCCTCAGATGGGCACTCGCTTTCGCAAGTTCCACAGCTTACACATTCATCTGAAATTACATATGCCATAGTTGTATCCTCCTTAATCTCTTTTGTACCCTTCCGGGTTCTAATGACATTCTAATATATCTCACGCGGGATTACAAGTATAAAATTATAAACAAATCTTAAAATAAAGCAGTTGATTCCAAAGCGGTTTGGTATTATAATAGCAGAAACCGTATTATTTATTACGGAAATAAAGGTATAAAAGGAGGAACTGTAATGGCACAGGTAACAAAAGAGACTACAATCGGTGAACTTCTTGCTATGAATCCAAACAGTGCAGCAATTCTTATGAGAGCAGGAATGCACTGCATCGGCTGCCCGTCTTCTCAGGGAGAATCCCTGGCAGAGGCTGCGATGGTGCATGGTTTTGATGCAGACGTACTCGTACAGCAGATTAATGATTTTCTTGCACAGTAAGTAAGAGTTTTAACATACAGAAACGGGCCGGCAATGCTGACCCGTTTTTGTGTCTTTATTTAAATTTGCATAAGCTGCTGAAGAGCATTTTTGGAAATCAGTTCTCCATGTTCGCGAAAATGTGCTTCTTCTGCAGGTGTGAAGGTTTTTCCTTTTCCGTATTCTGATAGAATATTGCACACTTTGTTAAAATCTTCGGGAGGACAGGAAGACTGATGCAGAACGAGCTGATAATCGCCTGTAACAGGATCTTTGTAGAGTGTATTTTCTCCGTTGAAAAAGCCTTTCAGTCCATGAGCCGCGTCAATTACATAATCTAAAGTCCGGAAGGTATAGAGACGCATAATATTTATCGGGACAGGTTCTTCTGATACAGGTATTTCTTTTTCTTCAGGAGAGGAGGGAATCGGAGAGTCCTCTGCTTTTTTGGGACGTTTTGCTCCGGATTCCATGATTTTATGAAACATATCTATAATGCTGTCAGCGCCGTCGAGTTCCAGAGGAGCAGTCTGTTCCGATTTTTTCAAGGGAGCAAATTTGGAAAATCTGGTATCCAGTTCTTCAGGATCCTCAACTTTTGTTATAATAAGAATAATGCTGTCTGTACTTACAGGAATTGCCTCGATCATAAGAGGGATATTGTCTGCTTCAAAGCCAAACTGAAGCTGTGCCTGCTGCATCATATCACGAAAAAGGCGCTTGGCCTTATCTGTTCCGTAAGCGAGTTCGCTTAAACGAACCTGATGATTTTCCAAATCCTGTTTTGTCAGGGTGCAGCGAATCTGATTTTCATTGATTTTTTCTATTTTCATATCATCACGTCCTATCTTTGTTGTCATGATTATTCTACTACTGATATAATATGGTTTTACAGAGTATATTATATAACAGAATGATGTAAGATGTAAAGGACATTAATTTGATAAAAAATGAAATATTTCGAAAAAATATCGAAAAAAAATCATATTTTTCTTAAAACGGTTGCATAAAAAAAAAGAATTGGTATAATGTAAACAGGAAAAGGTAATTGGAATGGAAATGCTTAAGAAAAATGAGATTCATATATACAGCCTTAATTATAACCAATCCGTGACTGTTCACCATTATTACAGTTGCACCAATTATCAATTTATACAAGTCTTAAAATTCGTGCGATTTTATCATCAGCATTCTTGCTGCAACACAGAATTTTCCCAGTGAGATAAAACAATTCCATTCCTTCTTTTCCGCGACCGTAAGGTGTTTTTCTAAAATCCATTTTTACAGAAAGGAGGATATATAACGGAAAATATATCACGTAAAAAAAAGAAAAAATCCCGTAAACCACTGCGCAGAGAGCTGGAATATTATGAGGAAAAGGGCGTTTCTCTTTATCTGAATGGAAGTCCAAGTACTGCAAAATCCATTGCAAAGGCCTGTCAGCTTGCAGAGGGTGGAGTGTATATGCGGGATTATACAGAAGACGAAACCGGAAAAATTGCCTGTGTAAGCTTTGATTTTATCTCGGTTGGAGAAGACTCCCGCTTGTAGATCGGTGAGCTATAACAAAGCAGAAAAAGACAGACCCCTGAAAGATGCGAGCCCCTACTCATACAAACCCTCAGGGGTCTGAATTTATAAAGAAAATCTAAAATGTCGAATTATGTAATGAAATATTTCTGAAATATGATATAATGTAAAGGCTTAGCAGAAAATCCATAATGAAGTACCGAAAGGAAGAATGATTATGAAGAAAAAATACATGCCCGCTTTTGTGGTATGCCTTTTGATTGTCGTGCTCGCTGTTTTAGGCGGTGTGGGTCACGTTATCTCAAAGTATATTCCAACAAAAGACCGTATGGATTTAAACGAATATTACGGACAGGTAGCAGAAGGAGAGGCTGCGCTGATCCTGGGAACAGAGAAGCTGGAACAGAGAGGGATTATCTCGGGGGAAGAGGGATACCTTCCTCTTGATGTAGTAAATACATACCTGAACCAGAGATATTACTGGGATGCAGAAAATCAGCAGATTTTATATGCAACGCCTTCCGAAGTAACTTCTATGCCTGCCTCTTCAGAAGTGGGAAGCCAGGTGTGGCTTCGCGAGGGAGCTGTATATTTAAGCCTTTCCTATATTAGACAGTATACAGATTTGGATGCTTATATTTACGATAATCCAAACAGAATTGCCATTCAGTATCAGTTTTCAGATGTGAATACTGTCACTGCAAAAAAAGATACATACGTCCGCTTCCGGGGCGGTATCAAGTCAGAAGTTTTGGCAAAAGTGAAAAAAGGAGCTGTTCTGATTCTTATGGAAGAACTGGAAGACTGGAATCAGGTGGCTACTATGGACGGCTATATTGGTTATGTGCAGAAAAAAGCAGTGAGTGAGCCGGAAAAGAAAACTTTCGAGAGGGAATTTTCAAGGGAAGAATATAATTATATTGCGATGGAACAGCCTGTAAATATGGTGTGGCATCAGGTGACAAACATGGAGGCAAATGCAGGATTTGCAGAGGCAACTGCAAATATGACGGGAGTGAACGTCATTTCTCCGACCTGGTACTCCATTATAGATAACGAAGGAAATATTTCTAATATTGCGTCTTCTGATTATGTAAATCAGGCACATGAGAAAGGACTTCAGGTGTGGGGACTTGTTGATAACTTTAGCGAAAATATCAGCACAACGGAAATTCTTTCCAGGACAAGTACCAGACAGAACCTGGTGCGCCAGCTTGTTGATGCTGCTCTTGAGGCAGGGCTTGACGGAATCAATATTGACTTTGAGTATCTTGAGGAGGCAGTAGGAATCCACTTTTTACAGTTTTTGCGGGAGCTTTCTGTGGAAACTCATAAGAATAATCTTGTGCTTTCGGTGGATAACCCGGTTCCGGAGGACTTTACGAGCCATTATGACAGAGCAGAGCAGGGACGCGTTGTGGATTATGTGATTATTATGGGGTATGACGAGCATTATGTTGGCTCTGAAGAAGCAGGTTCGGTAGCCTCTCTTCCGTGGGTGGAGCAGGGAATTAAAGATACTCTGGCGGAAGTTCCGGCAGAACGTGTGATTAATGCGGTGCCATTTTATTCAAGACTGTGGAAAACTCTTGCAGGAACACTTTCCAGTGAGGCAATTGGAATGGGACAGGCCCAGGAAGTGGTTGCAAAGTATAATGTGGAGACATACTGGGACAAAAATACAAGTCAGAATTACGGCGCTTTTGAGAATGAAGGAGCTGAATTCCAGATTTGGATTGAAGATGCCCAGTCTATTGCAGAAAAGGTAAAACTTTCTTCCCAATATAATCTGGCAGGTGTTGCTGCATGGAAGCTTGGGTTTGAGAGCAGCGATGTATGGCAGGCAATCAGTGATAACCTGAAATAAACAGAACAAGATAAAATATAAAAACACTCTCTGAGACATATACTGAATAAGAATATGCCAGGGGGTGTTTTTTGTTGAAGAAACGTGTGATGGAAATGATGATGGCGGTCCTTCTTCTTACCAGTGTGTTCTTTTTATCGAAGGAGGCAGCTATGGTATCAAACGAGACTGCAGAAAAAGAAAAGGTAATTGTAATCGATGCAGGCCACGGGGGAGCAGATCCGGGTATGATAGGAATTGGAGGCTTGGAAGAAAAAGGAATCAATCTGGCTGTTTCTATGAAATTAAAGGAAGCTTTGGAAAATCAGGGATTTACTGTGGTAATGACAAGGCAGGAAGATAAAGGACTTTATGAAGAAGGAACAAGAAATAAAAAAGTGCAGGATATGCAGAATCGTATTGAAATTATGGAGAAGGCCAAGCCGATTCTTGCAGTGAGCATTCATCAGAACAGCTACACAGAAGAAAGTGTAAAAGGACCTCAGGTCTTTTATTATGAAACTTCAGCAGAGGGGCAAAAACTTGCAGTAAACATTCAGAGCGCGTTGAATACAGAGCTTTCCACGGAAAGACCAAGAAAGGAAAAGGGAAATACAAGCTATTTCCTTTTAAAGAAGAGTCCATGCGTGCTGAATATAGTAGAATGCGGCTTTCTTACGAATAAAAAAGAAGCGGAGCTTCTTCAGACAGAGGAGTATCAACAGAAGATTGTGGAGGCAGTGGCAAAAGGAATTGTTCAGTATATGGAAGGAAAGTAAGAGTGTTAATTTTTTGGGAACTGTCTTTTAATACAAGAATAATTCTGCTATACTTGAGATATTTAAGGAGTTTACAGCAGAAATGAAAAACTGTTGTATAATGGAAAAAAACAGAGAGAACAAAGGAGTCGTATGTTTGGAATTTTATACATAGTATTGTCTTTTCTGACAGGAAAGGAAGCGGCAGGATTTCTTTTAGAGGCAGGAGAGAACAGAGAAAAACGGGGAAATCAGATATGGCTTCTGATTTCTGCTTCTTTTGGAATCGGAACCTTATTGCTTACCTGGTGTGTGTATGTGGTATCGTGGTTTCTTCGCGTATGTGTGCACAGTGAAAAGCCGCTTTTTTATGGGAATCTTACAGTAATGACAGCGGCAGTGGCCGGGCTTTTCTTTTTATATCTTTACAGGACTCGGCATAATAGAAGCTGGAGGCTGCATGGCATTGTGCAGCAGAAACCCTTATTGAAAAAAGAATGTATTTTGTATGGGCTTTTGTTTCTGTTTCTTATGTATATCATGTTTTACGTTTTTTATATAAGAGATGGGATTTTATACAGCGGTTTTACGGTATACGGAGATTATGCGCCGCATACAGCCATGATGCGTTCTTTTTCTATGGGAGAGAATTTTCCTACTCAGTATCCTCACTTTGGAGGAGAAGATGTAAAATACCATTTTATGTTCCAGTTTCTTGTGGGAAATCTTGAATTTCTGGGAATGCGGCTGGATGTTTCGTATAATCTTGTAAGCGTATTTTCACTTCTTGGATTTTTGATATTTCTGTGTCAGACTGCAATGCGCATATCAGGAAGATTTGCTGCCGGTGTGTGGGCGCTCGTGCTCTTCTTTTTTCGAAGCGGGCTCACGTTTTTTCGATTTTTGTGGGAACATATTCGGACAGGAGATTTATGGAAAGCACTCAGTGAAAATTCAGAGTTCCTGGGATATACTACAAATGAAAACTGGGGACTTTGGAATTTTAATGTTTACCTGAATCAGCGTCATCTGGCTTTTGGACTTTTGATTGCAGGAATTGTCATCTGGGTGTTCCTTGATTATCTGGAAGCAGGGACAGCACATAAGGAGAAGGGATTTATCTGGCTTAAAGGAAGGCTTTTTACAAAAGAGACGTGGCGATGCAGAAATCTGGAAAAAGCTCTTTTGCTTGGGATGATTTTGGGGCTTACTTCTTTCTGGAATGGGGCAGCCGTAATCGGAGGACTTTTGATTCTTTTTGGCTTTGCTGCATTTTCAGATGGAAAGCTGGATTATGGAATCATGGCGGCAGTGACTGTGTTATTTTCGATTCTCCAGTCGAAGATTTTTGTGAGCGGTTCTGTGATGAGTCCGGCTATTCAGTGGGGATTTCTGGCAGAGGATAAGAGCCTGCCCGGTGTGATATGGTATCTGATACAGATCAGCGGATTTTTTGTGGTGGGACTTCTGATTCTTGCATTCCGGTTTGGAAGGCGGGAGCGCACCATGCTTTTAAGCTTTCTGTTTCCGCTGTTTTTTGCCTTTTTTATGTCACTTACTCCGGATATAAATGTAAATCATAAATATATTATGATTTCCTGGGCATTTTTAACTGTATTCTGGGGAGAGATACTGGCAAAATTTTGGCACGGAAAGTGGAAGAAGAAGCTTCTGGCGTTTGTTCTTACAGTTTGCCTTACAGAAACCGGGGTTTATGATTTTGTAATTATTCTAAGAAATAACGGCCCGGGAAGAAGAGTGGCGGTAAATATGGAAAGCGATCTTACTGCATGGCTTTCGGAGCATCTTACCTCTGAGGATTTGCTCCTGACACCGGAATACAGTATGAGCGAGGTTACTATGTCGGGAGTTATGATGTACTGCGGATGGCCATATTATGCCTGGTCGGCAGGATACAATACAAATTACAGGGCAGGCGTGGCAACAGAAATGTATACGACAGAAGATAAGGAGCGGCTGAAAGTGCTTGCACAGCAGGAGGGAATTACCTACATTCTTTATCAGGAAGGAATGACGTTTGAGGAGAAAAACTGCAGGGAGGATACGATAGCGGCTGTTTATCCTCTTGTATATCAAACAGAAGATGGGAGAATAAGAATATATGAGACATGATGATATGAATACGTCTTCGTATAAAGAAAAAATAAAAACATGGCTGCCTGAGACAGCAGCCGCACTTGTGCTTTTAGGACTTTGTGCGTATCTTCTTAAAAAAGATGCCTGGACATTTCTTTCCTGGTGGATTCTTGCACTTCTTATGGGAATGGTGGCTATGCCGGTGACAGGAAGGCTGTTTTCTCATTTTAAGGATAAGGGCTGGTTATTTTCCAAGGTTTTTGCTGTCTGTGCTACCGGATTTTTTACATGGTTTCTTGTTGCAGTGGAAGTGCTCCCCTTTACGGCAGCCGTCTGCATCGGAGTCAGTGTAATATTCGGTGTTTTCTGTATGCTTCTTTTTAACAGGCAGCAGAAAAAGGGGATTGAGTGTTATCCTGTTCAGGAAATGAAGCTTGTTGTCCGGGAAGAACTTCTGTTTTTCGCTGTATTTCTCATGTGGACGTATCTGGCAGGATTTCACCCACAGGCATACGGGACAGAAAAATTTATGGATTACGGCTTTATGGAAGCCATGATGAGAAGCGATGTTTTGCCTGCGAGAGATTTATGGTACAGCGAAGGGCATATTAATTATTATTACGGCGGACAGTATTTCGCTGTGTTTCTCACAAAGCTGACAGGAAGTCAGGTGGAACTTACGTATAATCTGATGCGTACCTTTGTGGCTGCATTTGCTTTTGTTCTGCCATTTTCTCTTGCGTATCAGATGAGTGTGGACAGGCTGAAGAAAAATATTTTCGGGAAGAAAAGATATATTCCTGCAGCAGCAGGAATGACAGCCGGTCTTGGTGTATCCATAGCGGGAAATATGCACTATGTTGTGTACAGTAAGATCATACCGTGGATACAGAAGCTTTCCGGTGCCGAAAATGTGGACAACTACTGGTTTCCGGATGCAACAAGGTATATTGGACATAATCCGGACGTGCCGGATAAAACCATTCACGAATTTCCCTGTTATTCTTTTGTTCTGGGAGATCTTCATGCCCATGTGGTAAATATTATGTTTGTCCTTTCGATCTTGGGAATTTTATATGCCTGGTTTTATAGATACGGAAAAAACAGGGACTGGAATGGAGATATAAAAGACAAATCTTTCTGGAAAAAAGAACTTTTTATGCCGCATATTATTTTGGCTGGAGTTCTTCTTGGAATATTCCAGTGGACAAACTTCTGGGATTTTGTGATTTATTTTGTTGTTACGGGAGGAGTTGTTCTTTTCGGGAATATCACACGTTTCGGAGGGAAATGGAAAACGGTTCTTGCGGCGACGGCAGCGCAGGGAGCGGAGGTTTTTTGTATAGGAAAGATTGTTATTCTGCCTTTTACTATGAAATTTGAGACAATGGTCCAGGGAGTGGCTCTTGCACAGAATCATTCCAGATTTTATCAGCTTATGGTACTGTGGGGTCTTCCTGTATTTGTGACAATTATCTTCCTTATCTGTGTTCTTTCGGAACGTCTCAGAAAAAAGAGGAACAGGAGCATTTATCAGTGTATGCGCTCTATGGACTCCTCAGATTTATTTGGGATAATTCTCGGGTTATGTGCCATTGGACTTGTGATAATTCCGGAGCTGGTGTATGTGCGTGATATTTATGAAAATGGAAACGCAAGAGCAAACACCATGTTTAAGCTGACTTATCAGGCGTATATTATGTTTGGGATTTTAATGGGATATGCGATTTTCCGCCTTCTGACTTTTTCCAGACAGAAAATATTAAAAATCTGTGCAGGAGCGGCTTTATTTTTTCTGCTCTGGACAGTGGGATATTTTGGAAACAGTGTACGCGCCTGGTTTGGCGAAGTGTGGAAGCCGGAAAAATATCAGGGATTAAATGCGGTAACTTTTCTGGAAACAGATTTTCCGGAGGATGCGTCTGCTATCAGATGGCTCAAGGAAAATATAGAAGGCGCGCCGGTTGTCCTGGAGGCAAATGGAGACAGTTATACAGGATATGAACGTGTTTCCGCAACGACAGGTCTTCCCACAATTCTTGGCTGGTATGTACATGAGTGGCTGTGGAGAAATAATGTGGAGGACGTAAATGAAAAAAGTGCCGACGTGGAGACGATTTATACTTCCTCGGATATGAATGCTGTGAAAGCCCTCCTTGAGGAGTATGAGGTTTCTTATATTTTTGTAGGCTCCAAAGAGAGAGAAAAATATGGGGAAAGATTAAATGAAAGTCTTTTAAAAGAAGTTGGAGAAGTGGTGTATCAGGATCCAAATTACAATACGTATATTCTTAGAATAGAAAAATAGTTTGCTACGCGCAGGATTGAAATGAAAAACAAGGAGGCAGCATGGAAGGTATCAGTAAAAAAATATATCTGGAACTTGATATTCCAACGGAGGAAGACAGCCGCTCCGATCAGAAGCGTATTCAGGATGGATTGGAGAAAGAGGGGATTCATGCAGTAATGTCTTTCTATGTAATGAAAAAACTCTATCCTCTCTGTGAGCAGGCAGGCTGGAAAGTGACGGTGTCTCTCAGCTGGGATGGGAATTGCTGGAAGATTGTGGATATAGAAGAGGGCAATACGGTCTGCCGCCATTATGGATATGCAGTAGATTTGGGAAGTACAACAGTTGTGACACGGCTTGTAGATTGTGAAACGGGCGAATGTCTCTGTGAGGTAAGCAGATATAACAGACAGATTGCGTTTGGTACGGACATTCTCACCAGAATTTTTCATGAAAAAGATAACGAAGCTGCAAGAAGAGAAATTCAGAGTGCAACCGTAAAGACGATTTGTGACAATTTAAAAGAAATTGAGGAAAAAACAGGGATTTCATCTGGCAGGGACGGAATTCAGATGGTGATTTCCGGGAATACGACCATGATACATTTTCTGCTGGAAATGGACGCATTTTGCGTATTTTCCACACCTTATGCTGTACATGCGGATGCTCCGGGATTTTTGCGGGGAACAGATCTTGGGATTCCGGTTAAAGGATACGTGTACTGTATTCCGGGAAAATCGAATTATCTCGGCGGTGATATTATAAGCGGCATGTTGGCGACACAAATGTACAGGGGAGAGGAGATTTCCGCATTTTTTGATATTGGAACAAATGGGGAACTTGTAATCGGAAACAGGGAGTTTTTACTCTGCGGTGCCGGTGCAGCAGGTCCGGCGCTGGAAGGCGGTGTGGTACATACGGGGATGCGCGCATGCGATGGAGCTGTGGACAGAGTGAAAATTGAAGATGGAGAATGCAGATGTCATGTGATAGGAGAGGGAAATGCCAGAGGAATTTGTGGCTCCGGAATTGTGGATCTTCTTGCGGAGCTGTTTCTCAATGGATGGATTAATATTAAGGGAAGGTTTCAGCCGGAAAAAAGTTCTCTGATTCAGGAAAAAGAAGAGAGGCTCTGTGTGGAATACGAAAAGGGGCTTTATTTTTATCAGGATGATATTGATGAATTTCTGAAAACAAAGGCTGCAGCTTATACAATGGTAGAGTATATGTTCCGGGAATCCGGGATTTCTATGGAAGAGCTTGGGACATTTTATGTGGCAGGCGCCTTTGGGAAACATGTATCAAAAGAATCTGCAATTACAATCGGTCTTTATCCGGATATGGACAGAGAACATCTTGTAAGTGCGGGAAACTCCTCGCTTGATGGAGCGCAGAAGCTGCTTCTTCAGAGAGAGCTACTTGATGATATAGAGGAAATTCTGGAAAAAATGGTGTACGTTCAGTTTGGGGCTGTGGGAGATTTTCTGCAGATGATGGTTGCTGCACAGGCGATTCCACATACAGATATGGAGAGATTTCCGACAGTAGCTTCTGCCTTCCGCGCTTTACGAACAGAAGAAAATCGTGTACAATGTAGCAGAAGAACAACGGAAAGCAGGTGGATAAAATGAGAGCAGAAATCATCTCCATGACGGAAGAGAAAATCGATAAAGAGGGAATGAAAAGAGCCGGGGAGATTTTAAAAAACGGAGGTCTTGTGGCTTTCCCTACGGAGACGGTTTACGGGCTTGGAGGAAACGCTCTGGACCCGCAGGCTTCCATGAAAATATATGCGGCGAAAGGCAGACCTTCTGATAATCCGCTTATTATCCATATCGCAGATATGGAAAGTCTGAAAAAGATTGTCAGGGAAATTCCGGAGAAAGCCAGGATTCTGGCAGAAAAATACTGGCCGGGTCCCCTTACCATGATTTTACAGAAGGCGGATATAGTTCCGGCAGAAACAACGGGAGGACTTGACAGCGTTGCCGTGAGATTTCCAAGCGACAAAATCGCACAGGAGCTGATCCGGGCGGCAGGAGGATATGTGGCGGCGCCCAGCGCCAACACTTCCGGAAGACCGAGTCCCACTACAGCTTCTCATGTAAAAGAGGATCTTGGAGAAAGAATTGATATGATCCTGGACGGAGGAACCGTTGGAATCGGTCTGGAATCTACAATCGTAGATTTTACAGAAGAGATGCCGGTTGTGCTGCGCCCCGGATATATTTCTCTGGAGATGCTGAAGGAAACATTAGGAGAAGTAAAGATGGATAAGGGGCTGATTTCTCCGGACAGTAAGGTTCGCCCGAAGGCGCCGGGAATGAAATACAGACATTATGCGCCAAAGGCAGAGCTTTCTATAGTGGAAGGAGAGATTTCCCAGGTAGTAAAAGCCATCAATGATTTTGCAAAGGAAGCAGAAAAGCAGGGGAAAAAAGCGGGTATTATTGCCACAGAGGAAACAAAGGGACAATATACGTGCGGAATTGTAAAGTGCATTGGAAGCCGGGAGGAAGAAGAGACCATTGCGCATAATCTTTATGAGGTTCTTCGGGAGTTTGACCAGTGTGAGGCAGATGTTATTTATTCAGAGGCTTTTTATACTCCAAGAATGGGACAGGCAATTATGAACCGCCTTTTAAAAGCGGCAGGACATAAAATTATAAACATACAGGAGGATACAAAATGATAGCATTAGGAAGTGACCACGGTGGATTTGAATTAAAGCAGGAGGTTAAGAAGTATCTGGAAGAGCAGGGAATTGCTTATAAAGATTACGGCTGTGACAGTGAAGAGGCAGTAGATTATCCTGTTTATGGAAAAACAGTAGCAAATGCAGTGGCATCAGGAGAATGTGAAAAAGGTATTTTAATCTGCGGAACAGGAATCGGTATTTCTATTACTGCAAACAAAGTAAAAGGAATCCGTTGTGCTCTTTGTTCTGACTGTTTTTCAGCTGAGGCGACAAGACTTCACAATGACGCAAATATTCTTGCAATGGGCGGTCGTGTAGTCGGCGCAGGGCTGGCTGTGAAAATTGTGGATACATTCCTTAATACACCATTTTCAGGTGATGAGAGACATATCAGGAGAATTGCACAGATAGAAGAATAAAATACCGTCGGGGGGATTTTAAATGGACAAAAATCAAAAACGGCAGGATTATCTTTCCTGGGACGAATATTTTATGGGGGTGGCCATTCTTTCCGGAATGCGCTCCAAAGACCCTAGTTCCCAGGTTGGAGCCTGCATTGTAAGTGAAGACAACAAGATACTTTCTATGGGATATAATGGATTTCCCAAAGGATGCTCAGATGATGAATTTCCCTGGGCAAGAGAGGGAGAGGCTCTTGAGACAAAATATCTGTATGTGACGCACAGCGAATTAAACGCCATTTTAAATTACAGAGGGGGAAGTTTGGAAGGGGCAAAGCTTTATGTATCTCTCTTCCCGTGTAATGAATGTGCAAAAGCAATTATTCAGGCAGGAATAAAGACGATTGTGTACGCCTGTGATAAATATGCAGACACACCTTCTGTTATTGCATCAAAAAGGATGCTGGACAGAGCAGGTGTGAGATATTATCAGTATTCGCCTACAGGACGTGAGATTTCTTTTAAAGTGTGATAACGATACGAAGGAGCTGTCACTTTGCGGTTTTTTGACCGTGAAAGGGATGGCTCCTTCTTAGCTTTTATTTGTCCATTCCGCAGAGGGAAGAACTCTGGATCAGTTTTCGGTCATTTACTACTGCGTCATAGAAGCGGTAACCACCGGAAAAATTATATGCGTCATATCCTTCGCCTTTTAAAATACAGCAGGCAATATAGCTTCGAAGACCGCTCTGGCACATAACATAGACAGGTTTGTCCTTTGGAAGCTTATTCAGGTTTTCGCGGAGCTGGTCAACTGGGATATTGATAAAGCCAGTTACATGGCCGCGGGAAAATTCCCCTTCTGTACGTGTGTCAAGAAGTGTTACGCTTCCATCAAGAGGAAGGTCGTTGATATCCTCAAGGTGAAACTGTTTCAACTGTCCGGAAGCAATGTTTTCAATCATAAATCCAGCCATATTTACCGGGTCTTTGGCGGAGGAATAAGGAGGCGCATAAGCAAGATCCAGCTCATTTAAGTCCGTGGCTTTCATTCCGGCACGGATTGCAGTTGCCAGGACGTCAATTCGTTTATCTACACCTTCATATCCTACAATCTGAGCGCCGAGAAGGCGGTAAGTTTCTTTTTCAAATACCACTTTCATTGTCATTACTTTGCCGCCTGGATAGTAGCCGGCATGACTCATAGGAGAAAGAATTACTTTGTCAACAGAAAGCCCTGCTTTTTTTGCGCTTTTTTCATTGAGTCCTGTAACGGCAGCAGTCATATTGAATACTTTGATAATGGAGCTGCCCTGTGAGCCCGAATACCGGCTGTCTTTGCCGCAGATATTGTCGGCAGCGATGCGTCCCTGTTTATTTGCAGGACCTGCAAGAGAAATCAGGGAATCTTCACCAGATACAAAGTGTTTTACCTGAACAGCATCTCCCACAGCAAAAATATTTGGAACAGAAGTTTCCATTCGTTCGTTTACTATGATGCTGTTTTTTATGCCAAGTTTCAGACCAGCCATTTCTGCAAGGCGAGTATCAGGAGAGACGCCGATGGCGAGAACTGCCATATCCGCAGAAAGCGGGGCTTCTTCTTTTAAAAGTACGCGCACTCCGTTTTCTGTTTCTTCGAAGCCTTCTACTGTATGCCCGAGAAGAAGGCGGATTCCATGACTGCGCATTTCACTGTGGATAAAAGATGCCATATCTTCATCAAAAGGATTCATAAGCTGTTTCGGGCGCTGAATAATGGTAACCTCCATACCGAGGTGACGGAGATTTTCTGCAAGTTCAAGGCTGATGAAACCGCCTCCTGCCAGTATGACAGAGCGGGGCTTCTTTTTATTAATATAGTCTTTAATACGGAAAGTATCTTCCACGGTGCGAAGCGTAAAAAGACGGTCGATGTCAGTTCCCGGGACTGGGGGAAGAGATGGTTTTGCCCCAGGGGAGAGCAAAAGTTTATCGTAGCTCTCCTCAAACTCCGCACCGGTTTCCAGATTTTTTACAGATACAACGTTACGTTCTGCATGAATGGCAGTAACTTCGTGGCGAACCTTCATGGTGATCTGAAACCGGGAGAAAAAGCTTTCCGGTGTCTGAAGAGTAAGGGCCTTAGGCTCTGTAATGGTATCGCCTATGTAATAAGGCAGACCACAGTTTGCGTAGGAAATATATCCGGAGCGTTCAAATACGATAATCTCAGCCTGCTCGTTTAATCTTCGGATTCTGGCTGCGGCAGTTGCTCCTCCTGCAACACCGCCTATAATGACAACTTTCATATTAGATTTCCAACTTTCCTGTATAGGAGGCAATACCTCCGGAATTTTTTACATTTGTGTAGCCCATGTGGGTAAGAAAATCAACTGCCTGCCGGCTTCTGCTTCCGGAATGACAGTATACAAAAAGCGGGGTGTCTTTTTGTGAAGTTACGGAAGAAATATTTTGAATAGACTGCAGAGGAACATTCTTACTTCCGGGAATATGGCCTTCTCTGTATTCCTGAGAAGTACGGACATCTAAGAGAATGGCTCCTTCTGTTTCTTTATAAGCTTGTATTTCCTGATTAATATCAGGCATTTTGAAAAAATCGAAAAATCCCATTTAAACTCTCCTTTTTAAGTGAAATCAAAGTGAAAATTATGATCTTGCCATACCGTCTACGCTTAATACGACACCTGTAATGTAGGAAGCTTCATCAGAAGCAAGGAAAACAAAGGCATTTGCAATATCCTCCGGTTCTCCCAGGCGGCGAAGAGGAATCTGATTAATAAGCGGCTCTATCACTTCTTTTGGAACGGCTTTCATCATGTCTGTTCTTGTAATTCCCGGAGCCACTGCATTGACGCGGATGCCCTTCGGACCAAGTTCGCGGGCAAGAGATACGGTAAGACCATTAACTGCAAACTTTGAGGCAGGGTAGGCAAAACCGCTTGGTTGACCGGAGATGCTGACCATAGAAGATGTGGAGAGAATCACGCCGTTTCCTCTTGCAATCATACATTCACTTGCTGCTCTTGTAGCGTTGAAGACACCTTTTACATTTAAGTCCATAACTTTATCAAAGGTTTCTTCTGTGTATTCTGTGAAAGGTGTGCTTTCAGAAACTCCGGCATTATTTACAAGAATGTCTACGCAGCCATATTTTTCAGTAGCAGAGCGGAAAGCTTCCCGCACAGAGCTAAGGCTGGAAAGATCAGGACTGATACCGGCAACAATACTGTCCGGATGTTTTTCTTTTAAAAGAGCAACTGCCTTGTCGGCTGAGTCCTGTGAACTGGCTGTAAGGATAACAGTAGCTCCTTCCTGTAAAAATTTATCTGCTGTGGCGAAACCGATACCGCGGCTTCCTCCTGTAATAATGGCAACTTTATCTTTTAATCTCATATAGAAATCCTCCTGTATGCGTTATTTATGTATGTATTATATCCAGATTTATGAGAAAGTTCTGTGATGTGGTCACAGTTTTTATTTATCGAGAAAATAATTTTATAAAAAATAAAATTGGTTCTTGACATGAGAAAAGCTAAGTGTTATAACATAAATAGAACAAGGATAACAAATGAGACAGAAAAGATATAAAGAGAAAGGGGACTGGACTTATGTTAAGACCGGGATTTTTTACAGGAGATGTATTTGATGACTTTTTTGACTTTCCATTTTTTGATGATAAACAGGAGAAACGGCAGACCGCCAATTGTCTGATGAAGACAGACATCAAAGAACTGGAAAAAGGCTATGAACTGGAAATTGACCTTCCGGGATACAAAAAAGAAGAAATTCAGGCGGAGCTGAAAGAAGGTTATTTAACAATCCGCGCAGTGAAAGCAGCAGAGCAGAAAAAAGAAGAAGGAAAATTTATCCGACGTGAACGGTATTCCGGTTCCTGTCAGAGAAGCTTTTTTGTAGGGAAAGATGTGACGCAGGAGGATATTAAAGCTGAATTTAAAGATGGAATCTTGAGACTTCAGGTGCCGAAAAAAGAAGCAAAACCGGAAGTAGAGGAAAATAAGTACATTTCTATAGAATAATATAAAATATAGTATGAGAATATAGGGTCCCCGGGAGATTTTCCCGGGGCATTCTTAAATGTGGAGGAGGTGACAGTGGTGCAAAGAAAGGATTATTATGAAATCCTGGGAATTTCCAGAACTGCGGATGAGGGTTCCATAAAAAAGGCATACAGAAAGCTGGCTAAGAAATATCATCCGGATACAAATGGAGGAAATCCCCAGGCAGAGCAGAAGTTTAAGGAAATCACAGAGGCATATAATGTTCTGAGTGATTCTGAAAAAAGAAAACTTTACGACCAGTTTGGACATTCTGCTTTTGACGGCAGCATGGGAAGCGGCGGAAACCCTTATGAAAATCCGGGAGCAAATTACAGGGAGTTTCATTTTGAAGGCGGAGATGCAGATGATATTTTTGAAGATATTTTCGGGAATCTGTTCAGAGACGGATTTCAAGAAGGTGGATTTACAGGACAGGGATTTGAAAATGATTTTGGAAATGGAAGATTTTACAGAAGAAATTATCCGGAAAAAGGCTCTGATATAGAAGCATCTTTGAAAATCGGTTTTGATGAGGCTGCTTTTGGAGGAGAACGGATTGTCACCTTACGGGATGAGACGGGGCATACGCAATCTCTGAAAGTCCGTATTCCGGCAGGCATTGATACAGGAAAGGCAATCCGCTTAAGAGGAAAAGGAAGAGCCGGAAAAAACGGAGGAGAAAACGGGGATTTGCTTCTCCGTGTGACTGTTCTTGGAAAACCGGGATTTACACGAAAAGGAATGGATATTTACACAACGGTTCAGATTCCGTTTTCTATTGCGTCATGTGGCGGTGAAGTACGGGTAAAAACTATTTCCGGAGAAGTATTGTGTAAAATCCGGGAAGGTACGAAAAATGGGTCGAAGATCCGTCTGCGCGGAAAGGGAATTGTATCTATGAAAAATCCTTCTGTATATGGAGACCAGTATGTGACTGTACAGATTCAGATGCCGCAAAATTCATCTGTGCATTAAAAAAATATGGAGAAAGGGATATTCAGGTATGAAAAACTGAATATCCCTTTCTGTGTGTCACAGAAAAAAGTAGGCAGGAATGAAGAAATGGGTTACAATAATAATATATTTAATAGGAGATTTTCAGAGAAGAGGAGAGGATTGTATGGAAATACCGGAAATGCTTGATATTTTAAAACAGAAAGCCCTGGAGGATGAAAAACTTAGAGAAGAATTTCTGGAAACAAGAAAGGCTGCGAATCCCCTTTCTGCTTTTTGTAAAAAATGCAGGGAACTTGGGTATCCGGTTTATGAGATGGAATTGATTGGTGCAGGGGAAGAATTTTATGCGGAGATGAAGCGCAGCACAAACGGAGGAGGGGAAAATTCTCCTGTATTAGAAGGAGAGGACGACTTTTACGAGCTGTTTTTCGCAGGATTGTGAGGGGGATGAAGCGGAGATTTTTGTGCAATTTTTCAAATTTGCTCATTTATAGTATTGAACTTACCAATGTAAGAGACTATAATACAGATAGATTTTGTCAGAAAATGAATTTGAACACAAATTTCAAAGTGGAGGATAATTTTTAGAAACAAGAAAAGGAGAGAAGGAAATGGCAAAAATTTTAATTAGCCCGTCTAAATATGTACAGGGGGCGGGAGAAATAAAAAATCTTGGAACTTATGCTGGAAAGAGTGGAAAGAAAGCATTAGTTCTTATTAGTCAGGGCGGCTATAAAAGAATTGGAAAAATGGTTGAAGACAGTTTTGCAGCCAGTGAATGCAATCTGCTCTTTGACTATTTTAACGGTGAATGCTGCAACAGTGAGATTAACCGTCTGGTAAAAGTATTAAAAGATAATGGCTGTGATCTGGTTATTGGTATCGGCGGTGGTAAAATTTTCGATACTGCAAAAGCAGTTGCATATTATGCCGAAACCCCAGTATTTATCTGTCCAACAATTGCATCTACAGATGCACCATGTAGTGCGTTGTCTGTAGTTTATACAGAAGAAGGCGTTTTTGAGAAATATCTTTTCCTTCCGGCGAATCCAAATCTGGTTCTGATGGATACCGATATTATTGTGAAATCACCTGTCCGTCTCACAGTGGCCGGTATGGGAGATGCGCTTGCAACATATTTTGAAGCAAGAGCATGCCAGCGAAGTGGAGCAACTTCCTGCGCAGGTGGAAAGACAACGGAGGCAGCTATGGCACTAGCTGAACTTTGCTTTAATACCTTAATGGATGAAGGGGTAAAAGCAAAAATCGCACTTGAAGCAGGAGTATGTACTCCAGCAGTGGAGAAAATAATTGAAGCAAACACTCTTCTGTCAGGAATTGGATTTGAGAGTGCAGGACTTGCAGGTGCACATGCAATACACAATGGATTTACAGTACTGGAAGAGTGTCATCATATGTACCATGGAGAAAAGGTAGCATTTGGAACTCTTACCCAGCTTGTGCTTGAGAATGTTTCACGGGAAGAACTGGAAGACATTATCTTATGGTGCATTGAAGTTGGACTTCCTGTAACACTGGCAGAACTTGGGGCTGAAAATGTAACAGATGAACAGCTTATGGAAGTTGCCAGAACTGCATGCGCAGAAAATGATACACTTCACAATATGCCGTTTGAAGTTACGCCTGAAACAGTATTTGCAGCTATTAAGGCAGCAGATGCTTATGGTAGATATTATCTGGATGAGAAATAAAAGTTATCAAATGTATTGTAGAGGATTTTAATTCATCCAGAGAGAAATGCAAAATGCCTGAAAGGACAATCGGTTAAGTTGAATCTAAAGGATAAATAAAATTAGCTGCTATTTTACGAAACCATTCGTGAAATAGCAGCTTTTTAGATTCATCAGAATATGAGTTTTGCATTAAATATCTCCCAAAAGAGAAGATTATCTAAACAGTATCAAGAAAGAAATAGTCTACAAAAAATATCAATTTCTTAATTTTTCCAAGTGCACAGGGTTCGCTGAAAATATCGTTTAAGGCAATACAGATATTTTGTTTTATGTTTTCTTCAACATAGCCTGTATCCGCTAAAATTGTAATATTAAATTAATTATCTCCAGATTACGTAAGCATTGGCAATCATTTGTAGACGTTGACATGAGTTCAAATGATGAAATAAGAACTGATTGGAATTGAGAATACGCAAATTTTACAGTGATGAAATTTACATAAATATCCATATCGTCTCCATATAAAAAGAAAAATTGGTGAAATATAATGTAGTAGGACAGGAATCTTTTGGTTACCATACTGGAAGAAAAATAGTATGTTCTTGTCTATAAAGAGTAACCGATCGTTTAGAGGATACAGGGAGGAACGATATGGAATGCTGGGAGAAATATAATAAATTACTTATGCCGCTTCCTTATAAAACAGGATGGACAGAACATCCGGTTCGTGTATTGAATCTGGAGCAGTGGAAAAAAACAGAAAAAAATGACATTCTGGAATATGAGACAAAAATTATCCGCGAAAATAAGGATACTGGGGAAAGGCTGTTTTTGCGTTTTCAGAGAGCAGGTTGCAAGGCTTGGCTATATGAGAATGGAGAACTTTTGGGCAGTCATTATGGAAGCTTTACAGAATGGCAGGAAGAGTTAAAAGTCAGTGGAGATTTGGAAAGCGAAATCAGACTTGTTCTTAAAGGCGATGAGGGAAATTTAAGTCCCTTTGAAAAAGCAGGGGTTTTTGGTGATGTTTTTTTAGTATCACTGCCAGAGATATTTCTTAAAGATGTAAGGATTGATACGGATTATCAGAAGGGAGGGAAGCTGAAGGTTGCTGTGGAAACAGATTTTGGACGGAGAAAAGAAGTGGTTCAGCTTCGTGTTTTACTGACAGATCCTGAAAATAAAAAGAATCTAGTATGTGAAGAATGGGAAATTACGCCTGAAAATGCGTCAGTAGAATTGGTTTTAAATATGGCGGAGGTTCGACCGTGGAGTACAGAAGAACCAGTGCTTTACGAATTGACACTTCAATTATTTCAGGGCGAGAAGTTTTTAGAAGAATATCGAACCAAGACAGGCTTTCGTAGGATTGAAAGAAAAGGAAAGCAGGTATTTTGGAATGAAGTTCCGTTAAAGTTAAGGGGAATCTGTTACAGGGAGCCTTTAGGAGAGGCAGGGCATTTTTTGGAAAAAGATATGCGTCTGTTTAAAGAGGCAGGAATCAATTATATGCGAAGTCTTTTTTATCCTTTTAGTGAAAAAGCATTAGAAATTTGTGATCGTCTGGGAATTTTGACAGAGCAGTCTGCCTCTGTTTACAAAGTGGGAAAAGGCTGCAGAGCAAGTCAGGATCTCCCTGACTGTCGTGGATTGTATGGAGAACAGTTTTCAGAACTATTGAAAAGCTCTAGAAACCATGTGAGTGTATTGCTGTGGAGCTTAGGAAGTGAGAGCATATGGGGAAGAAATTTCTTTCTGTGTGCACAGATGGCAAAAGCTCTTTCTCCGAAGCAGCTATTGAATTTTAGCTATCCTATGACAATTCCTAAAGAAGAAGCTATACAGATGGATGTGTGGAGTGTGCTTTATGTAGATTGGAAACAGCCACTGGATAAGATGTACGACCATATGGAAATCGGACATGCAAATGGCTGTGATAACGAAATCGGCTATGTAACCGGACATACTTACAGGGAAATTCGGCCAGTAATCCATGAAATTTATGCGCATTTGCCTTGTTATAATCGGGATGAGATTCTTCGGGATTATGGAATTCATGAATTTTGGGGAGAGAGCTTGGTACGCTTTCAGAAAAATATGGAAAGAACAGAAGGAGCTCTTGGTGGTTCTGTAATGGCAGGATATGATGAAGACGAAAAATTTTCTTGGTTGTTGGAAGGCTGTGAATGGGGGATTTTGGATTCAGAGCATAGACCCAAGCCAGAATATCATCATTTGAAAATGGTTTTTTCAGGACAAGAACCACAATATCTGGAGGGAATAGTGGTGGAAGCTCAAAAGGGGAAAGGGAAAAGGCGAAGCGACAAAAAAATCTTCGAGCAAGACCAAAAGCTTGCAGAGAATGGTTCATTTGTGATTCAGGAAGAAAAAGAGAAATATTTGTGTTTGGAAGAAACTCAGGGTATAAAAATTTCTATTTCGAAAAAGACGGGTCTTCTTTCTGGTGTATGGAAAAATGGAGAACTGTTAATAAAAAGCGGACCATACCTTCATACAGAAAAGATGCTGCTAGGAAAATGGATACCTAAGGAGCCATATGTGGAAAAATCAGATCATAATTTACGTATTTGTCTGTCTGGATGTTATGAGGGAGTGTGCAGTGTGGAATTTGAACTTTCTATGACGGGGGAAGGTGTTCTTGATACAGTATATACAGTGACAGAACTTTACTGTCATATGCCTCCAAGGGTAAAGGCTCAAATCGGCATAGATCCGGGCGGCTTGGATGAACTGGGAATTTCTTACATCCTTCCTTATGAACTGGATACGATTCAATGGGAAAGACATGCATTATGGAAGGAGTACACAGAGATGAATCCCGGAAGAGGGAAAGGAAAAGCTCACAAGGATAATAGGAGAGATTTTGAAAGTATGAAGCACCATATCTCGTATGCACAGGTGAGTGGAGAAGGAGAAAAAGCTGTTCTGGTAAAGCCGATGGAAGAGTGCAGCATTCGCATGAAGGAAGAACCAGTTTTGGATTATGTGATTGATGATAGGGACAGCAGGATACTTTATCATGGAGACTGGATACGAACGGAAGATCCGTCAGGAAACTGGAAGGATACAGAGACTGTCAGCCGAAATGCTGGAGATTTTTTAGAGTTTTCATTTGAGGGAACAGGAATTCGCATGTATGGTCCTGTGGATTGTATCGGCGGTCTTTATCGGATTATCCTGGATGGTCAGACTATAAAAAAATGCGGCAGCAGTTATCCGCTTCCGGTGGATATTGACGCCGCCAGTCGAGGATATGAAAAACGTTACAGAGTGTGCATGGCAGATATCCAGGGGCTGCATATAGGATGTCATACAATTCGCCTAGAGGTTTTAGGTGAACGGGCAAGAGGAAGCAATGACACCTGGGTATCTATAGATTATATAGAAGTAATAAATGGGAAAGAAAGTAGACAGATGCGTATGATATTAAATCACGGATATAATTATACACGTCTCGTGCGAGGTAATTATATGAGAAACCAGGTGAAAATCGAACCTGGAAAAACACATCAGGTGAGATTGTGTCTGACAGACAGGAGGAAATGGTAAAATGGAAGGAATTGGAAAGTTTGATAAAAATATTCCGCGTATTGCACCAAGACCGGAGCCGTCAGAGACATTTCGGCAGAATATCCAGTTTCTGGACGGAATATGGGAATTTTGTCACAGGAACAGAGAGGAGATTTGTAAAAGAGATGGACCTGCAGAAGGAAATAACTGGAATTGTATAGAAGTTCCTTCTTTTATCAGCGCCACGGCAGACAGAGCAGAAGGGTTTACTGGTGTATACAGCTATAGGAGAACAATTTCTCTGCTTTGGGAATGGGAAGATACGGTAAAAATACTAAAATTTGAAGGAATTAATGGTTACGCAAGGGTCTACGTGGATGGAAAACTGACAGGAGAGCACCGAAACGGATTTCTGACCTGGACAATAGATATTACAGAAGCTTGTCGGGGAAAGAAGCAAATCACTCTTCAGGTGGATGTGGAGGAACTGACAGAACGAATCGGAACCTTTTATCATGGGGGGATCATACATAGCACTTGGTTGTATCTTTTGCCGAAAACTTATATTTCTATGCTTCATATGTCAGTTTCACTTGATGAAGAATATAAAGATGCAGTGCTGACAACAGATTATTCTGTTCAGGCATCTTTGCCAGACTGTATGGCAGAGGGAACTTTGCTAGATCCATTCGGAATGGTTGTGCCTGAAGGAGGATTTTGTAAACAGATTTCCGGGTCTGAAATAGATGAACGGGTATCAGTAAAGATTTCTTCTCCTCTTTTGTGGGATGCGGAACATCCAAGGCTTTATACTATGCGCCTTAGAATTTGTCAAAGGGGAGCAGTTCTGGAAACAGTTGAAAAAAGATTTGGATTTCGTCAGATTGAACGTCGGGCAAATCAGGTGTTTGTAAACGGAAGGGAGGTAAAACTTCGCGGTGTATGTCGCCACGAAGTATCAGCTCTCCATGCTAGATGCATTACGCCGGAATTGATTGATCGTGATGTAAAGCTTTTTAAAGAGGCAAACTGCAATTATATTCGAACCTCTCATTATTCTCCGAGCGAATATTTTCTGGATGTCTGCGACAGAGAAGGAATTTATGTGGAAGATGAGCTGGGGCTGGCTTTTATAGCAAAAAATACGGACTTTACACAGAGAGACCCTGGGGAGACAGAACGCTTTTTATCTCATTTTCGGGAAGCAATGGCCAGGGACTACAGTCATCCATGTGTTTTAATCTGGTCGTTATGCAATGAAGCCTTTGGAGGTTATAACTTTGATCGGCTCAATCGTCTGGTACATGAGACTGACCCTACACGGCTGACAAAATTTAGTTATCCAATGACTATGCAGCCAGAACACGAACCTGTAGATGTGTGGAGTATTCATTACACAAACCAGGATGTGGATTTGTCTGAAAAGAGAGATAACGTAAGTGTGGGTTTGGCAGAGGGGAAAGACGTTCCTGTACTTCATGATGAATATGCACATATTCCATGCTATAACAGAGAAGAACACAGAAGAGATCCGAACGTACGGAACTTCTGGGGTGAAAGTATTAAACGGTTTTGGGATAAAATATGGAATACAAAAGGAGCGCTTGGAGGAGCTATCTGGGCAGGAATTGATGAGACTGATGTTCACTCAGGAGGGAATACCCAACTGGAATGGGGCATTATTGACATATGGAGAAGAAGAAAACCTGAATTTTATTTGGTAAGAAAAGCATACTCTCCAATCGTGATACATGGAAGAGCGGCAAAGCAGACATCAGACAAAATTACGGTAATAGAAGTGGAAAATCGCTTCTGTCATACGGATCTTTCCGAAACCAGTGTTCATTGGCAGGTGAGAGAAAAAAGCGGAACAGTTTCTGGTCCGCAGATTCCGCCGCGCTGTACTGGGGTTTTGTGCCTAAAAGAGATACCTGAGGGGGAAACGCTAGAACTCATCTGGAGAGATGCGTGCGGACGGTGTGTGGATGAGTATAGTTTGCAGATTAAAAAAACCGGGATACTTGAAGAAAGGGAAACGGATTTAGCTCAGATAAAAAAGGAGTCTTCTTTTATGGAATCGTGGAAGGTTCGAAATAAGAACCATCAGGTAGTTTTCACATGGAGGGAAGACCAGGTAATATTTGACAGAGAGACAGCAAGGATTCAGGAAGGCAGACATGCAGAAAATCTGGTTCTGATTGGAGGGCCGGACCTGAATATGAATGGTGTACAGTTGGGCAGATGGAGAAAGGAAGAATTTCGAATTCTGGAAGGAGAAGAACCAGTTGCAGTTATGATAGGATGGTATGGAAAGAAGGTAAAAGTAACTTTTATTATGAGGTTTATGAAAAATGGAGAAATTCTTAGTACCTATCACATTGATAAGTTGGGACTTTCCATGCCTGATCGAATGAAACTGCGTGTCAGCGTATCACCGGGAGGGTTAAATGAGATTGGTCAGTCTTTCCTTTGTGCACCAAACATGGATGCTCTGACCTGGGATAGAAGGGGAGCATGGACAGTTTATCCGGAAGACCATATTGGACGAAATCAGGGAACCGCCTATCGCTTCAGCAGAGGCAGCGTGTTTGGTCAGGAACCGGGAATTGCCTGGAAAGATGAAATGCAAAATTGGATTTTGAATGGAAAATACGATGTAAAGTATTTAGGGACAAATGATTTCCGGTCTCAGAAAGAAAATATTAACTGGAGTGTTTTGTGGGATTCCCAGAAAAAAAGTGGTTTAACTGTTTTTTCTGAGGGTAGCCATAGTGTAAGAGTTCAGGTGGAAGAACCTGAGGAGGGGATGATTTCTTGTCTGGATGAGCAGATTTGTTATACAGGAGAATGGAGTTGTCAGGACGATCCGAGAGCAGGCGAGGAATACCGGGAAATGTGGGCAAAGAAGCCGGGATGTGCAGCAGAAATTTCGTTCAATGGAACAGGGATTATATGGTACGGACCTGTAGATCTTGTCTGTGGGTGTGCGCGGGTTTACGTAGATAATACGTTAATGGATGCGAGGATTATCCAGCGGGTTGCAGGGGTGGATTTCCCCGGATCTGCTGATGGATATGATAAAAAATTCCATTACCCCATTTATTCTGTGGAAGGATTACCTCAGGGAAGACATAACATCCGCATAGAGGCTCTGGGAGAAGGGACAGCGGATTCTCAGGATACATATATTATATTAGAAAAGTTTCGCATTCTGAAGGCGGGATATCCTGAACCAATACGCCTTTATATTAACAATAGATGTGCGTATCCTTTGATATCCTGGGGGAACTATTGCCGACCTCCAATTATGATACAGGAAGGATATGAAAATCATGCAGTAATTCGTCTGGGAGCATGTTTTTCGGAAAAATGAAGTGAAGAAGGCAAGAAATTACGCACGGTTTCGGAGAAATTTCAGAGTCGGGAGAAAGAGAGAAGAAAGATGAAAAAAAAGAATTTTATAACAGAAGCGGAAATGAAAGCAGTCTATGAAGAAATGAAGACTCCCGTAAAATATGGCATGGTGCTGCAGGAGGAGGGAGCAGATATAGATTGTCCTAATGTGATTCGTCTTGAAGATGGTACATGGAAAATGGTGTATGCGAGACATGTACCTGGTGCTGAACGGGAAGGCTATGAAACCTGGATAGCCAGAAGTTGCGACCTGCTGCACTGGGAGCCGGAAGGAAGGATTCTTGCTCAGAGAGAATCTGGTTGGGATTGCCTTCAGGCAGATGGAGGGCTTTGTCTTTTGAATCCTCAATGGGAAGGGGCACAGGATGTCCAAAGATTTGAAGAAAAATATTGGATGACCTATATTGGAGGAAACCTTCCGGGATATGAGCCGGACCCCTTGCACATGGGACTGGCCTGGTCATCTGATCTTCTTCCCGGAACATGGAAACGGGAGGAGAAGCCTATTTTGAGGATTGATGATCCGGATGTACGGGACTTTGAGAAGGCGACGCTTTATAAAAGTACTGTACTTTGGGACAAAGAAGAACAGCTAGGCTATCCTTTTGTGATGTATTACAATGCGAAGCAGGAGGGAATCTGGGTAGAACGTATCGGTATGGCAGTGAGCCGGGATATGCATAACTGGATTAGATATGGAGACGGAGCGATAATAGATCAGGGAGTTGAAGACCGCTGGAATATTTCCGGAGATCCGCAGATTATTCGTTTCAAAGATTTGTGGGTAATGCATTATTTTGTTGGAATAGGAAACAGTGCTTTTGATACCTTTGCCTGCTCCAGAGATTTGGTACATTGGACAAAATGGGAAGGGCAGCCGCTGATCAGCCCCTCAGAAAGTTATGATAAAACGTTTGCTCATAAGCCATATGTGTTGAAGCATGAAGGAATTGTTTACCATTTTTATTGTGCAGTGGGAAGTAAAGGAAGAGGAATTGCCGTTGCCTGCTCCAGAGAAATAGGAGAATAACAGAATGGGTAAAAGATATGGAAGATTTGATTTTATAGAGGAGAAGAATTGTGATACAGAAACAAATGATAGTGGAAATAGGAGAAGATAGAGCGATTTTAGAGACTTATATACTGGATACTCTTCGGGTAAATCCAAAACGGAAACGTCCGGCAGTAATTATTTGTCCAGGAGGAGGATATGAGAATTTGTCTGACAGAGAGGGGGAACCGATTGCCGTACGAATGAATGCAGCGGGATTTCATGCTTTTGTGCTGAAATACAGTGTAAAGCCGGCAGTATTTCCTCAGGCTCTTTTAGAACTTTCAAAGGCAGTATGCCTGATCAGGGACCATGCAAAAGAATGGGATGTGGACTCGGAAAGGGTGATTGTCTGCGGTTTTTCTGCCGGCGGACATTTGGCTTGCAGTCTGGGAACTTTCTGGCACGAAAAATGGATTTCCAAAGCGATTGGAAGAGACAATGAGGAGTTTAGACCAAATGGAGTGATTTTGGGATATCCGGTTATAACTGCTGGAAATTTTGCACACAAAGATTCCCTTTGGAATCTTTCTGGAGGAGTTAAGAAACTCTGGAAAAAGCTGTCTTTAGAGGAGCAAGTGACAGAATATATGCCTCGGGTTTTTCTCTGGCATACATACGAAGATAATCTGGTTCCGGTGGAAAATAGTTTGTTGTTGGCAAATGCCTTAAAAAAACAGGGGATTTCTTTGGAAATGCATATTTATCCACATGGACCTCACGGACTGTCATTGGCAGACCGTGAGACTGGGATGGCGGATGGAATAGGTGGTGTAGAACTGCACTGTCAAAATTGGCTCTCTTCAGCTACAGAATGGATCTGTCAGTAGAAAAGACAGAATTGAAACCGCTTTTTTAACGAAGGGCAATTATTTCAGGTATATCCAACAGATGAGCGGTATGGCGCAGCCATTGGCGGGCAATCAGCCCATGTCCGTTTTCTGTTGGATGAACGCCATCCCAAGACCAGTAGGAAGGCTCCCGGATTTGGCAGGCATTGTCAAAAATTTCCTGAAGTGGTACAAAAACGGCTTGATAATCTTCAGCAATTCTACGGGTTTCTTCCTGAAAACCATGAATACATTTGTTCCAGATGGAAAACTCAGGGTTCAATCGGGGATTGTCTAATACAAAGGGTTCACAGATAACAAGTCGGATGTTTGGAAGAGTTTCCAGAATTTCGGACAGCATAAGCCGATAAATTTGCGCATATTTCTTTGGACTGGTTGGATGATAATTATGACTTCGATCGGGTCCATCATTGATTCCAAGAAGAAAACTTGCAATGTCCGGCTTAAAACGCAAAAAATCCATATCCAGACGGGAATAAACGTCGATTGCCCGATTGCCGGAAACTCCCCGGTTTGTGAAGCGGAAGTGCTTTTCGGGATAGAGACTGCCCAACAGGGCATTGATTACATAAACAAAGCTGTGTCCAATCTGATGATTTAAGTCCCATTCTTTATCAGGATCTTTATAGCGGTTTCCATCTGTGATGCTGTCTCCGGTAAAAAGTAAATGTATTTCTTTTTTATTCATAGATTCTCGTAGCCTCCTTAAATAATGCATGAATGTTTGCTGGTGGTACATCAGGCATGATTGCCTCATGACTGGGAGAAATAATCAGTCCAGTGGGAAACAGGGTGCGCAGTTCTTCAACTTTTTCCTTCACCTGTTTTGGTGAGCCGTGGACCAAAAGCTCTTGGGTATCCACGCCGCCACAGAAGGATACCTTTCCACTGAATTTTTCTTTTAGATTTTGGGCATCCATACCAGCTGCAAGAGCTTGAATAGGATGTATGGCATCTACGCCTGCTTTGATGAGGTCAGGAATCACATCCACAATGGAGCCACAGGAATGATAGATTACCTTTAACCCGTAACTATGAGCCTGCTCAACTAGCTTTTTGCAGCCAGGGATTATAAAACGTTTTATCATATTCGGAGATATCATAAGGCCTCGTTGGCTTCCCATATCGTTTCCAATAAGCACAGCATTTAAGCGTCCTTTTGTTGCTTCGTAAAAAATTTCATTGGCCTTCAGATAAAATTCCAGAATCTTTTTATCTACTGCTTCATAGATATCTGGGTTTGCAATCATATTCATAAGAGCAGTTTCCATTCCAAAGGAGGCACAGGTATCCTGGAAATGGGCAGACCATGACATGCCAATAATTGCTTTGTCTTTTGGAGCCATATCTATACGGCGGCGGCATTCAGCCGGGTCTATATATTTTTCCGGATCAGGCCACTGGAAGAAGCTCAGATCTTCTAAATCTTCAGCGTCTTTAAAGCAGCCATCCGCAGTTAGGGTACGGTCTTCTGCATCTACATTTCCATCCATATACCAATCAAAAGCTGCAAAAATCGCACTGGCATTGGGCGATTGATAGGGAACATCCACAGCGTAAAAATCATCTCCGATAGCCAATTTTAGTTCGTGGAGTTCTTTGACTTTATAATAATCAAAAAGTGCTGGTTGTGAATGAATATCCGGCATACCCAGCCATGCGGCTGGGCGATCCGTTTTTTCTCGGTTGATAGTCGCATAAAAGCGTTCGATACTGTTCATAATACTTTCCTCACTTTTATATTTTACTGGAGTGTAAGCTTTAGGACGTATGCATGGCTGCAGGGACGTTCTTTGGGAGCAGAAACTAAAAGTGCTTCTTCCGTTTGGGAAAAAGAAAGAGCCTTGGGATATCCAAGAAGAGATATGCTTCTGATATTTTCTGTTCCGGATTTTAAAGTTCTGATTTTCCATTCTCCGTTTTGAGGCCAGCCCATAGCGATGACATACAAAAATCCATCTCGAGTGGTAAAGCGGAAATCATTTTCGGTAAGTGCTTGCTGTTCTACAGAAGCCTCTTCTCCAGTGGCCAGCTGTTTCTGTATCTTTGCTATGTCGTAATTAATATCTTTTACATAAGTAGGTCCTTCCATTGCAGATTTATAAGGGCGACTTTCATAAATTGCTTCTCCGTTTAATTTAAGCCAATCACCGATATCGTACAGTTTTTGAATAGCATCTGGATGAAAAGAGCCATCTGCATAAGGACCGACATTCAGAAGAAGATTTCCATTTTTGGATACGATATCACAAAGCTGATGAATAACAGAAGTTGCACTTCTATATGTTGGATTTTGTACCATACACCAGGTGATATTGTCTTCTAGCCGATCATCGCATTGCCAGATAAAAGGTTTTGGATCAGAGAAACATCCTCGTTCCAAATCCAGTACGCCGATTCCCTCCGGAAAATCCTCCTGTTTATATGTAATCACTCCCTGACCATCAGAGCAGTGAAGATAATAATGCTCAGCCATACGATAACGGTCTTCTTCATGGATCAGGAAACTTCTGCTGTCAAAGTATAATGCATCGGGAGAATATTTTTCCACTACTTCAGCTACCTTTTCTCGCCAGGTACGACAGAAGGCTTCATCGGGAAGGCGGTAAGGTTCATATCGGTTTGTCTCTAAAGGGAGGGAAGGACCATAGAATTTTTCGTTTTTGGGATCATATACATCTGCATCGGGATCGGTAGACATGAACCATCCCCACAGCCATTGGTGATGGAAGGTAGCAAGTGTCTTGATTCCTCGTTTGCGGAGTGCATGAAAACATTCGCCAACAACATCTCTGTGAGGTCCATAATTGACGCTGTTTACTGGATTTACCTTACTGTCCCAAAGGGAAAAATTGTCGGCATGTTCTGATACAGGACCGGCATATTTTGCCCCGGAGTGAAGAATCAAATCCGCCCAGAAATCCGGATTGAATTTTTCACCAGTCATCATAGGGTAAAAATCTTTATAACCGAAGTTTTTGAGACTTCCGTAGGTTTTTTCATGGTGGAGATTATGGGGCATTCCTTTAGCATACATATGGCGGGAATACCATTCGTCTTTAAAAGCAGGGACGCTGTAAGGACCCCAATGAATAAATATTCCAAATTTTGCATCTGCAAACCATTCAGGGGGCTGATGCATTACAGTTTTCCAATTGATACTTGTTGGAGTTGTTTGCATAAGTTCATTCCTTTCTATTTCAAGCCCGGAGAGCTATTTTATAAATTTCTCTATATCTATTTGGAAAAATGACAGGGGAGGGAGATAAGTGATTTCATCGACAGGAGGAATCATAGTAGGATTCGCCTCCCAGCAGAAGGAAAGCTTTGCTCCCTTGCCAACCGGTCTTTGTAAAATCAGTAGGAGTGTATTTTTGTCTTGTCTGCTACTGCGGAGTTCCGTAATGGGAACAGAACCATTTTCATCTTCCAGAAAGAAACCGCTGTCTTCTCCAGAGCCAGAGTAAAGAACAAAACCAAGAGACATATGAGAAAACACAAGCCGCAGAGAAGTCGTGCTTTCTTTTTTTATGGAAAGAAGCTCCGGTGCTGAAAATTCTGATGTTCCTAAGAGCACATGGGCACAGAGCTTTGCCATACGCTCACCCAGCATTACATTAGAGTGGGCACTGTTATGGATTCCATCGGAAAGAGAACAGGTGATAGTGGGAAGAATATATACGGCCGATAATTCTCTGGCAGCTTTTCTCTGAGCTTCACGAATCTGTCCCCAACATTCATCGTGAATCCCCCCGATCTGACGATTAAGCTGGAAGGTAAAGAATGGAATCTTGTATCTAAGTTCCTTTCGTACTGCTTCTACAAAAGTTCTAAATCTTTCCAGATAAGCAGGTGCGTTTTCCGGATCGGTATCAGAGCATCCTTGATACCAGAGAATCCCCGCGTATTTACCTTTGGTAAGGTGGAGTTTTTCTATAAGATTCTGGTATAAATCTCCGCTTGTCGGCATCCAACGAGAAAGTGGAGAACCGCCAAGGGAAGTCTGGATAAAACCAACTGGATGTCCAGAGAACTTTTGAAAATTTTTTCCAAAGGAAAGATAGGGAGATACGCCGGGAATTCCCATTTCCTCATTGGGAAGAGATCCTGCATCTGTACTTTCGTTCATGGGATGGCAGGCGAGATCCCAACAGCTTCTATTGCGGAACAAATGCACAAGAAGATCTGGAGGATCGAACGCGTAGTCCCGGCTGTAACCGGAAGAATTAGATTGTCCGGCAATGATAAACAGATCTCCAACACCCAGATGGAGTACACAGTCTCCGCGATATAGCCAGGTAAGTTCAGGGACAGTACTTTTGGTTTCTAAGCTAGTCTCAATGCGGTAAAGTCCTCCTGCTGGTATCAAAAGTGTATGAGAAAATACACCAGAGAAATCAGGCAGAGTGTCATGTTCCATTTGGGTCCACGGAATCACACAGGTATTATCATCCTCCCGCATAACCCGGACAACAGGCTGAACTTGTTCCACGCCTATTTCGATTGCAGCAGGGTGTACCTGATAGGTCCCTTTTAATATGACTGAAGCAAAATCGTCTGTCTGCTGAAGGATTTCCCAGTCGGCAGGCCGTTCTGTAAGTGTAATGCCATGCATAATTGTCCTCCTTGTATATTAAAACATGAGAAATAGCAGAATATGGGAGGGAAGGCATATCTTATGCCTCCCTCTTGTAAGAATTGTACTTGAAAATAAAAAGAAAAAACATGGAGAAAACTATAAGACTATATGTAGATTTTACGGTATTTGTATTTTTCAGAAGATTGTTCAAAAGCGATGACTTAAAAGGTAGCTTATGAAGCGCTGGTTTTGTACGTGGATATATTCATCTAGTCCCTGAATACGAAGCTTATCAAGAGTCGCATCCCACATTTTAAGGGGAGGTTCTGTACCGATAATACATCGAATAAAAGATTGAAAAGCGGTACTGTCAAAAGAGGCATTTTCTTTGGGAAAAGTCAGAAAGCTATAAGGGCGTGATACTTGAACTGTATTTTCTCTGCAAAATTTTAATGATTTTTCAACGAGATACATACAGTCCTTTCCATAAAGAAAATTCATATAGGGAGTATCTGAAAAATAGGAAGAATCCCAACCTCGATATACAATATTAGACCAGAGTTCAATAGAATGGTATTTTTTCTGTAAGGCTGTTACATGGCTGGAGTCAGCATCTGTAATAAGGGAAACAGGGCGCCCATCTGCAGAAATTCGATAATCTGCTCCTTCGATTCCCTGGCTGCATAAAGCAATTCCTTCATCAGAAAGAAGATAGTCAAGAAGTTTTAGGATAATATGTAGTTCTTCTTCAGTAACAGAGGCGTTGATATAAGTTTCTGCCCAGTAACTGTTGCTGGAATTACTGTATCGAATTCCATCAGATGCAGGGAAAACGGGGAGTATGTCTACGCACTCAGAAAAGGGTTTGGTATTTTTGGCGTCCCATTCTTCTTTTAGTTCTGCCAGAGCTAGAGCGGAAGATTTGTATTCTAAAGCGCCTAAACGTCCTGATGTAAAATCATCCAATACAGAGGAAGGGTTTTTGACATAAAAATCAGGGTCTAAGCCTCCGCACTCATAAAGCTGGCGATAGATTGTGACGACATCACGGAACTCATCTGTATTCCAGGCCGGACAGAATGTTCCATCCGGTTCTTCCAACCAGGAATAAACATTACATTTGGGTGCAATACCAAGCATGACCCATTTTCCGAGAGCTGCAAGATTATTTACATTGTAGCCGATGGTATCGTCTTTTCCGTTGCCGTCCGGATCCATAGAGGCAAATGCGGCAGTCATTTGGACAAATTCCTGGATATTTTGAGGATCATCAATCCCCAGGTTATCCATCCAGTCTCTTCGGACAATCATGGCGGCATCAGAACTGGAAAGAATAGTTTCTGTAAAAGTAGGATGGGGTATGGCATAAAAGCAGCCGTCCTTTTGACGCAGCTCTGGAAATTGAGATAAAAGCTTTTCTAGGTTAGGATAGGCTGAGAGATCCTCTGGTAAAGCCTGAATCATCTTATCTGCTACCATCTGCTTGAACATAGCAGTATCTTCTGAGTTGTTTGAGGACAGCAGAACTGTGGTGAAAATATCAGGAAGTTCTCCTGTAGATGCCAGAATCTGATATTGCTGCTTGTAATTGCTCCAGTTAAAGGACTGGGCGTTGGCGAGAAAACCGAATTTTTTTTCCAGATACTGAGTGATTCCATCTGATTCTGCGGAGTTCTGCATTTGATCGATATCCCAGTAACCGAAACTGATTTCGGGAATTTTATTTTCTTTTTTATCTTTATCAGATTGTTTTGAATGTGCATAACCGATAACAAGAACTGTACAAAGGCATAAAAGTGCTGTTATTCCTATAAGTTTCTGAGGCTTCATAAATAGATTTCCTTTCCTCGTCAAATCGTAAAATTTATATCAGACTATTAGAGTTGGGAGCGTTTTCCTGGCGGAAGGTGCTGCGGTAGGAAGTGGGCGTATAGCCAGTAAAACGCTTGAACACTTTTGCAAAATAAAAATAGTCTTTATATCCTACCTGGCTTGCAACCATGAAAATCTGCATATTCGTATGCAGAAGAAGCTTTGAAGCATGATAAATACGTGTATTCGTTAAATAACTGCTGAAAGTATTTCCAACTTCCTCCTTAAAAAGCTGGCTGGCATAATTAGGAGTAATACAGGTAAGATCCGCGAGCAGTTGGATGGAAATGTCTTCCGTATAATATTCCGAAATGTAATCTAACATGGATTGTACAAGCTTATTTTCTGTTTTTAGATGCTCAGGAGGAAGGAAATCTTCTGGAATTCCAGGAAGTTTTTCTTCCTCCTGGCAGGCACCGCAATCAGAAACGGAAAGACTGGAGGTATGGTTTTCCAGAATGTGATAAGCTTTTTGCATGGAATCCATCAGTTCATTTCTGGAAAATGGTTTCAGGCAGTAGCTTACAGCATTGTTAAATAGTGCTTTTTGGGCATAAGCAAATTCTGCGTGACCGCTGATAACAATGAATAATGTAGGAAGGTTTTGCTGTTTTGCAGACTGGAGAAGCTCCAGACCATTCATTCCAGGCAGCTGAACATCGATAAAGGCCAAATCTGGCTTGTGTTCCTGGATGTAGGAAAAAGCAGAAAAGCCATCATAAAATTCTCCTACAATTTCAAAATATTCCTGGTCCTCAATAGTGGCGATCAGACTTTTAATCACCCATTGTTCATCGTCTATAATAATTGCCTGGTACATATTAGTTCTCCTTTTCTGATGTGTAAAATTTCCAGTCAGACAGACCATTCGTGTGACAAGCCGAAATTATATTGCTTTAATGTTGCTGCATTAATCCTTAGTCTGGTATGGAATTCGAAGTTGTATATTTGTACCAATACCTTCTTCAGAATCCAAAATCAGATGATATTCATTTCCAAAAGAAAGAATCATGCGACTGTTAACGTTTAAAAGACCAATGCTGTCATGATGCTGTACATCCATTGCACTATAGGATGCCATAATCGTATCAGAAGAATGAACTGGCTTTTGCAGAGTTTTTTGTAGCTGCTCCAGCTTTTCAGCCTTCATTCCAACTCCGGTATCATAGATCCAAATTGCCAGATACCCTTTTTCCGGATTACGTCCGGCTCCGATTAGAAGAGTTCCGGGTTTCAGACTTGGCTCCAGGCCATGTACGATAGCATTTTCTACGATGGGCTGTATCACCATTTTGGGAATCAGACATTTATGAAATTCTTCAGGAAGTTCATAGGTTACTGTGAAGCGATTTCCAAATCGATATGTTTGGATTTTTATATAGGATTGGACAATTTCCATTTCTTCACGAAGAGAAACCATAGATTCTCCCTTGATACTGTAGCGGAAGATAGAAGAAAGCGCACTAGCAGTATCAATGATTTCTTTTTGTAAATTTGCAGAAGCCATTCCACAGATCATTGTCAGAGTATTATAAAGAAAATGAGGGTTAATCTGGCTGCGCAGGTAGGCAATCTCTGTTTCTTTATTATTAAGATCCATTTCATACATATGTGTATAATTTTCAAAGATTGTATGATTTAACTCATAGATATGCAGGAGCATGGCATTAAAGGCATCGGTAATTTCTTTGATTTCCGTGGAACCTATCAGTCCTTGCCGAAGCACAATGACAGTTTTACAGTTTTGATTATCTCCAGTAATATCTACCATGAAACTGGTAAGTTTCTGTAAAGATTTAATTAGTGGTCGGTAAATCTGAAATATGACAATACTTACTGCCAACAGCAGAATGCCCATACTTTTAAGTTGCAGTATGCCGATGCGTTTTCCGGCTGAAGAAAAAATGTCCTTATCTATAAACATATAAAAACTTGTATCAGCCAGGGGAAGGGAATACTGGCTTACATAATAGGTATGGGAGTTTATCTGAACCTCTGCCGCTTCCGGGTCGGAGACAATAGAATCATAATAAATTTGCTCCCCGTAAAGGATATTGTTATTTTGATCAATCAGGAGATATTCCGGAACGTAACCGATATCCATAGCGGGGCGTTCCTGAAAAAACATACTGATATCAACTGCAAGAAATAGAGTTCCAATCTGCTTTGGATCAGTTTCTTTTAATTGGAATACAGGCATACCTAAAATTTGACAGTTCGAATTTTGGATTTCTGCCCTTCCTAAGGAATGAAGAGAATGATAAGGCAGTGAAATGGAATTTTCCTGGTTCATGTAGGTTTGTTTGGAACCATATACAGCAATAAAATTACCGTTGTCATTAATGGCGGCAATATCCCGGATATAGGGGGAAAGTTCCATCATGCTAGTAAGCTGATTATATGCCAGATTATAATTATTATATTTGTCGGAAGGAACCTTATCAGTCAGATAGTTTTGCAGTATTTGATTATATGCCAGCGTATTGGCAATGTTGCGGCAAATCTGATACATATCTCCTACAGAGCGGGAAAGCTGAGAGGAATACAAATCCATATTTTGGCGCACGACGGTAGTGTGCAGCCGTATATATTCCTTACACGTAAACGATGTAATAAGTCCAATACACAAAAAAAGAAAGCCAATAATAAATAAAAACTGCTTTTTTAAGGAAAATAGAAATTGTTTTTTCAAAACTGAGATTTGCAACATTGTTGTTCCTCCTGAAGCATTTTCTATTTTTCTGAGTTCTGACAGAAAAATGAAGAGTAATAGTTACTTCATATTTATATGTGATATGAATCTGAAAAATATCTTCTATTGTACCTGAACATCTGAACAGATAATATGGAAAAATCTACGATTTAGTATGGAAAATTTTCGGTAACAGATAAGAAACTTGCATAAAACAGACATGACTGTTCCATTGTTTTCTTCACTAAAATTGATAAAATTAAATAAAAAAGAGAGAGGGGAAATGGGATGAGAAAACAAAAAACAATGCCCGCTGTATCTACATCAAAAGGTTCATTTTGGAAACAGTTGTACAGGCAGAGACAATTGGTCTTTCTGGCTCTTCCGGCAATCATTTTGATATTTATTTTCAAGTATATACCGATTTACGGAATTCTTATTGGCTTTAAAGACTACAGTGCAGCAAAGGGGGTCTGGGGAAGTGAATGGCTGGATCCTTTATGGAAAAATTTTGTGACATTTTTTAAAAATGTAAATAGTTCAAAAATTATCTGGAATACATTTAAAGTAGGTGCGATGACCTTACTTTTTACTTTCCCTACACCAATTATTTTTGCTCTTTTGCTTAATGAATTGAAAGGAAAGTGGTACAAGAAGGCTGTACAGACAATTTCTTATATACCACATTTTATTTCTATTGTAGTTATTTGCTCTATACTTAATGGATTTGGCTCCACAACAGGACTGTTCAATGATATTCGAGAATTTCTTGGAATGGCAAGAGTAAATATGAATTCAGGAAGCACATATTTCCTATTAGAATATGTAGGATCTGCAGTGTGGCAGGGAGTAGGATGGGGGTCGATTATTTATTTAGCTGCTTTATCCAACATAGATACAACGCTCTATGATGTAGCAAATATCGATGGTGCAAATCGTTGGCAGAAGATAAAAAATATTGCATGGCCAACCATAAAGCCCACGGCCACAATCCTTCTGATTATGAATGTGGGAACGGTATTGAATATGGATTTTACGAAGATCCTTTTAATGCAGAATGACACAAATCGTAGTGCTTTGGATGTTATTTCTACTTTTGTATATCAGAAGGGTATTGTAGAAGGACAGTTCTCCTATTCAACAGCAGTCAATCTGTTCCTGTCAGTTGTATGCTTTGCTCTGGTATTTGGTACGAATATGATTGTTCGGAAAATGAATCCAGAGAATAGTCTATGGTAATGGAGGGAAAAGAAAATGTCAAAAGCAGTACGAACAACGAGAAAGAATAAGATACATTATGGCAGCCGGGTTTTTGACGTAGCCCTGATTATCCTGATGGCAATGGTTTCAATTGTATTTTTGTATCCTTTTTTGAATGTAATAGCAGTATCCTTGTCCAGCAATCAGATGATTTCCACTGGACAGGTTAGCTTTTTTCCAAAAGAAATCATACTTGAAGGGTATAAAATGCTGTTTCAGGAGCAAAATATTTGGGGCGCTTATTTTAACACAATCATTATTGCATTAGGTTCTACAGCAGTAAATCTGGTATGTACCTCCGGCATAGCTTACGCACTTACATATCCGAATTTCGTGCTAAAGAAGTTCCTTACCGTGGCGCTTCTGATTACAATGTTTTTTGGAGGTGGAACTGTTCCTACCTATATATTGATACAGAATCTGCATCTGATGAACACCTGGTGGGCACTGATTCTTCCTAATGCAGTTCTAGCTTATAATGTTTTTGTATATCGTTCATTCTATAATGGAATTTCCACAGAAATCCGAGAAGCAGCCAAAATAGACGGCGCTTCAGAATTTAGGATTCTTGCAGGTATCTACGTTCCTCTTTCCAAGGCTTTGTATGCAACCTTTGGTTTGTTTTCAATTGTGAATGTATGGAATAGCTACTACGATGCGTTGCTTTATATCAAAACGGACAAGCTGTTGCCTATCCAGATGATTTTAAGAAAAATAGTATTTGTGAATTCCGGTCTTGCTTCGATGAGTAATTCGCAGCAAATGATTGGAAACGGAGAATTAAATAAATTGAATGTACAGTATGCGTGTGTTATTGCAACAATCCTTCCAGTATTGATTCTGTATCCATTTCTGCAGAAATACTTTGCTCAAGGTATGCAGGTAGGGGCAGTAAAAGGCTGACCATGGATAAAAGCATCGAAAGTTTTATGGTCGTCTTGACAGGATGCTTCAGTGGCGATTCATAAGATTATATATTAAAAATAAAAAGAGAAAGAGAGGCTATTAAAAAGATGAAGAAGAGAGTGAAACAAATTACGGCGCTTGCTCTGACAGCAGCAATGTCAGCAAGTACTGCAGCAACTGTTTGTGCTGCGGAAACCTCAAAGTTTGATCCCAATTCTGTACCGGAGCTGACAATGGATGTGAGTACTTTGGCAACGGCAAAGGATAATGGAATAGAGCTTCCAGAACTCGAGGACGGAACTTTAAAGCTGAAAGCTAGTATTTCTACCTACCAGATGTCTTCAGAAGGAACACAGATTCAGAAATTATGGCAGGAAGCAATGGAGCATTATCTTGGCTGTAAGGTGGAGATTGAATGGCAGAGAACAAATTCACTGGATTATCTTAACAACGAACTTGTTGTGCTTCAGTCTGGAGCAATTCCGGATATGGCTACTGTAAGTAAGGGAGCAGCAGTAAACGAATATGGTGATGATGGAATCCTTTTGAACTTAAGTGATTATATGGATTATATGAAGTATTATCCCGAATACATGCAGAGCACGTCAGGGGGAGAGAATTATGCGAAGTTAGAAGACGGTTCCATGTATTACTTTATGGATGGCTTTTACAATCCGGATAATATTCAGGGAGCACAGTCATTTACCTCTTTTGCATATCGATTTGATGTTCTTAAGGAACTTGGACTTGAGCCAGCAAATACTTTAGATGAATTTACGGAGCTTTGTAAGGCAATAAAAGAAAAAATCGATGCAGGTGAAATTGATGCTCAGTATCCAATTATCAACAGCACTTTAGATTATGGTCTTCAGAGAGGCTTTGTGGGAATTTTTCATACCTGGGACTGCCTGTACTATGATGAGGGCACCTGGAGATTTGGCCCGATTGAAGATAATTACCGTGAGATGCTGAAATATCTGAACAGTCTTTATAAAGAAGGGTATATCGATCCGGAATTTGCAACTGCAGATACAAATGCAGCAACAACTAAAGCCACAACAGGTGTGGGTGTGCTTTGCCCGACTCTTTGGTCAGGAAGCGTACAGGGATGGAATGATGCTATGATGGAAGAAGGGCAGGAATGGGGACTGGCTTTCCTTCCGGAGAACGAAGATTATGGAACACCGTGGAAATGGGGCTCCAGACAGGGTGGAAAATCTTTGAATGCCGGAATGGGCATCTATGTCAGTGCAGCTACCGAGCATCCGGAACATGTAGTAGCTATGCTTGACTATCAGTATTCAGATGAGATGGTCAATTTGATGAACTGGGGCGTTGAAGGACAGACATATACAGCTGCTGAAGATGGTAAAAAGGTATACTCTGATGATATTACATCTGCGGAAGACCCGGCAGTACAGACTGGTAATTACGGGCTTACTGCTTCTGGCGTATGCCGTACAGGTATGGTGTTTAATCCTATGGACTTTAATGCATTACTGGATGTATCTGCAAAACCAGAACCGTGGTGGAATCCAGAGGAAGGTTACTATATTAGTAAATACTGGGTAGAAACTAATAAGCTTGGAGGAGAAGAATCAGTTGCTCCTTATGACCGTCCTCCAGTAGCTTATCTGACACCAGAGGAATCCGGACAGAAGGCTCAGCTTTCCTACGAGGGTACCTGTGACAAGCGTGCAAGAGAACTGGCTGTTCAGTTTATAACCGGAGAGATGGATATTAATGATGACGATGCATGGGCATCTTATGTAGAAGACATTAAGAGCCAGACAGACACTGCTTTTGATGACATTATTACCATGCTTAATGAAAATACAGTAAAACCGGAATAAGTGAAAAAATAATGTTTTACATTTTATGGACAAAAAACCATATGTAAGATAAAGGAGTCCGGGAAAGGAAAAGAAACAAGGTTTTCTCCGACTTTCCCGGACTTTACTATATTCTGAAAAAATAAAAAAAGGATAGAGACAGATATGAAGATCATCAGACTTCGAACAGAAAACAGGGAACATCCATATGGAATAGATGTGAAAAATCCAGTATTTAGTTGGAATATTTTTGCGGAAGAGCAAAACTGGAAGCAGAAAAGTTACAGGATTTGCGTAGAGAAAGACGGAAAGTGTGTATGGGACAGTGGTAAGGTGATATCGGACAGGATGGTGCAGATTCCCTATGAGGGAGAGTCACTTCAGTCAGATACCCGGTATGAATGGCAGGTAGAAGTACAGGGAACAAGGGGGGAATGCACCAAAAGTGAAAAAACCTGGTTTGAAACAGGACTTTATGAGAAAGAGGACTGGAAGGGAATTTATATTGGGGAGATTAAGGATCACAGTTATCATCTTTATCGAGGGATTTTTCAGGCAAAAAAAAGAGTCGTGCGGGCTAGGATGTATGTGAGTGGACTGGGACATCATATATGCTATATAAACGGAAAACAGATTTCCGATCGGGTACTGGAGCCTGGCTGGACAGATTATAGAAAAACCAGTTTTTATTCTGTGTATGATGTGACAGAGGAAATACAGGAGGGAAAAAACGGAATCGGTGTAAAGCTTGGGGATGGGATGTATAATCTTCCGGGAGGGCGTTATTTATATTACAAACGTTCCTATGGCAAGATGAAAGTGAATATCCAGTTGAATCTTACTTATGAAGATGGTACCAGGGACTGCGTATTTACAGATGCATCCTGGAAAATGGGAGAAAGTCCTATCCGATTCTGCTGCATGTACGGAGGAGAAGACTATGATGGAAGAATTGCGTTCAGACAGAGAAAATTTTCATGTCCGGATTTTGCAGAGGATGCGTCATGGGAGCCGGCAGTGCAGGTAGCGCCTCCTGATGGTAAATTGATTGCATCAACAATTGCTCCTGTCCGGGTGATGAAAAAATATTTTCCGATAAGCGTGAGAAAGACCGGTGAGAATACCTGGCTTTACGACTTTGGAACAAATTTTTCCGGATGGGCAAGAATTTATATCAACAAAAACAGTGCACCGGAAGGCTCGAAGATTATTATGACACCAGGAGAAATCATTGATGATTCTTTTGTACCTGATCAGAGTGTAACAGGAAAGGGATATGCCTGGACTTATTTGATTAGTGATGAGACGGAGCAGGAATTTGTCCCGGATTTTACATATACAGGATTTCGATATGTACAAGTCCAGGGGGCAGTTTCGGAACTGGAGAAAAATAAGGGAAATATGCCGGTTATAGAGAAGATTGTTGGAGAATTTATTTATCCGGACGTTGAACAGACAGGAGAGTTTTACTGTTCCAATCAGTTGTTCAATGATATTCATAAGATTATCTGTCAGGCGATTTTAAGCAACCTGAAAAGTTATACTACAGACTGTCCTCATAGAGAACGTCTTCCCTGGCTGGAACAGACACACCTGATTGCACCGGGAGTTATGTATAACTATGACACGCAGAACATTTATCAGAAGCAGGAACAAGATATGTCAGATTCCCAAAGGGAAAATGGTTTGGTTCCTGATATTTGTCCAGAATACGTGGTGTTTGGATATCATGAGGGATTTGTAGATTCTCCGGAATGGGGAAGCGCATGCATTCTGAATCCCTGGTATTTATATCAACGCTATGGAGACACTGTGACAATGGAGCGTTATTATGAAACGATGAGACGGTATTTGGATTATTTAACTTCAAGAACGCATCATCATGTGCTGCATCATGGCTTGGGTGATTGGTTAGATATTGGTCCTAATAAGCCGGCTTCTCAAAATACACCAGTGCCGGTGACAGCCACGTGCATTTATTATTATGATATTTGTATTATGAAAAAGATTGCGGAATATTTAGGAAAGAAGGATGAGGTTCAGGAATTGGAGCAGCTGCGCAAGGAGGTATATAGAGAATATAATCTTCAATTTTTCGATGATCAGACCTTTTGCTATGCAACAGGCAGTCAGGCAGCGCAGGCAATGAGCCTGGTAACAGGGCTTGTTCCGGATAAATATCGGGAGAAGGTGACAGAGCGCTTGCGTAAAGATATTGTGAACCGGAATTATGCTGTTACTGCAGGCGATATAGGACATCCCTTCTTGATTACAGCTGCAATTCAGAACGGATTATCTGATTTGATTAATAAAATGACAGAGCAGACAGAGACGCCGGGTTATGGTTATCAGGTGGTAAATGGAGCAACAACTCTTACAGAGGAATGGGATGGTCCCCAGCTTGGAAATTGTCATGGATCACAGAATCATTTTATGTTGGGCGGGATTGAAGAATGGTTTTACGGAGGATTGGGAGGAATTCGTCTTCTGCATTCAGGCAAAGCTTTCGGAGAGGTGGAAATCGAACCATATTTTCCAGAAGACATGGAATATTGCAAGGTGAAGCTGCTTCATCCCTATGGATTAATCGGTGTATATTGGAAGAGGGAAGAGACAGAAATATGTCTGGAAATACAGATTCCTCCAAATTTGACTGCATACGTCAAAACAGAAGAGAGAAAAAATATAACAGTGGGAAGTGGAAATTGGCAGTTTCGGATTCCAACGAAAAAACAGGAGGTGTGAAAACAGGAGTATGGAGAACTTGAAAAAGGTTTTGGAAGGACAGGATGAGAGCTGCATTTTGCCATTTCTGTGGCTTAAAGGAGAAGATAATGAAAGAATCCGTGAGGAATTAGAAAAAATCAGAGAGTGCGGTATTCGAGAAATTTGTCTAGAAGCAAGACCCCATCCAGAATTTTGCCGTGAGGGGTGGTGGGAAAATCTAGATTTCATTATAGAAGAAGCAAAACAATGGGGAATGAAAGTCTGGGTATTGGACGATAAAAAATTCCCAACAGGATATGCGAATGGGGCTTTTGAAGAAAAATATCCAGAGCTTTCTAAGCTTTATATTGCCCAACGCCATGTAGATATTATGGGACCATGCCGTGGCGGCACTTCTCTGGTGGAGAACTTTCTTCCACCGGATGGCTGTCTTTTGGGAATCCTAGCTTGTCCGAAGCCGGATGGAGAGACTATGGCAGTGTCAGGAGAGGGGATATTGGATTTAACAGATTCTTTTAAGGATGGTTTTGTTTTTTATGACCTTCCCAAGGGAGCATATAGACTGTTCGTTCTTTTTACGACCCATACCGGAGGAGGAAGAGAACATTATATGAATTTGTTGGATCGGGAGTCTGTCAAGGTGTTCTTAGACGAAGTATATGAAAAACATTATGAGAGATACGGGAAAGAGTTCGGAAAAACCTTTGCAGGATTTTTTTCGGACGAACCAGAAATCGGAAATGTTTCAGGATACCCCTTTGATTGTCTGCCAGGACAGCCGGATATTCGTCTTCCGTGGAGTAAGGAACTGGAAAAAGAACTGAGGAATCAATGGGGAAAAGAATTTCTGGAAAATCTTGTAGCTCTGTGGTATGCACGGGGGGAAAAAACAGGAGAGCTCCGGGTCCAATATATGAATTGCGTGACAAAATTGGTATACCAGTGTTTCAGTGGTCAAGTGGGAGAGTGGTGTCGGAATCATGGAGTAGAATACATTGGTCATATCATAGAGGATGATAATGCACATGGGAGACTGGGATGCAGTATCGGGCATTATTTCCGAGAAATGAAAGGACGGCAAATGGCAGGAATCGATGTGGTACACCATCAGATTGTGCCTGGTTTTACAAAAAAGATCCATCAATGGATTGCAGGTGATTCAGATGGAGAATTTTTTCATTTCGGACTGGCTAAGCTGGCCAGTTCCTCAGCTCATCTGGATGAAGAAAAAAAAGGAAGGGCACTTTGTGAAATCTTTGGAAATTATGGTTGGGCAGAAGGTGTATCTTTTATGAAATGGCTGACAGACCATATGTTGGTGCGGGGGATTAATCGTTTTACACCACACGCTTTTGCCATGAGCTATCCGGATGCAGATTGTCCGCCGCACTTTTATGCCAGTGGCAACAATCCGCAGTTTCCGGTTTTTGTCTGTCTGATGAAATATATGAATCGAGCGGCCTATCTGTTGTCAGGAGCAAAACCCGTCCGTGAGGCGGCAATACTCTATCATGTTGAGGCGGAATGGAGCGGGGAGGAAACTATGTTTTTCCAAAAACCTATGAGAGTCCTTATGGAGCACCAAATGGATGCGGATGTAGTCCCAGATGATTGGTTTGATAAAGCCATTGTGCAGAACGGAAAGCTGAAGCTGGGGACGGAAAGTTATCCTGCCCTGATTCTTCCAGGATGTAAAAGGCTTCCAGTACGGACTGCACGTTTTTTGGAACAGACAGAATTGGACGGATTTCCTGTATTTATTATTGATTTTCTTCCAGAAAAGGATACGGATGGAAATATTCTTTCTGAGAATTTCTACCGAAAAGTCCAGTTGGTAAATTTGGATAGTTTGGCAGAGAAATTAAGTGAATATGTAGAACCTCTTTTTATAGCAGATCAGAAATTTTCCGAATTACGAAGCTTTGCGTTGCCCCAGGAACAGGGGTTAATCTGTATGTTTTTTAATGAGAGTGTTACTGAAAAAGCAGAGCTTGTTTTGCATATAAACCAGAGATGGGGAAGCTTTAATAAGGCAGTTAGGGTGGATTTATGGAGAAATACGGCAGAGACCTTTAAAATTCAGGATCAGATGCTACCACTGTCTTTGGAAACTGGGGAAGCTGTTTTTTGGATTCTGGAAAAGACGGATCCGGATGATTCAGAGGGAGAAAAAAATGATTTTCCTTTCATTCCGCAAAAGAAAAGGGAGCAAATACTAAAACTGGAATGGCAGGTAAGCCGCAGAGGAAGATTGCAAAAAGAATTTGAACCTATTGGGACAATCAGTGGAGAAAGTTATCCAAATATGAATGGTCCGGAAGGTGATCCTGGTTTTACAGGAACCTACCGCTATGAAGGAACATTTTCTTTTGCAAAAGAGTCTGAGCAGCAGTCCCGTTTTTTGCTTAAAATTCCAGGGGCCGGAGATACGGCACGTTTGTTCCTGAATGGAAAAGATCTTGGGTACATGGCTGGTTTTCCAAATCATGTGGAGGTGACAGATATTCTTGTACACGGAAAAAATATGCTGTGCATGGAAGTGACAACTACGCTTGTTTGGGAAAGAAAAGATGGAGCTTCTACACATTTGCAGATTAGTCCGACAGGACTTTGGGAGGCGCCGGTGTTAGAAGAGTATGAGTGAAAGTATACAGGAGATGAAAATGAGAGAAGAAAGAAAAGTTCTTATGCAACCGATTTCGCGAATGAGGCGTGAGGATGGTACTTTGACACTGGGAAATTTGGAATTGCTTCACGGAGGCGATTATAATCCAGAACAATGGCTGGATAGACCGGATATTCTAAAAGAGGATATTCGTATGATGAAAAAAGCAAAAGTAAACGTGGTGACATTGGGAGTATTTTCCTGGTCTGTATTGGAACCGGAGGAAGGAAACTATCAGTTTGACTGGCTGTCAGATATTATGGATAGGCTCTATGAAAATGGTATTTATACCATACTTGCTACCCCGTCTGGAGCAAAGCCAATCTGGATTGATGAAAAATATCCAGAGGTCTTGCGGGTAGATGAATGGGGGCGGAGACGCCATCATGGAGTTCGCCACAACCATTGTATTACTTCTCCGGTTTATCGAAAAAAAGTGGAAGAAATGGATACAAGGCTGGCAGAGCATTTTGGAAAACATCCGGGATTGCTTTTGTGGCATATTTCCAATGAGTTGGGTGGAAGCTGTTGGTGTTCTCTTTGCCAGAAAAAATTCCAGGATTATCTAGAAAAGAAATTTAATGGAGATATAGATGCACTGAATAAAGCCTGGTGGACTACCTTTTGGAGTCACAGGTATCAGCGCTTTAATCAGATAGAACCGCCGTTTGCCAATGGAGAAGGAAGCATTATGGGGCTGAATCTGGAATGGAAACGGTTTACTACCTGGAATATGACAGATTATATGAAAACAGAAATTGCTGTTATGAAGCGGATAACACCGGAGATTCCAGTGACAACAAATTTTATGAAGTTATATCCTGGTTTGGACTACCGGGTACTGGCAAAGGAACTGGATCTTATTTCCTGGGACAGCTATCCCAGATACCATAATGATTACGAAAGTCTATATGACACCTGTATGGAAAATTCTTTCGATCATGCCGTGATGCGGAGTATGAAAAAGAATTGTCCGTTTCTTTTGATGGAGAGTGTTCCCGGAGCAGTAAACTGGCATGAGTTTAACAAAGTGAAGCGCCCGGGAATGCATAAACTGGCAGCAATACAGACGATAGCCTGTGGTTCAGACAGCGTGCAGTATTTTCAGTGGAGAAAAAGTCGAGGGTCTTTTGAACAATATCACGGAGCAGTGGTTGACCATTTGGGCAGGGATGATACCAGAATTTTTCAGGAGGTGGAGGAAACCGGAACGATTCTTGAAAAATTAAAATCAGTGACGGGAAGTGCTGTGAAAGCGGAAGCTGCTATATTTTTTGACTGGGACAATCGCTGGGCTATAGAAGATATGAAAGGATTAAGCCAGAAGAAAAAATTATATGAGAAAACCTGTATGTCTTTGCATCGTTTACTGGCAGAGTTAGGAGTGGAAGCAGATATTATTTCACGGAAAGATCGGTTGGAGGAGTATAAGGCAGTTTTTGCACCGATGCTTTACTTGATAGAAGAAGAGACAGGAAATCGGATTAAAACTTATGTAAACCATGGAGGCCAGTTTTTAGCTACCTATTTCACCGGATATGTAGATCAAAACACTCTTTGTTATTTGGGCGGATTTCCGGGAGCAGGATTAAAGGAATTATTTGGGGTTTATAGTGAAGAGATTGATAGTCTTTATCCATCAGATAGAAATCATGTGAAGTTTGGTGATGGGACTTGCGGCGAGGTACGAGATTTTGCAGAGCTTTTGAAGGTGGTTGATGCACAGGTACTTGGCACTTATACAGATGATTTTTATACGGGGGAAGCTGCTGTCACTAAAAAACAGATTCCCAAAAACTGTATAAATGGAGGGAAAGCCCCGGGAAGCGCCTGGTATGTGGGCGCACGCTTAGATGATAGAACAATGAAGGGATTGCTGTGTCAGGTATGTAATGAGGTGGGGATCAGGATCTGTCCGCTGCCCTTGGAAGTAGAACATCATTGCCGTGAGGATGAGGCATATCGCTATCATTTTTGGATAAATTATGGTGAAAAGAAAGCTGTGCTTCACGATATTTCTGGAAAAAATATGCTTACCGGTCAAAATGTTTATGGAACAGTAGAAATTGATTCTATGGACATCCTGGTACTTCAGGAAGAAACGGCGGCAGATTATAAAAAAGAGGAAAACCTGTTTGTTGAAATCTGAGTTGTTCTCAAAAATATAAAAAATAAAAGCTTATAAGGAGGAATGCAGGCAATGGGAAACATTAAAATCGGCTACGCGCCAACTAGACGAAGTATTTTCAGTGCACCGGACGCAGTTAAGTATCGTGGACTTACTGCAGAAAGATTAAGAGAATTAGGAGTTGAATTTATAGACATCACAGATGTAAATGATGAGGGGCTTCTCTATGACGAGGCAGGTCGCATCAAGATTACAGAGAAATTCAAAAAAGAAAAAATCGACGGACTTTTCCTTCCACATTGCAATTTCGGAACAGAGTTTGAATGTGCAAGACTGGCAAAAGAATTAAATGTACCGGTTCTTCTATGGGGACCTTTGGATGAGAGGCCAGATGAGAATGGTGTTCGTCTTCGTGATACTCAGTGTGGACTTTTTGCAACAGGAAAAGTATTAAGAAGATTCCGTGTTCCATTTACATACATGACAAACTGCAGACTGAATGATCCTGTATTTGAACGTGGCATTCGTGATTTTATGGCTGTCTGTAATGTAGTAAAAACCTTCCGTAACATAAGAATTCTTCAAATTTCTACAAGACCATATGAGTTTTGGTCCACCATGTGCAACGAGGGAGAGCTCCTTGAGAAATTCAACATCCAACTGACACCAATTCCAATGCCGGAGTTGACAGATGAGATGAAGAAAGCAAAAGCAGAAGGAACAGAAGTTGCAAAGGTTGTTGAATACTGTCGCAAGAATATGGAAATTTATGTAAAAGACAATGAGCTTGAGAATGTAGCGGCGCTTAAGGTTGCTATGGGAAATCTTATTAAAAAATATGGTTGCCAGGCAGCTGCAATCCAGTGTTGGAATCAGTTACAGAGTGAGATAGGAATTATGCCATGTGCAGCAAATGCACTTCTGAACGAAGAGGGAATTCCGGTTGTATGTGAGACTGATATTCATGGTGCAATTACCTCTCTTCTTATTGAGGCAGCAGCACTGGATGGCACAAGAAGCTTCTTTGCAGACTGGACCATCCGTCATCCTGACATTGAGAATGGTGAGCTTCTTCAGCACTGTGGACCGTGGCCAATCTCTGTTGCAAGAGAAACACCGAAGCTTACTTATCCGCTGGCATTCAGTCATCCCGGAAGCATTACGGCAGAAGCAAAACGTGGAGAAGTGACTCTGGCACGTTTTGATGGTGATAACGGAGAATATTCCATGCTTCTTGGAAAAGCTAAAGGTGTTGACGGACCGAAAGGAATGGGAACTTATCTCTGGATTGAGGTTGAGAACATCAAACGTCTGGAAGCTAAGATTGTAGAAGGCCCATACATTCATCACTGTGTAGGTATCCATAAGGATGTAGTTCCGGTACTTTATGAGGCGTGTAAATACATGGGAATCACCCCGGATTTATATGATCCTATTGAGGAAGATGTGAAAGCATATTTAAGAGGTGAATAATAATGGAAAATTTAAAGGCAAAATCTTTTGACTTAAGAAAAGATACGGTAGACATTATTGTTGCCGGAAAGGGTGGTCATATCGGCGGCGACATGAGTGTGATTGATATTTTGATAAGCCTGTATTTCTGCCAAATGAACATTTCTCCGGAAAACATGGATGATCCGGATAGAGATCGTTTCGTACTCAGTAAAGGCCATTCTGTAGAGGCTTACTATGCTGTACTTGCAGCAAAGGGGTTTCTGGATTTAAATGATGTTAAAGTACATTTTTCAAAATTTGGTTCCCAGTATATCGGACACCCAAATAACAAGCTTCCGGGAATTGAGATGAACTCCGGTTCTCTGGGGCATGGACTTCCGGTATGTGTAGGTATGGCTCTTGCAGGCAAAAAAGATAACAGAGATTATCGCGTTTATACTGTAATGGGTGACGGTGAGCTGGCGGAGGGATCTGTATGGGAAGGCTTCATGGCAGGTCATCAGTACAAATTGGACAACCTTTGCGCAGTAATTGATCGTAACCGTCTTCAGATTTCCGGAAATACAGAAGACGTTATGGGACATGACGATCTCCATGAACGTATTCGTTCCTTTGGTTGGCATGTGGTCGATGTAAAAGACGGAAATGATATTGACCAGCTAAATGATGCCTTTAAAGAAGCAAAAATGGTGAAAGGCAAACCAACAGCTGTAATTGCCAATACCGTGAAAGGATGCGGCTCTTCCGTAATGGAGAACAGGGCAAACTGGCATCATAAGGTGCCGACTCAGGAAGAGTATGAGCAGATCATCGTGGATTTTGCAGCAAGAAAGGAGGCCGCTCTTCATGAATAAGATTCCAAACAGACAGGCCATCTGTGAAGTATTGATAGATAAGGCAAAGAACGATAAAGATATTATGGTGCTTTGCAGTGATTCCAGAGGCTCTGCTTCCATGACACCATTTGCAGATAATTTTCCAGATCAGTTTGTTGAAACCGGTATTGCAGAGCAGAATCTGGTAAGTATTTCCGCAGGTCTTGCAAAATGTGGAAAGAAACCATTTGCATGCTCTCCGGCTTGTTTCTTATCCACAAGAAGCTATGAGCAGGCTAAGGTTGATGTGTCATATTCCAATACAAATGTTACTCTTGTCGGTATCAGCGGCGGAATCAGCTACGGTACACTTGGAATGAGTCATCATTCCGTACAGGACATCGCAGCTATGTCTGCAATTCCGAATATGAGAGTTTACCTTCCAAGTGACCGTCATCAGACAAAACATTTGATTGAGGCGCTGTTAAAGGATGAGAAACCATCTTACGTCCGTGTAGGAAGAAATCCGGTTGAAGATATTTATACAGAAGACAACTGTCCGTTTGAAATGGATAAGGCAACTGTTCTGAAAGAAGGAACAGATGTAGCAATTATTGCCTGCGGAGAAATGGTTCGTCCGGCTTACGAGGCTGCAAAATTACTGGAGGAGAAGGGAATTTCAGCAACTGTACTGGACATGTATTGTGTGAAGCCCCTTGATTCTGAAGGAGTTGCAAAGGCTGCCAAGAATGCAAAAGTGGTGATTACAGTTGAAGAGCATACTTTATTTGGCGGACTTGGTTCTATGGTAGCTCAGGTAGTTGGAGCAAAGTGTCCAAGAAAAATACTGAATATGGCACTTCCGGATGCTCCGGTTATCACAGGTAACTCTCAAGAAGTGTTTGATTATTATGGATTAAATGCAGAGGGTATTGAAAAGAAGATTATTGAGGCTCTGAAGTAAATAAAAAAATCTAAGAGGACAGTAAAATGGCAAAATATATTATTAGTATTGATCAGAGTACTCAGGGTACCAAGGCGCTTCTTTTTGATGAGACAGGAAGCATTATACGACGTACTGACCGTTCACACAGGCAGATCATTAACGAAAGGGGTTGGATTTCTCATGATCCGGAGGAAATTTACAGGAATGTTCTGGAGGTTGTAAAAGAGCTTCTGGAGGGAGTTGAGAAGAAATGTGTGGTTGGACTTGGAATTAGCAATCAGCGTGAAACTTCCCTTGCATGGAACCGTGTTACAGGTAAGCCTTATGGAAATGCGGTTGTATGGCAGTGCGCTCGGGCCAGTGAAATTTGTGCCCGTGTAGAAAAAACCGGTGAAGCAGAAAGGATTCGCCAGAAAACAGGAATGAATCTTTCTCCATATTTTCCGGCTTCCAAAATTGCATGGCTTTTGGAAAATGAAGAAGGTGCAAAAGAAGCAGCGGAGAGTCACGAAATCTGTCATGGCACCATTGACAGCTGGCTTGTTTATAAGCTTACCGGTGGAAAAGAATACAGAACCGACTATTCCAATGCATCCAGAACACAGCTGTTCAATATTTTTAACTTGAAGTGGGATGAGGAAATCTGCAAATTATTCGGAATTGATCCGGCTAATATGGCAGAGATAACAGATTCTGATTCCTGCTTCGGAGAGACTGATTTTGAGGGACTTCTTCCAAATAAAATTCCGATTCACGGTGTGCTTGGGGACTCCCACGGCTCTCTTTTCGGACAGGGCTGTCTCCAGCCAGGAATGATCAAATCTACCTACGGAACTGGTTCTTCTATTATGATGAATATCGGAGAAAAACCGGTTCTCAGCACTCACGGTGTTGTAACTTCGTTGGCATGGAAGATTGGCGGTAAGGTGAACTATGTACTGGAAGGAAATCTAAACTATACAGGTGCTGTTATCACATGGCTGAAGGACGACCTTCAGATTATAGCATCTCCTGATGAAACTGGAGCTCTTGCGAAGAAGGCTATCAAGGAGGACAACCTGTATCTGGTACCTGCGTTCAGTGGTCTTGGCGCACCTTATTGGGACAGCGAGGCAAGAGCTTCTGTTGTGGGAATGAGCCGTACCACGCGCAAAGCGGAGTTTGTACGTTCGGCACTGGAGTGTATTGCTTACCAGATTACAGACGTTGTACTTGGAATGGCTGAGGATGCTGGTGTTCCGGTAAAAGAGCTTCGTGTAGATGGTGGTCCGACTAAAAATGATTACCTGATGCAGTTCCAGAGTAATATTATAGATGCTGGAGTTCTCGTACCAGAGTTTGAGGAACTTTCCGCCATCGGTCCGGCCTATATAGCAGGACTTCGACTGGGAGTGTGGGATGAGGGGATTTTTGGAAAACTGAACCGCACTTCCTACAAACCTGACATGGAATCAGAGCTTCGCCAACAGAAATATGCAGGATGGAAAAAGGCGGTTGCGTCTGTTATTACCAGGAAATAAAAGAACGTTATCAATCACATATTTATAAAAGATAAGGAGTTACATAATAATGAAAGTAGGAATTGTTTACACGAGTACAACCCCAGAACTTATTGAATGTGTAAATGAAGAAATTAGAAAAAATCTTGCAGATACACCGGAAATTTTAAACTATCAGGATCCATCCATTCTTGCGGAAGTGAGAGAGCATGGATATGTAACATCAGGAGCAGCGGCCCGATTAGTTGGTATGTATATGCAGGCTGTTTCTGATGGTGCAGATGCGATTCTTAACTGTTGCTCATCTGTTGGAGAAGTTGCAGATGCCGCACAGAGTATCGGACGTTACACCGGAATCCCAATCGTACGTATAGATGAGGAAATGTGTCGTGAAGCTGTACGTTTGGGATTGCGTGTTGGTGTACTGGCAACTCTTTCGACTACGCTTGAGCCAACCAAGAATACAGTTGCACGTGTTGCAAGGGAAATGAACAAACATATAGACATAGTAGACGGTCTTGTGGATGTATTTGGTGCGGATCAGGATAACTTCAAAGCACTGCTTTGTGCTAAGGCAGAAGAAATTGCAGATCAGGTAGATGTGATTCTTCTTGCTCAGGGTTCCATGGCATATGCTGAGGAGAAGATCTATGAGAAGATTGGGAAACCGGTACTTTCCAGTCCACGCTTTGGTGCACAGGCTCTTGCTGCTGCATTGAAAGCAAAGGGGATAGAGAGAACGGGGCTGTGAAATAAAGACAGAAAAGCTGAGATTTGACTTAAAGATTATAAGGAGGTTTGTACATGAAAGGGCAGAAAATACGGGAAATTTATTTTGGTGGAGATTACAACCCAGACCAGTGGGATGAAGCAACCATCCGTAAAGATATGGAATATTTCAAAAAATGCAATATTAATTATGTGGCGCTTCCGGTTTTTTCATGGGCAAAACTAGAGCCGGAGGATGGTGTTTACAGTTTCGAATGGTTGGATAAAATTCTAGATATTCTCTGGGAAAATAAGATATATGTTTGCCTTGCAACATCTACAGCTGCACAACCGGAATGGATGAGTAAGAAATATCCGGAAATCATGCCTGTAGATAATAATGGGTTGAAGCGAACACATGGTATGCGCAATTTTTATTGTGTAAACAGTAAAAAATACAGGGAAAAAGCTGCAGCTCTTGCAGAACAGATGGCTCTTCGTTATAAAGACTATCCGGGACTTGTAGCATGGCATGTAGCAAATGAATATAGTACTTTCTGTCACTGTGAAAACTGTGAGAAAAAATTTCGCTTGTGGTTGAAAAAGAAGTATGGAACTACAGAAGAATTGAATAAGAGATGGAATACTTCTTTCTGGGGAAGAACCATTTATAATTTTGATACAATTATGCTTCCTACAGAACGCAATGATGATGATAGATTCTTTCCAGCAAAACAATTGGATTATCAGAGGTTTGTTACAGATACCACGGAGGAATGCTTCTTAAATGAAGCTAATGTACTTCGCCGGATTACTCCGGATATTCCAGTTTTCAGTAATATTTCCGGATTTATTAAAAAGCTGAATCAATTTCAGCTTACCAGAAATATGGATATTGTTGGTTGGGATAATTATCCGTCACCAAAAGACGATGCATCTTTTCCTGCACTGAAGCACGACATTATGAGAGCACTTAAAGATGGTGCCTCTTATATGGTTGCAGAGCAGTCTCCAAATCAGCAGAACTGGCAGGAATATAATAAACTGAAAAAACCAGGCGAGGTAAGACTTCTGGCATATCAGGGAATTGCCCATGGTGCAGATAGCTCCTTATATTTCCAGATGCGTCAGTCAATAGGAGGACAGGAAAAGTTTCATGGCGCAATTATTTCACATGCAGGAACAGATGACACCAGAATTTTTCATGAATTTGAGCAACTTGGATCAGAACTGCATCAGTTGGGAGGCCAGATATTAGATGCAAGAATAAAAGCGGATGTGGGAATTTTGTTTGATTGGGATAATTGGTGGGCATTGGAGCTTTGCAGCGGTCCGACTAAAGATATGGATTACCTGCTTCAAGTAGCACATTATTACAGAGCTTTTCATAAACAGAATATTGCAGTAGATCTGATAAAGTTCACGAGCGCCTTTGATTCTTATAAAATATTGGTAGCACCACTTGTATATATGATAAAGCCTGGTCTGGCAGAACGCCTTATTCAGTTTGTAAACAACGGAGGAACTTTGATAGGAACATATATGACAGGTCTGGCTGACGAAACAGATCGCTGCATTTTTGGGGCATATCCCGGACCGTTGCGTGAATTATTCGGACTCTGGGTGGAAGAGACAGATGCGCTTTATCCAGAAGAAAAAAATCAGATTATTATGGAAACAGGAGAACATCAAACATATACATGTAGTTTCTTATGCGATCGCCTGAGACTGGAGAGCGCAAAAGTTATTGGTATCTATGGAAGCGATTTTTATGCTGGAGAAGCTTGTGTGACAGAGAATACTTATGGAAAAGGAAAAGCATATTATCTGGGAACACAGCCAGATGAAGCATTTCTTAAAGTATTCATAAAGAATATTTGTCAGGAAGAAGGGGTACACCCAATACTTGAAACAGAAGATGGAATTGAAGTAACATGCAGAGAAAACGAAAATGGTAAATTTTATTTTATATTAAATCATAATCAGGCAGAAAAGCAGGTTATACTTCCGGAAGGAAAGTGGAAAAATCTGATTGGAAAACAGCCGGAAGATGGAAAACTACATCTTAAATCCAGAGATGCAGCTATCTTAAAATACGAGTAATATGGCGGATAATAAGGATAAAGATAAAAAAATTGTAAAAACACATAAAAGGAGAACAACAATGCTTACAGATACAACCAGATCCCCGTATGCGAAGGTACATGCTCTGGACGGGATGAAAGTGAAATGGACAGGTGGTCTTTGGAAAGAACGCTTTGACACTTGTGCAAATAGTACAGTTCCACAACTGAAGCGCATGTTTGACAGCAAGGAAATCAGCCATGTGGTAGAAAATTTTAAGATTTGTGCAGGTGATGCAGAGGGCGACTTTGATGGAACTGTTTTTGGTGATGGAGATTTTTATAAATGGATGGAGTCTGCTATTTATGTAGCTTATCAGACGGATAATCAGAAGCTAAAGGATGAAATTGAAGATTACATAGATCTTATCGGCAGGGCACAGCAGTCAGATGGTTACCTTTCCACAAAACAGATTATTGGCGAGAGAAACGGGAATGGCATTTCCAGAATGGGTGATATCAATGATTTCGAGGTTTATAATTTCGGGCATATGTTTACCGCGGCCTGCGTACATAAAAGAATTACAGGAAAAAACAATTTTCTTGTAATTGCTGTAAAAACAGCAGATTATCTGGAAAATCTCTATGAAGAAGCAGAACGCACCGGAGAGGTTCAGACTGCTGTCTGCCCATCTCATTATATGGGACTTGTAGAAATGTACCGTACCACTGGTGAGGAGCGTTATCTGAAGCTAGCGAAGCTGTCCATTACTCTTCGAGATAGTGTAAAAAATGGTATGGATGATAATCAGGATAAAATCCCTTTGAAACAGCATGAAAAAATTCTGGGACATGCAGTGCGTGCTAACTATCTTTATGCAGGTGTAGCTGATCTTTGTCTGGAAGAAAAAGATACAGATTATATTGAGGTTCTCCATAAAGTATGGAGAAGCCTTGTGGATAAAAAGCTTTATATTACAGGTGGATGTGGAGCATTGTACAATGGTGCTTCCCCATATGGATATTTTTTCGATCACCAGCTTGTTCATCAGGCGTATGGTTATGAATATCAGCTTCCGAATGTTACAGCTTACAATGAAACTTGTGCTTCTCTTGGAGGTGTTTTCTGGGCATATCGTATGTTTCAGCTTGAACCCAAGGCAGAGTATTTCGATATTCTTGAACGTATGATGTTAAATACAAATCTGGCTGCACTTAGCCTGGATGGCAAGAGATTTTTCTATGAAAATATGTTAAGACGTGCCAAAGAGCTTGATTATAAGCTGATCTGGCCCCTTACCAGAAGTGAATATATTCTTAGTTACTGTTGTCCTCCAAATCTTGCAAGAACTGTCGCACAGTCCAGTGAATATGCATATCTGACCTCAGACAACGGCGTATGGACTGGTATGTATGGTGCTAGTGAGGCTCAGATAAAGCTAAAAAACGGTGGAGAATTTACTCTGGTTCAGGAAACGGACTACCCATTTGATGGAAAAATTCGGTTTACAGCAAAAGATATTAAAACAAATGCACCGGTACATTTGAGGCTGCGTGTTCCTGGCTGGGCAGTCGGCGGTTCTGTAAAAGGTGCAAATATAGACAAAGAGCTTGGAAAACAGGATGCAGGAACCTATCTGGATATTCGGGTAGAGGAGCTGCAGGATATGGATGTACAGCTTGTTCTGAATATGGAAATCAGATATACAGTAGCTAATAATATGGTAGAGGAGACCGTAGGGCAGGCTGCTGTTGAGCGTGGGCCGCTTGTATATTGTTGTGAGAGTGTTGACACACAGGCTGCCACTCTGGATGATATTTATCTGGATCTGAATGCAAAATTTACTCCTGTAGAATATGAAATTCAGGGAAGAAAAATGACTGCTTTGGAAACAGAGGAATATGTCATTGATCGTTCGGAATTTGACAGAAGTGCACTGTATCAGCCGCTGACCTATCATGGTATGAGAAAGGAACATCTGCGTCTGATTCCGTATTACGCGTGGGATAACCGTGACTATGGGGAAATGCGTATCTGGTTTCCGATTGCGTATACAGTATGAAAGAATGGAGATTTTTGCAAATATGAAATACGAGATTATTCCTTTCCGGACTGTGGAAGAGAGAAGCAAAACAGACAATTCAAAGGCAGAAGAACTTCTTTCCCAGGCAATGGAAGGATTTCATAAAAAACTGGTAGTTCTGGATGATGATCCAACAGGAGTGCAGACTGTTCATGATGTGTCAGTTTATACAGACTGGGAAGAAGAATCTATTGGAAGCGGCTTTGAAGAGAAGGAATCCATGTTCTTTATTCTTACAAATTCCCGAAGCTTCTCCATTGAGGAAACAACAAAGATTCATCAGGATATTGCAGAAAGAGTGAAAAAAGTTGCCTGGGAAAAGGAGCAGGAGTTCATGCTCATTTCTCGTGGAGATTCCACCTTGAGAGGGCACTATCCGTTGGAAACACAAATTCTGGCAGACGGCTTGGGTGGTGTGGATGGTGAGATTATCTGCCCGTTTTTCCCAGAAGGCGGTCGATATACAATGGACAATATCCACTATGTAAAAGAACAGGATAATCTGGTGCCAGCAGGAATGACAGAGTTCGCAAAAGATAAAACTTTTGGTTATAAATCCTCCGATCTTACAGAATATGTAGAGGAAAAAACGAAAGGAAAATATAAAAAAGAGGACTGTATTACCGTTTCCCTTGAGGAACTGAACATATTGGATGTCCAGGGAATCAAGGACAAGCTAATGGCAGCTAAGGATATGGCGAAGATCATTGTTAATGCAGTTTCCTATGCAGACTTGAAGGTTTTCTGTGCTGCACTTGTGCTCGCAATGAAGGATGGAAAGCGCTATATGGCAAGGACAGCGGCTGCATTTACAAAGGTGTTGGGTCGCGTTTCTAATCAGCCTCTTTTGGAAAGAAACCAGTTGGAAGGCGAGACGAAAAATGGTGGAATTGTACTCATCGGTTCTCATGTTAAGAAGACCACAGACCAGCTGAACTGTTTGAAAGAGCTTAGAGTACAGGCTGATTTCATGGAGTTTCAGGTAAATACTGTTTTTGAAGAAAACGGTCTGGAAAAAGAAGCAGAGAGAACGGTAAAGGCAGCAGAGGAGAAAATCCTTTCAGGCAGAACTGTTGTAATTTATACAAGCAGACAGCTGTTGGCTCCAGAGAATATGACTACGGAAGAGAAACTTCAAATTTCTGTGAAAATTTCCAATGCAGTGACAAGCATTATCGGCAAGCTTTCTGTGAAGCCGAAATTTATCATCGCCAAAGGAGGAATTACTTCCTCTGATGTTGGAACGAAGGCGCTTCAGGTAAAAAAAGCACGTGTCATGGGACAAGTAAAAAAGGGAATTCCGGTATGGATGACCGGAGCAGAAAGTAAATTTCCAGGAATGCCATATATCATTTTTCCAGGAAATGTAGGAGAAGTAAGTACATTAAAAGAAATTGTAGAGGAATTGATATAGCGGGAGGTTGTAAAATGAGGAAGGTAATTATTTCCCTGGCGCCTGTACAGGCAGGAGCCAGTATAGATGCAGTAAAACTTGCAGAAGATGTGGAAAAGAGCGTGAAACTTGGAGCAGCAATGTGCCATCTGCATTGCAGAAAGCCAGACGGAAGTCTTACCTCTGATATTTCTTATATGTCAGAGTGCTTCGAGGAAATCCTGAAACGTACTGATGTAGTAGTACAGGCATCCACAGGAGGTGTTTCCGATATGAACATTCAGGAGCGCTGCAATCCTCTCGACTATCCAAAGGTAGAAAGCGCATCCCTGAACGGTGGAACCACAAATCTTGGCGAAAACGTATATATTAATTCCTTTAACGACATCCGTTACTGTGCAGAAGCCGTTTATAGAAGAGAAATCATTCCGGAAACAGAGGTTTTTGACATAGGAATGATTAACAACATGGAAATCGTAAGAAAAGAGCAGCCATTTGCAGAGCCGATGCTGTTTAATCTGGTATTTGGACATAAAGGCGGCATGCAGCCCACAACAGCAATGCTGGCAGCTTTTTCCTCCTTTGTACCAGGTGATGCGCTTTGGGGAGTTACCCATTTTGGCCGTGATAACTGGACATTCCTTGCAGCTGCCATTGCAATGGGGGCAACGGTAGTGCGTGTTGGATTTGAGGACAGCCATTACTTGGATGAAGGTGTAGATGCAGAATACAACTGGCAGGTTGTGGAAAAGCTGGTCAATTTGATCCGCGCAATGGGACTTGAGCCTGCAACACCGGATGAAGCAAGACAGATGCTGAATATGTATAAACGTTGAAAAATGGTATGAGGTTAAGAAATGTCGATAAGAGCTGATTTATAAGACTCGTAAAATATCGACTGTGAGTTGAAATAAACGAGGGAGTTACAATGCTTACAATCAATAAAATATATATGGATTATGAAACTGCACCTGTTGGCGTGGCTCATATGCCACAGTTTGGATGGGAGTTTGGAAGTGATAGGAAAAATGTAAAACAGGAATCCTATCAACTTCAGATTGCAAAGGATAAGACTTTTCAGAATTTGATTTTTGACAGTGGAAAGGTAGAGTCTCAAGAATCTGCTCACATTTATGTGCAGGAAGCCTCTCTGGAAAAGGGAAAGCGCTATTTTGTACGTGTAAAAGCTTCTGACAGTCGTGAGGAAAGTGAATGGAGCCAGACTGCTTCCTTTGTAACTGCGCTTGCAGGAAAAAATGGAGAGTGGGAAGAAGGTGCACCTGCGTGGAAGGCATCTTTTATATCAGCAGAAACAGATGATTCTTATAAGAATGTTTCCAAGGGAACCTATGTAAGAGGTACCTTTGAAATTAAAAAAGAAGTAAAAGAGGCGTACGCTTTCACAACTGCGCTTGGTTTATATCAGTTTTATATTAATGGAAAAAAGGTTGGAGAGGACGAGATGACTCCGGGTTGGACTTCCTATAGAAGACATCTTCTTTATCAGACCTATGATGTAACAGAATACCTGCAAAAAGGAATCAACGGAGCCGGTGCAATGTTGGCTCCGGGCTGGTATAAGGGAGTAATGGGACTTACAAAGGCGCGCAATAATTACGGTGACCAGACTGCATTCACCATGGAAATTATGGTTCGCTATACAGATGGCACCACAGAATCTATTTACACAAATAACTCCTGGACAGGCTGCGATTCACCTATCGTTTTTTCTGAGATTTATGATGGGGAAATCTATGATGCAGCACTGGAAATTGCAGACTGGTCCAGGGCAGGTACTCCTTCTGGAAACTGGAAACCAGTGCAGCAGGTATTTTTTGATACACAGGTAATGCGTGCTCAGTCTGCTTCTAAGGTTCGTGTAATGGATCGTATCCCTGCAAAACGGATTTTCCAGACGCCTGCAGGAGACACAGTAATCGATTTTGCACAGAATATGGCAGGCCGTATTGAGGTAACTGCTTCCGGAAAACCGGGAGACGTGATTGAACTTCACTGCTTTGAGGTTCTGGACAAAGACGGAAATGTTTATCTGGACAACCTTCGTGAAGCAAAAGCTACCATGAAATATACATTTGCAAGAGAAGAGACGATTACCTGGAATCCGACATTTACCTATATGGGATTCCAGTACGCACTTATCGTTTCCTACCCAGGACAGCCCGAGGTGGAGAACTTTACTGCTTGTACACTTCATTCTGATATGTCATCTAACGGAATGCTGGAGTGCTCTAACCCGCTTCTCAATCAGCTCCATCACAATTTCCTGTGGGGGCTGAAGAGTAATTTTCTGGATGTGCCTACCGATTGTCCGCAGCGTGACGAGAGACTGGGATGGACCGGTGATGCGCAGATTTTCTGTCGTACAGCCACTTATCTTATGAATACCTATACATTTTACAAAAAATGGCTTCGTGACCTGGAGGTGGATCAGACACCGGAGGGCGGAGTTCCCCATGTAGTTCCAAACATTGAGGAAGGACGCACAGACGGAAACTGGCTTCTCAGTCAGGGTCCTCATTCTGCAGCAGCATGGGCAGACGCAGCTATCATCAATACATGGACTATGTATCTTATGTATGGAGACAAGGCAATTCTGGAAAGACAGTATAAAAGCATGAAGGGATGGATTGATTTCATGCATGCTCATGCAGTTGATTATATTTGGAATTATAAGCTTCAGTTTGGTGATTGGGTTGCGCTGGATGCAGAGGAAGGCAGCTACTTTGGTGCAACACCAAATGACCTAACCTGTACGGCATATTATGCATATTCTACCGGACTTTTTGCAAAGATGGCAAAGGTTCTGGAAAAAGAAGATGTGGCAGCAGAGTACGAGGCACTTTATCAGAAGATTGTAAACAAATTCCAGGAGACTTTCTTTGATGCAGAGGGAAATATGACAGCACAGACTCAGACTGCTCACATTGTGGCTTTATATTTTCAACTTACACCAAAGAAATATATTCAGAAAACAGTGGAAGGTCTGAAATGCCTTCTGGATAAAGAAAATGGACATCTTGTCACCGGATTTGTGGGAACTCCATATTTTTGTCACGCATTAAGCCAGAATCATTGTCTGAATGAGGCGTATGACCTGCTTCTCAAAGAGGACTTCCCGTCTTGGTTATATCAGGTGAAAAAAGGCGCAACCACGATTTGGGAGCACTGGGATGGCATGAAAGATGATGGCTCCATGTGGAGTGCAGACATGAATTCATTTAATCATTATGCCTACGGTGCTATTGGCGAATGGATGTATCGTGCAATGGCTGGAATTGAGGCTGATCCGGAGAATCCTGGATTTAAGCATGCAATACTTTATCCAAGAATTGGGGGAAATCTGAAGTACACAGAGGGAAACTATCATAGTATTTATGGGAAGATTGGCGTAAGATGGGAGACAGATGGAAATCAGATTACTTTAACTGTTGAAATTCCAGTAAATACAACAGCAGAGATCCGCCTGGATCAGGCAAAGGATGTTAAGGAAAATGATGGACTTGTGTTTAAGACAGCAGAGGATTATATGTATGCAGAGACTGGAAGTGGTATTTACAAGATAGTATTTGAGCAGTAATATAAATTCTTAAAAAAAATAGCACTCACCTCTTGACAGTGCTAATAAAAAGTGTTATATTCCGTATAGAACAAAGAAAACACAATGTTCCCAAGGGAACAGTTCTTTTATAACGGAGGAAAGCCTATGAATATTAGTAAATTCACACAGAAATCTCTGCAGGCGGTCCAGAATTTGGAAAAGATTGCTTATGAGTACGGCAATCAGGAAATAGAGCAGGAGCATCTTTTATATGCTCTTTTAAGTCAGGAGGACAGCCTGATTCTCAAATTAATTGAGAAGATGGAGATTAATAAAGAATATTTTATCAATAAAGTAAAAATGGCTCTCGATGCCAGAGTAAAGGTATCAGGGGGAGAGCTTCGGTTTGGACAGTATCTGAATAAATCTCTTGTAAGCGCAGAAGACGAGGCGAGAGCAATGGGAGACGAGTATGTTTCTGTGGAACATCTCTTCCTTTCCCTTCTAAAATATCCAAGCCCTTCCATGAGTAAAATTTGGAATGAGTTTGGGATTACAAGAGAACGTTTTCTTCAGGCATTGTCTACTGTCAGAGGAAACCAGAGAGTCGTAAGTGACAATCCGGAGGCAACATATGATACTTTAAATAAGTACGGTGAAGACCTTGTGGAAAAAGCAAGAAATCAAAAGCTTGATCCAGTTATCGGCCGTGACGGGGAAATTCGGAATATTATCCGTATTCTTTCCCGTAAAACAAAAAATAATCCGGTTCTTATCGGTGAGCCTGGTGTTGGTAAGACTGCAGCAATCGAAGGTCTTGCTCAGCGTATTGTAAGAGGAGACGTACCGGAAGGACTGAAAGATAAGAAGATTTTTGCACTTGATATGGGAGCTCTTGTAGCAGGAGCAAAATACAGAGGTGAGTTTGAGGAACGTCTGAAAGCTGTTCTGGAAGAAGTGAAAAAGAGCGAAGGAAATGTGATTCTTTTCATTGACGAGCTTCATCTGATTGTAGGTGCAGGCAAGACGGACGGCGCTATGGACGCAGGCAATATGTTAAAGCCAATGCTTGCAAGAGGAGAGCTTCACTGTATTGGAGCGACAACGCTTGATGAATATCGTCAGTACATTGAAAAGGACGCGGCCCTCGAGAGACGTTTCCAGCCGGTTCTTGTGGATGAGCCGACTGTGGAAGACACCATTTCCATTCTCCGTGGACTGAAAGAAAGATATGAGGTTTATCATGGAGTAAAGATTACAGACAGCGCTCTTGTGGCAGCTGCTACTTTATCTCACAGATATATTACAGACCGTTTCCTTCCGGACAAGGCGATTGACCTTGTAGATGAAGCCTGTGCGCTGATTAAGACAGAACTGGATTCTATGCCGGCAGAGCTTGACGAGCAGAGACGAAAAATCATGCAGCTTGAAATTGAGGAATCTGCGCTTAAAAAAGAGACAGATAATTTAAGCAAAGAACGTCTGGAAGCTCTTCAGAAGGAACTTGCGGAGCTTCGAGACAGTTTTAATACACAGAAAGCCCAGTGGGATAATGAGAAACATTCTGTAGAGAAACTTCAAAAGCTTCGTGAACAGATAGAGGAAGTAAACAAAAAAATTCAGAAGGCACAGCAGAATTATGATCTGGAAAAGGCGGCAGAGCTTCAGTATGGTGAACTTCCGAAGCTTCAGCAGCAGCTTGAAATTGAGGAGCGGAATGTAAAAGAAGGAGACAGAAGCCTTGTTCATGAGGCTGTGACAGATGATGAAATTGCAAGGATCATTTCAAGATGGACCGGAATCCCGGTTTCCAGACTGACAGAGGGAGAACGAGCAAAACTTCTCACACTGGAAGATCAGCTTCATCGCCGTGTAGTTGGACAGGACGAGGGGGTACGTCGTGTGACAGATGCGATTTTAAGGTCAAAAGCAGGAATCAAAGATCCCACAAAGCCCATTGGTTCCTTCCTTTTCCTTGGACCTACTGGTGTTGGTAAGACAGAACTTGCAAAGACGCTTGCAGAAAATCTTTTTGATGATGAACAGAATATGGTTCGCATTGACATGAGTGAATATATGGAAAAATATTCTGTATCCCGTCTTATTGGAGCGCCTCCAGGATATGTAGGATATGAAGAAGGCGGTCAGCTTACGGAGGCAGTTCGCCGGAAACCGTACAGCGTCGTGCTGTTTGATGAAATTGAAAAAGCGCACCCTGATGTGTTTAATGTGCTTCTTCAGGTTCTTGATGACGGACGTATTACAGATTCCCAGGGAAGAACGGTTGATTTTAAAAATACCATTCTTATTATGACTTCTAATATCGGTTCTCCTTATCTTCTTGACGGAATTGATGAGAAGGGAGAAATAAAACCGGATGCAGAAGAAATGGTAATGAATGACCTTCGAGGCCATTTCCGTCCGGAATTTTTAAATCGTCTTGATGAAATTATTATGTTTAAGCCCTTGACAAAAGACAACATTGGTATGATAGTAGACTTGATGGTTCAGGAGCTTGACAGAAGACTTTCTGACCAGGAGCTGTCTCTGGAGTTGACAGACAGTGCAAGAAGCCATGTAATTGAGGAAGGATATGACCCGGTATACGGAGCAAGACCGCTGAAGCGTTATCTGCAGAAATATGTGGAGACACTTGCCGCAAGAAAAATCCTTTCCGGTGATGTACATGCAGGAGATACACTTGTTCTGGATATAGAGGACGGCAATTTTATTGTAAAGGTAAAGGATGGAAACAGATGATACCCAAGGACCCAATGATACTGTTAAGCTATGTGAATACACAGCTTCGGGATTACTATGATTCCCTGGATGCCCTCTGCACCTGCAGAGGTATGCGAAAAAAAGAACTGGTGGAGAAAATGGACGCCATAGATTATCACTATGACGAAGAGACAAACCAGTTTATCTAAGAAAAAAATCTTCCGGAAGTGGAAACTTCCGGGAGATTTTTTTGCCTTTTTAAGGGAAAGTGTAAGGAAAATATATATTTATTATAGTTAGCCCGACAAATAAAAAAACAAAAAATAAATGTGATTAAAGTTTGAAAAAAGTGTGAAGTGCACAAAATTAACTTGCATTTTTTGTGCAAAAGTATATTATATATAGTTAGTCAGACTAATAAAGTGTGAGGTGAAGAAATGAAGTGGACAGAAGAAAAAGGGCAGGAGGAAAAAAGTCTGCAGATGCTTTTCATGGAAATCAGCAGACATTATGCCGGACGCTGTTTCCAGCAGATTGAAGAACTGGAAATCCATCCCAGTCAGATGCCTTTTATTATGATTTTGAGCAGACGGGATGGGTGTTCGCAGAAGGAAATAGCAGAATGTCTTGAAATTAAACCGCCAACTGTGAATGTAAGTATACAGCGTCTTGAAAAATCCGGAATGGTGTGCAGAAGAAAAGATGAGCAGGATCAGCGTATCATGCGGGTATATCTCACAGAAAAAGGAAGAGAAACCGTAAAGCGGATTATGAGAAAGGCAGAAGAAATGGAAAAAATTATGTTCCAGGACTTTTCAGAGACAGAGCTTTGCCTGTTGAGGCGCTTTTTTGAGCAGATGCTGAGTAATCTTCACAGTATGCCGGGAACACCTTTTGAAAAATGTAAATGTATAAAGAAAGAGAGGAAAGAGAAATGCTGAAGCTTATGAAATACCTGAAAAAGTCAGTCGGCTCTATTGTTCTTATTATAGGGCTTCTGTTTTTACAGGCATATTGCGACCTTTCTTTGCCGGATTACACATCAAAGATTATTAATGTGGGAATTCAGCAGAAGGGGATTGAGGATGGAGTACCGGAAAAAATCAGAGAATCTTCTCTTGAAAATCTGCAACTGTTTATGAGTCAGGAGGATAAAACGGAAATTTCGAATGCCTATAAGCAGGAAGATGGGATTTACGTTCTCCATGACGACATCACAAAGGAAGAAAGGGAAAACTTAAACGAAATTTTCTGTAAGCCGATGCTTATGCTGTCCGGATTTTCCTCAGACAGTGAGGAGAGTCAGGAGATGAGAAGCCAGATGGGGATTCCGGAAGGGGCGGATCCGGCAGAAGTTATGGCACAGCTTCCTCCGGAAGCCCTTGCGGGAATGACAGAGGAGATGGATGAGAAACTGAAAGATATGCCGGAATCCATACTGACACAGGCAGCTGTTTCTTATGTATATGAGGAATATGCGGATATGGGGGAAGATGTAGATGTGATCCAGATGAAATATCTTCTGATGTCCGGCGGGAAAATGCTTTTCATGGCGTTGATCATTATGATGGCAGCCATTTCTGTTACATTTTTATCAGCAAGAGTTGCGGCGTCTCTCGGCCATGATCTTCGAAACAGCATTTACAGAAAAGTTATGAGCTTTTCAAGCAGAGAATATCATAAATTTTCCACAGCTTCTCTGATTACCAGAAGCACAAATGATGTGCAGCAGGTACAGATGGTTATGGCAATGATCTTCCGAATCGTTTTGTATGCACCGATTCTGGGAATTGGAGGTGTGATACGTGTCCTCCAGACAGACGCTTCTATGACATGGATTCTTGGTGTGGCAGTTGTTCTGATTCTGGCAGTGATTATTCTGCTTTTTATGATCGCAATGCCCAAATTTACAAAGCTCCAGACTTTAATTGACAGGCTGAACCTTGTAGCAAGAGAAATTCTTACAGGTATTCCTGTTATCCGGGCATTTAGCCGGGAAAAACACGAGGAGGAGCGTTTCGAGGAGGCAAATAAGACGCTGACAAAAACAAACCTTTTTGTAAACCGCTGTATGACTTTTATGATGCCGGTTATGATGTTGATTATGAATGGTGTTTCTGTTCTTATTATTTACAGCGGCTCTCATGCAGTGGATAATGGAACGATGCAGGTTGGTAATGTTATGGCATTTATCCAGTATGCAATGCAGATCATTATGTCGTTCTTAATGATTACTGCCATGTCCATTATGCTTCCAAGAGCAAATGTGGCGGCTCTTCGTATTGATGAGATTTTAAAAACAGAAGTTTCTATTAAAGATCCGGAAAATCCGGAGCATACAAAGGAGGAAGCAAAAGGAACTGTAGAATTTAACCATGTTTCCTTTGCTTATCCGGAGGCTGGAGAAAACGTTCTTACGGATATTCATTTTAAGGCAAAAAAAGGCGAGACGGTAGCCATTATCGGAAGTACGGGAAGCGGAAAGAGTACGCTTGTGAATCTGATTCCCAGATTTTACGATGTGACAGAAGGATCTGTTTCCGTAGATGGCGTAGATGTGCGTGATATGTCGCAGAAAGAGCTTAGAGACTGCATTGGTTATGTGCCGCAGAAAGGTGTTCTTTTCTCCGGAACGATCGATTCGAACATCCGTTATGGAAAAACAGATATTTCAGAAGAAGAAGTAAAAACAGCAGCACGGATCGCGCAGGCGCAGGATTTTATCGAGGAAAAACCAAAAGGGTACCATTCCCCTATCGCACAGGGAGGAACAAACGTATCCGGCGGCCAGAAGCAGCGCCTTTCGATTGCAAGAGCCATTGCGAAGAAACCGGAAATCTTTATTTTTGACGACAGTTTTTCCGCTCTTGACTTTAAAACAGACAGCAGACTTCGCAGCGCATTAAAAGAGCATACAAAAGATGCGACTACAATTATAGTGGCGCAGCGTATCAGCACAATTTTACATGCAGACAGGATTATTGTACTGGATGATGGTCATATGGCAGGAATGGGAACCCATGCAGAGCTTATGAAAAACTGCGAGGTTTACCGCCAGATTGCGATGTCTCAGTTATCAGAGGAGGAATTGGCATGAGTGAGCAGAAAAGAAGAGGTCCTATGGGGCATGGGCATGGAATGGCTGCCGGAGAAAAAGCCAAGGACTTCAAAGGTTCTATGAAAAAGCTTTTTAAATATATGGAGCATTATAAATTTCGGTTTGCCATAATGTTTGTGTTTGCAGTCGCAGGAACGGTGTTCAGCATTGTGGGACCGAAGATTCTGGGAAAAGCGACAACGGAGCTGTTTAATGGTCTTGTGGCAAAGGTAAACGGAACAGGAGGAATCAATTTTGAAAAAATCGGAATGATTCTTCTGTGGACACTTGGTCTTTACCTGGTAAGTTCCCTGTTTTCTCTGATTCAGGGCTTTGTTATGACAGGAATTTCCAATGACGTGACCTACAGTCTGCGTAAAGATATTTCAAAGAAGATGAACCGTCTTCCTATGAATTATTACGAGAGCCGTACAAACGGAGAAATTCTTTCCAGAATCACCAATGATGTGGATACGCTCCAAATGAGTTTAAATCAGAGTATGACACAGCTTATTACATCTGTGACAACTCTGATCGGAGTATTTATCATGATGCTTTCCATCAATGTGTGGATGACAGTTGCCGCAGTTTTAATTCTGCCTGTTTCCATGTTTATTATTCAGAAGGTCATGAAACATTCTCAGAAATATTTCCAGGCACAGCAGAAATATCTTGGAGAAGTAAATGGTCAGATTGAAGAGAATTTCGGCGGACATAACGTAGTAAAGGTATTTAATAAAGAAAATGACGTTGTAGAAGAATTTGAGAAAGATAATAAAAAGCTCTATGAATCGGCATGGAAATCTCAGTTTTTCTCAGGTATGATGATGCCGGTTATGCAGTTTGTAGGAAATCTGGGGTACGTGATGGTCGCTCTTTTAGGCGGAGTGTTTACTATTAAAGGAAGTATTGAGGTTGGAGACATTCAGTCTTTTTTCCAGTACATTCGAAACTTTACACAGCCGATCCAGCAGATTGCTCAGGTAGTAAACCTTTTGCAGTCCTCAGCGGCAGCGTCCGAGCGTGTGTTTGAATTTCTGGAGGAGCCGGAGGAAGACCAGACAGTGGAAAATGCGGCAGATATTACAAAACTTTCCGGAAATGTGGAATTTAATCATGTAAAATTCGGCTATAATCCGGATAAGATTATTATTCATGACTTTTCAGCAGATATTAAAGATGGACAGAAAATCGCTATCGTAGGTCCTACAGGAGCAGGAAAGACAACCATGGTAAAGCTTCTTATGCGTTTTTATGATATTAACGGAGGAAGCATTTCCATTGACGGACATAATGTAAAAGACTTCAACAGAAGCGAACTTCGTGAAATGTTCGGCATGGTGCTTCAGGACACCTGGCTGTTTTCCGGAACAATCAGGGAAAACATAAGATACGGACGTCTTGATGCGACAGATGAAGAAGTAGTTGCAGCAGCAAAGGCTGCTCATATCCATAACTTTATTATGCAGCAGCCGGGCGGTTATGATATGGTTCTTGATGAGGAGACAAGTAATATTTCTCAGGGACAGAAACAGCTTCTTACCATTGCGAGAGCCATTCTTGCGGATAACAGAATCCTGATTCTTGACGAAGCAACTTCCTCTGTTGATACGAGAACAGAAATGCAGATTCAGAAAGCAATGGATAACCTTATGAAGGGAAGAACAAGCTTTGTCATTGCTCATCGTTTGTCCACGATCAAAGATGCAGATTTGATTCTTGTTATGAAGGACGGAGATATTATTGAGCAGGGAAATCATGAGGAGCTTTTAAAAGCAGGAGGATTTTACGCGGATCTTTATAACAGCCAGTTTGAAAAAGCAGGTGCGTAATACTATACATTTGGGGCGGTCTGGTATATAATATCAGAAATAAATATTCAGGAGGATAAGGTTATGATTATTACAACCACACCGTCCATAGAAGGAAAAGAAATCCGGGAATACAGAGGAATCGTATTTGGAGAGGTAGTTTCCGGAGTGAATTTTGTAAAAGATTTTGCAGCAAGTCTTTCTGATATGTTTGGAGGACGTTCCAACACATACGAGGATGAACTGGTAAATGCGAGAACGAGAGCTCTGGCAGAAATGGAAGCGCGGGCAGTGCAGCTGGGAGCCAACGCAGTGGTAGGCGTTGATATTGATTATGAGGTGCTTGGTTCCGGAAACGGAATGCTGATGGTAACAGTAAGCGGTACAGCTGTGGTTGCTGTGTAGGTGCTGTATGAGTTCAGAAAATAAACAGGAAACAGGAAGTGCATTTCTTGAATTTGTTCTTCAGAAGCTTGAAAAAAGAGTGGAAGAAGTAAGTCTTTCTCTGGAAGAGGGACAGAAGGAAATTCAGGGAATGCACGAATATTACTGGGAAAACTATACGGAGATGGACCAGTACGGATATGAGGATTACGATAACCAGCAGGCTTTATTTCATCAGGTAAATGCCAATCAGCAGCAGCTTCTTTTGAAACAGCGTTTTATAAAAATGATGGATTCTCCGTTTTTCGGGAGAGTAGATTTTGTATATGAAGGCGAGGAAGAGCCGGAAACTTTTTATATTGGTATCGGAAATTTTTCGGAGCGCACAGGGCAGACGCCTCTTATTTACGACTGGAGAGCGCCGGTGAGCGGACTTTTTTATGATTACGATAAAGGTCCTGCGAAGTATGAAGCTCCAGTAGGAGAGCTTACCGGAGAAATTACATCCAAGTGGCAGTACAAAATCCGCAGCGGAAAAATGGTGTATGAGTTTGAGAGTGATGTAAAAATTGATGATGAGATTCTTGCGGCAGAGCTTGGAAGCACCGGTGAGGTACAGCTTAAAAATATTATCCGAACTATACAGAAAGAACAAAATGCCATTATTCGTAATACAAAAGACAGGATTCTTGTGATTCAGGGGGCGGCAGGAAGCGGAAAGACTTCCGTTGCGCTTCACAGGATTGCCTATCTTCTCTATCACGACAGAAAAAATCTGAAATCCTCAGATATTTTAATTTTATCTCCAAACAGTGTATTTTCCGATTATATTTCACATATTCTTCCGGAACTGGGAGAAGAAAATATACGGGAAATGAGCTTTGATCTTTTTGCCTACAAAGAGCTTAAGGATGTGGCAGCAGACTGTGAGGACAGATACGATCAGATAGAAAAGAATCTTAAGTTTCCGTTTCTGGCAGATTCTTTAAAGGAAAAGGAGACAGGGGAATTTACAGATAAAATAGAAGGCTTTCTTCTGGAACTGGAGGACAGTCTTATGAATTTCCGTGATGTGGAATACCGAGGTTTTGTAAAAACAGAAAAAGAGATCATTTCTCTTTTTTATTTTAAGTTTACAGATATTCCACTTTTGTCCAGAATGGACGCTGTGGCGGAATATTTTATTGACGAGGTGGAGACACTGAGAAACAGAGATATGGAGGAGGAAGAGCGGGAGGCTGTAAAAGAAAAGTTTCGAAGAATGTATGAGACAAGAGATGTGTACGTTCTCTACAATCGTTTTCTTGCGGCATCCGGATTTTCCATGCTCCCGAAAGTCCCCATTGAAAAGAGAAAGCTTCCATATGAAGATGTATATCCTGTTTTGTATTTCAAGTATCGCCTTTTAAGCAGGCAGGCGAAGGAAAATATCAGGCATCTTGTAGTAGATGAAATGCAGGATTATTCCAGACTGCAGTATAAAATTCTTCAGATGCTGTTTCCGTGTCGAATGACAATTCTGGGAGACAGGGCGCAGACAATGGAGGACAGAATACAGGATGTGACGACTTTTCTTCCTGAAATTTTCGGAAGAGATATTCGCACGATTTATATGAATAAAAGCTACCGCAATACGGTGGAGATTGCTTCTTATGCAAACAGCCTTGCCGGAATTGAAGGGATGGATTTATTTGAACGTCACGGAAAACCGGTAGAGAGACAGGAAGCAGTTTCTTTAAAAGAAGCTGCGGAAAAAATTGCAAAAGAGGTAAAAGCAGGAGAAACCTACGAGACGGAAGCTGTGATTCTTCCAAATGAGGAAAGTGCGTCTCTTTTTTCTTCTCTTTTGAGCGAAAGTTTGGGCGAGAAGGTTTCCTATCTTCACAGGGACAGCCGGAAATTCGAAAAAGGACTTACTGTCACTACATTTTATCTTGCAAAAGGACTGGAGTTTGACCGTGTATTTTCTGTCTTTCCAAAAGAAGAGGAAGGTGCTCTGCTTCGACAGGGAAGATATATTGCGGCAACGAGAGCACTCCATGAACTTCATGTGTATGAAATAAGAGATTTACAGCAATGATATGATGTTATGCTAATATAAAGGAAGTGAATATAACAGTTCATAGTTATTTCATAAACAGACAAGGGAAATTTCATTGACAAGTCTGTAATAGAATTGTAAAATATATTCCAAGGAACTTTATGAGACGAATAAAAGGAGGATACCATGAAGAATAAAAAGGTACTTGCAATGCTGGTGATGACCGTGGCACTTTCAGGCGTTCTGACTGCCTGCGGGTTTGGCGGAGATGAACCGGAGGAACAGGTAGTTGTGGAGGCGACTCCTACTCCAGAACCGACTGAGGCTCCAAAGCCTACAGCAACTCCGGCGCCTGCAGATGGACAGAATACAACATATACATCAAAAGATAAGAGTATTGCGATTAAGCTTCCGGACGCAACCTGGGCAAATAAATCAGATGAAGAAAATCTGGTAAGCTTTGAGTCACCGGATCAGGGCAAAATTGTGATTACCCATGGAAAAGGTGAGGAAGATATGTCCTCTGCTGTAATTCCAAGTACAGAGGATATGGCAAATTCACTTGAGAAGGCTGCAGGTTTGTCTCCTGCAAGTGAGTATGAGATTCAGAATTATACAGCAAGCGATGTAAATGGAGTAAATGTTTATTCCTATAATGTAAAATATCACAAACCGGAAAAAACAGATGGAGTGATATGGACTGTAAAACGTGTTTATGCAAACGACGGAGAGTTTTATAATATTGAAGCATCCATTAAGAAAGACGATGAGAATCTTCTGAAAAAACTGCAGGATACTGTGGCAAGTTTCCAGATTTTAGGTGATTCATCTCTTAAGAGCGCCGCGCCGCAGCAGGCAGAGGGAAATACGGATGGAAGCACCTCCGCTGAAGGGCAGACAGGAGAAGGAACATCAGACAGCACTTCTTCAGGGGAAGGAACATTAGAGGGAAGTTCTTCCGGCACAACAAATTCCGGTGGCTTTACAGACGCACAGCTCAGTGATACAAGTCAGACAAGAACGATTTACCGCAATTCCGACGGACAGCCGCTTGTTATTTTCCCGGATGCTAACGGAAACTGGGTAGACAAAGATGGAAACAGCTACCGTTTTGCAAATGATGAAGACGTATATGATCAGAACGATGTAGATTATTATTATCATGGAGAAGCAGCAGACGTATATTATATGCCTGTACAGTAATTGCAGAAATGCGTAGAAGATGCTGCGTTGCAGTACGTATTTCGCAGCAAGGACGCCGGAGCGTTCTTGAATCAGAGAGTTCGGCTTTTGTCGAACTCTCTTTGCGATTTTTAAGAACCTGTGGTATGATGGTTGGCGGAGGAATGAAAAATGGAAGCATATGGAGAATTTGCCAGAGTCTACGATATTTTTATGGATAATGTAGATTATGACGCCTGGGCGTCTTATCTTACAAAAAGTCTGAAAGAGTACGGTGTGTGTGACGGTCTTGTTCTTGAACTGGGCTGTGGGACAGGAACTATGACAGAGCTTCTTGCAGAATCAGGATACGATATGATCGGTGTGGATAATGCGGAAGAAATGCTTGCAGAAGCAATGGAAAAAAGAGAGGAATCGGGACACGATATTTTATATCTTCTTCAGGATATGGAGGAGTTTGAACTGTACGGAACGGTACGTGCAGTGATAAGCGTGTGCGACAGTTTGAACTATATAACGGAGGAAGAAGACCTTCTTCACGTTTTTTCCCTGGTAAATAATTATCTCGACCCCAAAGGTACTTTTATCTTTGATATGAATACGGTATATAAATACAGGGAAATGCTGGGAAATACTACAATAGCAGAGAATAGGGAAGAGGGAAGTTTTATCTGGGAAAACGAGTATGACGAAGAAACAGGAATGAACGTTTACGGATTAACTCTTTTCCTTCCAAGAGAAGACGGGCTTTACGAAAAAACAGAAGAGGTTCATTACCAGAAAGCATATTCGGAAGAAAAAATAAAAGAGCTCCTTGAAAAGGCGGGTATGGAAGTTATAGCCGTTTATGACGCCTATACGAAAAATCCGCCATCTGCGGAAAGCGGAAGGCTTACATTTGTGGCAAGGGAGCATGGAAAAACAGAACAGGAGTGAAATATATGAGTGATTATATAATAAGAGCAACCGCGGCAAACAGTCAGATCCGCGCATTTGCAGCCGTGACAACAGATATGGTAGAGACAGCGAGAAAGGCACATAATACAAGCCCTGTGGCAACGGCGGCTTTGGGAAGACTTTTAACAGGCGGTGCGATGATGGGGACTATGATGAAGGGCGATAAGGATATTCTGACTCTTCAGATTCACGCAGGCGGTCCCCTTCAGGGAATTACGGTAACTGCAGATTCCAAAGGAAATGTAAAAGGATATGTTGGAAATCCAAATGTGTGTATTCCTGCAAACAGTAAGGGCAAGCTTGACGTAGCAGGTGCTGTAGGCGTTGGATTTATGAACATTATCAAGGATATGGGACTGAAAGAGCCTTATATGGGACAGGTTGCTCTTCAGACAAGTGAGATTGCAGACGACCTTACTTACTATTTTGCAACAAGTGAGCAGGTTCCCTCCGCAGTGGGACTTGGCGTTCTTATGAATAAAGATAATACGGTACGTCAGGCTGGAGGATTCATTGTACAGCTTATGCCTTTTGCGGAGGAATCCGTCATTGCAAAGCTGGAAGAAAATGTGCAGAAAATCACTTCTGTAACAAATCTTCTTGAGGAAGGGCATACACCGGAAAGCCTTCTTGAAAGAGTGCTCGAAGGCTTTGACATAGAAATCAATGACCGTATGGACACAAAATTCTACTGTAACTGCAGCAAGGAACGTGTGGAAAAAGCGCTGATCAGTATTGGAAGAAAAGAATTAAACGAACTGATCCAGGAGGGAAAAGAAGTGGAGATGAACTGCCATTTCTGTAATACAAATTACGTGTTCTCTGTGGAAGAATTAAAAGAAATCCTGAGAAGATGTAAAGCCAGATAGGAGGAGCTTATGAAACTGGGATTTATAAAGGTTGCTGCCGGAACACCGACAGTAACAGTGGCAGACTGTGAGGCAAACGGAAGAGAAATCCTCAGAATGATTCGGGAAATGGAAAAAGAGCAGGCAAAGGTTATGGCATTTCCGGAGCTTTGTATTACCGGCTATACCTGTCAGGATCTTTTCTGGCAGCGCACACTTCTTGATTCTGCGTGGAATACCCTTTTGTTTCTGGCAGAAGAAACGAAAGATACAGACGCGCTTATTTTTCTGGGAATTCCTGTGCGAAAGGGCGGAAAGCTTTACAATGCGGCTGCCGTTTTAAACAGAGGAAGAATTCTGGGAATCGTGCCAAAAACAAATCTTCCTAATTATAATGAATTTTATGAGCTTCGTCATTTTACTCCTGCAAAAGAGGGAGAGATAGATTATATAGAAGTAAATGGAGAGGATGTGCCGTTTGGTACAGACCTGATTTTTGCCTGTGAAAATATGCCGGAGTTTACAGTGTCTGCAGAAATCTGCGAAGATCTCTGGGTTCCAATGCCTCCAAGTATTTCTCATGCGCTGGCAGGAGCTCATATTATTGTAAATCTTTCCGCAAGCGATGAAATGGTGGGAAAAGACGCGTACAGAAGAACCATTGTAAACGGACAGTCTGCCCGTCTTGTATGCGGTTATATATATGCAACAGCAGGAGAAGGTGAATCCTCCCAGGATCTTGTTTTTGGAGGTCAGAATCTGATTGCGGAAAACGGAACGATTCTTTCAGAGGGAAAACGTTTCAAAAACAATGTGATTTATGGAGAAATTGATGTACAGCGTCTTGCAGATGACAGAAGGAGACTCTCCACTTATCCGGCGTCAGAGGAGTGCAGTCATGTACGGATTCCTTTTGAAACGGAAATCGGGGAAACTTCTCTTACGAGAAGATTTTCTCAAAGTCCTTTTGTACCGGAAGATAAAGAAGAGAGAGCGCTCTGCTGCGAATCTATTTTAAATATTCAGGCAATGGGACTGAAAAAACGTATGGAGCATGTACACAGTGAAAAGGCGATGGTCGGATTATCCGGCGGTCTGGATTCCACACTTGCCCTCCTTGTAATCGGAAGAACCTTTGATTTAATGGGGATTCCAAGAAGCAATATTCATTGCGTGACAATGCCATGCTTTGGAACAACAGACAGAACATACACGAATGCCTGTGAGTTAAGCAGACGTATGGGAGCTTCTTTAAGCGAGGTAAATATTAAAGAAGCGGTTTCTCAGCATTTCCGTGATATTGGCCATGACCCTTCTGTTCATGATGTCACATATGAAAACAGTCAGGCAAGAGAGAGAACCCAGGTGCTTATGGATATGGCAAATCAGGAAGGCGCCATTCTTGTAGGAACAGGGGATTTATCTGAGTTGGCTCTTGGTTGGGCAACGTATAATGGTGACCACATGTCTATGTACGGAGTGAACGCTTCTGTTCCGAAGACGCTTGTGCGCCATATTGTACAGTATTATGCGGAAAATGCGGAAGATAAGGGACTTTCAGAGGTACTTTTTGATATTCTGGACACACCGGTAAGCCCGGAGCTTCTCCCGCCAAAGGACGGAGAAATCGCACAGAAAACAGAAGATCTTGTAGGTCCGTACGAGCTTCACGATTTTTATATTTACTATATGCTTCGTGCCGGTTTTGAGCCGAAGAAAATTTACGCTATTGCAAGTAAGACTTTTGAAGGCATTTACGACAAAGAGACGATTCTTAAATGGCTGAAAACATTTTACAGACGATTTTTTGCACAGCAGTTTAAACGCTCCTGTGTTCCGGATGGACCAAAGGTGGGAAGTGTGGCGCTTTCCCCGAGAGGAGATCTTCGTATGCCAAGCGATGCAAGCGCAGCTGTGTGGCTTAGACAGCTGGAAGAATTATAACGAAATAAGGAAACAAAAAAGGCGGAGAACATTATGGGTTCTCCGCCTTTTTCAAAGCATCCGAAATGGAGTCAAGAAGCATCATAGATGTGTATTTCTGGTCTTCTGTGTACTGGATATTTTCAAGAGACTGATTTGTGTAAATCTGGCTTGCAAGGGATTCCAGGGCAGGCTCCATGAGCGGAAACATGGCAGCAGTGCTTTCACTTAAATTTACAAGATGAATGGATTGTATGCTGTTCGCGTCAACAGTGACTTCCACATCAAAGGTGTTGCTGTTTAACTCGATGGAGGAGGTGTAAACGCCGGGTTTATATTTGTGGACAGCGCCGGAGGAAAGTTTTCCCTTTCCAGGACCGAACATAAAAAATACCACAATCCCCAGAATCAGGGCAAGGGCAATAAAAATTGCGGTGTAAATGACTTCTTTCATATGTAGGACAACGATTTTTGTTTTGGAACTCATGGTATGCGCCTCCTGGTCTGTTTTCTATATTTTATTAGGAGAGGCGGGAAAATATGACTGGTTGTTTTTGCATTTGAGATAAGGTACAATAAATTTTAAATTAGACAGGAAAAGGAGGACGGTTTATGTCGCTTCAGTTTATTATGGGAAGCTCCGGAACAGGAAAATCTCATTACATATATGAACGGGTGATCCAGGAAGCAGGAGAACATCCGGATGGTTTTTATTATGTAATTGTGCCGGAGCAGTTTACTATGCAGACACAGAAAACACTTGTGGAAATGAGCCCTTCCAAAGGGATTTTAAATATAGATGTTTTAAGTTTTGAACGTCTTGCTTACCGTGTTTTTGAGGAGACAGGCGGGGACGAAAAAGTTATTTTAGATGATACGGGAAAAACAATGGTTCTTCAGAAAATGGTACAGAAGCATCAGAAAGAGCTGCCCTATCTTGGCAGTCAGATGAAAAAGCCAGGTTATCTTGACGAGGTAAAGTCTCTTCTCTCGGAGTTTATGCAGTATGGCATTGGTGAGGAAGAGCTTTCTCAGATGGTGGAAAAAGCAGGAGACAGAGAGCTTCTTACCATGAAGCTTCGCGATGTGCACACTCTGTATCAGGGATTCCGAACCTATCTGGAAGGGCATTATATGACAGGGGAGGAAGTGATGGACGTACTTCTCCGTATGCTGCCTTTTTCAGAAAAGCTTCGGGGAAGCGTGGTGGTGTTTGACGGTTTTACCGGCTTTACCCCCATTCAGAACCGGGTCATTGAAGAACTTTTGCGCATCTGCAGCCGCATTTATGTGACTGTAACAATGGATGCAAAGGAAAATCCGTATATCAAAGGAAAATCCCATCAGCTTTTTTATATGGGAAGAAAAATGGTTCAGAGCCTTTCCTGTCTTACAAAAGACATAGAGGAGCCGGTGCTTCTTTATCATGGGAAAAATTCCAGATTTTCCAAAGCTCCGGCGCTTCAATTTCTGGAGGAGCATATTTTCCGTTACAGAAAGGCTGTTTATGAGAAAAAACAGAATGAAATTTCCATGTTTTGCGGGGAAAATCCCAAAAAAGAAATGGAAGAGGCGGTACAGAGGGCTGCACGTCTTGTTCGTACAGAGGGACTGCATTACGGTGATATTGCTATTATTACCGGAAATCTTGAGGAATATGGAACACTTGCAAAACAGGTATTAAACGAGGCGGGAATTCCATATTTCCTTGATGAAAAGCATACTGTCCTTATGAATCCTTTTGTGGAGTATATTCGTGCATCTATCGAGATGGCAGTGAAGGGATTTTCTTATGAAAGCGTATTCCGTTATCTTCGCTGCGGAATGTCTGATATTACAAGAGAAGAGGCGGATCTTCTGGAAAATTATGTGCTGGCACTTGGAATCCGGGGATTTGGGAAGTGGAGGGAGCGCTGGGTGAGGATTTACCGGGGAATGGAGCCGGACAGCATTCAGCGTCTCAACGAAATCAGGGAGCGTTTTGTGGAGGAAGTAGGTCTCCTTGCAGAAGGATTTGCCGGGGGGAAACGGACAGTAGAGCAGTATTGCCGCATTGTATACGATTTTATTGTGAAGAACAGAAGCTTTTATAAGATTAAAGAAAGAGAAAAGGCTTTTAAGGAACAGGGAAATGCGGCGATGGAAAAGGAATACAGCCAGATTTACGGGATTGTGATGGAGCTTTTTGATTCTATGGTGGCAATTCTCGGGGAGGAGGAAGTCAGTCGTCAGGAATACAGCCAGCTTCTGGAAACCGGGCTTTCCGAGGCAAAAGTGGCATTAATTCCTCCTTCTCAGGATCAGATTGTAGTGGGAGATATGGAACGAACCCGTTTAAAGGGTATGAAGGCTTTATTTTTTGTTGGTGTAAATGAGGGAAATATTCCGAAAAATACGGAATCAGGCGGAATTCTCACAGAGCTTGACAGGGAGTTTATTGAAGGGCAGGGGGTGGAGCTTGCTCCCGGACCAAAGGAGCAGATGAGCATTCAAAGATACTATCTTTATTTGAATCTTACAAAGCCGGAAAAGTATCTCTGCCTTTCCTACAGTCTTTCCAATAATAGTGGAGAGGCAATAAGCCCTGCCTATTTAATTGGAAGCATTCAGAAGCTTTTTCCTGACACAGAAGTAGAAAAGAAAGAGAGCTGCGGGAATCCTATGTCTGCTTTGGAACTTCCGGGAGCCGGGCTTTCCTATTTCATCAGGGGACTTTCTGAGGCTTCCAATGGAAAGGGAGACGATGTATTTAAAGAACTTTACAGCTGGTATCTGAAAAGTCCCGTATATGCCCCTGTTGTAAAAAAACTTGTGGAAGCCGCTTTTACAAGAAAACCGGCAGATGAAATCAGCAGAAGCGTGGCAAAGGTCTTATATGGAGAAGTCTCTCCATACAGCGCTACAAGGCTGGAACGTTTCGCAGCCTGTGCCTTTGCCCATTTTCTACAGTACGGGCTTCGCCTGACAGAACGGGCAGAGTATGAATTTCGTGCAATGGATATGGGAAATATTATGCACATTGCGCTTGAAAATTTTGCAGGAGAGGTTCGAAACAGAGGACTTGAGTGGGCGGATTTAACAGAAGAGGTTCGAAACGAGATTGTGGATCAATGTCTTGATGATCTTGCGGCAGATTACGGAAATACTATTTTAAAGAGCAGTGCGAGAAATGAGGCGATGATTGAGCGGACGAGACGGATTTTGCACCGTACTGTATGGGGGCTTCAGGAGCAGCTTCAGCATGGGAAGTTTAGGCCGGAGAGTTTCGAGGTTTCTTTTGGAGGTGGACGCATCGATCGTGTAGATGTAATGGAAGAGGAAAATCAGGTGTATGTGAAAGTCATTGATTATAAGACAGGAAACACTACCTTTGACCTTGTGTATTTATATTACGGACTGCAGCTTCAGCTTATGATTTATCTGGACGGCGCGCTTTCCGTAGAAAAGAAAAAGTATCCGGGAAAGGAAGTTCTTCCTGCAGGCGTATTTTATTATAATGTGAAAGACCCCATGATAAAAGAAAAAATAGATGCAGATGTGGAGGCGGTAAGCAGCCGGATTTTAAAAGAACTGAAGATGAATGGTCTTGTACGGGCTGACCGGGAAATGATAGAAAAAATGGACAGAAGCCTGGTATCTCTTCCGGTAGCGTTTAATAAAGACGGAAGCTTCCGAAAAAATTCTTCTGTTGCAACAAGAGAGCAGTTTGACGTTCTCGGAAGGTTTGTAAAGCGGAAAATTGAGAAAATCAGAAGCTGTATTATGGAAGGCGACGTGGAAGTGAATCCTTATAAAATGGGAAAGAAAAGTGCCTGTACGTATTGTCCCTACATTTCCGTGTGCGGTTTTGACAGAAAAATGCCGGGGTATGAGTACCGGAATTTAAAGGTGTTTGACGATAAAGAACTGTGGCAGATATTGGAGGTGGAAGAGTAAATGGCAGTTTCATGGACGGAAGAACAGAAGAAGGTAATTTCTCTGCGGGACAGAAATATTCTTGTAAGCGCAGCGGCAGGATCCGGAAAAACGGCAGTTCTTGTACAGAGGATTTTAAGTAAAATTCTCGATAAAAAAAATCCGGTGGATATTGACAGAATGCTGATCATGACATTTACAAGAGCAGCGGCAGGAGAAATGAAGGAGAGAATTTCGAGAGCTCTTGAGGAGGCTCTTTATGAAGAACCGGAGAACGAGCATCTGCAGAGACAGATGACGCTTATTCATACAGCTCAGATTACGACCATTGACGGTTTCTGCTCTTATCTCATACGTAATTATTTTCATCTCATCGGGCTTGACCCAGGGTGTCGGACAGCGGAAGAAGGGGAATTAAAGCTCTTAAAAGAAGATGTGCTGAAAGAACTTTTTGAGGATTTTTACAGCAGAAGCGATGAAGATTTTCTGAATTTTGTGGAGTGCTATGCGCCGGGAAAAACAGACGAGGGATTAAAAGAGCTGGTGTTAAAGCTTTACGATACGGCAATGAGTAATCCGTATCCGCTGGAATGGCTTGGCGATTGTATAAAGGCATACGAAATAGAGGACGGAAAAGATCTGGAAAAACAGGAATGGTTTCAGGTTTTGTGGGAGAGTGTCATACAGGTGCTTACCCAGGCGGAGGCGCTTTTTACACAGGGGCTCTCCGTGTGTCAGGAGCCGGGAGGGCCGTATCTTTATGAGGACGCCCTTCAAAGTGATATGCTTCTTATAGATGAGCTTCAGTTTCTCTGTGAAAAGCAGGATTTTGACGGGATGGCATTGGCTCTTTCTGCCCTGAAATTTGCACGCCTTTCTGCGAAAAAAGCAGAAGATGTGGAAGAATACAAAAAGGAACAGGTAAAGAAGCTTCGGGAGGAAGGAAAGGGGATTTTAAAAGATCTTTCTGAGAGGTATTTTTCGGAGACTCTAAAGGAGGCGGCAGAAACGCTCCTTTGCTGCAGGAAGCCTGTGGAAATTCTGATTCGTCTTACAGAAGAATTTATGGAACGTTTCGGGGAAAGGAAGCGGGAAAAAAATATCATTGATTTTACAGATATGGAGCATTTTGCCCTTCGGATTCTTATGACGAAGGAAGATGATGACTTTACGCCGAGTCAGGCTGCAAGGGAACTTTCGGAAAAATACGATGAGGTTCTTGTAGATGAGTATCAGGACAGCAATCTTGTGCAGGAGGTTCTCACAAATCTTGTTTCCGGGTGGGTAAATCAGAGAAAAAACATTTTCATGGTGGGAGATGTGAAGCAGAGTATTTATCGTTTCCGCCTTGCAAGACCGGAGCTTTTCATGGAAAAATATAAAACCTACACAACAGAGGAAGGAAAAGAGCAGAGAATCGATCTTCATAAAAATTTCAGAAGCCGAAGCGAGGTTCTGGGAAGTGTTAATTATATTTTTCGCCAGATTATGGGAGAAGATCTGGGAGGCGTAGCTTATGATGAGGCGGCGGCACTTTATCCGGGAGCTGTTTTTCCGGAAGGGCAAAATCCGGAATTTGTAAAAACAGAAGTCTTTTTTATTGAAAATGATAAAGAGGAACTGCAAACAGAAGAGATTGACAATGAAAAAGAAATGGAAGCGCTTGCAATTGCTCAGAAAATCCAGGAGATGAAAGAGAAGGAGAAGGTTCTCGATAAGGAAACGGGACAGTACCGTCCGCTGGAATACGGGGATATAGCAGTTTTGCTGCGCACCGCATCAGGCTGGGAAGAGACATTTAAAGATGTATTTTCATCCCAGGGAATTCCCTCTTACACCGCTTCAAAAACAGGATATTTTTCTGCGACAGAGGTAGTTACCATGCTGGATTATCTTCGCATTTGCGACAATCCGCTTCAGGATATTCCCCTGGCAGGCGTACTGCATTCTCCTGTTGTAGGCTGTACTTCTCAGGAACTGGGGCTTCTCCGTGCAGAACATAAAGAGGGAATGCTTTTTGATGCGGTATGCGCATGGGTTGGTGAAGAAAGAATGGAAAATGAGGAAGAAGCTGTGCTTTTTGAGAAGCTTTCCTGTTTTCTGTCTCTTCTGGCAAATGTCAGGGATATGGCGGAATATACGCCGGTTCATCAGCTGATCGTATATATTCTGGAAAAGACAGGGTATGGAAATTATGCGGCTGCACTTCCTGACGGAGAGCAGCGAAGAGCAAACCTTTCTATGTTAATAGAAAAAGCAATGGATTATGAAAAAACAAGTTACCGCGGGCTTTTTAATTTTGTGCGCTATATTGAAAAGCTTCAGAAATTTCAGGTAGACTACGGAGAAGTGAACTTGTCCGGCGCAGGGGAAGGTTCTGTGCAGATTATGACAATCCATAAAAGTAAAGGGCTTGAATTTCCGGTTGTATTTGCGGCGGGTATGGGAAAACAGTTTAATTTCAGCGATATAAATGCAGGACTTTTGATTCATCACGAGCTTGGAATCGGAACGGATGCCATTCTTCCGGAAAAAAGAATTACTTCTACGACTTTGTATAAACAGATGTTACGAAGAGCTATTTTAAAAGAAAGTCTGGGAGAGGAGATTCGTGTTCTTTATGTTGCTTTGACGCGTGCAAAAGAAAAACTGATTCTTACAGGGACGATAGGAAAGCTGGAAGAAAGAATCCGCGGGCTTTCCGGTTTTTTAAAACAGGATGAGGAGTTGCTCCCTGTGGGAAACCGCATGAAGGCAAAGACTTACTGGGATTATCTTCTGCCCGCCCTCATAAGGCACAGGGCAATGGAGCCGCTTTTAGAAGAATATGGGATTTTTTCCAACAGAAGAAATCCCCTTTACGAAGGAGGCTGTGATTTTGTCATAAAAAAAATAACAGCAAAAGATCTTGTAAAAGAAGAGGTGGAGATTCAGGCGGAAATGGAAATTCGAAGAGAAGTTCTGGAAAACTGGGACGTTTCTCTTGAATACAATAAAGAAATAAAAGAAGAGCTGGAAAGAAGATTTTCTTTTGTTTATCCTTACGAATTTTTACGGGAGATTCCGGTAAAGGTGAGCGTATCGGAATTAAATAAAAGAGCGTATCATGATTTCTATGAAAAAGAAGAAAATATAGTGGAGGAGACGGAAGAAGGGGAGCTTCCTGTTGTGCCGGAGTTTATCGAAAAGCAGGAGGTATATACAGGCGCATCAAGAGGAACGGCTTACCACCGAGTGATGGAGTGCCTGGATTACAGCCGAACATCTTCCGCAGAAGAAATTAAGATACAGATAAAAGAACTGCTTATGCAGAAGAAATTAAAAGAAAAAGAAGCAGAGTGCGTCCGCCCGGGAGATATTTTCGCCTTTGTTACCTCTTCTTTGGGACAGAGAATGAAAGAAGCAGCGGAAAACAGGCTTCTTTTCCGGGAACAGCCCTTTGTTATCTCAAGAGAGGCAGAAGAATTAAATCCTGACTGGGAAGGAGAGCGTATTCTTGTGCAGGGTATTATGGACGCTTACTTTATGGAAGACGGAGAGCTGATTCTTGTGGATTATAAGACAGATAAAGTGAAAAAAGGAGAGGAAAAAGCTCTTTCAGAACGGTACAGAAACCAGATTTTGGATTATGCTGAGGCGCTTTCACGGGCAGCAGGAAAGCCGGTAAAGGAGGCGTATATCTATTCTTTTGCGCTGGGGAAAGAGATAGAGGTGGAGTGATTTTACACCCTCCACCCGGCAGGATACTTATTTTTCAGAATCCCGTTTACCAGTTTCCCGAATCCAATGGGATACCCTTCCACGCAGAGGAGCTGCCAGCCTTTTGATTTGGCGGCTTCCTGCGGTTCAATATTTAAAGTCTCTCCTTTTAAGTATCGTGTAATTCTTTCATCGTTTACAGAGAGCGAAATACAGGAAGCAGCTTCGCCTTTTCGAATGGCAAGTGCAAGAGGCTGCGATGGTTCAAACCGATTCTTTTTTATATCCCCCAGATACAGCCCATTTCTTAAAAAAGCCAGTCCGCGGAAATCGCAGGATACAGGGGGAAGATAATAGGCTTTGTCTTTTCGGATTTCTACCCGGTTCCAGTCAAAGGGATGACCGCCGAGGGAGGAAAGACCGATTTCTTTCAAAAATTCATCTATCCATTTTACTGCATTTTTATCTGGTTTCGTGTGGGGAGCGGAGACACCGCCCTGCGTGGAAAGCCCAGGTTTTTGAATAAGAGCCATAAAATGTCCTTCTCCGTTCATTTTATGCGGAAAGAGACGCACACAGCGTTTCAGGCGTTCTTCCCCGTTGCCGGCGGAAGGGATTCCCTCTGTAAAACCTTCGTACCAGGGAAGTTCCACAAGGTCTGCTTCCGGTCTGTTTTCCAGAAGGAAAGAAACGCTTCCTTCGTCTTCTTTCGGGGAAAAGGTACAGGTAGAGTAAAGGAGAAGACCTCCGGGACGCAGCATATCAAATCCGTTTAAGAGAAGTTCTCGTTGGATTTCGGAAAGTTCATCTGATTTTTCCGGCGTCCAGTCGAGAGAGAGAGCTTCTTCTTTTCGGAACATTCCCTCTCCTGAGCAGGGGGCATCCAGAATAATTTTATGGAAAAATTCCGGGAAGGTGCGTGCAAGTTTTTCCGGCGGCTCATTCGCTACAAATACATTGGGAATGCCAAAAAGCTCAATGTTTCGAAGGAGAGCTCTTGCTCTTGACGTGCTGATGTCGTTTGCGATAAGAAGCCCTTCGCCTTTTAATGCTGCTCCAAGAGCCGTTGCCTTTCCTCCGGGTGCAGCGCACATATCAAGAACGTATTCGCCGGGAGTAACGGGAATCCTGGAAGCAGGAGTCATAGCGCTTGGCTCCTGGAGATAATAAAGCCCTGCCTGATAAAGGGGACAGCGGGAGGGACGGCTTTCCTCCTCATAAAAATATCCGTTTTTTATCCAGGGAATGGGAGTTACGGGAAAAGGAACAATGCGCTCAAATTCTTCGCAGGTAATTTTATCTGTATTTACACGAAGCCCAAAGGTTCTGGGAGCTTCAAAGCTTTTTAAAAAGAGAGGATATTCTTCTCCCAGGAGTGATTTCATTCGCTCCAGAAAAGCGGGATGAAGAGTTTCGGTTTTATTCTGGTTCATATGACCTCCTGATAAAAATATTTTTGTCCGGTGTAAAAAGACTGAAATTATCTTAACATATATGTTTCGAAAAGTATAGATGAAAATACTATTGACAAACCTATATTATATGATGTATAGTATTATCAACAAAACAATATTGATAAGTCATATAATATTATAAAATGAAAAAGGAAGTGAGAAGATGGTATTTAATACAGGCGCGGCTCTTCTTGACGCGATTGTTCTGGCAGTTGTATCGAAAGAGAAAGAAGGGACGTACGGCTATAAGATTACCCAGGATGTGAGAGGTGTTCTGGAAGTATCAGAATCTACTCTTTATCCTGTTTTGAGAAGACTTCAGAAGGACGACTGTCTGGAAGTATATGATATGGCGTATGAGGGAAGAAACAGACGATACTATAAGCTTACAGAAAAGGGGAGTGCACAGTTGAATTTATATAAAGTAGAATGGAAAAACTACTCATCAAAGATTTCCAAAATGCTCGAGGGAGGAATAGGAATATGAACAGAATGCAGTTTATGAGAGAGTTGTCCCATCTTCTTTCTGACATATCAGAAGCAGAACGAGAGGAAGCCCTGGAATATTACGAAAATTATTTTGAGGACGCAGGTGCAGAAAGAGAAGCCGAAGTGATCCGGGAGCTGGGAAGTCCGGGAAAAGTAGCGGCAATCATTAAAGCAGACTTAAGTGCAGGCTCCGGAGATTACGGGGAATATACAGAACGGGGCTATACAGATACAAGAGCCAAAGAAGAGGGGCAGATGCCGGGGGAATATACGGCAGGAAGAAGCGAAAGCCGTGCGGAACGCGGGTATCAGGCCGGAAGAAAGAAGAGAAATCCGGTGGCAATCGGTCTTATTATTCTGGGACTTGTCATTTTATCACCTTTTCTGGTGGGAGCGACAGGAGGAATTCTTGGAGTTGTTATAGCGATAGCCTTGATTCCATTTCTTGCAGTGTTTGCAGTGGGGGCGTGTGTACTTGGATTTTTTGCAGGAGCGGCTGCTTGTGTGGCTACAGGAATCAGTCTTTGCTTCACTTATCCGGGAGCCGGTGTTTTAACTCTTGGAATCGGATGCCTGTTTGCGGCAGCAGCGATTCTCAGTGTTTTGATTTTGGTATGGAGCGTTGGAACAGCTCTTCCTTGGATTTTAAGGAAAGTAACAGATGGACTTCATAACCTCATTCATAAAGAAGAAAAAAGAAAGGATGGTGCAGAAATATGAAAAAATTTACAAAAGGAATGTTGATTACAGCCGGTGTTTTTGGTGTGTTGGGAATTGGGCTTTCTGCAGGCGGAGTAGCAATGGGCGCAACGGTGGACAGCGTGAAAATTCTCAGAGATTTTCGTGACAGAGTAAATACAGAGCTTACAGAGACAGGATACTACGATGACGATTACGATGAACATGATGATTATGATGATTTCGATGAACATGACGACGATGATTATGTTGAGCGCGGTGACAGGGCAGTTACAAAGCCATCTGAGACGGTGCAGGGAACAACAGAGGACGGTGTGCGCTCCTATACTTTCAATGATGTGACAAAGCTTGATGTAGAACTTACCTGGGATTCTTTTGTAATGGAAAGCTGGGACAGGAATGATTTTGGTGTAGAAATTGAAGGAGATGAAAAAGAAGAAGTATCTGTTCAGCAGCAGGGACAGGAAGTGAAGCTGGTAAGCAAAAATCTGGGAGAAAAACAGGAAGAGCAAAGAATTGTTACTTTGTATTATCCCCAAAATACAAGTTTTCGCGAGGTAGATATTGAAATCGGAGCGGGCTCTGCAGAGCTTATGGATGCGATTACAGCAGATGAATTCAGCTTTACCGTAGGTGCCGGGGAAGGAAATGCATATGACCGCATTAATGCAGGAGAGATCAGTCTGGAAGTTGGGGTTGGTATATTGGATCTTGATATAATAGAAGCCTGGGAAATTGATGGGGAATGCGGAATGGGAAGTCTGGATGCTACCTTTGCAGGACGAGAAGAGGATTATTTTATAAAAACAGAGGGCGGACTTAGCAGCATAGTAATTGGAAGCAATGAGCTTGGCGGTATAGCAGGAAATCATAGTTTTGGAAATAAAGGAGCTGCTCATACAGCGGAGTTTGAATGTGGAATGGGAAGCATCAACATTGATTTCGAGGAGGAATAATTATGGAAAACAAACGCTTATATAAATCAGATGTAAATTGTATGATCTGCGGCGTATGCGGAGGAATTGCAGAATACTTCAATATTGATCCTACACTGATTCGGATTATATGGGTGATTTTAAGCTGCTTCTGGGGCGCTGGAATTCTTGCATACTTCCTCTGTGCCATTATTATGCCAAAATCACATGTATAAATCCTGAATTTCTGTCCATACTCCAGAAGAAAAGGAGGAGTGGACAGATGAACCGCGACAAAGAAATTAAAGAATATCTGGAGGGGAAGCTCTCCGGAGAAGAGAACATGAAATACGAAATTGCAGAGGAGCTGGGGCTTCTTGATAAGGTTTTGGAAAGCGGCTGGAAAAGTCTTTCTGCAAAAGAAACAGGACGAATTGGCGGACTGATGACACGAAGAAAAAAGAAAACAGAAAATGTGTAAAAGAAAATCTCCGGGATAAAAAACATTCCGGGGATTTTTTGGTAAACGATATACATGGTCTTTCTTTACAATCACACAGGTTTTGTGTAAAATAGCAATATAAAAAAGGAGGTTTAAAATCATGGACGTAAAAAGAGTGTTTTTAATTGTTCTTGACAGCTACGGAATCGGCAATGCGCCGGACGCAGCGGACTTTGGAGATGAAGGCAGTAATACTCTGGCAACGATTGTAAAGTCAGAGAAATACCATACACCAAATATGTGTAAACTCGGTCTTTTTAACATTGACGGAGTGGAAGCACAGCCGAAAGAAGAAAAACCTTCCGGAGCATTTGGAAGATTTACAGAGGCATCAAAGGGAAAAGATACCACAATCGGCCACTGGGAGATTGCGGGAATTATTTCACGCCGTCCGCTTCCTGTTTATCCAGACGGTTTTCCAAAAGAGGTGCTTGATGAGTTTACGCGCCGCACAGGACGCGAGGTACTTTGCAATAAACCGTATTCCGGAACGGAAGTTATTAAGGATTATGGGGATGAGCATGTAAAAACAGGAAAGCTGATTGTGTATACTTCAGCAGACAGCGTATTTCAGATTGCGGCACATGAAGATGTGGTTCCTCTTGAGGATTTATATGAATACTGCCGTATTGCAAGAGAAATCCTCACAGGAGAACACAGTGTGGGAAGAGTGATTGCAAGGCCGTTTGTAGGAGAGAGCGGAAATTATACACGTACTCCGCATAGACATGATTTCTCTCTTGTTCCGCCGTCTGTGACTATGATGGACGTTTTGACAGAAAAGGGATACGACACAAAGGGAGTAGGAAAAATTTTTGATATTTTCGCAGGAAAAAATGTACAGACTACTGTGTCTATCAAAAATAATGTAGATGGCATGGATAAAACTCTGGAAATTCAGAAGGAAGATTTCAATGGTCTTTGCTTCGTAAATCTTGTTGATTTTGATATGCTTTACGGACACAGAAATGACATAGACGGTTATGCAAATGCAGCGACTGTTTTCGACGAACAGCTTGGAGAATTTCTGAACAACATGAGAGATGACGATGTTCTCATGATTACTGCGGACCACGGCTGTGATCCGGGATTTAAGGGAACAGATCACAGCAGAGAATGTGTGCCTATGCTGATGTACGGAAAAGCAGTAAAAGAGGGCGTAAATCTTGGAACAAGAAATACGTTTTCCGATATGGCAGCTACTGTTCTTGATATGTTTGGAATTCAGGGCGGAACAGAGGGAACAAGTTTCTGGGGAGAAGTGAAAAAATAAAAGGCACAGCAGGAGGTGTGTAGATGGAACGGCAGGAATTAATACGCAGGGCTTTTGAAGCCCAGAAAAAAGCGTATGCTCCTTATTCTCATTTTCAGGTGGGAGCTGCTCTTCTCTGTATGGACGGAGAGATTTTTGAGGGGTGTAATATTGAAAACGCGTCATACGGAGCAACGAACTGTGCGGAGCGAACTGCGTTTTTCAAGGCAGTTTCCGAGGGAAAACGAGAGTTTAAATCGATTGCCATTGTCGGCAAACCGGAATCGGCAGAGGAGTTTGAATATTGTGCGCCCTGTGGCATTTGTCGCCAGGTAATGGCAGAATTCTGCGACACGCAGAATTTTGAGATCATTCTTCCGCGTTCGGGAAATGATTACAGAGTGTATAAATTGGAACAGCTTCTTCCGCTGAGTTTTACGTCAGAAAATCTGAAAAAATAAATAAAAGACAGACAGGACTGCTGCAGAAATGTGGCAGTTCTGTTTTTTGTATTTTCCTAAAGAAGTATTTTTTGTTGACAAAAATAATGTTATCTGGTATTCTTTTTACAAGTTAGACAATGCTAATCACCTCAAAAGAGGTGTTTTTCTTTTGCTTATGATTAGCTATAACTAATTGAAATCAATTAAAACTAATTAAAACTAATATTGAGCAGGTGAAGCGTATGATGATTAACAGGAGATTGATCGGTACGGTCAGGGAAAGTAAAAAATACATCGTTGGGGAAGAATAAGCTGATAGATGAGAAATAGATGGAGGTTGTAAATGAAAAAAACTTTGTTTGGTATATTTTATCTTTGGCGTTAAGACGATTCCTACGGCATAGGGAAATGAAAGAGGCCGGCTTTGCAGATTCAAGCCGGCCAAAATAAATGTTTTATTTTTCCTGTGTGCAGGATAATTTTGTTTCTGAAATGTATTTTTTTAATACTCGAAAAGTATCTGCACTAATATCATGTTCGATTTTGCAGGCTTCTTCGGAAGCTGTCTGAGGATCGACTCCAAGACTGATCAGCCAATCTGAAAGTACAGTGTGGCGTTCGAAAATTTCAGAAGCGAGCGCTTCCCCTTTTGGTGTGAAAAAAATATAACCTTCATTTGAAACCGTAACAAAATCTTTGCTTTTTAAATTTTTCATGGCAACGCTGACGCTTGGTTTTGAATAGCCTAATTCTGTGGCAATGTCAATCGAGCGTACAACGGGAAGACGTTTGCTTAGTATATAAATCGTTTCCAGATAATCTTCTACAGATTCTTCGGAACGATGACTGATATATCCCATGATGGTACCTCCTATCTGGTAATATGTTATCATTTCAAATATAAAATTGCAAGAAACAAAGAAAATAAAAAAAAATCAATAAAACTATTGACAAAATAAAGAAATTAGAATAAACTAACCACAGTAAATCAAGAATAACTGAGACGCCGCAAGATTGGCCGATCAGAAGAATGGAGTGTGTTATATGCTTATGGATTTATCAGAGGCTAAAGAAGGCGTAGAATATATCGTAAAGGACATTTTGACAGATGACGAAGAGTTGAATGCATTCCTGTTTTCGCTGGGCTGTTATAGTGGAGAACCAATCACTGTAATTGCACACCGCAAGGGCGGATGCGTGGTATCCATTAAAGACGGAAGATATAATATTGATAATGATTTAGCGAGAGCTATTTCAATATAATAAGAAAAAAACGGTGATTTCAGTCACTGTTTTTTTAAGAAAAGTGGTTAGCCAATGCTAATCGCGCAAAGTTGAAGGAGGAGACAGAATGAGAATTGCGTTGACAGGAAATCCCAATAGTGGAAAAACAACCATGTACAATGCCCTCACGGGAAGAAACGAACGTGTTGGAAACTGGGCCGGCGTTACGGTAGAAAAGAAGGAGAGTCCGATCAAAAAAGGATATTTTGACGGAACAGAAGAATTGATTGCGGTGGATTTGCCGGGAGCTTATTCTATGTCTCCGTTCACTTCGGAGGAAAGTATTACCAGCAGTTATGTAAAAAATGAAAATCCGGATGCGATCATCAATATTGTAGATGCGACCAACTTAAGCAGAAGTTTATTTTTTACAACGCAGCTTTTGGAGCTTGGGATTCCGGTAGTGGTAGCACTGAACAAAAGTGACATTACAGAGAAGAAGAAAACGGAAATTGATGTAAACAAACTGGCAGATAAGCTGGGGTGTCCGGTAATTAAAACTGTATCTACCACTGCAGGACATGAGGGCTTAAAAGAAGTAGTGAATCAGGCTGCGGCATTAAAGGGATGTGGTCAGAAAGCACCTTATGTACAGGCGGATATTGACCTGCAGGACAAAGCACAGGTGGAAGATGCGGATAGAAAACGTTTTGCGTTTGTAAATGAAATCGTAAAAGCGGTAGAAAAGAGAAAAGTTTTAACAAAAGAGAAAAATAAACAGGACAGCATTGATGCGGTACTTACCAATAAATTTATTGGGATTCCGATTTTTGCAGTAATTATGTTCGGTGTGTTTTACATATCACAGTCTACAGTCGGAACGTGGATTGCAGACTGGCTGGTTGGCTGGATTGAGACGTTCCAGGGCTGGGTTGCAGGATTAGTTGAGAATGCAAGTCCATTCCTTCAGGCTCTTCTGGTTGATGGAATCATTGGCGGAGTAGGCGCTGTTGTCGGCTTCCTGCCGCTTGTAATGGTTATGTACTTTCTGATTGCTCTTTTAGAGGACTGCGGATATATGGCCCGTGCCACAGTAGTTCTTGATCCGATTTTTAAGAGAGTCGGACTTTCCGGAAAATCTGTCATTCCAATGGTAATTGGAACAGGATGTGCGATTCCGGGAATTATGGCCTGCCGTACAATCCGTAATGAAAGAGAAAGAAGAGCAACTGCAATGCTGACACCGTTCATGCCTTGTGGAGCAAAACTTCCGGTTATCGCATTGTTTGCAGGCGCATTTTTCGCAGACGCTTCATGGGTAGGACCTACCATGTATCTGGTTGGAATCCTGCTGATCTTCCTGGGTGCATTGCTGGTGAAAAAGATTACAGGATATAAATATCGTAAATCTTTCTTTATTATTGAGCTTCCGGAATATAAGATTCCAAGCCTGAAACGGGCAACACTTTCCATGCTTTCCCGTGGTAAGGCATACATCGTGAAAGCGGGAACGATTATTTTAGTATGCAACACAGTGGTACAGATCATGCAGAGCTTTAACTGGCAGTTCCAGGTGGTAGAAGAAGGAATGGAACACACTTCAATCCTGGCATCGATTGCATCACCATTTGCAGTGCTTCTGATTCCTCTTGGATTCGGTGTATGGCAGCTTGCAGCAGCAGCGATTACTGGCTTTATTGCAAAAGAAAACGTAGTCGGTACACTTGCGGTTGTATATGGACTTACAAATTTTATTGATACAGATGAACTGGCACTTGTTGGCGGAGCAAATGAAGTAGCTATGGTCATGGGACTTACAAAAGTAGCGGCGCTTGCATATCTGATGTTCAATCTTTTTACGCCGCCTTGCTTTGCAGCTCTCGGCGCTATGAATTCGGAAATGCAGGATAGAAAATGGCTGTGGGGCGGTATTGCATTACAGTTATGTACCGGTTATACAGTTGCCTTTCTTGTATATCAGATTGGCACGCTGATTACGACAGGGGCAGTTGGAAGCGGCTTTGTTCCCGGACTGATCGCAGTAGCAGCATTTGCAGTGATATTGGTTGTATTGATTCAGAGAAAAGAAAAAACGTTCAGTGCAGAATACCGTCTGCACGCATAAAACAGCGGAAAGGATGGCAGAGTATGGCAAATTTCCTGGTTATAGGTATTATATTGTTAATTGTGGGTATTGCAGTTACTTATATATGGAAGGCAAAAAAAAGCGGAGCCAAATGTATCGGCTGTCCGTCAGCAGGAGGGTGTTCCGGGAAAGACGGGCACACCGGATGTAATTGCAAATGCCATAGTGCAGAAAATAAGTAAGGTTAAAAAGAGCCTGCACCTGTGGAAAAGGTGTGGGCTTTCTTTTAATAAAAAAACAGGAAATGAGGTGATAGGTTGAAACAGCATAGGTTTTGGGCATGGGCAATGATAGGTTGTCTCGTTATGCTATTCTATACCGGAAAGAAACACAAATAAACAATCACACAGAAGAATAAAAAAGGAGAATATATATGGATATTTTAAAATTTAAGAATGTTGCTTTGTTTGCCGGAGGGGTATTATTTGGTACAGCGGGAGTGAAACTCCTTTCAAGCAGAGATGCAAAAAATGTATATGTAAAAGGAACCGCAGCTGTTCTCAGAGCAAAGGATTGTTTGATGAAGACAGCAGAGACAGTTCAGGAAAATGCAGAAGATATTCTGGCAGAGGCAAAACAGATCAACGAAGAACGTGCGGCAGAAGAAGAGGCTGCGGTACAGGAGGATATTAATCTGGATAACACAGGTTCTGAGACAGAGGAAGTATAATTGAAATTTATGATTAAGCATGAGATTCCGGGGAGAATCCGTATTCATGTGGCGCAAAAGCAGATGTCTTATCAGGAGGCAGATGCATTATTGTATTATCTGAATACGCTGGAATATATCACGCAGGCAAAGGTTTATAGAAGGACGGCCGATGCCTGCGTTTGCTTTACGGGGAAGAGAGAGCCGGTGATTCAGGCTCTGCGAGAGTTCCGATATACGTCTGTAAAAGTTCCGGATGAAGTTTTTGCAAATTCCGGAAGAAAAATAAATGATGCTTATCAGGAAAAGCTGATTGGCAAAGTGTTGTTTCACTATGCAGGGAAACTTCTTTTGCCATATCCGGTCAGAAAAGCAGTAATTTTGTGTAAGGCTCTGCATTATTTGAAAGAAGGCTGGAAGAGTCTTGCTAAGAAAAAACTGGAAGTATCCGTATTAGATGCCACTGCGATCGGTGTCTCAATTATGCGCGGAGATATAAGAACAGCATCGTCTGTTATGTTTTTGCTTGGTCTGGGAGAGACATTGGAAGAGTGGACGCATAAAAAATCAGTGGGAGATCTGGCGCGCAGCATGTCCTTAAATACTGCAAAAGTCTGGATGAAGAGCGGAGAGCAGGAAGTACTTGTCGATTCTGGAAAAATCAAGGAAGGTGACACGATTATAGTGCATATGGGGAATGTTGTTCCTTTTGACGGGATTGTGTCTGAGGGAGAAGGAATGGTCAATCAGTCTTCTATTACAGGCGAACCGCTTCCGGTTTTGAAGAAAGAGGGCGGATATGTATATGCAGGGAGTGTGTTGGAAGAAGGAGAACTTATCTGTACGGTAAAAAAAGCAGGCGGCGCTTCGCGGTATGAGAAAATTGTAGAAATGATCGAAGAATCTGAGAAATTAAAATCTTCGGTAGAAGGCAGGGCAGAAAAACTTGCAGACAGATTGGTTCCGGTTACCTTTGCAGGAACAGCGCTCACATGGCTTCTTACAAGAAATATTGCGAAAGCTCTGGCTGTACTCATGGTAGATTTTTCCTGTGCCTTAAAGCTTACAATGCCGCTCACTGTATTATCTGCAATCCGCCAGGCAGGTACTTATGATATTACCGTGAAAGGCGGTAAATTTTTAGAAGCGGTTGCGGAAGCAGAAACGATTGTACTGGATAAAACGGGGACGCTTACGGAAGCAAGACCAACTGTGAAAATGATTGTTCCTTTCTGTGAAGAAAGCGAAAATGAGCTGCTCCGCATAGCGGCCTGTCTGGAGGAACATTTTCCGCATTCTATGGCAAAAGCAGTTGTGGCAGCAGCAAAACAGGCAGGACTTGAGCATGAAGAAATGCACTCGAAAGTGGAGTATATAGTAGCACATGGTATATCTTCCGGTATAGGAGAAAAACGTGTTCTTATCGGAAGCGCTCATTTTATTTTTGAAGATGAAAAATGTATAATCCCAGAAAAATATCAGGAACAATTCGACGGTCTTCCAACAGAATATTCTCACTTATATATGGCGATTGATGGTGTTCTTTCAGCGGTAATATGCATCGAAGATCCTTTGCGCCGGGAAAGTGCCGGTGTGATATGTGCTTTAAGAAAAGCGGGATTTCGGAAAATTGTCATGATGACAGGGGATAGTGAGCGTACAGCAGCAGTGATTGCGAAAAAAGTAGGCGTTGATGAATATTATTCGGAAGTGCTTCCGGAGGATAAAGCCGGATTTATCGAGAAGGAAAAAGCAAAAGGAAAGAAAGTTCTTATGGTAGGGGACGGAGTCAACGATTCACCTGCACTCTCAGCGGCAGACGCAGGAATTGCAGTCAGTGACGGAGCTGAGCTTGCAAGGGAAATTGCGGATATTACAATTTCAGCAGAGAATCTGTATCAGATTGTGCGGTTAAAGTATCTGAGCCATGCAATGATGAAGCGGATAAATAGAAATTACAGGGAGATTGTAGGAATTAATACACTGCTCATTTTGTTAGGAGTAGGAGGAGTGATACAGCCGACTGCTACTGCAATGCTGCATAATATTTCTACCATAGCGATTGGTTTGAAAAGCATGAAGAATCTTCCGGAAACTGAAGAAATTTAAAAAGTAAAGGCAACGGCAGCTATTGAGATGACCGTTGTCTTTTTCTGTAAAAAGTTCACACTTATTTCAGACTTATCACACCTTCAGGGAATTGAAGAAAAATCTCTGGAATGCTATACTGAGTATAAAATGAAGTACAATGCGAAAAAAGACATTATAAATCTTCCACAGGAGTGAAAAATATGGGTGAACGAAAAGAAGACTATGTGAAACTTGAGAACGTTTCTAAAATATACGGTTCCAAAGAAGTAAAGATTGTGGCAGTAGATGAAATCAGCTTTCAGATTGCAGAAGGAGAGTTTGTTGTAATTGTAGGTCCAAGCGGCGCGGGAAAAACTACGGTTTTGAATATTCTTGGAGGAATGGACAAGGCCACAAGCGGCAAAGTTTTGGTAGACGGACACGACATTGCGGGATATACAAACAAACAGCTTACTGCATACAGAAGAGAGGACATAGGATTTGTATTCCAGTTTTATAATCTTGTACCAAATCTTACAGCGCTGGAAAATGTAGAGCTTGCGCTTCAGATATGCAAAAATCCGCTGGACGCAAAAACTGTGCTTTCCGAGGTGGGATTAAAAGACCGTCTGGGAAATTTCCCGGCGCAGCTTTCCGGTGGAGAGCAGCAGAGAGTTTCCATTGCAAGAGCTCTTGCAAAAAATCCAAAGCTTCTTTTGTGCGATGAGCCGACAGGAGCCCTTGATTATCAGACTGGAAAGGCAATTTTAAAGCTCCTTCAGGATATGTGCCGTGAGAAAGGAATGACAGTGATTGTCATCACGCATAACTCTGCGCTTACCCCTATGGCAGACAGAGTAATAAAAATTAAAAATGGAAAAGTTTCCAGAATGACTTTAAATGATAACCCCACACCTGTAGAAGAAATTGAGTGGTAGGTGAAGAATATGAAAGCATTACATAAAGATTTCTGGATGGAAATACGAAAAAACAAAGCAAGATTTATTTCTATTTTTCTGATTGTGGCGCTGGGAGTTGCCTTTTTCTCAGGGATTCAGGCTGCATCTCCTGACATGCGTTTTTCCGGGGACGCCTACTATGACGAATCCCGTCTTATGGATTTAAAAGTAGTGGGGACTCTTGGTCTTACAGAAAAGGATGTGGAGGCTCTCAAAAAAATAGAGGGTGTGGAAAGTGCGGAGGGCGCTTACGGAACAGACGTAATATGTGGAGAGGGAGAGGATCAGAAGGTACTCCATGTGGAATCCCTCAATAAAAGTGTGAATCAGATTAAGGTGCAAAAAGGAAAAATTCCGGAAAAAAAAGGAGAGATTTTTCTTGATAGGGAGTATGCGCTGGCTAGGGGATATGAGGTAGGAGATTCCATAAAACTGAAACAGGAGGAAGAGGGACTTCTCCTGGAAGAAAATTATACTGTTTGCGGAGTCGGTACAAGCCCTCTTTATATTTCGTTTAACAGGGGAAATACAACCCTTGGCTCCGGTGAAATCAGTGGTTTTGCCTATGTGGTCCCGGAAGATTTTGATCAGGAAGTTTACACACAGATTTATCTTCGTTTTCATGGCTCCGAAGATCTTACGAGTTATACAGATGCTTACGACAATCTGATTGAAAAGGTACAGGGCACTGTGGAAGGAATCGAGAAGGAACGGTGCGAAATCCGATATAATGATGTAAAAGAAGAGGCGGAGGATGCTTTAAAAGAAGCGGAAAAAGAGCTAAAAGACGGAGAAAAAGAATTAAAAGACGGGAAAAAGGAGTTAAAAGACGGAGAAAAAAAGTTTGCCGATGCAAAGAAGGAAGTAGAGGACGGAGAAAAAGAGCTTGCCGATGCAAAGAAGAAAATAGAAGACGGCAAAAAAGAGCTCGCTGATGGGAAAAAGAAGATTTCCGATGGGCAGGAACAGCTGGAGACTGCGAAAAATCAGGCGGCAGACGGTCAGAGTCAGTTAAATGCAGCAAAAGAAAAAATAAGTGCAGGATGGACAGAATTTTATGCGAACCAGGATAAGGTAGATGCCGGTCAAGAAGAGCTTTTTGCTGCAAAAGAAGAGCTTGCAAAAGGCAAAGAGACAATTGCAGAAGGAAAGAAGCTTCTGGAAGAGCAGAAAAAGAATCTGGAAGATAAACAGAAAGAAATTGCTGCAGGAAAGGCAGCCATTCCCGCTGCAAGAGAAGAGTTAAACACACAGAAACAGATGTGTGAGGAAGGGCTAAAAGCTGTGGAAGCAGGAGAGGCAGAGCTTTCGAAAGGAGAGGCTGCGCTTTCTGGTTTAAAAGAACAGCTTTCGGGACTTACAAGCCAGTATGACAGTTTACATACCGAGCTTCAGAATGTGCAGGCACAGCTTTCGACAGTACGAAGCCAGTATGAGGAGGCAATAAACAGCGGAACAGCAGCAGAGGAAGAACTGAATGCTCTTTTAAATCAGATTTCTGTTTTGGAGGAGAAGGAAGGAAGCCTTTCTGTCCAGGCGGAGACGCTTCGTTCTCAGGTGGAGACTTTGAAAGCGACAGTCACCGAGACGGAGCAGACGATTACTGCGCAGAAACAGACTCTTGCAAAAAAAAGGGCAGAGCTGGAAGGAGCACTTTCTGAGATTTCTTCAGGTCTTATTTCTCTTGAAGAAAAAGAACAGCAGTTAATGCAGGCAGAGAACCAGATTCAGGCAGGACAGAAAGAAATTGAAAAAGGATTTGCCGAGCTGAAAAAACAGGAAGAAAAACTTCCGGCAGCAGAGGAGGAAATCAGCAAAAACGAAAAACTTCTGGAAGAGAGCCAGAAACAGCTTGATGCAGCAGAAAAAACACTTTCAGAAGGACAGAGCGAACTAGATGCGCAGGCTGAAAAGCTTGCTGCTGCATGGAATCAGATTTCTGAAAGTGAAAAAACACTTTCGGAAGGACAGGCGGAGATTGCTGCAAATGAAAAGAAAATCTCTGACGGAGAAAAGGAAATAGAAGAAAACGAAAAGAAGCTTTCTGACGGCAAAAAGGAAATAGAAGAAAACGAAAAGAAGCTTGAGGATGCCAGAAAAGAGATAGAAGACGGAGAAAAAGAGCTGGCAGATGGAAAAAAAGAGTATGAAGACGCAAAAAAAGAGATAGAGGAATTGGAAGAGCCGGAATGGCTCATTACTGACAGAAACGATCTTCCGGAATATTCGGATTACGGAGATAATGCAGACAGAATTCGAAATATCGGTCAGGTTTTCCCTGTTATTTTCTTTTTGGTGGCGGCGCTTATCAGTCTTACAACCATGACGAGAATGGTGGAGGATCAGAGAACCCAGATTGGAACTTTAAAGGCACTCGGTTACAGTAAGTTTGCCATTATGTCAAAATACATAAATTATGCACTGCTTGCAACTGTGGGAGGAAGCATCTGCGGAGTTCTCATCGGAGAAAAAGTCCTTCCGTATATTATTATATCGGCTTATGGCATTATGTATCACAACATGGCATCAAATCTTCAGATTCATTATGAGTTTACATATGCTGTGACGGCATCTGTGGCTGCAGTTGTGTGTACACTTGGCGCAACTTTATTTTCCTGCTACAGGGAGCTTTCAGAAACGCCGGCTTCTCTTATGAGACCGCCTGCGCCAAAAGAAGGAAAGAGAGTACTTCTGGAGAGGATTACGTTCTTCTGGAAGCATTTAAGCTTCTCATGGAAGTCTACACTTCGAAATCTGTTTCGCTATAAAAAACGCCTTTTTATGACGATTTTCGGGATTGCGGGAAGTATGGCTCTTATGCTTGTTGGATTCGGTATTCAGGATTCTATTATGGATATTGCGCTTCGGCAGTATTCTAAACTGCAGCATTATGACGGAACCATTATCAGTGATGAAGATGCAGGGAAAAAAGAACGGGAAGAGCTGGAAAAATTCCTTCAGGAAGATGAAAGGATTTCACGGTATACAGATGTACAGTTTACAAAGATGGAGACTCCGGCAGGAAAATCCAATTTAAGTGTTTATGTATATGTACCGGAAAATCTGGAGAACTTTAAGGAGGATGTAACTTTACAGAATCGCCGGACAAAGGAGCAGTATGAGCTTAGTGATGAGGGAGCTGCCATCAGTGAGAAGACGGCGAAGCTTGCCGGGCTTTCAGTGGGAGATACGATTACGCTTATACAGGATAATAAGCCTTATCAGGTAAAAGTGGACATTATTACTGAAAACTACATGGGACATTATATTTATATGACGCCGAAGGTATACGAGGAAGCCTTCCATAAAAAACCGGATTTTGAGAATATTATTTTTACAGTAAAGGACGAAGCCAAAGAAAATATGGAGCAGGTGGGAAATGAGATATTGGAATTTCCGGCGGCTTTAAGCATCAGCTATACAAGCAGTCTTGCAGACCAGCTTGATCGTATGCTGAGCACTCTTGAGACGGTGATAGTGGTTCTTATTGTATCAGCAGGAATGCTTGCTTTCGTAGTTCTTTATAACCTGAATAATATTAATATTACAGAGCGCCAGAGAGAGCTTGCAACCTTGAAGGTACTGGGCTTTTATGACCAGGAGGTTTCGCAGTATGTATTCCGGGAAAATGTGCTTCTTACAATTATCGGTGTAATTGCAGGTGCAGCCTTCGGTATTCTTCTTCACAGATATGTGATTACCACAGTGGAAGTGGATGCAGTTATGTTCGGGCGGAACATCAAACCACTGAGCTTTTTATACAGCGCATTGTTTACCTGTGGCTTTTCTGTTTTTGTAAATATGGTGATGCACTTTAAGTTAAAGAAGATTGATATGGTAGAATCGCTGAAAAGCGTGGAATAAGTGTGAAATCGAAGGACATCTTCTTGACAAAAAAAGAAATATTCATTATAGTAGAAGCCATGATAACGGCTGTGAAGAAGAGGAGTAATCTGCTGGAGCACACAGAGAGAAATGTCCGCAGGCTGGAAGACATTTTATGCAGAAATCAGATGAAAGTAGCTTTGGAGCCGGAGAGCTGAAAGACAGGTAAGTTCTTCCGTATCCCGCGTTAAGGGAAATGAGATGTGCGTATTTTCGCATAATGAAGGTGGTACCGCGACGACAATCGCCCTTCACACATTCGTGTGAAGGGCGTTTTACTTTCAGACAGACATTCTTCACACAGAGGAAACTCACAGATAAATTTTTAAATATTTACCAGGAGGACATTATGAGCAAAGAACTTGCAAAAACTTATGATCCCAAAGGCATTGAAGAGCGCCTTTACAAAAAATGGATGGATAACGGGTACTTCCACGCAAAAGTAAATCCAGACAAGAAACCTTTTACCATTGTGATGCCGCCGCCAAACGTAACAGGACAGCTTCACATGGGACACGCCCTTGATGAAACCATGCAGGATATTTTAATCCGTTTTAAGAGAATGCAGGGATATGAAGCTTTATGGCAGCCGGGTACAGACCATGCAGCTATTGCTACAGAGGTTAAGGTTATTGAAAAACTGAAAAAAGAAGGCATTGACAAAAACGAAATCGGAAGAGAAGAGTTTTTAAAACATGCCTGGGAGTGGAAAGAAGAATACGGCGGAAAAATCATCAATCAGTTAAAGAAGCTTGGTGCTTCTGCTGACTGGGAGAGAGAACGTTTTACAATGGACGAGGGATGCTCAAAGGCGGTACAGGAAGTATTTATCAAGCTGTACGAAAAAGGCTATATTTACAAAGGATCCCGTATTATCAACTGGTGTCCTGTATGCCAGACTTCCATTTCCGATGCAGAGGTAGAGCATGAGGATCAGGAAGGATTTTTCTGGCACATCAATTACCCCATCGTTGGAGAAGAAGGAAGATTCGTGGAAATTGCAACAACACGTCCGGAAACGCTTCTTGGAGATACTGCAGTTGCCGTAAATCCGGAAGATGAGAGATATAAAGACATTGTTGGAAAAATGCTGAAGCTTCCGCTTACAGACAGAGAGATTCCGGTTATTGCAGACGAGTATGTAGATAAAGAATTTGGTACAGGCTGTGTGAAAATCACACCGGCGCATGACCCGAATGACTTTGAGGTGGGACGCCGTCATAATCTTCCGGAAATCAATATTATGAACGATGACGCTACGATTAACAGCCTTGGAGGAAAATATGCAGGTATGGACCGCTATGAAGCACGTAAGGCAATGGTAGCGGATCTTGAGGAGCAGGGTCTTCTTGTAAAGGTAGTTCCACATTCTCACAATGTAGGAACACATGACCGCTGCGGAACAACTGTAGAGCCTATGATCAAACCGCAGTGGTTTGTAAAAATGGATGAGATGGCAAAGGCTGCTATTGAAGCACTTGAAAATAAGGAGCTCACTTTCGTTCCGGAGCGTTTTGATAAGACGTATCTGCACTGGCTTGAAAATATCCGTGACTGGTGTATTTCCCGTCAGCTCTGGTGGGGACACAGAATCCCGGCATATTACTGCGATGAGTGCGGTGAAGTAGTTGTTGCTGCAGAAATGCCTGAAAAATGCCCGAAATGTGGATGTACACATCTTCATCAGGATGAAGATACACTTGATACATGGTTCAGTTCTGCGCTGTGGCCGTTCTCCACTCTTGGATGGCCGGAAAACACAGAGGAGATGGATTACTTCTATCCTACAGACGTTCTTGTAACAGGATATGATATTATTTTCTTCTGGGTTATCCGTATGGTATTTTCCGCTATTGAGCAGACAGGAAAGGTGCCGTTCCATCATGTGCTGATCCACGGACTTGTAAGAGATTCCCAGGGACGCAAGATGAGTAAATCACTTGGAAACGGAATTGATCCTCTTGAAGTAATTGACAAATACGGAGCAGATGCCCTTCGTCTTACTCTTATGACAGGAAATGCACCTGGAAACGATATGCGTTTCTATTGGGAGAGAGTAGAGTCAAGCCGTAATTTTGCAAATAAAATCTGGAATGCTTCCCGTTTTATTATGATGAATCTGGAAGGAAAAACAGTAACAGAACCGGAAAATGTGGCAGATTTCTGTGCGGAAGATAAATGGATTCTTTCTCATCTGAATACGGTAATCCGTGAAGTGACAGAGAACATGGACAAATACGAGCTTGGTATTGCAGTACAGAAAGTTTACGATTTCCTTTGGGATGAACTTTGCGACTGGTATATTGAGATGGCTAAGGTTCGTCTCTGGAAGGCAGATGAAAATCCGGAGGCTGCAAATGCAGCTTTGTGGACACTTCGCACAGCGCTTACAGAAGGCTTAAAGCTTCTTCATCCATATATGCCGTTTATTACAGAAGAAATTTTCTGCACCCTTCTTCCGGAGGAGGAATCTATTATGATTTCCAACTGGCCGGAATATAAAGAAGAGTGGTCCTTCCCTGAGGCAGAGCTTGCAGTAGAAAGCTTCAAAGAAGTAGTGCGTGGAATACGTAATACAAGAACAGAGATGAACGTACCTGCAAATAAAAAAACAAATGTTTATATTGTAGGAAAGAATGCAGAAGTATGCAGAATGTATGAAGAAAGCAGCAGATCTTTTGTAAATCTTGCCCTTGCAAAAGACATTCATGTTCAGGAAGATAAGGCGGGAATCGGTGAGGATGCAGTATCTGTTGTTGTTTCCAACGCAGTGGTATACCTTCCGCTTGAGGATCTGGTAGACAGAGAAAAAGAACTGGAACGTCTTACAAAAGAGAAAGAGCGTCTCACAAAGGAAATTGCCCGCTGTGAGGGAATGCTCAACAATCCAAATTTTGTAAACAAAGCACCTGAAGCAAAGGTAGCAGCAGAAAAAGAAAAGCTTCAGAAATACATTGAGATGAAAGAAAAAGTCAGCACACAGCTTTCTCAGCTTGAGAAATAATAAAGGAGTGGTTGGATGAATAAACAAAAGCTCTGTGATTTCTGTAACAGGATTTCCTTGATTCTTCAGGCACTGGGCTGTGCGGTCATGTATTTTTTGATTGAGGCGATGAGCCGTCATTCTTTTACGGAAGCATGGAATTTTATGGTGAATAAGCCTCTTGTATTTGCATATAACGCAGGATTTATTTTTACTACAATGCTTATTTCCTATCTGTTTCGGAGACGAGTATTCTGGAGAGCATTTGTCAGCATATTCTGGCTGCTCCTCGGAATCACAAACGGTATTCTTCTTATGAACCGTGTTACTCCTTTTACAGGACCGGATATTGCGATGGTGACAGACGGACTTGCCATTGCTAAGAAATATCTGCCCTCATATGGTGTTACCCTTGTGTACATCGTACTGGGCATTCTGGCAGTGATTCTTCTGGGAATGTTTATCAAAGCGCCAAAGTATAAAGGACCTCTTAAATACCGTTATAATGTTCCGCTGGTGCTTGCCGGAGTTCTTGCTTTTGGCGGAATTACACAGCTTGCATTGGAAAAGAGAGTATTATCCAATTACTTTGGAAATATCGCTTTTGCCTACGAAGATTATGGATATCCCTACTGTCTGGCAACGACGATTTTTAATACGGGAATCAGCTGCCCAAGGGATTATTCCCCGGAGGAGATAGAGAGAATCCAGAAGACAGAGGAAAATCTTCCGAAAACAAAAGAGGAGAAAAAGCCGAATATTCTGTTTTTACAGCTGGAATCCTTTTTTGACCCGACCCTTGTAAATTATCTGAATATATCGGAAGACCCGATTCCTACATTCCGAAAGCTTATGAAGGAATATTCTTCAGGATATTTTAAAGTTCCATCTGTGGGTGCTGGTACGGCAAATACAGAATTTGAGACAATTACAGGAATGAGTCTTCACTATTTCGGACCTGGAGAATATCCGTATAAGAGTATTCTCAAGGAGACTACATGTGAAAGCGCACCGTATGTGTTAAAGAATCTGGGATACGCTACACATGCCATCCATAACAATGAGGCGAATTTCTACGGAAGAAGAAGTATTTTCCCGAATTTGGGGTTTGATACCTTCACTTCCGAAGAATATATGCCGGAAGAAGATGAGAAAAATCTTTTAGGCTGGGTAAAGGACGAAATCCTTACAGACGAAATTATCAAATGTATGGACGCTACAGAAGAATCAGATTACGTGTATACCATTTCTGTACAGGGACATGGAGATTATCCGGCAGAGCCGGTTCTGAATGATCCGGAAATTACCGTTTCCGGTTCTCCTACAGAGGAACAGGATTATAAATGGGAGTACTATGTAAATGAAATCAGAGATATGGACAACTTTGTAAAGAAACTTACAGATGCTCTTTCTGAATATCCGGAGGATGTGGTTCTTGTTATGTATGGAGACCATCTTCCTACTATGGATCTTACTGTAGAAGATGTAAAAAATAAGTATCTTTTCCAGACGGAATATGTAATATGGGATAATTTTGGTCTTGAGAAAAAAGATGAAAATCTTTCCGCATATCAGATGGCAGCGGAGGTTCTTGACAGAGTAGGAATCCATGAGGGAACAGTTTTCCGTTATCACCAGGCAAGAAGAAATACAAAGAATTACCAGGTGGATCTGGAAACTCTTCAGTATGATCTTCTTTACGGAGAAAGATACGCATACGACGGCGAAAATCCTTTTGAGAGAACAAAGATGAAAATGGGACTTTATGATGTAACTCTGGATTCTATTTCTCTTGTGTCGCCTTTGGACTTTACATATTATATTCACGGTACAAACTTTACGCCGTCCAGTCAGGTGAAGTTAAACGGCGACTGGTACGATACGGTATATGTAAATCCGACTACTCTTATTATTTCCGGTACGGAGCTTACAGATTTTGACCGTCTGTCTGTTGTACAGCGAAGTAACAGTTCAACGAGAAAGGCATTAAGTAAGAGTTATGACCGCTCCTGTTATGCCCTCTTTGATGAAAATAAGTGGAAATTAAATAAAGAATAGAAAAATCGTAACATCGTGTCGTATAATTTGTTACGATTAGGACTGGACATCTTCCACCACTCATATATAATGGTATCGTAACGGTTTTTAAAATCCGTACAATACATTATAGATAAGTGGTGGAATTTTTTATGAATTACGAAGAAGCAGTTGCTTATATTGAGGAAACACCGAAATTTACAAAGAAAAACAGCCTGGAACACACAAAGGAATGCTTAAGAAGACTGGGAAGTCCGGAAAAGCAGTTTAAGGTGATTCATGTGGCAGGAACAAACGGAAAAGGAAGTACCTGTGCGTTTATTACTTCTGTGCTCAGGGAAGCAGGGTATTCCTGTGGACTTTTTACTTCTCCGCATCTTGTCCGGATTAACGAGCGGTTCCAGATTAATGAGACAGAAATTGACGATGAAACATTTTTAAATGCTTTTGAGAAAGTAAAATATCTTGCGGACGAGCTTGTAGCGGAGGGAAGCTATCATCCAACCTATTTCGAAATGCTTTTCCTTATGGGAATGGTGATTTTCGCAGAGGCAGGTGTGGATTATGTGACTCTTGAGACAGGACTTGGAGGAAGACTGGATGCCACGACGGCAGTGGAAGATCCGGCGGCCTGTGTGATCACTTCCATCAGTCTGGATCATATGCAGTATCTTGGAAACACAGTCGGGGAAATTGCAGGGGAGAAGGCAGGGATTATTGTTCCCGGAGTTCCCGTGATTTTCGATGGCAACTCAGAAGAAGCGGCAGAGGTAATACGAAAAAAAGCAGAGGAACTTCAAAGCCCTTATTTTGAGGTGAAGCAGGAAGATACCGAAATTTATAAAAATACAAGGACAGGCATTGATTTTTCGCTGAAGAATGGGTATTATGGGGATATTATATTTTCCATTCCCTTCATTGCGAAATATCAGGTTATGAATGCGTCTCTTGCTTTAAAGACAATGGAGGTATTAAAGGAGAAGATTCCTGTTTCTGTTGAAAATTTAAAGGACGGACTTCTGCGCACAAGATGGCAGGGAAGAATGGAAACGGTGCTTCCCGGCGTAATCGTAGACGGAGCCCATAACGAGGACGGCGTGGAAAAATTTGTGGAGACAGCTGCACATTTTCAGAAGGAATGTCCTCTGACTCTTCTTTTTTCCGCAGTGGATGATAAGGACTATAAAGATATGATTTCCTCTATATGCGGAAAAATCAGGCTTTCCCATGTTGTCGTAACGCAGGTGGGCGGATACCGTGAGGTTCCGGCAGAAGAATTTGCGAAGCTTTTCCGTGAAAACGGCTGTACAGACGTACGGGTGAGTGAGAGAACAGAGGAGGCCTTTCCACTGGCGCTTACATTAAAAGGGGACGACGGAATGCTGTTTTGTGTAGGTTCTCTTTATCTTGTAGGTGAAGTGAAAGATGTGATTAGGAGAAAAAAATATGATTGATTACGAAGAGGAACTGAAAAAGTTTGAACCATGTCTCGACGTGGCAGATGCAGAAGGAGCAATTTATGATCGGGAGCTGACAGACATTCTCGATATTCTTCAGGAGATGCTGCGGGAAGCAAAAAGCAACAGACGGGTAAGATAAGGAGAAAGCAATGAACTGCATGAATTGTGGCACACGCCTGACGGATATGGATCTTGATTATTGCCCGCGCTGCGGCTGCAATGTCCTGATCCAGAAAAAGGTGGAATATCTTTCTAAGCTTTATTACAATCAGGGTCTGGAAAAAGCGAGTATCCGAGACCTTTCCGGGGCAATTAGCTGTCTGAAGCAGAGCCTTACATATAATAAGGCAAATATCCAGGCAAGAAATCTTCTGGGACTTGTATATTTTGAGACGGGAGAAGTTGTGGCGGCTTTAAGTGAGTGGGTGATCAGCAAAAACCTTCAGCCTGCAAGAAATCTCGCCTCAGAATATATTAATAAGCTTCAGGCAAATTCCAATAAACTGGAAGCAATTAATGAAACAATTAAAAAGTACAACCATGCGCTTGCTCTTTGCAGAGAAGGTCACGAGGATATGGCTGCCATTCAGCTTCGAAAGATTTTGACTCAGAATCCAAAGCTGATTAAGGGATACCATCTTTTGGCTCTGATTCAGATGAAAAACCAGGAATGGAATAAAGCGAGAAGAATCCTGAAAAAAGCTGCGAAAATTGATAAGACAAACACGACTACTCTGCGCTTTTTAAGAGAGATTGATGAGCAGACAGGCGTTACCACCCGCCTTGAGAAGAAAAGCAAAGGAAGATTTCTTGAAGGAAACAGCGAGAGTATTGACAGGGACAGGGATACGGCTGTGAATACAGCACCGTATAAAGAACGGTCAAAAGCATCCTTATTTTTTACTCTGGCAGCAGGATTCGCAGCAGGAGCGGCGGCGCTTTGGTTCCTTGCAGTTCCTGCAATTCGCCAGGGAATTTACAGGGAGGCAAATGAGCAGATCATCAATTACAGCGAGTCTCTTGCAAGCCAGGGAGCAGAACTTTCAAAGGTACAGGGAGAGGTACAGCAGTCTGATGATACAGCAGAGGCTGCGGCAAAACAGATAGAAGAGGAAAAACAGAAAAGCCAGAGTTATGAGGCTCTCTTTAATGCTTACGCAGCCATGCAGCAGGAGGATATGGACAGCGCTGCACTGGAAATTCAGAAAGTACATGCCGATGTCCTTTCGGATAGCATGAAAGGGATTTATACCACAATCTGTAATAATACAGGAGTTACCGGAATTGAGGGCACCTCTGACGGAGAGCAGGATACGGGAACAGGTGACGGCTCTTCGGAAGCGGGAGCAGGCGAGGAAGATACCGGAATGTCCGAGGGAAGTGAAGGCGACTACAGCGACGAAAATGGTTACGAGGACGGAAATGATTACAGCAGCGAAGATGGCGGCTATGAAGATGGAAGCGATTATGGCGGCGAAGAAAGTTATGAATAACGGGCACAGCGAATGAGAAGCCTCCAAAAAGGGGATGTACGACAGGTACGTCCTTTTTTTGTACCTTAAAATAATAAAACACACATATTTTTTTGGCAAATGGGAATAAAAAGAAAATAAGGGGGAAATTATCATGGAACCTGTTTTTAAAACAGAGGGAACCTGTCTTACGATCATACTTCCGGGAGAGGTGGATCATCCGGTATCTGACTATGTACGGAAAACTGCGGATAGGATTATGGAAAAAATTTATATTAAGACGATTGAATTTGATTTTTCGGAGACTACATTTATGGATAGCTCCGGGATTGGTCTGATTATGGGAAGATACAGAACCCTTGGTATGTGCAGCGGATGTATCAGAGCTATCCATGTAAATCGCCATATTGAAAAAATTCTTCGCATTTCAGGAGTAAGTAAATTCATGGAAATCAGCAAAGAGACAGAAGCCGTTTAGAAAGGGAGGGTGCGTGTTATGGAAAACACCAATGAAATGACCATTGTTTTTGAGAGCAGACCTGTAAATGAAAGCCTTGCACGGGTGGCAGTGGCAGCGTTTAGCACACAATTAAATCCTACACTTGAGGAAGTTGCAGACTTAAAGACAGCCGTTTCGGAGGCTGTCACAAACTGTATTATACACGGATATGAGGGGGAGATACATAAGATCTGGCTTACCTGTCGGCTAAAAGGACAGGAGCTTTTTGTGGATGTAAAGGATGAGGGAGTGGGAATTCCGGATGTGAAAAAAGCAATGGAGCCGCTTTATACTACGAAACCGGAAAAAGACCGTTCCGGAATGGGATTTACCTTTATGGAGGCATTTATGGATGAGATTTCTGTAGAATCAAAAGTAGGAGAGGGAACTGTAGTCCACATGAAAAAAGCAATAAGGAGATAAAAATGAATCAGACTCTTGCTCTCATCGGGCGCGCACACCAGGGAGATAAAGAAGCAAGAGATACCTTATTCGAGGAAAATACGGGACTAATTTACAGCGTTGCGAGGCGTTTCACAGGAAGAGGCGTGGAAATGGAAGACCTTTTTCAGATTGGAAGCATTGGACTTTTAAAGGCTGTAGATAAGTTTAACCTGGAGTATGAAGTACAGTTTTCTACTTATGCAGTTCCTATGATTGCCGGGGAAATCAAGCGTTATCTTCGGGATGACGGTATTCTGAAAGTAAGCCGCTCCCTGAAAGAAAATCATTACCGAATTTATAAGGCAAGAGAAAGGCTGGAGCGAATGCTTGGGAGAGAACCGACTTTAACGGAACTTGAAAAAGAACTGGATATGCCAATGGAAGAGCTGGTAATGACAATGGAATCCGGCGCAGAGGTGGAATCTCTCCAGAAAACCATTTACCAGGGAGAAGGGCAGGAGATTTCTCTTCTGGATAAGCTGCCGGAAAAGGAAAATCAGCAGGAACACCTTTTAAACAGGCTGTTTTTGGAAGAAATCCTGAAAGAACTGGACGCACGGGAGAGAAGACTTATATATATGCGCTATTTTCAGGATATGACCCAGACGGAAATTGCAAAAATTATGGAAATATCGCAGGTGCAGGTGTCCAGAATGGAAAAAAGGATACTGAAACGACTTCAGGAAAAGGCGGAGAGAGGGGAGGCTTGAATTTCGCAGGGACATCCGGATTTTGGAAAATGTTTCTATTGTAGAGAAAACAGACTTTACAGAAGAAGAATTA